>LSQX01082518.1_pt1 | contig 43979 bp, 47 predicted proteins | sample 654561 | NCBI WGS metagenome assembly LSQX01 (sample SAMN04489861, study PRJNA283612) | anaerobic digester metagenome | isolation source: 4 biogas reactors fed with cattle manure at either 37C or 55C with and... | place: Denmark: Kongens Lyngby | collected 2014 | reverse complement strand
TGGGCTTGTCTTTACGAGGCGGCGTAAGCCGCCTTTTCACTTGGGAGGATCAGCATGAAACGTATTCCGGTTATAGAAATGGTTGGAATAAACAAGTCATTTCCGGGAGTAAAAGCCAATAAAGACATAAACTTTCGCGTTTATCCTGGAGAAATCCATGCGCTGTTAGGTGAAAACGGAGCGGGCAAGTCAACTTTGATGAGTATTCTGGCTGGCCTGTATCGGCCTGATTCAGGCGTTATCAAAGTAAAAGACCGCCCCGTGCGGCTGCGCTCGCCTCGTTTGGCCCTGCAAGCGGGTATAGGAATGATTTACCAGCATTTCCGGCTGGTGAATAATCTTACGGTAGCCGAGAATGTGGTTCTAGGGGCTCCAGGAGGATTCAGAACCCGGGCAGGCCAGATTGAAAAAAAGGTACGTGAACTGTCGGAAAAATACGGACTGGCAGTGGACCCTCACGCTCGAATCAGTCATCTTTCCTTAGGTGAGCAGCAGCGGGTGGAAATATTAAAAATGTTGTACCGGGGTTGTGGTACTCTCATCATGGATGAGCCTACTACTGTACTGACTCCCCAAGAAGTCAAGGAACTGTTTAATACCATGCGCCTGATGGCTGATCAGGGTAAAGCAGTGGTTCTTATCACTCATAAGCTCAACGAGGTTATGGAAATAGCGGACTATGTAACTGTTTTGCGCCGTGGGGAAGTAGTGGGCAGTGATCACATCGAAAATTTGGATGAACGCACTTTGACTCATATGATGGTAGCTCGGGACGTTATTTTCCAAGAGATTAACCGCACCGGCCAGGCAGGCCAAGCGGTATTGGAAGTCAATGACCTGACTGTGCCAGGGGATCAAGGTTATGAGGCGGTGCGTCAGGTTAACTTACAACTTCATGAGGGAGAAATCCTGGCTATAGCCGGAGTAGCAGGCAACGGGCAGCGCGAGTTGGTGGAGGCATTGGCCGGCCTGCGCCCCATTGCCTCAGGAAGTATTCGTATGCAGGGCAGGGAAATAAGCCATCTGGATATTAGGGAGCGTTCTGCTATGGGTTTGACTCTGATTCCAGAGGATCGTATGGGAATGGGAATTGTTCCTAATACCAGTGTAGTGGAAAATGCCATGCTGCGTACTTATCGTTTTCCCGAATACCGGCGCGGTTTATTACTGAATTATGCTAAGCTGGAATCATATACCCGCAGTCTGATTGAACGCTATCAGGTAATGGTGGCTGATATTCATCATCCCGTTAACTATTTGTCGGGAGGAAATCTACAGAAACTCCTGTTGGGGAGGGAATTGGATCTGAATCCTACTGTCCTGGTGGCTGCCTATCCGGTACGGGGATTGGATGTGGCTGCAGCTCAGGCAGTTTATCATCTCCTGTTGGAGGAGCGCAGTAAGGGGACCGCTATTTTACTGGTTCTGGAAGATCTGGATGATATCTTTCGTTTGGCTGATCGGGTGGCGGTCATGTATAGCGGAGAAATAAAGGCAGTTTTAGATGTTGATGCAACGGATATAGACAGTATTGGCGCCTTGATGTTGGGAGCTTAAAAGGTAGGAGTATAGAATGAACAGGTTGAGGCTCATTCGCAGAAATAATGATTCACTATTGGTGAAAATAGCAGTGCCAATTATTTCGGTTTTGCTGGCTATTTTGGTGGGCTGGGTTTTCCTGGCTTTATCGGGTTATGATGCGGCGGAAACTTACCGGCGCATGTTTCAGGGAGCTTTTGGCAGTGCTTATAATATTTCAGAAACCATTGTAAAAGCTATTCCCCTGGCTCTGGCAGGGTTGGCAGTATCCGTAGCCTTTCGTATGAAACTGTGGAATATTGGCGCGGAGGGTCAACTGTACATGGGAGCATTTGCCGCCGGCGGAATAGTAATGATTATGGGAGACTGGCCTTCCCTAGTATTGCTTCCCCTAATGCTAATCGCCGGATTTGTGGCTGGGGCTTTGTGGGGATTGATCCCTGGCACTTTGAGGGCTCTGTGGAACGTGAACGAGACTATAACCAGTTTGCTGCTCAATTATGTGGCTATCTCCTGGGTCAGCTATTTGGTGTTCGGACCTTGGAAAGATCCTAATGCTATGGGATTTCCATTAGCCCCTCGTTTTCCGGAGGCAGCCTACCTGCCGGCTCTGCATGGCAGCAGGGTGCATATCGGAATTTTGGTGGCGATAGTGGTGGCCATTATATTATATATTCTTCTGAAATATACTCGTTGGGGTTATGAAGTGCGGGTAATCGGTGAAAGTCATGAAGCCGCCCGCTATGCAGGTATGAATGTAGCCCGGAACATTATGCTGGTTATGCTGGTCAGTGGAGGCATTGCAGGAATTACCGGCATGATTGAGGTTTCCGGCATTACCCACCGGCTGCAGCAGGATATTTCGGCTGGTTATGGGTACACAGGTATTATTGTGGCCTGGTTAGCCCGCTTAAATCCCTTTGCCATTTTATTGGTAGCTTTCCTGTTTGGGGCTCTTTTAGTGGGCGGGTTTGGAGTGCAAACCTATGGTATTCCTTACGCTATCGTATTAATGTTGCAGGGAGCTGTGTTATTCTTTTTGCTGGCTGGAGAGATAATGATTAAATATCGTGTGACCACGAGTAGGGAGGATTAACATGGATTTAAATGCTATTGTCGCCCTTCTCGCAGTGGCTATAGTAGCCGGCACTCCGCTTCTTTTTGCTGCACTGGGTGAAGTTATGGCGGAAAGAACTGGAGTCCTGAATCTGGGTGTGGAAGGCATGATGCTGGTAGGAGCAGTTACCGGCTTTATGGTCACTATTATCACCGGCAATCACTGGATAGGAATTCTGGCGGCAGCAGGAGGGGGAGCTGTGCTGTCAGCTATTCACGCTTTTATAACTATTACCTTGAAAGGAAATCAGGTAGTAAGCGGTCTGGCCTTGACCATATTCGGAACAGGAACCAGTGGTTTCCTAGGTAAAAACTATGTGGGCATGCCGGCTGTGGATCGTTTTACTCCTATTGACATACCATATTTGTGTGACATCCCGGTATTGGGACCCATTTTATTTCAGCAGGATGCTATGGTTTACCTTAGCATGAGTTTGGCAGTGGTTCTGTGGTATATAATGTACCGCACCAGCTGGGGATTGAGTATCCGGGCTGTGGGAGAAAACCCGGCTGCGGCTGATGCGGTGGGCATCAGTGTTTCTCGGGTCAGATATCTGGCCACCATTATCGGTGGTGTTATGGCTGGGTTGGGAGGTGCCTATTTGTCTTTAGCTTATGCTCCCACCTGGCAGGAGAGTATTACTGCCGGCCGGGGATGGATAGCCGTTGCTCTCGTAATCTTTGCTTTATGGAACCCATTACGGGCTATTGCAGGTTCTTATTTATTCGGAGGGGTGGAAGCCTTGACCTTCCGGATCCAGACAGCAGGAGTCCATATATCTCCTTTTTTCCTGGCTATGTTGCCTTACCTGTTTACCATTCTGGTTTTAGTTATAGTAACTATTCGCAGACGTCAGGAAGCAGGTGTACCAGCCGCACTGGGCTTCCCTTATGACCGTGAAGAACGTTGATATGCATTATCTTCAATAATACTGTAGACAATAATTGAAGAGTTACTTATAGTATTTGGTATTACTTTTACAAAACCTGCAGGAGGGCCATATGTTAGACCGTATGTTACTGGCGGATGTTCTGGATGAAGCCTTGAAAAAGGGCGGGGAGTTCGCCGAAATATACATAGAAGAAAAGGTTAGCACCAGCGTTTTCTGTGAAGAAGATCGTATCGAAAAGATCAACAGCGGCCGGGAAAAAGGAGCTGGCATCCGCGTCCTGGCCGAAGGGCGTACTTCCTATGTTTATACCAATGATTTAAGCCGGGAAGGATTGTTAAAAGCCGCCAGAGTTGCTGGTCATGCTGCTAAAACCAGACAGGCCAATCCGATAGGGGAGATTTCTTGGCACAGTAAACCAGCTCCTGCACCAGCTCGTTATAAACGGCTACCTGAAGATGTATTGTTCGATGAAAAAATAGAGCATGTTTTAACGGCTAACCGGGCTGCTCGTGAACTAAGTGATGAGATTAAGCAAGTTACTGTAGCTGTGGGGGATAACCATAAATCAGTCCTGATTGCCAATAGTGACGGCGAAATTGTGGAAGACGACCGGGTAAGGGTGCGTTTCCTGGTTAGTGTGGTGGCAGAACGCAGCGGGGTTATACAAACCGGATATGAATCGGCTGGTGGTGTAGCTGGATGGGAACTGCTGGAGGAGATTTCCCCGGTGGATATGGCCTGCCGAGCTGGTAACTTAGCCCTTAAAATGCTAGATGCCCGACCGGCACCGGTGGGCAGAATGCCGGTGGTTATGTCTTCTCAGGCAGGAGGCACCATGGTGCATGAAGCCTGTGGACACGGACTGGAAGCGGATCTGGTGCAAAAGGGATTATCGGTCTATGGTAATAAACTAGGTATTCAGGTGGCAGCTCCAGGAGTAAGTGTTATTGATGATGCTACCATCCCTGGCAAATACGGTTTCTTGCGCTTCGATGATGAAGGTATACCTGGACAGCGTACGGTATTGATAGAAGATGGTCAGCTGGTGGGCTATATGTACGACCGTCTCACTGCCTATAAAGACCAAGTGGAATCAACTGGCAACGGCCGCCGTGAATCTTACCAGCATAAACCTATTCCCCGTATGACCAATACCTTTATAGCTGCCGGAAAAGATGATCCGGAAGAAATAATAAAGTCTACACCCTATGGTCTTTTAGTGAAAAAGATGGGGGGCGGACAAGTAAATACTACCAATGGTGATTTTGTTTTTGAGGTACAGGAAGGTTATCTAATTGAAAACGGAGAAATTAAAGCTCCGGTGCGGGGAGCGACCTTAACCGGCAACGGTCCTCAAGTTTTGGCCAGTATCGACCGGGTAGGGCGTGATTTGGGATACGCTATCGGTACCTGTGGCAAAGATGGTCAGGGAGTACCCGTGGCAGATGCCCAGCCAACTATCCGTATTAAGGAATTAACTGTGGGGGGCACTTCTCATGAAGAACACCCTGCCACATTTAAGATAAGAAGGAAGTAGGTGGGAAAAACCTTGCAGGAACCATTAACCCGCCTTGGGCAACAGCTGCTTGAGCAAGCGAGCCGCTTGGGAGTCGACGCCGAGGTCTTCTTACTGCACAACCGGGAATTGAGTATAGAAGTTGTGGATGGGCAGGTCGATACCTTAAAAGAAGCAGAGGAAATGGGACTTGGTCTACGGGTAATAAAAAACGGTCGGTTAGGATTTGCCTTTACCAGCGACCTATCGCCCAAAGCACTCCAGGATGTTTTACAGGATGCGGTACGCATCTGTAACTACACTTCACCTGACCAGTATCAAGTAATACCCAGTGGATCTTTCCACTATCCGTCTATGGATACATTTGACCCAGCCATTTTCCAGACCACCATAGAAGAAAAGATTGAGATGGCTCGCCAGGCTGAGAGAGCAGCCCGCCAGTATGACCGGCGTATAAGTTTAATAGAACGAGCCGGCTATGAAGATGGTGAATCTCAGTGTCTCATCCTTAACAGCCGGGGCATAAATGCTTTTGCCCGGGGCAATTACTGTGGAAGCTATGTGTTTGCAGTAGCCCAGGAAAATGGAGATGCTCAAACCGGGTTTTCATTGAGCTTAAAACAACGGCTGTCCGAACTTGCTCCTATAACTGTTGGACAGGAAGCGGCCCACAACGCGGTTCGCAGCCTCCATGCTCGCAGCGCTCCTTCGGGAAGAATTCCCTGTATAATGGAGCCTTACGTGGCCACTCGCTTTTTAGGAATAATAGCGCAGATGGTGGATGCGGAAGCGGTACAAAAAAACAAATCCCTATTTAAGGACCGTTTAGGCCAAAGGGTAGGTTCAGAAGCAATATCTTTAGTGGATGATGGGACTTTTCCCGGAGGTATTGGCAGCTTTCCCTTTGACAGTGAAGGGGTTCCTTCCCAGCGTACTGAATTGATCAGGGATGGACAGTTAACGAGCTACCTTTATGATACTTATACCGCCCATCGAGATAACACTGAATCAACGGGTAATGGACAGCGCAGCTCCTTTCGCAGCTTGCCTTCGGTAGGAAGTACCAATTTTATGATTGAACCTGGTACTATGTCATTGGATGAGCTGATGAGCGATATACAGTATGGATTTTATATTACAGAAGTCATGGGGATGCACACTGCTAATCCCATATCCGGGGAATTCTCGGTAGGCGCAGCCGGGCTTTTAATAGAAAATGGCGGTTTAACTGTACCGGTACGGGGAGTGACCATTGCTGGTAATATCCTGCAACTGCTGGAAGGAGTGGAAGGGGTAGGCAGTGACCTGCGCTTTTTTGGCAGCCGGGGAGCACCTTCCCTGCGAATTAGCTATCTGAGTCTTAGTGGGGAATAAGGTAAGGGAGAGGAAACAAATGGCCCAAATTTTAGTCATTCATGGCCCCAATCTCAACCTGTTAGGAGAAAGAGAGCCATCCATTTACGGAGAGCAGAGCCTGGAGGATGTCAACCGTGTCCTAATGGAGGACGGAGCCAAGCATGATATGAAGGTGCACTGCTTCCAATCCAATCATGAAGGAGATATTGTTGACCGAATACAGGCGGCTCGGGGTCAATATGATGCCATTATTATTAATGCCGGGGCTTTATCTCACTACAGTATAGCCATATTAGATGCTTTGCGGTCCTTCCCGGGACCGATTATAGAAGTGCACATATCCAATATATTTACACGAGAAAGCTATCGTCGCCATTCTCTTATATCAGAGGCAGTCACCGGTGGCATTTTCGGCCTGGGGACCCAGGGATATAGACTGGCATTGTTGGCAGCGGTTGAGATGCTGTAGGGGGCACCGTCTCCTACGATACCATCAATGAGGTGAACCTTTGAATCAACGGCTTTTACGTTTACGACAGAGCTTGGAACAATCGGAATTGGACGGAATTATAATAGATGGCAGGGAAAACATCTATTATCTGTCGGCCTTTACCGGCGGTGAGGACGCACGCTTGTTAATAACCGCTGAAGAAGCTATGCTCTTCACTGATTCTCGCTACACGGAACAAGCAGCCCGGGAATCACCGGATTGGACTCTTATTGAAGAAAAACCGCCTGTAGGCAAAGCCCTCAGGGAAAGAGCCCGCCTTAGTGGAAAAATAGGTATAGAAGACACGGTTTCCTATCGTTCTTATATGGAGATGAAAGCAGAACTGGGAGAAGCACTGGTTCCGGTAAGCGGTATGGTTGAGCAACTGCGGGTGATTAAGGAAGCAGACGAATTGGAGCTTTTGCGTCAGGCTGCTTTTATAGGCAGTGAAGTGTTCGCTGATCTGCTTAGCGCCATAGAACCAGGTATGACCGAAAAGACCGTGGCTAATCTTATTGTTTCCGGTTTGCGGCAAAAGGGGTGTGATAAAGAGTCCTTTGACCCTATTGCCGTTAGTGGTATAAATGCAGCGTTGCCCCACGGTGTGCCCGGGGAGCGCAACCTGCAAAAAGGAGATATGCTCACTCTCGATTTTGGCGGTTTTTATCGCGGGTACGCCAGCGATATGACTCGTACGGTTGCTATTGGCGCTGCGGATCAGCGCCTGCGTGATTTGTATAATAAACTTTTGGATGCTCAGCAGTATGGAGTGGAGCTAGTCAGGGCAGGAGTTAGCTGTGCCGATTTGGACCGGCAGGTTCGCCAAAGGTTGGCCCGTTATGATCTGGATAAATATTTCGCTCATGGAACGGGACATGGAATAGGCTTGGAAATACATGAAATGCCCAATGTTTCATCCCGCAGTCAGTGGGTTTTGCAGGAGAACATGGTAATTACTGTTGAACCGGGAGTATACATACCTGGCTGGGGAGGAATTCGAATTGAGGATAGCGTAATAGTAAAAAATCATGGTTGTGAAATAATAACCAACTCGCCCAAACAATTAATCGTCATTTAATGGAGGGATTACTTTACATGATATCGGTAAATGATTTTAAGACTGGAGTTACCATTGAACTGGAAGGACAGCCCTATCAGGTGGTAGAATTTCAGCATGTTAAACCTGGTAAAGGAGCTGCTTTTGTTCGTGCCAAGCTAAAAAACTTGGAGACTGGAGGCTCAGTAGAGCGAACCTTTAGGGGCGGTGAAAGGGTCCCCAAAGCTCATCTGGATCGCCGGGGAATGCAATATCTTTATAATGATGGTGAAGGCTATGTTTTTATGGATAATGAAAACTATGAACAGATCACCATAACTAAAGAGCAAATTGGTGACGGCATAAAATGGCTGTTGGAAAACATGGAGATTCAGGTGTTACTCTTTCAAAACAGGATTATTGGCCTGGAACTCCCTAATTTTGTGGAAATGGAAGTTATTGAAACTGAGCCGGGTGTAAAAGGCGATACTGCCACAGGCGCTACCAAGAATGCTACCTTGGAAACTGGGACAGTCATACAGGTGCCTTTGTTTGTTAATACCGGGGACCGGGTACGTGTGGATACCCGTACTTCCCAATACATGGAACGGGTCTAAACCTGTCTGGGACGTCCTGCCAAAAGTTAATAATCTTTTAGGGTATTTCCTCCTTTTTGTGTTAATACTATGACTAACTAATTCCTTACAAAAAGGAGGATTTTGTTGTGCGCGACATTACCGAAAGGGTCAGTTATCTGCAAGGACTGAGCGAAGGACTGAATATTAGTGAAGGGAGCCCTCAGGGTAAAATTATCGCCGGTATCCTAAGTGTATTAGAAGAGTTGTCGGAAACCGTTACCGATTTGCAGTGGGAAATGGATGAATTCCGTGAGTACGTGGAGAGCATTGACGATGATCTGTTCGATTTAGAAGAGAGTATATATGATGAAGACGATTTAATTGAACTAGAATGCCACCACTGCGGGGAAGAGCTATACTTTGAGTACGGTATCTTGAACGATGATGATGTTATCGAAGTGATTTGCCCTAATTGCAATGAGGTGGTTTATATTAATGATGGTTCATTTGATTACGATCCCGCCTATATTGAAAACGAGATAACAGACGAGGTTTCCAACCCGTCTCCCTCCTAAAAGAACATCTCTTGGAATGCAAGAAGGGATGGTTGGTTCTGTCATATCTAAGACCGGGGGAATTCTCCTAATAGATTCACATGACAGATAGAACCGTCCCTTCTTGCGTTTTCTGGCCTTTGTGGTCCTACCGATATTGGCATAAATTACTGTATCTATCCATATTTATATACAACAAGGTGGTGGTATATCAATGGTTGTGCCGCAAACAGCTGTGCTGAGAAATGACATAACAGCTTATCTATCACCCCACATCCGTAAACTGCTGCTGGGGGTCAATACCCATCTATTGGGCAATTTAGAGGAAATAAGATTGCGATGCCAGAGACCCATAGTATTAAAAATTGGCGATAAGGATTATAGCATTGATGGCCAAAGCCGATTAGTAACCGACCTTAGGCATGGCTATGTGGTGTCAAGGGAGGACCTGTACCGCAGCATTGCTTCTATAAGTGATAATTCACTCTATGCTTTTGAAGAGGAGATACGCCGGGGATTCATCACTATTCCTGGGGGCCATCGGGTGGGACTGGCTGGTCAGGTGGTAGTCGGTGATCAGGAAGTTAAAACCATGAAAGACTTTTCGGGTTTATGTTTTCGGGTAGCACGAGAGGTAACCAATTGCGCTCTGGGGCTGTTAAACCATGTAGCTCCCAAAGGCATACCGGTTAATACTCTGATTATTTCCCCGCCCCGCTGCGGAAAAACTACTATGCTGCGTGACCTGGCGCGTCTGCTGTCAGATGGAAGCGGTTCGGTACCGGCTCATAATGTGGTGGTAGTAGATGAGCGCTCGGAAATCGCAGGTTGTTTTCAGGGGATACCCCAGCTAAATGTAGGGATGAGAACTGATGTTTTGGATGCTTGTCCTAAGGCAGTAGGAATGATGATGGCCATACGTTCTCTTTCTCCCCAAATCATAGTAACTGATGAGGTAGGCAGACGCGAGGATGTGGAAGCCATTAATGAATGCCTGCACGCCGGTATCGCTGTTATTACCAGCATACATGCCCGCAGTGTTGAAGAACTGAGGGCTCGCCCCTTAATAAAAAACTTATTGGATCAGGGTGCCTTCCGACGGGGGATTATACTGTCCCGTCAGCCACGGCCGGGACGGGTTGAACAAATTATCAGGTGGGATTAGTGATGGTATGGCTGAAGACTTTGGGTATTTGTCTGATAATAGGGGGCTTTGGAGTTTGGGGACTTAACGGTGCCCGGCGTTTCAGCCGTCGAGCAGCACAGCTCAAAGACCTGCGCATGGCTTTGGGGTTTTTGGAAAAAGAGATTATCTACATGCATACCCCCTTGTCCAGGGCTTTAGAACGTACCGCCCGCTTTGCTAAACCGCCGGTGAATACTTTATTTAGGGTAGCCTCTCTACATTTACATAATAAAGAAGGAGCTACGGCTGCAGAAGCCTGGTTGCTAGGTCTGCAAAACCTTATTAAATCAGGTGACCTGAACAAAGCCGACCTTGGCATACTGCAAGCGGTGGCTCCTCAATTGGGCCTGTCAGATGCCACCGAGCAGGGTAAATTTTTCAGGCTCCTGCAAGAAGAATTAAAAATACTTGAAGAACAGGCGGCCCAGGACGTGGAATCCGGTCAAAAGATTTGGAGTTATGGCGGATTCATTCTGGGTACGGTAATAGTTCTGCTGCTCCTATAGATTTCCCATGGAATTCATCACCTTATCGGAGGGTTCATATGGATATAGATATTATTTTCCGCATTGCAGGTATTGGCATTTTGATATCAGTTTTATCAATTGTGTTAAAGCAGGCTCAAAAAGAGGAGCAAGCAGAAATGCTCACCCTGGCAGGGGTGGTAGTAGTGCTGATTATCGTAGTGCAACTTATGAACCAGCTTTTTATAGTGGTTCGTTCCGTTTTCAATTTATAGCACTGTACTAAGCTAAAACCAATAAATCCTGCAGGGGGAGATTAAAGGTGGAGATTGCTCAGATCGTTGGAATAGCCCTAGTAACAACCATTATGCTGTTAATCCTGCGGCAGGAAAAGCCGGTTATGGCAGTGGTACTAAGTATAGTTTTCAGTATTGTCATCTTCACCTATTTAATGGGTAAAATGGCATCCATCCTGAGTATTATGGAGGAATTAACTCAGCGGGCCCAGATTAATTATTTCTTTTTTGGAACGCTTTTGAAAATACTGGGGGTTGCTTATTTGGGGGAATTTGCCTCATCCATCTGTCAAGACGCGGGTGAACACGCGGTGGCTAAAAAGGTGGAGTTTGCATCCAAAATAATAATAGCTGTGTTAGCTTTGCCCATTTTGGTGGCTATCTTGGAGTCGTTGATGGAATTGCTGCCTGGGTAAAGGGCGAGGGAGGATAGCCGGTATGAACAGACTGGTGTTGGGACTTGCCCTGGGGATATTGCTGCTGCTGCCCGTGCCGGTACAGGCAACCGAAAAACCAGCGTTCTCCTGGCAGGAGACCGTTGAAAGTATTGATCTGGAAGTTATGGAGGAGTACAAAAACCTTATTGATGGTGAAATCAGTTCCTACATGCAAACTAGACCACTCAAAGAATGGCTGAAAGATTTTATTAAAGGTGACTGGGAATTCAGTTTTCAGGAGCTGATGGAAAATATAGTGAAGTTCTTTTTTAAGGAAATAGTGGTGAATTCCAGCCTCCTAGGCAGATTGCTGATCTTATCGGTTTTGTCGGCTTTATTGGTTAACCTGCAGAGTGCTTTTTATTCAGGAGTAGCTCGAATTTCCCAACTGGCCTGTTTCATGGCTTTAGCGGCCATAGCTCTCGGTTCTTTTCGTCTGGTGCTGGACATAGGGCAAAATACTGTGGATCAGATGGTGAGCTTTATGATGGGAATGTTGCCTCAGATGCTGGTACTGGTAGCCGGTATGGGCAATGTTCATACAGTGGCAACCTTGTTTCCCGTTCTAATGACTGCCTGCACGGCCTTTGCCAATGTTATGAAGAACATAGTATTTCCGTTAATTATACTGTCGGCTATTCTGAACATGGTTAATCATCTTTCCGAGGGCCTCAAAGTCGAAAAGATGGCCAAATTCTTCGGACAACTAGCCCAATTATCACTGGCCTTTTTCCTGACCCTATTTGTGGGCATATTGACCCTGCGGGCTTTGTATTCCTCAGTATTAGATAAGGTAGCCCTGCGTACCACCAAATTTGTTACTGATAATGCCATCCCCTTGGTGGGTAAAATGTTTTCCGACACTATTGAAGTGGCTGCCGGATATGTGGTGATGATCAAGCAGGCGTTGGGCATTTTTGGAGTCATTATAATACTGGGTATTGTTTTGTTTCCCTTGCTCAAAGTTGCTGCTATTGCCCTGATTTATAGGATCGCAGCTGCGGTCGCGGAGCCGTTAGGTGATTCCCGTACCTCTGCCATTTTGGAAATGATGAGTGCCCACCTGTTTTTGATGCTGGCAGCAGTGGCGGCGGTCGCTTTAATGTTTTTCATAATGATTGCCATAGTGGTAGGCATGTCCAATCATTTAGCATCTTTGCCGTAAGTGAGGATCAACAGTATGACAGTTTTGAGTGAGATTGTGAGAAACGTACTGGTGATAGTGCTCATAGCCAGCTTTTTGGAGCTTATGCTCCCAGAAGGCACTTTGCGGCCTTTTGTCCGTTTTGCTATCGGTTTGTTTATCCTTATTGCAGTGCTGTCTCCCTTGGCGGGAATTTTATTTTCCGACCGCAGTATAAATATAGAGTGGTGGGATATGAAAATAAATCCAGCCCAGCAGGAGCAAATATTGCAGCAAGGAGAGAAGATCAATGCGCAAATCTGGCATTTGGACCAGGAAACTCTCGCAGATAAGGTAGCCGGCCAAATAGGTGCCGTAGCTTTGCTGGTGCCTGGTGTAGAGGATGTGGAAGCTCATGTTGTTTTAGATGAATCGGGAAGTGTTGAATCGGTGCAACTACTGGTAAGGTCCCAGGCGGTATCTGTGGATGAAGAAGCGGGCAGAGTAGGAATATTTCGGGAGGCGGAGTCTGTTTCTTTTGAGGAACAGGAGGCTATACGCAATAAACTAAGTGCCATTATTAAAAACCTCTATGGTTTTGAACATACTGCTATTGAAATTGAGTTCCAAGGAGGTTGATGGAGTGCTGGATGAATGGATTCGCAGAGAGGGAAGTGGTGATGATAAAGGCCCGAGTTCTTGGTTGAACAGTAAAAAAGGGCGACTATTCATAGTAATAATTATTTGTTTAGGACTTATAGCGTTGCTGTGGTCTCCTGCCAGCCAGTCGGATTCCACCTCTGAGCAGTTTGCTCAGCATCGGGCTGACCGGTCAGCCGCGGGCAGCATAAAACAAGAACTGCAAACAGAACTGGCCGCTATATTAGCTGAGATTGACGGGGCTGGTTCCGTAGAAGTCAGTGTTACCCTGTCTTCCAAAGGGATAAAAACCTATGCCACCAATGACCGGGATGAGCGACGGCAAACAGATGAAAGCGGGCGGAGCACCACTATTGAGGAAAGCAGTACCAGGGATGTGGCAGTTTCATCAGGGAATCCCTTGTTGCTGGAAGAAAGAATGCCGGAAATTTTGGGAGTTTTAGTAGTGGCTGATGGAGCTGGTAATCCCCAGGTTAAAGAAAACCTGACTGATGCAACTGCCACACTGCTGAATATTTCTCCCCACCGAGTTACAGTAATGCCCCGGGAAGGAGGAAGGCAATGATTATTGATCTGAAAAGAGTGGGAATGGTACTGTTAGCCGCCGCAATTCTAATCGTGCTGAGCAGCATGTGTATAAAAGCTTTGTACCCAGAGCCAGATGGGGATAAGCTCACTGCTGCTCCAGTGAGTCAGCCCCAGATTGCTAGCCAACCTAACATAAGTCCAAAGGAAGTCGAAGACGACTTTTTTACTGAGTACCGTTTGGAACGGGAAAGGCTGCGGGGCAAACAGGTGGAAATGCTGCGAGAAATACTGAACAAGAACAGCGGTGATAAAGAAGCACGCCAAGCGGCTTCGCTGCGATTAGTGGAAATATCCACTGATATGGAACGGGAAATGAAAGCGGAAAATTTGATTAAATCCAAAGGTTACCAGGATTGTGTAGTTATTATCCAGCCCGAGAACACGACGGTGGTCGTGGCAGCAGAGCATTTACAGTTAGACCGGGAGCAGGAAATTACTGCCCTAGTAAGTAAAGTGACCCAAACCAGGGAGGAACAGATAGTTATTATTGCGCGGGATGCGCAAAAAAGCCAATAACACTGTATACATGCCGTAAATGATTGAAATAACTTAGGTGAATTTTTATAATAATAGCAGTCAGAGACTGAAATTAAATAATAACTCAGGCCCAGGGCCTGAGTCAATTTGTGTTTAGGGTATTTTTATATATGCTTTATAGAGAGTTATCAGGAGGTTGCTGATGAAAAATATTAAGATTACTGATACCAGCTTACGTGATGGTCATCAAAGCCTGTGGGCAACCCGGATGACTACCAGTGATATGATACCGATACTGGACAAAATTGACGAAGTAGGCTACCATTCTCTGGAAGTATGGGGAGGAGCTACCTTTGATGTATGCATACGCTATCTAAATGAAGACCCCTGGGAGCGTCTGCGTACTATTCGAGGCATAGTCAAAAAGACGCCTCTACAGATGTTGCTGCGGGGGCAGTCCCTAGTTGGCTATACTCACTATCCAGATGATATTGTGGAAAAATTTATAGAAAAGGCTGCCGAGAATGGTATTGATATTTTCCGGATGTTCGATGCTTTAAACGATGTCCGTAATCTGGAAGCAGCCTTAAAAGCTGTTAAAGCCACGGGCAAACATGCTCAAGCCAGTGTGGTATATACCATTAGCCCAGTGCATACTATGCAGCATTTTCTAGATACCGCTTTGAAATTAAGGGAGATGGGAGCTGATTCCATTTGTATTAAGGATATGGCTGGGCTTTTATCCCCTTATGCTGCTTATGAACTGGTTAAAATGCTGAAAGAGAACCTGGATGTTCCTATCCAGCTCCATACTCATTATATAGGTGGTTTGGCTATAGCTGCCCTGCTTAAAGCGGCGGAGGCGGGAGTGGACATTGTTGATACAGCCAGTGTACCTATGGCTTTTGGATCATCACAGCCACCGGTGGAGACTATTGTAAGAGCCTTGCAGGATTCAGAACGAGATACCGGATTGGACCTCCACAAATTATTTGAAATAGCTAACCATTTTGAACAACTGCGTAAGCATAAAGGTTTTGAGCGTGGCGTTACCCGTATCTCGGACATGAGGGTTTTTGAGCATCAAGTACCCGGCGGAATGATTTCTAACTTGATGTCACAAATGGAAGAACAAAAAGCCACCGACCGGATTGATGAGGTTTTGGCCGAAATACCACGAGTACGTGAGGAGATGGGTTATCCCCCTTTGGTAACCCCTACCAGCCAAATAATCAGTATTCAGGCTGTGTTAAACGTACTCATGGGTGAACGCTATAAACTGTGCCCGGGAGAAGTAAAGGATTATGTGCGGGGATTATATGGTAAACCTCCCGTACCTATCAAGGAAGAAATCCGGAAAAAGATTATTGGTGATGAACCTGTGGTCACGGTGCGTCCTGCTGATCTCATAGATCCCATGTGGGAAAGGGCCCGTCAGGAGTCAGCCCATTATGCACGCAGTGACGAGGATGTCCTTACCTACGCCTTATTCCCTCAGGTAGCCTTGAAATTCTTTGCCTGGCGTGAGGCGAGAGGCCATGAAGATATGCCCCAGATTGAAACCCATAATGAAGTGAGGGAAGAACTGGATATTACTAAAGAAAATCCTCCGGCAACCAGGAATACAATAAATCAGCTCAGCCCAAAAGCTAGCTTTAGGGGAGATGAAGAGATGAACATAGACCATATTCGGGAACTCATTTTGCTCCTGGATCAGACTAGCATAAGTGAACTGGAATTCCAAAAGGACGATTACCGTTTAGCATTGCGTAAAAACCGCCATGATGGAGATATGACGAAAATGGCTGCACCAGCAACAGCAGATATTAGAGAAGAGCCAGCACCAGTACCAGCTGGTACCATCGATTTGGTAGAAGTAATATCTCCTATGGTTGGCACTTATTATGCTGCGCCATCACCAGATGCTCCGCCTTTTGTAAAGATCGGTGATAGGGTGGAGGCAGGTCAGACCTTGTGCATTGTGGAAGCCATGAAATTGATGAATGAAATTAAAGCGGAAGTAAGTGGCGTAGTTGCTGATATCTTGGTAGATAATGCTCAACCCGTAGAGTATGGACAGGTAATGATACTCATTGCTAAAAATTAGGGGTGGTGGCTATTGTTTAATAAAGTCTTGATTGCCAACCGGGGGGAAATAGCGGTGCGTATTATCCGCGCCTGCCGGGAGTTAAACATCCCTACCGTTGCTGTATATTCAACTGCTGATCGGGACAGTATGCATGTAATGCTGGCTGACGAAGCAATCTGTATTGGTGAAGCTGTAGCTAACCAAAGCTACTTAAATATTGCCAATATAATCAGTGCTGCTAAAAATACTGGAGCTGATGCCATCCATCCTGGATATGGGTTTTTGGCCGAGAATCCTTACTTTGCGGAGCTGTGCAGGACCCATGATATAAAGTTTGTCGGACCTGCTTCTGGGGTTATCGAGATGATGGGGGATAAGGTCCAGGCCAGGGAGATAGCGCGTAAGGCTGGCGTTCCGCTGGTGCCGGGCAGTGAAGGTGCGGTGAAGAGTTTCCAAGATGCCCGTGAAGTAGCCGACTCCATTGGATATCCGGTTATGATTAAGGCCTCAGCTGGCGGCGGGGGTAAGGGAATGCGTCTGGCCCACAATGCCTCTTTGTTAAAGGAGGCTTTGGAAACGGCCCGTATGGAAGCCGGAGCAGCTTTCGGTAATGATGAAGTATATATTGAGAAATATATTGAGGAACCACGTCACATAGAGATACAGGTTTTGGCTGATGAGTACGGACATGTGGTTCATTTGGGAGAACGGGATTGCTCACTGCAAAGGCGCAATCAAAAACTGCTGGAGGAATCACCATCTACCCTTTTAGATGAAGAACTGCGCAGCCATATGGGAGCAGTTGCAGTAGAACTGGCCAGGACAGCTGGCTATACCAGCGCGGGCACGGTGGAGTTTTTGGTTGATAAAAACCGTAATTTTTACTTTATAGAAATGAACACCCGGGTTCAGGTAGAGCATCCAGTCACTGAACTGGTGACCGGGATTGATATAGTCAAAGAACAAATTAAAATAGCGGCGGGTATTCCTCTTAAGGTACAACAGAAGGATATCGTTCTCAATGGCTGGGCTATGGAATGCCGCATAAATGCCGAAGACCCCGACCATGATTTTCAACCCTGCCCGGGCACAGTAACCCGCTATTACCAGCCCGGTGGGCCGGGGGTTAGAGTGGATTCCTCGGTTTATGCAGGTTATACTATCACACCTTTTTATGATTCCATGGTGGCTAAACTGATCGTTTGGGGTGCTGACCGGGATGAAGCTATAGCCCGTATGAAGCGGGCCTTAAATGAATTTATCATAGAGGGAGTAAAGACCACGATTCCTTTTCACTTAAAAGTACTGGACAATGCTTTTTTTCAAAAAGGAGAAGTTTATACAAATTTTATCCAGCGGCGGATGAGCCACATGTAGTTGAAAATTAAATATTAGTCTATTTGATATTGGGAAGAATAACTAGTAAAATTACATCATACCATAATTGGAATAATGGAGGTGACTTCATGGAAGAACAAAAAAAAGAACTGAGTACCGAAATGGGGGCTATTCGTATAGCCGATGAGGTGGTTTCTACCATAGCTGGATTGGCAGCCATGGATGTGGAAGGTGTCGCAGCTATGAGCGGTGGTTGGGGAACCGACCTGGTTGAAAAATTAGGGCGTAAGAATTTTGGTAAAGGCATCAAAGTAGAAGTAAATAATGATGAAACTCGTATTGATATTTATCTTGCAGTACAGTACGGCTATCCTATACCTGAGGTAGCCGAAAATGTGCAAAAAGAAGTCAAAGTAGCAGTAGAGACCATGACTGGATTAAAAGCAGCAGCGGTAAATGTTCACATAGTATCCGTACAAATGAAAAAGCAACCAGAAGCAGATACGGAACTGGCGGCTGACATAGATAAAGCCGAGTAGTTCGTTATAGCTAATGCAACCCCCTGCTAACCCAGGGGGTTATCTGTATACCGGTAAAGTGAGGTGTTTATAATGTCCGGACTATGGCGAGTGGTTCTTTTCTGTTACAACCTGTTAATACTGGCTATAGCAGTAGCCGCAATGTATTTGGCTGTGGGAAAAAATGAATTGATAACCGCTGTTCAATCATTTTTAGGCAGTTCAGTCAATCAGATCATACTGGGTGCCAGTGCAGCAGTGGTAATTGCTTTGACTATTCTGATTATGATTTCCTTGTTTAAGGGAGAATCCAAACCAACGTCTGTAGTGGTAAGCAATAGCTTAAATGGACAAGTTTCCATTACGGTGGCAGCCATTAAGACCATTATTACTAAAGCGGTCAGGAAGGTTGATGGAGTGAAAGAAACTCGCTCTTCCGTCACCGATGGACCTGATGGTGTAGTAATATACTTACATATGATGATCAATCCGGAAAAAAGTGTGCCAGAGATGACACAGAGCGTTCAGGCCGTAGTGAAAGAGCACCTAGAAACCATTGGCGGCCTTCAGGTTTCCCAGGTAAGAGTATTAATAGACGACTTTGGGAACGCCAATAAGCCGGTGGCTGTGTAAGGAGGGCAGTATTATGTGGGAAAAATGGTTTCAATTCCTTTTGGTGGAACACAGGGGTAAGACCATTGGAGTGCTGTTAGGTCTCCTGGCGAGTATACTGTTTGTAACCTTTGGTTTTTGGCGCACAGTGTTTATTGCTATTTGCATAGGGATAGGTTACCTTATTGGCAAACAGTTAGATGAAAACAAGAACTTTGACAGCTGGCTAAAACAAATGTTCAAGGACCGTTAGCGGTAGTGAGGGTGAAAGTTTGAGTAGACGAAAGGCTAGAGAACACGCATTTAAGGTAATTTTTCAGGTTGACCAGGTTCAGGCTGAACCAAAACAAGCATTTGAGTATCTTTGCCAAGAACAGCCTCTGCCTGATAAAGACCGTCAGTTTGCCTGGGAGCTAGTGGAAGGCACTTTAGAGTATATGCCAGCCATTGATGAAAGAATAGCTCGTTATTCCCGGGAGTGGTCTGTTGACAGGATGTCATCGGTGGATCGAAATATTATGAGAGTGGCTGGATACGAAATTTTGTTTCGCCAAGAAGTATCACCAGTGATAGCCATTGATGAGGCTGTAGAATTGGCCAAACGTTTTGGAGAGGAGCAATCAGGTGGTTTTGTCAATGCTATATTAGACCGCATACAGGGAGAAAAACATGAAAGTGTTTTTAGGGATTGATACCAGCGCCTATACTACTTCCTTGGCAGCTGTGGATGAGAACCTGCAAATTTTAGCTGATGAAAGAATGCTGCTTAAGGTGGAAAAAGGGAAACGGGGCTTGCGTCAATCGGAAGCCCTGTTTTTACATATTAAGAATTTACCCCATCTAGTGGCCCGATTGGAACCGGTTTTATTTAAACAGACCTGTGCTCTGGCTGTCAGCACCCAACCCCGTAACCAGGAAAACAGTTATATGCCGGTATTTCTAGCCGGGTCATCCCTAGCTGAATCCCTGGCGGATTTTGCGCAAATACCTATCTATAAGGTCAGCCATCAAGAAGGCCATATCATGGCTGGCCTCCAGGGCAAAGCGGAACTCCTGGCCCAACCTAAGTTCTTGGCAGTGCATTTTTCTGGGGGGACCTCTGATATATTACTGGTAGAAAACAGCCAGCCTGGCTGTTTTTCTGTGCTTTCTCTATCCAGCAGCCAGGATATTCATGCTGGCCAATTAGTGGATAGGGTGGGTGTGGCTATGGGTTTGCCTTTTCCGGCAGGAACTGCTTTAGAACAATTGGCTGGGCACACTTTTAATAATAAAGAGGCAGCTATTCCGGTGGCGATCAATGAAACAGGGTTTTCTTTTTCCGGAGCGGAGACTCGCGCATTGCAAATGCTGAAGGCCGGAAGCAGTCAGGAGCAAGTTGCCGCAGCAGTTTTAGGTGTTATAGCTAAAACTTTGGAAAAAATGCTGCGCAGGTATATAGAGGAATTTATGATAAAGGATGTATTACTGGCCGGAGGAGTCATGGCCAACAATTTAATTGCCCAGCGGTTGAGAAATCGCTTGGAACACCCGGCAGTAGGAGCCCGGCTTCACTTCGCTCCGCCCGGCTTAAGTACCGATAATGCGGTGGGAACCGCTATGCTGGCTGCGGTCCGGTACTGCTATAATGATGCAGAAAAGGCGAATTAATTATACACAAGCCAAATGAAATATTTTCGTAAATCTAAGGGGGTAGCTATGGAACTAATTAATGGAAGAGAGATATCTGATGAGATTCGCCTTCAGGTAAAGGAAAAGGTGCAGACTGCGGGGATAAGCCCGAACTTGGGCATTATCATTGTGGGTGATGACAAGGAGAGTTTGCTTTATGTAGGCTTAAAGGAAAAAGCAGTGAGTTTTATCGGCGGTACGGTTCAGCACCTGGTGCTGCCCGGCAACACCAGCCGGGAAACTTTGCTGGAGCGGATTAGTAAGCTAAATCAAGATCCCAGTATCGATGGGATTCTATTACAGCTTCCTTTACCTGAACCATTGCAGGCTCACGCCGATGAATTTTTAGCAGCTATTGATGTTAATAAGGATGTGGATGGTTTTAATCCAATAAACCGGGGGCGGCTTATTTATGGAACTCCCCGCTTTATATCCTGCGCAGCTTTGGGCTGCCTGGATGTGATCCACCGCTCCTGCCAGACTACAAAGGGAAAAACAGCGGTTCTGGTGGGAGATTCCTTTGATGTTATATTACCGTTGGCATTGTTGTTGAACAAAGAAGGCTGCCAAGTGACAGTAGTTCCTGAAATGCCCATGAAGTCTTCACTGCCGGATGCCGATATATATGTTATAGAAAAAGGTCATCCCGAATCCCTACAAGCTCACCAGGTTGCCAATGGCTCCTTAATTCTGGATGTAGGATTCTACTGGCACTATGATCATTCCTGTGGCAATGTAAAACCGGAAGCCTTATCAGGGATGGAAGGCAAGCTTTTGCCGGTACCCGGAGGTCTAGGGCCTATTCTGATTGCCAAACTAGTGGAAAACTTGTATTTAGCTGCTGCAGGAGAAAAAGATTGATGAACCCCTATTTATCAGTCAGCGAGTTAAACCAATATATAGCTGGAATATTGGAACAGGACAGCTCACTACGAGATTTCTGGTTAAAGGGTGAGATATCCGGTTTCAAATTATACCAGCAATCCGGTCATTTATATTTTACGTTAAAAGATGAGGATTCGGCTATAAGTGCAGTCATGTTCCGCAGCCGGGCCCGCCGGCTAGATTTTCAGCCCGAAAATGGCCTGGAAGTGCTGGTGCGCGGTTGGGTTTCCGTTTTTGCTCCTCAGGGACGCTATCAGTTCTATGTGGAAGAGATGCAGCCTTTTGGTATAGGGGGAGTTTACTTATTCCTGGAACAGTTGAAAACTAAGCTGCAGCAAAAGGGATATTTTGATCCTCACCGAAAAAAGCCCTTACCCGCCTTTGCTCGCCGGATCGGAGTGGTGACTTCGCAAGATGGTGCTGCTCTGCGGGATATACTGAGGGTGTTAAAAGAGCGCCATCAAGGTGTGGAGGTTGTATTGGTTCACAGTGCTGTGCAGGGAGCGGAAGCACCATCCCAAATAGCCCGGGGAATCCAGTTGCTCAACCGTTACGGTAGGGTTGACCTTATCATTGTTGGCCGGGGGGGAGGATCTTTTGAGGACTTAATGCCCTTTAACAGTGAAGAAGTGGTGCAAGCCATATTTCAATCGGAGTTGCCGGTTATTTCAGCGGTAGGCCATGAAGTAGATACTACTCTAGCTGATCTAGCTGCAGATGTCCGCGCGGCTACTCCCACCCAAGCAGCTCAAATGGCGGTAGCTGATTTAGCTCAGCTAACTAATGAATTCCAGCAGCTCCGTCAACGCATGTTAAGGGTCATAAGCCGGAGGATGCAGCAGGAAAGTGAAACATTAGACCGTTTAATGATGAATCGGGCGTGGAATGTGCCCCAAACCATGTTAGAAGAACGAAGACAACAACACGGGGAACTGAGACAGATGCTGGGCAAGTTTGTGGCAAAATATCTGGATTCCCAGCAAAACCGTTTGATGATAGCTGTAACCGGGCTGGACCGCTTGAGTCCCCTCAAGGTTATTCAAAGGGGTTATGCGGTGGTGAGCAATAAGGAGGGGAGAGTCATCCGCTCCGTAAACAGTGTGCAGTCCGGAGAAGATATTTTTATCAGCCTGCTGGATGGAGAATTGCAGGCAACGGTACAGCAAAAGGAGAAGATGGTGAGATGGAACCTATAAAGTTTGAAGAAGCCCTAAAAAGACTGGAGGAATTAGTTGGGCAGCTGGAAGATGGTGACCTGGAACTGGAAGAAGCAATACGTTTATTTGAAGAAGGGGTAAAGCTGTCTCTGTACTGTCAGCAGCAACTAAAAGCAGCCGATAGTAAGGTTCAAAAACTGGTTCAAACTCTGGAAGGAGATTTGGTACTGGAAGATTGCCCAGAGCTGCTGGAAGGCTAGGTGAAACAAGGATTATGGATACCCGTGCATTTAAGCAAGAACTGCAACGGCGTAAGGAATTGATTGATAACAGCTTGCTGGAATACATGACCAGCATCGAAACTCATCCAACTGTAATTCATCAGGCTATGCACTACGCAGTTTTTAACGGTGGCAAGCGACTGCGGCCCATTTTGGTACTGGAAGGCGCCGCTCTTGCCAATGGCAAACCGGAAAAAGTTCTAATGACTGCCTGTGGCCTGGAGTTAATTCACTGTTACTCGCTGGTTCATGACGATCTGCCTGCCATGGACGATGATGATTTCCGGCGCGGTAAGCCTACCTGTCACCGGGTATTTGGCGAGGCGAACGCAATTCTAACCGGAGATGCTCTGCTTACGGCAGCTTTTGAATTAATAACTCGCAACACTCAGATACCTGAGATTCGCGCCGAGCAAGTTATAGCTGTTATTAATGAAATAGCTGCTGCTGCCGGTAGCCAGGGTATGATTGGGGGACAGGTCATGGATTTGGCGGCTGAAAATGAAACTATTGATCTATCCACCCTGCAGAGTTTACATAGCATGAAAACGGGAGCATTGTTTGTGGCGTCCCTAAGAGCTGGCGCGCTGTTGGGAGATATGGATTCAAAAGGGTTACAAGATTTAACTACTTATGCCCGGCATTTTGGATTAGCTTTTCAAATAACCGATGATCTTCTGGATATCAAGGGTGACCAGAGCATACTGGGTAAGCCAGTAGGAAGTGATGCCAAAAATCATAAAAGCACTTATCCCAGTCTGCTAGGGGTTGAACAAGCCGAAAAACTAGCCCGTCAGAGTGTGGAACAATGTATCGATAGTCTGGCGAGTTTTGGAAGGGAAGCGGATTTTCTGCGTCAACTGGCTTACTTCACCTTAGAAAGAAAGAGCTAATGAGCGCATATTAAAGTATAACCAGTCATGCTCAAGCCAGACAGAACAGATATCAGACCAGGAAGTTAACTGATATTTAACTGACCGATGGGTAACTAGCAACCTATTCAAGTGGTATGATATAATACATGAGAAATGGGATCTGGCGAAAGGTTGCAGTATTCTAGTCAACCCTATCAATTCCGAAGACGGGCCTAAAAATCCGTTAAGGGCACATCGATGAAGCTTCTGGTATCGGCTTTTGACGCCCAGTCAGGGGTCGTTGCTGGGAGAAAAGGGTGATGGGGCAGTCCGCAATGGCATGTGGAAACTGACCCCGCTCCCGTGGAGGCTTAAAACCTGTTGGGTTTTAAGAAAACCTGCATTCTGGTAGATGCTGGGTGCAGCGTAGCCTGCCTTGAGTGGTTGCGGCGAATGAACTAGGAAGGACTTCAACATCTCGGCCAAGATGTTGATTGTCTGGTTCTGAAACCGTTGACTGCAAAAGAGGCTAGAGTTGATGTGGGTTGTTGAGGAAAACTCCTAGACTGTGTACAACCAGTACAATTAGTTGGGGATTAAAGTGCGCACTAAGTGGCAATCCAGTCTCATCAGCGGCAACGCGGTGAAGCAGACATAAAGGGAAACCGCCCCTTTGGCAACATTCGGGTGATCTGCTGGGAAAACCTACTGGACCTAAGTCGCAGCGTTTACTCAATTAATAACCTTTCGCCAGTATAATAGATTTCTGTTGGAGGCTAGCGTTATTTGCAGCGGTACCATAGTCATATAAACAAAGAGAATTTGTTAGCCGGTCTTGTGGTCGGCTTCTTTACATTTTTGATTGCTCTTCTGCTCAGTTTAGGGTCGGAGGCATTTATTCAGACAGTAAATAATTTTATAATAGCCCTAGGATTGTTACTAATAATAATACTACTGGGCATTTTTTTTGATATTATAGGAACAGCAGCCACAGCGGCTCAGATAGCGCCTTTCAATGCCCGGGCAGCCAAAAAGATTCCCGGAGCTGCACAAGCGGTAAGATTAACTCAGAATGCAGGTCAAGTGGCCAACTTTTGTAATGATGTAATAGGGGATATTGCCGGTACCCTTAGTGGGGCTATAGGGGCTGGTATTGTGGCTAGTCTGGTGGGGACTTTCCCGACTTTGGATTTGGTTCTGACCGGAGCAGTAATGACCAGTTTAATCGCTGCCCTTACCGTTGGAGGAAAGGCCATTGGCAAGAACTTGGCGGTGGAATACGCCAATCAGATTATTTTTCGTGTGGCTAGAATCATGGCCTATATCGAAGGTCTGACGGGAAAGAAATTGTTCGAAAACAAAAGGTGAACGCATTATGACCATACTTAACAGTATCAATTCTCCCCAGGATATAAAGGGATTAGATTTACCGGCCATGGCTAGTCTGGCGGAAGAAATACGTGAGTTATTAATTAACAGTGTTTCCCAGTGTGGGGGTCACTTGGCGGCTAATTTAGGAGTAGTTGAACTGACTCTGGCCTTGCATTATGTTTTTGACAGTCCCCAGGATAAATTGATTTGGGATGTGGGGCATCAGAGCTATGTACATAAAATTATTACCGGCCGCCGCGAGCAAATGAAAACCTTGCGGCAGTTTGGTGGATTAAGCGGATTTCCCAAAGTGGAAGAATCTCCCCACGATGTATTTAATACCGGCCATAGCAGCACTTCTATATCAGCTGCTTTGGGGCTGGCTGTAGCCAGAGATATGAAAAACGAGGATTATTCGATAATTGCGGTTATCGGCGATGGAGCTCTTACGGGAGGAATGGCCTTTGAGGCTTTGAATCACGCCGGTAATGAGGATCGCGATCTGATTGTAATCCTAAATGATAATGAAATGTCTATTTCCCAAAACGTGGGAGCCCTATCGGCTTATCTCAACCGGCTGCGCACCGATCCCTCTTATTTCCGCACCAAAGAAGACGTTGAAACTATATTGAAGCGTATCCCCGGGATAGGACCCAATATCGCCCGGGCAGCCGGTCGCTTTAAGGATCTGGTCAAGTATCTAATGGTTCCAGGGGTATTTTTCGAAGAACTGGGCTTCACCTATATTGGACCGGTGAATGGGCACAACCTGGAAGAACTGATTGGTGTTCTAAAGAATGCCCGCCGGATGAAAGGCCCGGTATTGATTCATGCCATTACCGAAAAGGGACGCGGTTATGAGCCAGCTCGTCGTGATCCTGGTTTGTTTCACGGGGTGGGACCTTTTAATATTGAAACCGGCATCCCTATAAAAAAAGCTATCCGCAGTTATACTGAAGTTTTTGGGGATTTTATGGTGGAAAAAGGGAAAACCGTTCCCACCTTAGTAGCGATTAGTGCGGCTATGACCTTAGGAACTGGACTGGCAGAATTCGCCAAGTGTTATCCAGACCGTTTCTTTGATGTGGGCATTTGTGAACAGCATGCCGTGACCCTGGCAGCAGGTATGGCTCAAGCTGGACTAAGGCCGGTGGTGGCTATCTACTCCACTTTTTTACAAAGAGCCTATGATCAGATAGTACATGATGTTGCTCTGCAAAACCTGCCGGTAATTTTTGCCGTAGACCGGGCTGGTTTGGTGGGAGAAGATGGACCAACTCACCACGGAGTATTTGATTTGTCCTACCTGCGCAGCATACCAAATATGACTGTAATGGCACCATCTAATGAAAATGAACTGGTGCAGATGTTTACTACTGCTCTAACCTTGAATGGACCAGTAGCTATTCGTTATCCGCGGGGAGTTGGATTGGGAATCACGGTTACTGAGCCCTGGCAACCATTGCCGGTGGGTCAGGGGAATTTGATCCAGCAAGGTAAGGACTTAGCGGTAATCGGTATTGGACGAGGAACAAATATTGGCCGGGAATTGGTAGAACTTTTAGCCCAGCACGGCTGGACTGCTTCACTGGCCGATGCCCGTTATCTAAAGCCACTAGATCGCAAATTACTGAGTCAACTGGCCTGTTCTCATAGATATTTAGTCACTATCGAAGACAATGTTTTAGCAGGCGGATTTGGCAGCGCTGTTTTGGAAGCCCTGCAAGAAGAACAGTTGCAAGTGGATCTGCTGAGAATAGGAATTCCTGATGAATTTGTAGAGCATGGAAAAGTAGATATTTTGTTTGAATACTTAGATATGCGTCCAGAAGCCATCATGGATACTATTATTAATCGCTGGCCAGAATTGGTTCAGCCCCAGAGCTGGGAGTTGCTGAAGTTTGGCAAAAGTTAGGTTGGATACAATGGTACATCAACAAGGGCTGGCTCCCAGCCGGGAAAAGGCACGGGCTATGATTCTAGCTGGACAAATAAAGGTAAATGACCAAATAATAAGTAAACCAGGTACGGCAGTTGATGAGAAGGCAGTTATAGAATCTATAGTTTCCGGATGTTCATATGTGAGCCGGGGAGGTAAAAAGCTGGAAAAGGCCCTGGATGTATTTGATATACAGGTAACTGATTTGGTGGTGATGGATGTAGGTGCTTCTACCGGAGGGTATACAGACTGTGTTTTGCAGCGGGGAGCCCGCCGGGTGTATGCAGTGGATGTGGGCTATGGCCAATTGGATTGGAAGTTGCGCAACGATCCCCGGGTAATTAACATGGAACGTACCAACATACGCTACCTGCCTGTGGCTGAGTTCCCTGAACCAGTAGATCTGGTTACTATTGATGTATCATTCATATCAGTTAAATATGTTTTTCCGGTTATAAAGTCACTTTTAATAAATGATGGAGCTGTTGTTTGCCTGGTAAAACCACAGTTTGAAGCGGGGCGCAATAAAGTGGGCCGCAAAGGCGTAGTTCGTGATAAAGATACTCATCAGGAAGTACTTCTGAATAGTATTGAACATGCGGCTCAGGAGGGTCTGAATTGTGTGGATCTGACTTACTCGCCCATTACTGGTCCGCAGGGGAATATAGAATTTTTCCTTTATCTTCGCCAGGATAAACAGCCTGGTGCAGACATTGTAAATAAAGTTGAGCAGGTGGTCAATGAAGCCCATCTAGAGTTGGGAGGCAAGCACAGCTGATGAGAATATTACTGGTTAGCAACTATTATAAAGAGGCCACCCAGGAAGTAGCTTACCAAACGGTAGAACTTCTGACTAAGCGAGGAATTCAGGTAGAGGTTGACAATGAACAGGAAGTTGTTCTTGAACAGAGCAACTTTGATATAATAATCGTTTTTGGCGGAGATGGCACTATATTGCGGGCGACTCGTAAATATGCCATTTGCGGGGCTCCTGTTTTAGGTGTAAATATGGGGACCGTGGGCTTTTTAAGCAATATTGAAGTGGATGAATTGGAGCATTACCTGCCTAGACTGCTGGAACATAGCTATCACCTGGATGAACGTATGATACTACAGGTTTCGGTTCAGAATACTGATGGGTCGTCCCATCAGGGATGCTGCTTAAACGAAATGGTGGTTAAGTCCGTAGACCATCAACTCAATAATATAAATGTGGAAATTGATTCGGATCAAGTGGGCAATTATCGTGGTGACGGACTTATGGTAGCTACCCCAACCGGTTCAACAGCTTATTCCCTGTCCTGTGGGGGACCAGTGGTTGATCCAGAACTAGAGGTGTTGTTGATCACACCCATTGCTTCACAAATTCTTAGCCGCAAGCCCATGGTAGTAGGCGGGAACAAAGTAATAAAGCTATCGTCGACAGATCGGCATGACCATGTAATTCGCCTGGATGGTCAAATTGAGATACCTTGGGAACTAAATGCCATAGTGACGGTTAAGAAGGCTGATTATAAGCTTAAGCTCATAAATCTGAAATCCACTTCATTTTTTGATCACATTGATACCCGGTTACGAAGGAGTGAAGAGTTATAGCCAACGGCGCTCGTACACTCATACTACGTAATGCGGTGGCCATATCTCACCACTTGGTGGCATCAGTTGTTCAAAAAGGTGATATGGTAGTAGATGCTACCTGCGGCAATGGTTATGATACCATATTTCTTGCCCAACTGGTAGGGGATGAAGGGTCTGTGCTAGCCTTGGATATTCAAGCTGTGGCCATAGAAAACACCCATACCAGGCTGACCGAGTTAGGTTTAATTCACCGGGTCCAGTTGATAAATGCCAGCCACGCTTACCTAGACGAATACTTGCCCAACCAAATTTCTGCCGCCATGTTTAATCTAGGATATCTGCCCGGAGGAAACCATCAAATTACCACCTCTGGGCCCGAGACTACAACGGCGATAGAGCATTGCATTAAACGGTTGCGCCCAGGGGGACTGATAACCATTGTGGCCTATCCTGGACATCCTGGTGGCCGTGAGGAAAAAAAGTATGTAAAAGATTTTCTGTCGCAATTGGACCAGAAGGAATATGAGACCTGGCAATTGAATTTCATAAATCAACGTAATCAACCCCCTTGTCTTTTTGTGGTAAGTAAATTAGATGGAGGAGCGTTATGAAATCCAGGCGGCACCGGAGAATCATGGATATAATCAATAACCAGAGGGTGGCTACCCAGAAAGAATTATGTGAAGCATTGCGTTCTAATGGATTTGATGTTACTCAGGCTACGGTATCCCGTGATATAAAAGAACTACATCTGGTCAAAATTCCGGATGGTGATGGCTATCGCTATGCTATACCCAATGCAGCTGCAGCTAACCGGGATCAGGAGAAGCTGCGCCGGATAATGAAAGAATCAGTAATAGATATAAATTACAGTGAGAACATTATTGTGATCAAAACCCTGCCCGGGGGAGCTCAGAGCGTAGCTTCCGGTATTGACTCTTACAAGTTGGAAGGCCTATTGGGAACGGTTGCGGGGGATGACACGATATTTGTAGTGGTTAAACCTAAGAAAGCGGTAGTAAAAGTATTCAAGCACTTTCAACAATTGATTTGAACTGGTGAAATGGAGAATGGCCATGTTAAGGGAAATGCTAATAAAAAACTTTGTTCTCATCGATGAACTGCGCTTGGAATTCGGTACCGGACTGAATGTGTTGACTGGTGAAACTGGAGCTGGCAAGTCCATAATAATTGATGCCCTGGGTTTGATAACCGGGGAGCGCATTCAGGACGATTACTTACGGGATCCCCATCAAAAGGCCTTGGTGGAAGTGGTTTTCGATCTGGCCAATCGCGAGGATTTTCGCCAGTTTCTCCTGGAACAGGGTCTATATGAAGAAGGGGAGGACAACCTGATTATCAGCCGAGAAATAGCTCCTAACGGGCGCAGTACTGCGCGGGTAAACGGGCGAACAGTTACAATATCTACTCTTAAAGCCGCTGCTCCCTATTTGGTGGATATGCATGTCCAAGGGGAGCAGCATCATTTCTTGCAGGTAGATAGTTACCTGGCTATGGTGGACGCTTTTGATCCCAGGATTCAGCCTTTACGGGCTCAGGTAGAAGGAAAATACCGTGAACTGCAGAGTCTAACTCGCCAATTGGAAACATGGCGAGATGATGAGCAGAACAGACTGCAGCGTTTGGATTTTTTGGAGTTTCAAATTAATGAAATAGAAAAAGCTCAGCTGGTCTCAGGTGAAGAGCAAGAATTAATGGTGAAAAGACAGCGCATCCGCAATGCTAATCGCTTTAATGAAGGTTGTCAGCTGATACTCAGTGACCTGTACCGGGGTGACGAAAGTTATAGTGCCTATGACCTGCTGTCATCGGCTCTGAGTGCAGCCCAAAGCCTCAAAGACGATGAATTTTTTGCCTCTCTAACGGAACCATTGCAGGAGATGCTGGTAACTATTCAGGATATGGCAGCAAGCGTGTCATCTTTCCAGGACCAACTGGAGTTCGATCCGGGTCTATTAGAAGAAATTGAGCAGCGCCTTTATACTATTGAACGACTGAAGTCAAAATACGGCGATAGCGTGGAACAAATTTTGGGCCATTTGCAACAGGCTTATGAAGAAAGAGAACGGCTGGAAATGAGCTCGGAGCGCCAACAGGCCTTAGAAGAGGAAATCCAACTGGTACAGAAACAGTACCATGAAACTGCGGCTCATCTGACCAAGCTGCGCACGGAAACGGCTGCAATTTTGCAAAAGGAAATCCTGGCTGAACTGAGTCAGCTCAATATGCCCCATATACGCTTGGAAATTCGTGTGGAGAATCGCCCCACACCGGGTCCACTGGGAATGGATAGGGTAGAATTATGGTTTTCTGCTAATCCTGGCGAAGAACTGCGACCGTTAGTGCGAACGGTTTCCGGCGGGGAACTGTCGCGAGTCATCCTGGCTATAAAGACGGCTCTGGCTGATACTTACCAGGTACCCACTTTGATTTTCGATGAAATCGATGTGGGGGTGGGGGGCACTTCGTTAACGGCCATGGCTCGCAAGCTAAAGCAGCTGTCTGATAGTCACCAGGTTATTCTGGTTACTCACGCACCGCAAGTGGCAGCCTATGCCCAAATCCATCATTTCATACTAAAAGAGGTCATGAATGGTCAGACCCTCACCCGGGTTCGACTACTGCAAGGTGAGGAGCGGATTGCCGAACTAGCTCGCATGCTCTCGGGTGAAAGTATTACCGACATTACTCTGGAACACGCCCGGGAAATGTTAGCCCATGCCCAAAATTAACCAACTACTTCCATTTCCTATACAATCAAACCTTTTTACCTGCATCCATTTCATTTCCGTAAATCAAAGTACCATTACAGTATAGTTTGCTGCTCCCGAGGAGAGAATAGAAAACATCAAGTCTCGGGAGTGGATTCATTAAATGCGCAAAATCAGGCCGGTTATAGGCATTATTTTAGCTCTGCTTTTTTTAACCCTATGCTTTTCTCCCCAGGCAAAAATGGTGCTGACTTTGCCGGAAAACCAAAAACTGGTGGTGGGCGAAAGCAGCCAAATTGTCCTGGAACTGCCTGATACACTAAAAAATTATATTCAAATGCAGGTAGTAGGAGGTTCTAGCATTGTTTTTGCTGCTCCCATGGAACCACCGGTGGCAGTCAATCGTCAGGCTAACGGTTATGAAATAGTAGCCTTAAAGCCTGGTAAAGTAGATGTTTCCGTAAAGTTATTAGGCTATATACCTGTGAAATCAATGGCAGTAGAAGCTGTTCCTCCTCGGCGGGTGGTAGTAGGAGGGCATTCAATAGGTGTAATGCTTCAGTCCAAGGGAGTGATGGTGGTTGGTTTTGCCCCGGTGATGGACAATAGTGGAGCAAAGGTTTGCCCAGCTAGAGACGAGGGAATACAGATAGGAGATCTTATCCTAAAAGTAAACGGAAAAGGAGTGGGTTCTGAAAATGATTTAGCCCGAATAATTGATAATCACCGGGAGGAAAAGATGGTTTTGACGGTGCAACGCCGCGAGCAGGTTTTTGAAGTTCCGGTGGCCGGCTACTACTGTCCTGAGACCCAGCGATACCGGATCGGTCTTTATGTAAGGGATGGGGTAGTGGGAGTGGGGACTTTGACCTTCTGGGATCCACAGACCCGCGAATACGCGGCTCTAGGTCACATAATTATTGATGCCGATACCCGCCAGGACATCAAAGTCTTAAGCGGACAAATTGTCAGTGCTTCAGTGCAGAGCATCAAGCCGGGGCGACCGGGACGTCCGGGAGAAAAGATTGGCGTGTTTGACAGCGATGGTACTATTCGAGGAAATATAATTAAAAACACAGGTTATGGTATATTTGGCCGTATTGATGAGGAGATATCAAATCCTCTTCATCGCTACAGTATGGAAGTAGGTTATGCTCATCAGGTCAAAAAAGGTAAAGCGCAAATTTACACGGTGATTAATGGCAATGATATTGAAGCTTTTGATATTATAATCGAAAAAGTATATCCGGAGAGACAAAATGGGAAAGGAATGGTTATTCGGGTCACTGACCAGCGCCTGCTGAATGTTACCGGTGGGATAATACAGGGTATGAGTGGTAGTCCTATAGTTCAGAATAATAGAATTGTAGGGGCGGTGACCCATGTATTCTTAAATGATCCTCAACGGGGGTATGGTGTATTTATGGATAATATGCTGTCAGAAACTGCCAATGAGGAAGTTAAATATTCGGCTGTTTCGACAAAGACACTGGATGAAGGTACAGGATATTGTGCTTAGGAGATAGGGGATTAGATGGCAATACAGTGTGAACTTGTTGTCGTATGGTGAGGGCTTATATGTGTTTATTTATGGAATTGTCTGCGGCATTATGGCTCAATTTGGCAGAAAAATAAAGCAGGAAATACCTGGTGTATCGTCGAAAAGCCAATATAAATCAAAAAAATCAGCCTTAATCTGGAATGGGGAGGAATTTGGTTCATGTTAAATGAAGCGGACCGGATACGGATCCTTATCGCCGATGATAATCGGGAGTTTTGTGGAATACTTAAAGATTATTTTAGCAATGAAAGAGATTTTGAAATTATCGACGTTTGCAACAATGGTATGGAAGTAATTGAGGCAGTGGAAAAAAACCAAGTAGATGTGCTGATACTGGACTTGATTATGCCGTACATGGACGGGATAGGTGTTTTGGAGAAACTCAATGAGACCAACCTGGCCAAAAGACCCAAGGTTATTATTTTAACTGCCTTCGGCCAGGAGAACATCACTCAGAAGGCGGTTCAGCTGGGTGCAGACTACTATATTCTAAAGCCGTTTAACCTACAGGTTTTGGGTGACCGGGTCAAACAAATGGCTTTTGATATTACGCCTCGCAGTGAAAGCAGAGGCGCGGTATCAAATTTGAATATGCAAGCCCCTGCTCCTAAAAATTTGGAAGTAGAAGTGACCAAGGTTATACATGAAATCGGAGTACCCGCTCATGTGAAAGGATACCAGTATTTACGTGACGCTATTATGCTGGTAGTAGAAGAGATCAATTACCTGGGCGCGGTCACTAAAGAACTATATCCCACTATTGCCCAAAAATACGATACTACCCCCAGCCGGGTAGAACGCGCTATCCGCCATGCTATTGAACTGGCCTGGGATCGAGGAGACCTTGATAAAATCAATAAGTTTTTTGGTTATACTATCAGCGGGGAGAAAGGGAAACCAACTAACTCGGAATTCATCGCCATCATTGCTGACCGCCTCCGCTTGGAAAACAAGGTCAGCTAAGAAGTGGTTTCATAAGCCTCTTGTTTATTGGGTTACCAATGAAGAAGAGGCTTTTTTGTATTTATGGGCTTACCAGCAATGGTTGCCAACTGTGTTTTTATTTGGGTCCACATTGTGGTAAGATAGATGCGGTGCTAAGAAGCCAGGGGGATACAGAGGTGAACCATGTTGATTAAAGGACGTGTGCGTCTTGACCGGCGAACCAAAAACCTGGTCAAGCGCCTGCGTAAAAACGAAATAGCCGTTATTGATCATGATGATATAGATGAAGTAGCTGCTAATGCCCTGATTGATATACGTCCCCAAATTATTATCAATACACAGCCGTCTATCACCGGAAAATATCCCGCTAAAGGTGCCTATAAAATATTGAAAGCGGGCATACCCATCCTCGATGAGGTAGGAGAAGCGATTTTTAATGAAGTGCGTGAAGGCAGTATTCTGAAAATAGATGGTGAAGCAGTGTATTACGGTAATCGCAGAATTGCCGAAGGACGCCAATTGACTTTGGAAGACGTCAGTCAAAAGTGGAAGGAAGCCAATGAGAATATCAAGGCAGAACTGGACCAATTTGTGGAAAATACCTTAGAATATGCGAAAAAGGAAAAGGATATCTTACTTGGCAATATAGAAGTGCCTGCCTTGAAAACTCCGATATTAGGCCGACACGTGCTGATAGTCGTACGCGGCAGCAGTTACAAAGAGGACTTACGCACCATCAGCTCCTATATACAAGAAGAAGAGCCGGTTTTGATCGGGGTGGATGGTGGTGCTGATGCACTGCTGGAGTTTGGCCTGAAACCAGATATCATTGTGGGTGATATGGATAGTGTTTCCGATGAAGCTTTGCACAGCGGAGCCGAAATAGTGGTGCATGCTTATGCTAATGGAGATGCTCCCGGATTGCAGCGGGTGAAGGATATGGGATTGTCAGCTTTAATCTGTCCCATGCCGGGAACCAGTGAGGATGTAGCCATGATTCTGGCTTGGGAGTATGGAGCCAGCTTGCTGGTGGCTGTGGGTACACATTCTAATATGATTGATTTTCTGGAAAAAGGCCGTAAAGGCATGGGAAGTACTTTTCTGGTACGTATGAAGGTAGGATCAATACTGGTTGATGCTCGGGGTGTCAGTCAGCTGTACAAGCAAAGTCTGCCCACCAAGTATCTCCTGCAACTTTTTGTAGCTGCCCTGATTCCTATTATCACAGTATTAATAATATCTCCGGCTACCCAGCCATTCTTCCGCATTATTGCTCTGCAACTCAAACTAATGTTCAATATGTAGTGGGAGTGGATGGTAAATGATCGATCTAAGATATCATATTGCTACCATTATCGCCCTGTTTTTAGCTCTGGCGGTAGGTATACTAATTGGCAGCACTATCGTGGGGGATGATCTGCTGGTGGAGCAGCAGAAAAAGTCTATTGACCGGCTGGAAGAACAATTCTTAAGTTTACGGGAACAAGAAAAAATATTAACGGAAGCTAATATTTTTCAAACTAATATGCTGGCCAACTATGAGAATTACAATCAAGCGCTTCTACCGGTCTTGGTAAAAGATCGACTAAAAGAAATGAACGTGGCAGTGGTGGTATCGGGAGGCAGTGATATCCCGGCGGGTATGTTGAACTCCCTTTCCATAGCCGGTGCTACTATAGTCTCTAAAACCGTGGTTCTAGAGGAAGCTACCCTGAAAAATGCAGAATTAAGGTCAGAACTGATAGACTATTACCAGTTAGACCCAGCTACTGAGTCAGATGCCCTTCGCTATCAAATTGCTACCAGTGTGGCAGCGGTTATAAACAATGAGGCTGATTCCGATGTGGTAACTTTTTTGCAAGAAAATGGCCTGGTTAAATTCAGCGGCCCTAATGATAACCCAGTTCAGGCATTGATACTGGTGGGTGGGACTGAAGATGAAAACATGTTTCTGGCTTCCAGCTTTGATCAGGGATTAATTGCCTACTGTCTGGAAAGAGGCGTAAAGGTTTTTGGAGTAGAAACCTCCCAGACTGCTTTTTCTTATATGGAAGAATACCAGAAAAATAATATCAGTACCGTAGACAATATTGATTTAAGCTTAGGCCAGATTGCTCTGGTTTATGCTATGGAAGGCGAGCCGGGTAATTACGGTATTAAACCGAATGCCAAGCGGTTCATGCCCAGTGTGCCGGTTGAATCCATGGGAGGAAAGTCTTAATGAAGACTATTTGGGCAGTTATACCCGCCTACAACGAGGCCGACTGCATCGTTAAGACTATCCAGGCGGTGCAGATGGTGCCTGAGATTGAAAGAGTATTAGTGATAAATGATGGCTCAACTGATACTACTGCTGAGGAAGTGAAGAAAACCGGCGCCTGTCTAATAAATCTTCCCCGTAATATGGGCAAAGGTGGGGCTATGAACCGGGCTGCCCAAGAACTGGACGCTGCTGATATCGTTATTTTTTTAGATGGGGATCTGGGCGATTCCGCATCCCAGGCGGGGCTCATTTTGCAGCCGGTCTTGGAAGGGACAGCAGATTTGGCAGTGGCTTCTTTTCCACCTCCCCGGCGCAAAGGGGGATTCGGCCTGGTAAAGAAAACTGCAGCCTGGGCTATAAGCCGGGCCGGAAATCTGCAGTCAACAGCTCCTTTAAGCGGGCAGCGGGCTATGACCCGGGAAGTGCTGCAGGCGGTACTGCCTTTTGATAAATCATATGGAGTTGAATTGGGCATGACTATCCGGGCCCTGCGCCAGGGGTTTAGGGTAGTGGAGGTGCCCACTACCATGAGCCACAAAGAAACTGGCCGGGATTTTCAGGGGTTCAAGCATCGCGGCCGGCAGTTATGGGATGTGCTTAAAGTGATTGTCAGAGAGTGGAGGAATCTGCTGTGAATGAATTGGTCTGGGCGGTCGGGGGTTTCCTGGCTGCCTTTGTCCTTGAAGGGGTAGTTCTCTACCTGCTCCTACCTATGCTGGTAAATACGGGAGCAGTGCGCAGTAATTACCGAAATGAGCAAATTCCGGTGAGTGCAGGCATCTCTTTTGCCATGACCCTGCTGCTGGTTTGCTTGCTGTATGACATAGCGGGCCAGAATGTGCCTTACAGTCAACTATTTCTGCTGAGCATCCTGGCAGTTTCTTTTTTAGGGTTTATAGATGATATGCTGGGACGACGAGACACCACGGGATTAAAAGGTCATTTCGGCGCCTTAATTCAGGGGCGGTTGACTACCGGAGGGCTTAAAGCCTTGGGCGGAGGAGTCATTGCCTTTTACATAGCTTTGTTGATATCACCTGATTGGGGCAACATTATTCTCAATACATTCTTAATTGCTTTGACCACAAATTTTATAAACTTGCTGGACTTAAGGCCAGGAAGAGCGGTTAAGGGTACCCTGCTGGGATTGGTTGTTTTAACAGCAGTGGCCTTCAAAAACATGAACTGGCTGCTGGTTGCGCCCATGCTGGGCGCCATGCTTTTTTACTTTCCCCGTGATCTGAAAGGGCAGGTGATGATGGGGGATGCTGGTTCCAATGTACTGGGATTAGCATTAGGCTTCTGGGCCGCCACAGGTTTGCCGCTGCTAGCTCGCATTATTATGCTGGCATTATTGGTGGCTGTTCATGGGTATACGGAACGCCGCTCACTGACTGAAACAATCGACAAGGTGAAGATACTACGGACTATTGATCAATTAGGGAGGAATTAGTGCCATGGTTAATCGCAATAGAATAATAGACAGGTTTGTTGAAATGGTGGAAATTGACTCAGTATCAGGCCGGGAAGGCCAGTTTAAGGAATACTTAAAAGAATTGCTGCGCCAAAGGGGGCTGATAGTAACAGAGGACCGGGCCGGTGAATCCCTGGGCGGAAATGCCGGTAACTTATTGGCGGTGTGGCCTGGTTCGGCCCCGGGAACCAAGCTGCTGTTTTGTGCCCATATGGATACGGTGGAACCAGGAACCGGGATAAAAGCGGTGGTAGATGATAAGTGCATAAATAGCTCGGGTGAAACGATACTTGGAGCAGATGATAAGGCCGGCATCGCTGCTCTGTTGGAGGCCATAGACTGTATCCGTGAGCAAAATCTGCCCCATTCGGATGTGGAACTACTGTTTACTGTAGGGGAAGAGCAGGGGTTGCAGGGTTCTAAGTTTTTTGACTATTCACCACTGCAAGCAACTATGGCCTTTGTTCTGGATGGTGGTGGTGAACCGGGAGAAATTATCATCCAATCACCCTGCCAGAATGAAATTGAATATATAGCTTACGGTAAGTCAGCCCATGCGGGGATAAATCCTGAAGACGGGCTGAATGCTATACACCTAGTAAGTCAAGCCCTGGCAGTGATGCCATCTGGCAGGATTGATGAGGAAACAACTTGTAACTTTGGAGTTATTGAAGGAGGAACCGCCCGCAACATTGTAGCTGATGTCTGCCGGGTAAAAGGGGAATGCCGCAGCCTGCAGCGCACCAAACTGGATAAACTCACCGATCAACTAGTCAGCACCTTCCAGGATGAAGTTGCCAAGAGGGGCGGCCGAGCTGAGGTGCAAGTTACTTTTCTCTATCCGGAAATACAATTAGATGAAGACCATCCTGTAGTTCAATTGGCGATTAAAGCCGCTGAGCAGGCAGGACTGCAGCCGGTATTAACCAGCACCGGCGGGGGCAGCGATGCCAGCATCATAAACGGACAGGGTATACCCTGTGTCAACCTGGGCATTGGTATGCGGCAGGTTCACACTACCAATGAATATATTTTGATTGATGATTTGGTGAAAGATGCTGAGTTTGTTTTGAAAATAATAGCCCTAGCAACAGAAGAGGCTTAGGGGTGATATGCCATGCTGGAGACCAAGCGAGGAGTATTAAAAGAGCTCCTTTTTGAGCGGCCAGGTATTCAGGGTTATACGGTACAGGTAAATGGACGGGAAGAAAAATGTATTGTCTATACTGATTTAGTAGCAGGGGTCCGCAGCGGGGATGAAGTGCTTTTGAATACCACCGCGGAAAGCTTGCGGCTGGGCAGTGGGGGTTACCATTATGTTATAGCAGGACTAAACGGGGCGGAAAAGGAGTTGCTGGGCAGCGGGCATATCATGAAAATGCGCTATACTCCTATGCAGGTAAAGGTGTTGAGCGCTGAAGAGGAAGATAGTCCTTATCATCAGGACCTAAAAGATGCCGATAGCCTGGAAGGTACGCCGGTACTGGCTGCTACCCTGCATTCTATGCTGGCACCGCTGGCGATGGAACTGCATCACGCGGGTCTGAGAACGGTATATATAATGACGGATGGCGCCGCTCTGCCATTAAAATTCAGTCAGACGGTGGAATGGCTGGTAAAAGAGGGCATACTGCAAGGCACGGTTACGATTGGCCATGCTTTTGGCGGGGATATAGAGGCAGTTAATATTTACTCAGGCTTACTGGCTGCCCGTACGGCTTTCCAACCGGATGTTATTATTGTCAGCATGGGACCGGGAATAGTAGGAACCGGAACTAAATGGGGATTTAGTGGGGTGGAACAGGGTGTAGTTCTCAATGCCGTAGAAACCCTTAAGGGTTTGCCGGTAGCAGTTCCACGCATTAGTTTTGCGGATAGTCGTTCCCGGCATCAAGGTATCAGCCATCATACCCTCACAGTTTTGTCCCGGGTATGCAAAGTACGCTGTTTACTGCCCCTGCCGCAGCTAAAGGAGGAGCAGATGAGGTGGATATTGGCTCAGGCTGATAAAGAGGGTCTGTTCAAGCTACATGATGTATGTATTGAAAAAGAAGATGGAGCTTTGGAACGTTTCCGCAGCAGTAAACTGAAATTAACCACCATGGGCCGCGGTGTAGATCAGGATCAGGAGTTCTATGTAGCTTTGGCTGCAGCCGCTCATGCGGTACAAAAGGTTTTGGCCGGCCAGGAACTGCAGAGATTAACCGTCTGACGGGGCTGCTGACAAAGTTTACTTCTCCTTCCCCGTTGAATTATTCACCTGTGCCCAATGAGGTAGAGGAGCACACCCAAAGGAGCGGTAGAGACTACAATTACCTCTCCGGGAAAAAGCAAGGCGTTTATCAGTGAAGGTTTAGCCTGATGAATTCTGCTAAAGTAGTACCAGGAGGATAAGCAGACAGCAGGGTGATTAAATCATCTAAGCGTCCTGTAAACCAAAAGCCGGATTTTCCTACCCATAAACTCATTCTTGTCATCACCTCTGCAGGAAGTGTATGTTATTAAGGGTATTTTTATGCAGGAGGTCAATATATGAATTTCTATGAAAAAACTATCTCTTCCCAGCAAATATTTACGGGTAGAATCATAAACGTTAAAGTAGATACGGTAAAGCTTCCGGATGGCTCCACCAGCACCCGGGAAATAGTGAATCATGCTGGAGCTGTGGCTATATTGCCGGTAGATGAAGATGGTTGGGTATGGCTGGTGCAACAATATCGCAAACCCCTGGAAAGGGTGCTTCTGGAAATACCGGCGGGCACTTTAGAGCCTGGCGAAAAGCCATTAGATTGTGCGGTAAGGGAATTGCACGAAGAAACGGGATTATCGGCCGAGTCCTGGGAGCCCATATTATCCTATTATAGTGCTCCGGGTTTTTGTGATGAACAGCTGCATCTTTATCTAGCCCGGGATCTTAAAGTGGGAGAAAGCCATACGGATCGGGATGAGTTTGTGGAACTGGTAAAAATGAGCCTGGAGGACGCTTATAAAGCCATTTTTACCGGTGAAATAGTTGATGGTAAGAGCATTATTGCTATTCAATATGCCTATCATCAAATGGAGAGATAATAAAATTGCGCAATGCTTTCGCGGATTTACATATTCATATTGGCAGGGCCAACGGCAGGCCGGTGAAAATCACGGCTTCCCGCAGTCTTACTCTGGCCAGTCTCCTGGAAGATACTGTGTCCCGTAAAGGACTGGATATGATTGGGATTGTGGATGCAGGAACTGCCCCGGTGCTGGCAGAAATAGAGCAGATGGTGGAAAAGGGTGTGCTGAGAACTCATCACCGGGGCGGATTCATAGCTCCCCATGGAGTTATGCTATTGACAGGGTGTGAAGTGGAAACCCAGGAGGGAGTACATGTTATTGTCTATCTTCCTCACCTGGACAGCCTCTACAAATATCAAAAATATATGCGTTCCCGGGTCAAAAATCAGGAGTTGTCAACCCAGCGCTGTCAAGCCAGCATGGTGGAATTAATAAATCTGGCCCATTTACTGGAGGGAGTATTCTGTCCGGCTCACGCCTTTACACCTCATAAGGGCTTTTATGGTATGCTGTCACCTTCTTTCCGGTCTTACTTAGGCAAGGAAGTTGATCACATAAGGGCTTTGGAGTTAGGGCTCAGTGCGGATACCGAAATGGCGGATACCATTAGTGAAACCCGCCAATTTACTTTTCTCTCTAATTCTGACGCTCACTCCACGGGAAATGTAGGCCGTGAGTATAACCTATTGCGGGTAGCTGAACTGAGTTTTGAAGAGTTTCGCAAGGCTGTTTATGAAGAGGAAGGGCGCCGGGTTTTAGCCAATTACGGCATGGATCCCTTGATGGGAAAGTATCACCGCAGTTATTGCCCCCAGTGTGAACGCATTGCTTTGGAAGAAGCGCCGGTGGTTAAATGTCCCCGTTGTGGCAGTGAAAAGCTAGTCATGGGGGTTTATGATCGCATAGTTCAGATTCAGGACCGTCCGCAAGCCATCCATCCAGTGGGCAGGCCTCCTTACCATTATAGGGTGCCTTTAATGAGTCTGCCGGGCGTGGGACCAGCTGCCTATGATAAACTAATAAAGTATTTGGACAGTGAAATACAGGTGCTGGAAAAAGCCAGTCCTGATGATATTGCCCGGGTGGCCGGAGAAAATACTGCTAATTTGATAATGAAGATGCGGGTAGACCGCTTGCCTATAACTCCAGGAGGGGGAGGTGTCTATGGCAAGGTCCAAGCCCATAATTGTAACCAGTGATGCGTCAGGTGCACAGGCATCAGCCCGAGAGGGGTTTCTGGTAATGATTGTGGATGTTATTGATATGTCAACAACTTTGGAAAGCGCTCTGGAAGCCGGGGCTCTGGCGGTCTTGGGTGCCAGCCCTGATGAAAACCGGGCTCCGGTTCAGGTGGATCCTGGAAATATGGGTAAGTACGCGGCCCGGTTAGCCGCTGCGCATAATGCTGGGATTGTCCTGGTAAGTGAACCCCGGGTGGGCAGTGACCAGGAACGGCTGCAGCGTTGTCAAAAGGTCATGCAAGGAATTCATTCAGCCGGTGGCAGGGTAGAGGCGGTTCTGCCCAATTTGGGAGCTGAGACTCCGCGGATGATGGATTTAGCCGGCAAGGTGGTTATAGCCGTTACTGATACTGGAGGCGTAGCTTATGATGCCGCCTTTTTCGAAAGCCCCCGGGTGATTACGGGAACGGTGGCCAGGACCTACAAACACCGGGGACTTGAACCGGCTCTAAGGGCGGTGGAACGAGCCCAACGGGAATGGGGGGATGCGGCCGGTTTGGCCATTGTGGCCGCCAGTCGCAATTCTATGGAAGATGTTCTAGCAGCACAGTTTATTGCCAATTTAATGCTTAAGAAAGGATGCTAGGGGGAACAATATGAAGCCAATTATGGTGATAGGCCATAAAAATCCAGATGTAGATTCAGTAGCTGCTGCTATCAGTTACAAGGTATACAAGCAGAGTACTGATCAAGGCCTGTTTGTAGCAGCGTCAGCGGGAGAATTAAATGAGGAAACTCGTTACATATTGGATTATTTTGATTATGATCCACCGGAAATAGTATGGAATGTGAGAAACACAGTAGAGGATCTTCTGGAAGATAGCCATCCCATAGCGGTTACAACCGACATGAGTCTGGCTGAACTGGGCAACCTAATGCGCAGCCATGAGTTAAAAACAGTACCGGTTCTGGACCGGCAGGGACGTTTACTGGGCTTGATCACTATCGGTGATCTGGCTATGATTTTCATGGACAGTCTGGCCACAACCCGTGATATCTATCAGACTCCTGAAATCTTACGGGAATTGTTCAACCGTAAAGCCGCAGAAATAATGATGACTAGGGATTTGGTACTTTTTGAAAAGGATGAGTCAGTAGAAGAAGCTCGCAAACAGATGCTGTCCACTCGTTATCGTAATTATCCGGTAGTAGATGAGGGTAACTATTTTATGGGATTTATTTCCCGCTACAATCTGCTGAAAATGAAGCGTAAACAGCTGATCTTAGTGGATCATAACGAACGCAAGCAGGCGGTTGAAGGGGTAGAAGAAGCAGAAATACTAGAGATCATAGACCATCACCGGGTAGGGGATTTGCAGACCATTTCTCCCATTTACTTTCATAATGAACCGGTGGGCTCAACCTGTACACTGATAGCAGAAAAATACTTAAATGACCGTATGGCTTTGGGAACCAATTTGGCTGGCTTGCTTTTGTCGGGAATGCTCAGTGATACTATGATTTTCAAGTCGCCGACTACCACCAGCAAAGACCGGCTAATTGCGGAACAGCTTCAGGAAATATCCGGATTGGATGCCATGGACTGGGGCAAACATATTTTAAACCATGCTATTAATACCGCCCATCTCTCCGATGAAGAGATTATTACTGCTGACTTAAAAGAGTATAATAGCGGTTCTATTACCTTTGCCATTTCCCAGCTGGAAACCATAGACACCAAACAAATTGCTTCCCGCCGTGAGAACCTTTTGAAAAGCCTGGAACAATTGGCCTTGCGCCGGGGATATGCTTTCATATGTCTCATGGTTACTGACATTTTGGAAGAAGCCACTGAGCTGCTGGTTGCCGGGGAAAAAAGCCAACTGATTTCCGCGGCTTTCGGACCGCAAAACAAAGGAGGAGGATTCTTCCTAAAAGGAGTGCTGTCCCGGAAGAAACAGGTTGTACCTGTACTGTATGAAATACTTACCCGGGAGACTATAGTATAAATAATTTTGTCTTTGCTGTGAAACACCTCTTACGTAAATCGTAGACAGTGGGTTTGCCATGAGCACCTTGGTGGAGGAGTCCGATATAGTCGGCGAAGATGGGCGAAGGTCGGGGGGCGCGGGACAGGATGTGCCAAGAGGGCTACCAAAACAGGATG
>LSQX01263166.1_pt1 | contig 43989 bp, 46 predicted proteins | sample 654561 | NCBI WGS metagenome assembly LSQX01 (sample SAMN04489861, study PRJNA283612) | anaerobic digester metagenome | isolation source: 4 biogas reactors fed with cattle manure at either 37C or 55C with and... | place: Denmark: Kongens Lyngby | collected 2014 | reverse complement strand
CGCCGGTTTTCATCTCGGCGATACGCCCCTGGTGAAGCACGATACCGCCGATAAGCTGAACCCGGTAGTGCCTGGTACCCAGCACCCGGTCGGCGGCTTCCCGCACCAGAGCAAAGGCATCCGGCAGGATATCCTCCTTTGTTTCGCCGTTTGCCAGCCGCTGCCTGAGCATGGGGGTTTGAGCCTGAAGTTCTTCATCGCCCATGGCTTTATATTTGTCCCCGAGGGACTCTATTTTATCAACAAGGGGAATTAATTTTTTAATCTGCCTTTCGCTGTAGGTTCCGAAAAGCTTTGTTATAACCGACATTAAAACGCCTGCCTTCAATATATTTATAACTTAAAACATAATATCATATATTCGCAAAAAAATACACCCCTTTTTGTAAAAATAATTGAAAAACAGGCAAAATTGTGCTAATATTATGCTGTTATACTTAAAAGACCTTTAAGGACGGTGTAAAATACAGCTTTGCTGAACATTGTTTTGCTTGAACCCGAAATCCCCCAGAACACCGGCAACATCGCCCGCACCTGCGTTGCCACCCGTACCACCCTTCATCTTATCAGGCCCTTCGGCTTTGAAATCACCGACAAAAATTTAAAGCGGGCAGGCCTTGATTACTGGAAATATCTTGACATAAAATATTACGACAATTTGGAACACTTCAGAACCGAAAACCCGTCTGCCGTCTGCCGGTATTTCACCACCAAAGGGGAACTCTGCTACACGGACGCCACATACCCCGAAAACTGCTATTTGTTTTTCGGTAAGGAAACCAGGGGGTTACCCGAAAGCTTATTAAAAGAGAATGAAAAAGACTGCGTAAGAATCCCCATGTTCGGGGAAATAAGGTCGCTGAATCTTTCAAATTCGGTGGCGATAGGTCTGTATGAGGCGTTGCGTCAGCAGGGGTTCGACGAACTTAACAAAATGGGGAAATTCCCCGGAAAGGCATGAAAATGGACAAAAACACGGTTGCCGCCATATCCACTCCTAAGGGTAAGGGCGGGGTGGCAATGATAAGAATAACCGGTGAAAACGCCATTAAGGTGGCGTCAAAGGTGTTTGTCCCCAATTCCGGTAAGGAAATTGAATCCTATAAAACCAATACCGCGATTTACGGCAGGTTTTTCGACGAGGGCATACCCTTTGACGACGGTGTTGCCATAATATATAAAGCCCCCGGCTCCTTTACCGGGGAGGATACGGCGGAACTGTGCTGTCACGGAGGAGTGAAGGTAACGCAGAAACTCCTTTCGGCGGTGTTTACCGCCGGGGCATATCCCGCCGGTGCCGGGGAATTTACCAAACGGGCGTTTATAAACGGCAAGCTCACCCTTTCGGAAGCGGAAGCCATAGGGGGGATTATCGACGCGGTATCCGACAAGCATCTTAACATCTCCCTTTTGCAGCTTGAAGGTTCCATAAGCCGGAAAATATCCGACATTTATTCAAAGCTTGCCTTCCTTGCCTCCTCGGTGTACGCCTATATAGACTATCCCGATGAGGATATGACCGACATACCGGCGGAGGAAATGAAAAAACGGCTTTTTGATATTTACTCGGAACTGGAAGCCCTCCACCGGAGCCGTAAATACGGAATAGCCATTAGCGAAGGGGTGTCCGCCGTTATCGCCGGAAGACCGAACACAGGTAAATCCTCACTGTTAAACCTCCTTTCGGGTACCGACAGGGCGATAGTAACCGACATAGAAGGCACCACCCGGGACGTTATAACCGAAAAAATAATAGCGGGCGATATTGTGCTTAACCTTTCCGACACCGCCGGCATACGGGAAGGCGGGGACATTATCGAAAAAATGGGTATCGAACGGTCGGAAAAGGCTATACGGGATGCGGAAATAATAATTCTTGTCCTGGAAAATAAAGTAAGGCCCGAAGACCATAAGGTAATTGAACTTATCAAAAAGGCGGGCAAAGAAGATTCAACCATCGCCCTTTACAATAAAACCGACCTTGATACTGCGGAAACCGCCGGCATTTTCAAATATGAAATCCCCTTTTCGGCAAAGACGGGGGAGGGAAAGGACAAGCTTGAAAAAGCCATTTCAACCCTCTGCGGGGAAGGGGAGGTCACCGACAATTCAACTATAATAATTTCCGCCCGACAACATGCCGCCATAAAAAAGGCGATGGAAAGCGTTAATAACGCCATAAACGCCCTTGACGCCTTTACCCAGGACATTGCGGGGATGGATATCGAAGGGGCAATAGCGGCTTTAGGTGAACTGGACGGCAGGCAGGTAAGCGAAGAAGTGGTAAAGGGAATATTCTCCCATTTCTGCGTGGGGAAGTAAATTGAATTCAAAAGAGGAAAACCGATATATATGAACGAACTTAAATTTGACGTGCTGGTGGTGGGGGCAGGACACGCCGGAATAGAAGCCTCCCTTGCCTGCGCCCGTCTCGGCATGAAGACGGCAGTCTTTACTATGAATATGGACCTGGTGGGGAATATGCCCTGCAACCCCTCCATAGGCGGCACCGGAAAGGGACATCTGGTGTTTGAAATCAACGCCTTAGGGGGGAAAATGGGGAAGGCCGCCGATGCGGTTATGCTCCAGTCCCGTATGTTGAACAGCTCAAAAGGGCCTGCGGTACACTCTTTGCGGATGCAGTCCGACCGGGTGGCGTACCGCAACTATATGAAAAAAGCTCTCGAAAACACCTCCAACCTTACCCTTATTCAGGCGGAAGTCATTGAAGTTCTGGTTGAAGGCGGTGAGGTCTGCGGGGTTAAAACCGCCTTTGGAATGGAATATGAAGGAAAAGCCGTCATCGTCGCCACCGGCACCTCCCTCGGGGGACGGATAATCGTAGGCGAAGCCTCCTATCAGTCGGGGCCGGATAACACCCTGCCGGCTACAAGACTGGCACAGAGTTTGATTAACCGCGGGGTTAAAATCGTAAGATTCAAAACCGGAACTCCCCCCAGGGTTCACGCCGACAGTCTTGACTATGACGAAATGGAAATTCAGCCCGGCGACGAATTTCCCCGTTTGTTTTCCTCCGACGAATACGGGACAAATTCAAGGTGCTGCTATATAACCTACACCAACGAAAAAACCCATGAAATCATAAGGAAAAACCTCCACCGCTCCCCCCTTTTCGGCGGAGCAATCAAGGGCACGGGACCCCGCTACTGCCCTTCCATAGAAGACAAGGTTGTCCGCTTTGCCGACAAGGAAAGGCACCAGCTTTTCATCGAGCCCATGGGGCTTGACACAAAGGAAATGTACATCCAGGGTCTGTCCTCCTCAATGCCGGAGGATGTCCAGCGGGAAATTGTCCGTTCAATAAAGGGACTTACCCACGCCAGGATTATGCGTACGGCGTACGCCATAGAATACGACTGCGCCGACCCCACCCAGCTTAAGCCCACCCTTGAATTCCGGGACATTCCCGGCCTTTACGGCGCCGGTCAGTTCAACGGCTCCTCCGGGTACGAGGAGGCGGCAGCCCAGGGGCTTATCGCTGGAATAAACGCCTCTTTGAAAATCATGGGCAAGCCTGAATTTATCTTAACAAGAGGGGAAGCCTATATCGGCACCCTGATTGACGACCTGGTGACAAAGGGGACAAACGAACCCTACCGGATTATGACCAGCCGGAGCGAATACCGGTTGTATTTAAGACAGGACAACGCCAAAACCCGTCTTATGGAAAAGGGTCATGATATCGGGCTGGTAAGCGATGAGGAGTACGAGAAGTTCATCGAAGATGAGGAACTCCTTGAAAACGAAATAGAAAGGCTGAATTCTCAAAGCCTTAAGATGAGCGAAGAGCTTAACAACCTGCTTGTGTCAAGGGGCTATGAAAAGCTGACCGGCGGAATCAGAAAAGCCGAGCTGTTAAAACGCCCCCTTATTTCGGTTTTCGATATATATAGCCTTGATGGAACCGCCGGCATCCCCCGCCATATCGCCGAACGGGCGGAAATCGAAATTAAGTACGAAGGGTATATAAAAAAGGAACTTTCAGAGGTGGAACGCTTCAAGCACCTGGAGGAAAAGCAGATTCCGTCCGATATCGATTACTCGAAAATCACCGGTCTTCGCATTGAGGCAAGACAGAAGCTGGAAAATTTCAGGCCGGAATCGGTGGGAAGGGCGTCAAGGATTTCCGGTGTCTCCCCCGCCGACATTTCGGTGCTGCTTATCTACCTTTCCCAGAGGGGTAAGAGAAATGATTGACATAATAAAGAAACATTCCCCTATCTCCCTGACCGGGGAACAAGTTGACATAATGCAAGCGGTGTATAACAGGCTTGTCGAAAAGAACAGGGTGCTAAACCTTACCGCCATTACAAACCCGGTTGAGGTTGCCGAGCTTCATTTTATCGATTCCCTCTACCCCGTGTCCACCGGGCTTGTTAAGGGGAATGTCCTTGACGTGGGAAGCGGCGGAGGTTTTCCGGGAATTCCGGTGGCGGTTGCCACGGGGAATAATGTCACCTGCCTTGACGCCACCAGAAAAAAGCTGGATTTTATCGAAGAAACGGCTGATTTTCTTAGTCTTGATAATATAAGGGTCTTGTGCGGCAGGGCGGAGGAGCTAGCGTTAAAAAACGAATACCGGGAAAAGTACGACACCGTTCTCTCCCGGGGGGTGGCAAAGCTTAACGTGCTTTGCGAATGGTGTCTGCCCTATGTAAAACCGGGGGGATATTTTATCGCCATGAAGGGCTCAAACGCCGTTGAGGAAGCTAACCAGGCACGGAACGCAATAAAACTCTTAGGCGGGGAAATGGTAGAGATAATCCAGTACAAGCTGGAGCTTACCGGACACGACCATGCCCTTGTCATAATCCGGAAAACTACAAACACGCCGGTAACTTTTCCCAGACGGAATTCCCTGATAATGAAAAAACCGCTTTAATTTACAAGGGGGGAGCACAATGCTGAACAAAGACGGACTCACGGAAGAAGAATTTTTAAAGCAATACGACCCGTCAAAGTGGGAACGTCCCTCGGTGACGGTGGATGTGTTCTTATACTGCGTCAAAACCAATTCGGTGCTGCTTATAAAACGGGGCAACCATCCCTTTATGGGGAAGTGGGCACTGCCGGGGGGCTTTTTAGAGCCCGACGAAACGGCGGAGGAGGCGGCAAAGCGGGAACTGTTTGAGGAAACCGGGGTAAAGATTGACACGATAAAACAGCTTCGCACCTATTCCGACCCCTGTCGGGACCCCCGCACCCGGATTGTCACCGTTGTTTTTTTAGCATTTACCGAAGAAGAGTATTCCAAAGCCGGGGACGATGCATCCGACGCCGCGTTTTTCCGGGCAAAAAGGGAGGTTTTAGAGTCAAAGGACGGCACCGAAACGGGACGGATAAGACTCAACTCAACCAAAGAGGTTATTCAGTATTTATATAGGAAGGAAACAAGACAAACCGCCTACCCTGCCGACCCGGAATTTTTCTGTTCGGGTTCAAACCGCATAGCCGGCGACCATGCGGTTATAATCGCTCATGCCCTGGATTTTGCCGAAAAGTGGCTTAACGGCAGGTAAGCAGTATAAAATCAATGACATCTTATAATATATTTTACTCTATTTATCAGCAGCACGGTTGAAAAAGCCAATGCCTTCCTACTTCCGGGGAAGGTGTCAGCCGTAGGCTGACGGATGAGGGGTATCGTCGCCCATACGGGAGAGAAATATAAAAAATACACCCTTTCGGGTGCATTTTGGCAGGGATAGCTGGATTTGAACCAGCGGATGCAGGAGTCAAAGTCCTGTGCCTTAACCAGCTTGGCTATATCCCCTTACTGACCCACAAATTATACTTTACATTTTATATTTTGTCAAGTCCAAAATCGTAACAACAAGGTTTTATTCCCCGCAGGAGATGGTGCTCTCTTTGTATAATTATTAACTGGATATACCTTATAAAGAAATATATTTTAATATAAATTCGCACATATATGATATAATACCTCAACCGGAAAGGGAAATATTATAATTTTAAAGAATTATTTCATATTTTAATTAAAAATGTCTCATTCCCTATTGACAAACTCCCACAGGGGTGGTAAAATCAAAGGGAAAAAGTGGTACGCTATTTTTCGTGGTTTTTGTTAAAAAATGAATGTGGAGGAATCGAAATGGCTGAAAAAGATGTAAAAAAAGAAGTCAAGAAAGAAAAGAAACAGTCTTTTTGGGAAAAACGCATTTCCACGCCGGTGGGGCTTATTATCTTATTTGTCGAACTGGCTATTGTTATAGGAATAGGTCTTTTGATCTGCCTCGCCTGATTAATTAGTTTCGTTTACTTAAGCTATTCGGTTACAACCGGAAGTTTCTCATCAGCTTTCATACAAACGCCCGGACGGGAGGGAAGTACAGCAGATGGAACTGATCTTGTTTGCAGTTGTAAGCATAATAATCGCCCGTTACTTTGAAAAGCGGTTTATAATTGCCGCTTCGGCCCATGCTGTTTTGTTTTTAATCTTCGGCATCTGCCTGCTGTACTGTTCCGACTGCGAAGTTATTATCAAAGCAATGCGGAGTATATCCGGCGATGTGGCATATGATTATATTCGTTGTGCTTTTAAATCACCGCTTGATATATTCTTTTTCGGGTATAGCGCGTATCTTATTGTTGATATAGTGATAATTGCCATGATTGTGGCGGTCTCCGCCGCGGTAGGGGAATTAATTCACAGAAAAGCATCACAGCAAAAGGTTTTTTCAGCACAAGAAAACGGCAAAATACAGATTTTGCCCAGAAACCCTTCTGTTTACAATGGCTATAAAGAAAGAAAATATATAAAATACTGCCGCATGCTGAATTGATACCGGCAGATATTCGTTATATTATATTTGGAGGAGAATATTATGAAAAAAAGCATTAATCATTTCTTTGGTAACAAAAGGGCATTTACCGTCGTAGAATTAGTGATAGTAATTGCGGTCATCGCAATTCTGGCGGCAGTGCTGATTCCTGCGATAACCAATGTGGTGGAAAAAGCCCGCCTGACCAGCGACCAGGCTGCTGTTAAGGAAATGAACGTTGCCCTTGCGGCTGACGAAAAGCTTAACGGAAAATGCGAGACTTATTCCGAAGCCGTTGAAGTTTTAGGCAAAGCGGGACTTGACGCCGCTCACTTTTCGGCTCTGTCAAAAGGATATGAAATCTATTTTGACGCCACCCTGAACAGATGCCTGCTTATTAAAATAACCATCGATGCCGCAACGAGCATGAAAAAGTATGCGGTGGTTTATCCCGAAGAATATGTTGATGAAGTGAACCAGTATCTGCAGGGGGACACCAGTTATGAGTACCTGCAGGGTTTAACCAGCCTTAAGGGGCAGCTTGCCAACGACGATTCCTGGAAGAAGGTCTATACTCCTTCCGCTTCGGTTACGACCAAGACCCAGGACGGCATAACCTATTACGACATTGAAAGCCTTAAGGAATCCATTTCCAAGGGTGAGGGAACCTCTTTCGGCACCTACACCGGTAACTTTATCAAAGAAGGTACCTATACAACCGCAACCGGTGAAGTAAAAACCTATACCCATACATACGACAAATTAGTGGCGGTGGGTACCGGTAACCAGCTTGCCTCCTTCAGGGAAACCGTTTCCAAAAGTACCGACAACGGTTCGGGGTATTATCTTACCCTTACTAAAGACCTTGACCTGAACGGTGCTGAATGGGCTCCGATTGAGAGATACTCCGGCGGATTTGACGGTAAGAAGGGAAGCGAAGGCGGAACCTACAAGATTTCCAATTTTGCCATGACCGACGTTACTGCCGCGGTTCAGACCTATGAATCCTCCACAACCGGCGGTTCCTACTTCTACTACGGTCTGTTCCAGGTATTCGATGGCCATTATCTCGGCAACATAACCCTTGATAATGTCATTATAAACACCCCCGGTGTTTCGGTGGACACGGCTAACGCAAAAACCGGTCACGTAACCGCTGCGGTTGCCGGACTTATCGACAACCACGCCGGATACGATATGGTTATAGAAAATATAACCGTAACCAGCGGTACAATCAAAGGTTTACAGCGTGTGGGCGGTCTGTTCGGTAATATAGGCACCCTTGCAAAGAATAATAACCTTTACACAGGCTCGATTACAATCAGAAACTGCAAGAACTATGCAAATGTTTCGACAGTAGGTTCGGTTTCCAACGCTCATGCCACTATCGGCGGTATAGCAGCTATAACCTATAAAACTATTAATTCCGCTTCCAATGACGGTCCCGATGGTGAATGCCCCGTAAACTTTATCGACTGCTACAACTACGGTAATGTATCGGGCGGTACATATGCTGGCGGCATACTCGGCTACAACAACGCCGGTTCGACTGTCAACTTTAAAGGCTGCTACAATTATGGCAACATTTCTGTTGAGCAAAAAACAACCAATTATTTAACAGCAGGGAAATCGTTATATGCAGCCGGCATAGCTCCTGATAAATCGACAAAAAAAGCGACATTTACCGACTGCCATAACTTCGGTAAAATATTTGCAGATGCAACCAATCCCAATAACTGCACAACCGCAAAAGACTCTAATGGAAATAAGGTTACATACTCTTCTCCTACCTATGTAGAGAACATATACATCGGTTCAATAGGCTGGGTTGTGTCAGATAAGTATCAGAACTGCGAAAGCGGTCAGGATGTAACGGTAACGTATAAGGATCCCAACGGAAAGGTAACAGCCGTTAATTCAGCCGATGAAACAGGTGCAGCCTTTACACCTACCAAAGTTAACTGATAATACAATTCGACCGTCCCTATAATGAATACGGGCGACTTGAAAAAATATTTCAAGCCGCCTGGGACGGTGTGCAAAAAAATAAGGAGTTAAAGTGAATGAAGAAACCTAATAAAAGAAAAGGTTTTACTATCGTAGAGCTTGTAATAGTCATTGCCGTTATCTCTATCCTGGCGGCGGTGCTTATCCCCACCTATAACAACGTGGTGGAACGGGCAAAATCTACCGCAGCATTGCAAGAGGCAAAAAACACCCTTGACGCATATAACGCTTATATGCTTACCGAAACAAACGGTGTCCCTCTTTCCGAAGGTGCTGTATTCTACAACCCCGATTATAACTACTATTATGTTTACGCCGGAAGTGCTATAAGGGCTGTTACAAACAAGCATAATGTTTTTACTTCAGGAAGTTTAACAGGGTGGTTAACAGACTTTACAGAAATAGGACCACTAGGTGAAGGAAAAAACACAACATTGCCCAATGGTTATGATGGCGATAGAGTGGGGACACTCCCTACCGTTACTATAGACGGTATAGTTTACGCTTGCGATACCATAGGTGTTACCTTTGTTGGTGATGATTGTTATGTGTTTGCGTACAGAGATAATAAGGAAGTCGAATTTGCTGATGGTTCGAATCGTTGCCAGATTTTTGCAGGAAGGATTATTGGTATATATACCGCCCTCGCTGATGGCGATAAATGGCAGTATGCTGATCTTGAGGAAGCTACAAGAATTGTAACAGATTTAGGAACTGTAAAATCTAGCAATGAAAGCGATGCAGTAATAAATGGCAGCGGATACAGCTGTACATTTGATACGAATGTAGAAGGAAGAGTACAAGTTTTCTTCGATGATGAAACAGAGTCAGAAGATATTTCAGAAGAAGGTAATATCATTTACGATGTAGAAACATATACCCTCACATTATCAAGCAATATATTTGATGGTAATGTAAAACAAATAAAAATTATAATTTCGCCATAATTACAATATCTCTCATAGCATCAAAAACCAAATAATCTCAGGAAACCCCCATTTTTGGATGGGGGTTTCCGCAAATAATAGTAAAATAATGTAAATCCCTGGGAAACGGGGGAAAACCCTATGTTTAAGACACCTCATACCAATGCCCGGCGGGCCTTCACCCTGGTGGAGCTGGTTATAACCATGGCCCTTGTCGCCATCATAGCGGCAGTAGCCATAGGCATTGTGGTTATAACCTCAAAAACCGCGGGAAGCAGCGAAAACAGCTTGGTGCGCATAACCGAACTGCGGCAGGCAAAGGAAAGCATTATGCTCTGGGCTTCCTCCCATGACGACGGTAAATACACCCTTTCGGTTTACCGTGACCGCCTTGAAATTACAGACAACGGCGGGGAGGTGGTCGCTCAGTGCGCCATTTCCGGCAGGGAAATGAACCTTATCCCGAACCCCTCTGGCGGAGAAAGCAGCAGACGCTTTGCGGTTGTAAAGGAGGCGGCTTTTTTCCTTATGGAAAATTCCAGCGTCCCGAGTGAGGAAAACAGCGAAAACAGCGAAAACAACGAAATCCCAAACCCCTCCTTCCTTGTCAGATGCACTCTGACCTACACCCACGAAAACGGGGAGGATGACTTTGATTTTGTGTTTGCCGTAAGGGCTGCAGACTGCGTGTATGTTGAGGATATCCCGTCGGGTAGTTAAAAATTATCACAAAGGATTGTGATTGGAGTAGTAAATGGCTGAAAAGAACCAAAACCAGATTACGGATAAATCCGGACTTAATTCAGGCGATTTTTATACGGTGGATTACGGTCTTGAGGGGGATATAACTCTTAACGACATAACCCCCCTTCCCCTTGCCGAGGGGGAAAAGGGAGGCAAAGGTCAGAAAGGGGGAAAACGGCACAAGGGGGCAAAAAAGGAAGAGCTCCAGGACGCCGAAGCGGAAGAAAACTCCGAAGAAACCCCGCCCCCCCAACCGGAGGACGAAACCGGGGAAAACAAAAAGAAAAAGTCGAAGTTTTTCAAGTCGAAGCCGGTAAAACGGCCTGTCCCCAAAATCAAATGGCAGAAGGATCTGTCCTTTGTCGGGATACTGCTTAATAAGGTAAAGGCCTCCCACCCGGCGGTTATCGTGGGGTTGGATCTGACTTCAAAAAATATAAATATTATGGACATAAAGGGGACGAACGGCAAAACCGCCCATGTCACAAGGGTTCCCTTCAAGGACAGTCCCGAAGATGTAAAGTTTTTCGACTTCCTTTCGGGAGCCTTAAACGAGTTTACCAAATCAAGACCGGCTGAAAAGGCCAACAACTTTTATTTTATTCTCCCCGACAGCTGCGTCGCCCTTGACATTATAACCATCCCCTCCATCAATAAAAAACGGGTGCAGGAATCGCTGGAAATCAATATCGCCGAAACCTACAAGGACATAGACACTTTGCGTTTGTCCTGTTCCACCATCGTTTCCAGCAACAAGATGGTTACATATACCCTTACTTCCATAAGGAAAAAATTGCTGGCTAACTATAAAAGCTCCCTTGAACGGCTTAAGATGTCCCCCAAGGTGTTCACCTTTTCGGCGGCGTCAAGCTTAAACAGCGTGTTTGCTTTACAGTCCCGCAACCGGGGACGGTCCTTTGTGTTCATGGACGTGAAAAAGCACGCCACCCGTTTTATCATATGCGCCAGAGGCAAGCTGGTGGGATTTTTCAACCATCCCATAGGCTATTACATTCTGAAACCCGACCAGGTGATGAACGAAAGCATATTATACAACCACGATATTGCGGAACTGGCGGTGCTTAATGCCGAGGAAAAGGCAAAACGAAAGGAACTAACCCTTCTTGATTCCGAGGTTGAAGAGGATAACGAATCCTTCCTTGACCAGGTGCTGGGAGGGGGAGGACCGGATATGCCGGCGGAGGCTCCCACTAAAAACGATAACAAAAAGGCTCCTAAGCTGCTTATCAAAAAAACAGCTAAAAAGCTTCCCAAATTCATGCTCCGTCCCGAACCCGAAACTCCGGAAGGGAAGATATACGAAAACTTCCGGATTCTCATGAAATGGGCTTTGCTTCTGGTAAAGCACAACAAGGGAATCGGAAAGGGCTGCGACCCGGAATATATTCTGGTGAACATCCCCCCCCAGTTTGCCTTTGTGATTGACGAAGCAAACAAGGAAAAAAAGGAAAACGGCATTGAATTCAGGAAGTTTATAACCGACCATATAAACCCAAAGGTTTCGGCAAATCTTGAACTTTACGGAGCGGTTTACACCGACACCTACAATCTCCAGCATAATTTTTAGGAGGATTCTTGTGAAAGGTAAAGCTGCAAGGCGGGGAATATCGGTAGTGGAAGCGGTTATCGCCATGGCGCTTATATCCATTCTGTCGGCAGCCGCTTTTACCGCCATAAACGCCTCGTTAAAGGCAAATACAAGATCAATAATGAGGTTTAGTTCCATAAGCCTTATTAGCGACAGCCTTGAATGTTTCAAATACAGTCGGGATACGGAGGAATTCGAATCCTCCCTTGTATTCAGCGGGAACGACTTCACCGGACCCCTTAATCTGATAAATAGCGATGATATGTACGTCTTTGACAAGGGCGGTTACAAGGTGATTGTCACTTTAAATTGGGAACAAAAAACCTTTGCAGCCTACGCTCAGACAAATTCCGGCGAGGTATTTTACACCTTTAACCCCCTTCCCGACGGGTCTTCCGGAAGATATAAAAAGGGAGGGTGATGTATGAAGAAATGCCGGAAAACGAATCATAAAGCAAGAAGGGGAATGGCAATAGAAACCGCAATCTATACAATGGTTATAGTTTTTATGCTTATTTCCACTATAATGTTTGTAACCGTAGAAGCCGTAAGGGACGATATTAAAAACAATTCCGCTTTTCTGGAAAGATACGCCGAAATCGACCTTATCGGGGAGGATTTTGTTGCATCTGTCCTTAACGACGGGGAATTTTCGCCGGAAAGCTATACAGGTTTTCAGGTTGAAGTCGTCACGGAATCCAACACCCTCACCGTAAGGGAAAACGGTAAAACCGTTTTAACCGTTGCTATTTCCGGCGGGAAAATCGTCTGCTGGACACATTAAGGAAATCGAATGAACACTTTGGTTTTAGTTTACATAATTACCGCCCTGCTGGGGCTTTGCGTGGGCAGCTTTCTGAATGTGGCAATCTTGCGCATTCCGGAAGGGGAAAGCATAGCTTTCCCCCCTTCAAGATGCCCCAAATGCAAATCAAAAATTAAGTGGTATGACAACATACCCCTTTTGTCTTATTTGTTTTTAGGCGGAAAATGCCGGAACTGCAAGAATAAAATATCCCTTCAGTATCCTGCGGTGGAGCTTGCCAACTGCCTGTTATGGATTATCTGCGTTATCAGATTCTGGGGAATTTCCCCTTATTATGCGGTAATCTGCATGGCGGCATGCTCGGTTTTGGTTTGCATTTTTGTTATTGACATTCATTGTCATTTGATATTCTACCGCTTTCAGGTTCTGCTTTTCGCATTGGCGTCGGCGTCAATGCTTACTAAGCAGGGAGAAAGCGCAGTAGACCGTCTTATCGGCTTTGCGGCAGGGGGAATACTTCTTTTAGTCATCTATCTTGTGTTCCTGTATGTGGTAAAGCGGGAGGGAATAGGCATAGGGGATATAATCCTCATGGCCGCAAGCGGGCTTATGGTGGGCTGGCAGGGACTTATACTGGTTATGCTGGTTTCCTCGATTTCCGCCTGCATTGTCCTGCTTGCGGTAAGAATTATAAACCGGATCCGCGACCGCTTTACCGAATATCCCTTTGCTCCCTTTATAGTACTGGGTGACCTTGTAGCCTTGTTTTTCGGCGAACAGATTATAAGGTGGTATTTAAATCTATTCATAGGAGGTTAAACCGTTGCCCAAATACAAATATGTTGCGGTTAACATAAATAAAGTGAAATTTTCCGGTAGCTTTATCGCCGAAAACGAAAAGGACCTTGCCGTCCAGCTGGCAAAGCAGAATCTGTATCTGGTTTCCTGCACCCAGGTCAAACGGGCATCGCCAAGCAACTTCTTTTCGGTTACCGGTAAGGTCAAGCTGAATGAAATAACCACCTTCTGCAGACAGTTTTCAATTATGATAAACGCCGGCATTTCGGTGGTTAACTCAATAGGAATACTTAAGAATCAGAAATATACCGGCTATTTCAAAAGCGTCCTTGACACGGTGTACGATGATATAAAGGGCGGCCTTTCCTTGTCGGAAGCAATGAAAAAGCACGAAAAGGTGTTCCCCAACTTCTTCCGCAGCATGGTGTATGTGGGGGAAATAAGCGGGCAGCTTGACCGGGTGCTGTTATCCCTTGCCGAATACTACGAAAAGGACAGGGAAATCAAGAAAAAGGCAAAATCCGCCCTTATCTACCCGGGAATACTCCTTTCCCTGACGGTGGGAATTATCATAATCATGCTGGTTTACGTAATACCCACCTTCCGTACCGCTCTGGAAAACATGGAGGTGGACATGCCGGGGATTACCGCCGCAATCTACTCCATGAGTGACTGGCTGCTGGGCAACTGGAAGTACTTGATTCTTGTTTTTCTTATTATTTTCATGCTGATTGCCGGCTTAAGGAAAACCAAAAAGGGCAAATACTTTTTTGATTCCGTCAAACTGAAGATTCCAATCTACCGCAAGGTTCAGATAAACCTTATAACATCAAGGTTCGCCAGGGGCTACAGCCTGCTTTTATCCAGCGGCATGGACGTGGTGGATGCCATGGAAACCATGTCGGTGGTATTGGGGAATGCCAATGTGGAAAAGCGGTTTAAGAAAGCGGTGGAGGACGTCCGTCTCGGAAACACCATAACCGCTTCTCTGGGGGCATACAATATGTTCCCCGACATACTGCTTCAGATGGTTGCGGTGGGTGAAAAAACGGGTACTTTAAGCGAAGTTTTAAGCCGTGCCTGCATCTACTTTGACGACCAGGTGGATTCCTCCCTTACGGCATTGACCTCGATGCTCCAGCCGATTTTAATCACAATCCTCGGCGGGTCGGTAGGAACCCTCTTTTATGCGATTTACGCCCCCATGATTTCCATAATGCAAACCTATCTGCCCTAAAGGTGGTAAATAATGAACATCAACTACGATATTTTACAGTATTTTGTTTATAAAAAGCTTATCAAACGCAAAGATGCGGAGGATATGCTTATAGAATGCGAGCGTTTGGGGGTCAGTCCGGAACAGTATCTGAAAAAGAGAGAGCTGGTCACCGAACTGGAGGAGGTAACCACCCTTGCCGAGTATTACAACCTCCCCACCGTTCAGGTGGATATGCTGGACATTGATAAAAGCCTCCTTTCCAACTTCACCTATGAATTTATGCGAAAGCATAAGTTTTTACCGGTTTCCATAGACAAAAACGGGGTGCTGCTGGTGGCGATAGGCAAACCCCTGTCCTGTTCCGCCCTTTCCATGATTTCCACCTTTTATTCGGGGTTTATGGACTTTATCTATGTCCCCCCCACCCAGATAGACGTATATATCGATTCCATTGTGGCGGTTATCCAGACGGCAAAAGCGCTGCATGCCATAAGCCAGCCCGACACCTCCTCAAAGCCCCAGGAAAAAATTTCCTCTGCTATCGACGGTCTTCAGGAAGAGGACGATATAATAAACAACCCGGCGGTACGCCTTGTGGATTCCATTATAAAAGAGGCAATACCATCAAGGGCAAGTGATATTCACGTTGAACCTTTCTCCTCGGTGGTTAAGGTGAGATACCGTATCGACGGCAGTCTGCGGGACAGGGCGGAATTCCCCATTGAGGCCTATTCGGCAATCTGCGCCCGTATTAAAATTTTGTCAAATATGAATATCGCCGAACGGCGGATCCCCCAGGACGGGAGAATACACCAGAACATAAACGGCAAGGAATACGACTTCCGGGTGTCGTCGCTTCCCACCATCTACGGGGAAAAGTTCGTTATACGAATTCTCGACAAATCCTCCTTTTATTTCACCCGTCAGGACTTAGGCTTTACCCCGGAGGAAAATACCCTTATCGACAAAGCCCTTGCCCGGCCTAACGGGATAATACTGCTTACCGGCCCCACGGGCTGCGGCAAGTCAACCACCCTTTATTCCTTCCTTAAAGAGCTTAACAAAGCCGACGTAAATATTATAACGGTGGAAGACCCGGTGGAATACACCATGGCGGGGATAAATCAGGTTCAGGTTAACACAAAGGCAAACCTTACCTTTGCCGCCTCATTGAGGTCAATCCTCCGGCAGGACCCCGACGTTATTATGATAGGGGAGATACGTGACGAGGAAACCGCCCAGATTGCGGTCAGGGCAGCCATAACCGGACACTTGGTTTTCTCAACCCTCCATACCAACGACGCGCCGGGAGCAATAACCCGTCTTATCGACATGGGGGCGGTTGACTACCTTTTGGCCGACGCTCTGGTGTGCGTCATCGCCCAGAGGTTAGTTAAAAAGCTTTGTCCCGCCTGTAAAAAGAAGGGGAAAACCAATGCAAATGAGATGGAAATTCTGAAGCTTGAAGAACCGGTTACCGTTTGCCGTCCGGTGGGTTGCCAGTTCTGTTCCAATTCGGGCTATCGGGGAAGACTTGGGATACATGAAATAATGTATATCGACGAAACCCTGCGGGATGCCATCGTTGGTGGTATCAAGGTTGAGGATTTAAGGAAGCTGGCAAAGGACCACGGCCTTGTCCCCCTTTGGGATTCCTGCCGTAGCTTTGTGCTTCAGGGACTTACCAGCATCGAAGAGCTGAAAACCCTTAATATAGAGTAAGATACCGAGGATAATAATAACAGCAAATCAAGACAAAGGCAGGTGTTTTGGCATATGGCATTAAGGCATTTGTATTCAAGGGTACCGGCAAAGGCGAGCATGTTCAACTTAACCGACAGCTACGATACCTTTGCCAAATCCCAAAAGCTGGATAAGGATTTTATCCTTTGCGAAATGGGAAGACTTTTTGAATATGCCCCCGGAAAGACCGAAAGCGAAATGATACTTGACGGCTTTCTCCCCCCCACCTACTGCACTCTGAGAACGCCGGAGGGGGTTATAGTCCATAGCTCTATTACCTACCAGCAAAGGGACTTTACCGGTGAAAGGTATTCCTTTATGATTAATTCCCTTGTTCTTGAAAAGGACGAAAAGGGAACAATCTATTCCAAAAAGGAAGCCGCATACTTCAATCCCGATATCTTTACAGAAAAAATCGAATCTTTCGACATAACCTCCCAGACCTTTTCGCCCGTTTCGGATTATCCCGAAACCCCTTATGAAACTGAAAAGTTAAGGGACATTTCGGAAATATCCGGCGAATACGACGAAAGGGTGATAAAGCGGCTTATTTTCGCCCTCCTTTACGTATCCGCCAACAAAAACAAATGCGTGTATATCGCCCCCCTTATGCCCCCGGAGGAGTTATCCAGATGGGGACTTGAGTTTATAAACGCCCTGATGCAGCTGTTTCCCGCTTTTATCAGGGAACGGCTTTCCTTTATAACCTTTATAACCGAATACAAAAAGCTTAACTGCTTTAATGTCAAGTTCGTTCATTCCGATGACATACAGGCAGGCGGTAAGGGTTTTGTCTTTGACATGACACCGGGTAAGCCCGACAATATAAAGGAAGGGGATTACAAGCAATTCGAAAAGGAAGTAACCTTCCTTTATGAGCTGTGCGAAGACAAGGAAAGACGGGATTCCTTCACTGCATTTTGCGACAATATGGTTAAGGCAGACAGCGAATACGATAAACCCGGCCTTCAGACCTTTGCCGACATGGTTTTGCTGTTTAGGCAGAGTCGCTATGAGGGGGAAGTGGAGGAAAACGACCTTATAGCCAACGACCAGTCCTGCTTTAAGCTTATTTCCACTTACGAAAGCCACCGTAATGCTCTTGAGCTTAACGACCGGCTTAATATCCTTGCCCCCCTTATTGTGCGATACTGTTTTACCCGGTCCCCCATCCCATCAAACGTATTCAGTAAGCTGACAAAGCTCTATTCGAAAGAACCCTTCGAATGCCGGGTGGTTATAATGAACGGTCTGCTGGAGCTTATCCACACCGACGCCATGCGGGAAAAGCTGTTTGCCTTTATTAAAAACGTCTTCGACGATGAAACGGCGGAAAGAAGGGAAGTCATATGCGAAAACCTGTCAAGGGTATTTTACGGCGGTTTCCTTCAGGATCAGATATTAACCCTGTTTGATACCGTCTTTGAGGGGGAAATCGAATCCAGCAAAACGAACATTTTATCAAAACTGCTATTGTCAATCCGCACCGAATCCATACGGGACAAGGTGTTTGAGTTTCTGAAAAACCACGCCGTCAGAATAACCGGCGAACACCGGGAAATGGTTTATACCGCCCTGCTGGAAGCGGTCCCTGTAAAGGATATAACCTCCTCAAAAGCGGTGGAAACAATTGATTACTATTCCAAAAACGATACCCCCGCCTTACAGAACGAACTTTCGTTTGAACTGTATTCCATGCTGGAGGAAAACGACTCCCTTATTGAAATTCTTATTACCGACAGCGAATTAAACACAAAAGGCCCCGTTTCCTTCGGGGTTATCAAACGAATCATAAGAAACAACATAAGGAAAAAACTGTTTTCGGTTATGCTGAGCCTCCTTGTGGGGAATAAGCTAACCGGCATTTCCAACGCCGTCGAGGCGGTGTGGCTGTTCGATGACACCGATCCCGAAAGCATAAACAAAGCTTTATTTGAAAAACTAAAACCGGTGTTTGAGACCGTTGCCAAAAACGCCACCCTTGAGGATATGATAAGCCTTTACAGCCGGCTGGATTCTTCTCCCTTAAAAGTAGGGGATTATCGGAAAGCGATGTATAACCGGTTTTGCCAGAACTGCCTGTTTCCCCTGATGGGAGAAAACTACATAAAAGCCCTTGACCCCCGGCTTCATACCCGCCCCATAATTTATTATGCCGATTATGCCGAAAAAGCCGAGGGGATAGCCTCTTACGACGGGGTTAAAACGGTTACGGGTTTTTCCCACCTTATAAAAGCCGTAAATGCCGGCAGTTCGGTTGAAATCCTGAATTGCCTGTTTGGTTTTGAAATACCGGCAGCGTATGTGCCCTCATCGGTTTACCGGCTTAAAGCGGAATGTAAAGGAGCTTTTGAGATTTCGTCAAATAACGACACCAAAGCTTTGATTTTATCCTGTTCGTCGGGCGCATATGCCGCTACCCTCGCTTCCGTCGAGTATATCGAACATAAACGGATAAGCCTTACAAAGCTGTTTGACGAAAATCTAAAGGTATTGGATAAACGCCTTCAGGAGGATTTGAACAGCAGGGAGGATAAGCCGAAAAATTTAAAAAAAGCGTTGCAGGAGGCGCATGACGAGGCTTTAATGAGGTCCCTCGAGGGGTTAATAAGGTTCTGCATAAGCCTTGGTGTTTCAAACGCAGAAGAATCATTTAAGCAAAAGCTGTGCTATGATTCTGTAAGCGAACTGGATTATACCCTTGTTGCAATATTAAACGACCATTTCAAAAATTTGAAAAAGGAAGTTTTTGTGTTAAGCCATACATTAAAGATAATCGATCCCGTGATAGCCGAAAAGGTAAAACAAAATTTCAGCAAGAAAGCCGTTTCGGAAAATCCCGACAACCAGGATCAAGATAATACAAAGGGAAAAAAATCAAAACTTTTAGGGTTGTTTAAGAAGTAACTTGGGATATAAAAAAAGCCTTCCGTCTTTCGGGGAAGGTGGCAGCCGAAGTCTGACGGATGAGGGGCAGCGCCGCATAATGCGGGAAAGAAACGAAATAAAATCCACAGCTGACGCTGCGGATGAATTCCGGCTAATACCCAGACGAAATCCTCAACTTTGTTTCGGATAAAATCCGTTCCTTGCGGAATGGGATATAAAAAACCGCCGGCTTCCGCCGGCGGATTCATTATCTAATCGGAATAATTGGTGAAATAGTTCTTTACCACAACAATTGGGGTGCCCTTGTCACCGCTGCCGCTGGTAAGGTCGCAGAGACTGCCGATAAGGTCGACATACCGCCTGGGGGTGGTACCTAATGAGCAGTTGGTTGCCTTCAGGTTCTTTTCCTTCTTCTTGATCATCTCGATAATCGCCTGCCTGGCTTCCTCCCCCCTTAAGCCGCCTATATCGTTGTCGGAGATATATTTCAGCTTAAGCTCGTTGGGGGTGCCCTCCAGCCCCTTGGTATAGCCCGGAGAGATAACCGGGTCCGCCAGCTCCCAGATTCCCCCGACAGGGTCCTTGAAGGCTCCGTCGCCGTAAATCATGCACTCCACGTTTTTGCCGGTGGCTTCCTTAAAGGCTCCGGCAAGCTCGTTGGCGAATTTTTGCCCGTCCCGGGGGAAGAGCTTGACGGAATGGTCGGTGGAAACATTGCTCCCCAACACCCCGTAAACCGGATTATAGCCCGAACCGTCAACGCTTTCGGTTAAAATCTCGTCAAGGGAGTACACCTTTTTGGCTCCCTTTTTGTAAAGTAGGTTTTTGGTGCGTTTTCTTGTGTGGATGTCGGCGTTTATAACGTATGGGGTGTAGTTTAATATGGCTTCCGGCCTGTTGGCAAGGATTATTTCGCAGTTTTCCCCGCAGGCTTCCTTGTAAAGCTGTATGTAATCCATTCCCGTGAAGGGATGCACCGGCTTGCCGAAACGTTGGTAAAACTCTTCGGCGGTGAGAATGTCCGAATAAAGATTGACGTCGGATTCGTATATTATTTCCGGGTCAACAAGGGAATTACCCACCTCGTCGGAAGGGAAGGAAAGCTGAATAACCACCTTCCTGACCCCTTTGGCGATGCCCTTCAGTATCATCATAAAGCGGTTGCGGCTTAAGACGGGGAAAACCACCCCCACGGTTTCGTTACCGAATTTGTTGTTTACATCCTTTGCAATCTGGTCTATGGTGGCAAAGTTGTTCTGGGATTTACCCACCACCGCCTCGGTGACCGCCACAATGTCCCTGTCGTTTAAGGTAAGTCCGTTTTCCTTAAGGGAATTCATAACACAGTCAACGACAATTTTGATAATGTCGTCCCCCGCTTTTATAATCGGCGCTTTTATGCCGACTGACATGGTTCCGATGGTTTTCATTTGGCATCTCCTGATATATAAATTATCAACAAAGACATATTATAACACGAATTTTTAAAAATGCAATTAACAAATGAAAAAAATGCAAAAAAATTCCCTGCGGGGATTGCTTTCGGTTTTCAAAAACAAAACCGCCTTAATCGGCGGTTTAATTATTGTCATACGGTTTCAATACAATATGTCGTAATCGTCGCTTATGGCGTTTAGAATGGTGTCGTATTCGTCCATGATTATCTGGCTATAGGACTCTATCTTGCCGGTAAGGTCGGAAATCTGCTCGATATAGTTGGTATAATAGGAATCATATTCCGAGGATTTCGACTGCTTTATAAGGGTTTTGGTGCGGGCAAGCAGCTCGTTGGAGGAATTTTTCAGAGATGAAAAAATAGATGAAAGATTGTTGTATTTCGCCCGGTAGGAGGAACTGGTGGAAATATTGTATTTAGTCAGAAGCTGCTGATATTTTTCAAGAATTTCGTCCATGGTGTCGAAGGCGGAAACTATGGTGCGGTCGGCATACTTGTCTATATAGGCAAGACCGTCCTGGGCGGCGTTGGGGGTATTCATAAACGCCTTTATCAGCGCACCCTGGCTTACCTGTATCGTGGTGAAGGGAAGTGTGGAAACCACGTCCTTGCTTTCATAATACAGGTGAAGGAGGGACAGCTTAAACTGAATGCTGCTGTCTGACTCTCCCGCCGGGAGGGCGGAGGTATCCTTGCCGGTATCGTTGCCTTCCGACACGGGGTTATCCCCGCCGGCAATCACAAATACCGCAAGCACGGCACAGGCTGTAAAAAGCAGCGCGCAGCATATTGAAAGAATCCTGAGTTTGGTTTTCATTAACATCACCCTAAATAAAACCTGAACGATTTAAGCCATTTTTTCAAGCATTTCCTTCGTAACCTCGCCCCTCATGGGTCTGCCGTTTTGGAAATTATCCACCTCTTCGGTTATAAAAATCCCTATCCGCTTCAAGCCGTTGTTGGCGAGTCCCGCAAGATGGGGGGTGGCGATTACGTTGGGTAAGGTAAACAACCTGTTGTCCTTTGCGGGGGGTTCCGGATCAAATACGTCTATACAGGCATATTTCAGATTTCCCGATGCCATAAACTCATACAGGGCGTTTTCATCCACAAGACTGCCCCTGGCGGTGTTTATAAGCACGGCGTCCTTTTTCATAAGGGAAAGGGTTTGGGCGTTGAACATATGATGTGTGGAGGGTATAGAGGGGGCGTGGACGGAAACAATGTCGCAGTTTGCTAAAATCCACTGGAAATCCGCTTTTTCGGCTCCCTTTTCGGCCATTTCCTTTTCGTCTATAAAAGGGTCATAGCAGTAAACGTCAACGTAAAAGCTCTGCAACAGCTTTACATAATGTTTGCCCGCCCAGCCGAAGCCTATAACCCCGATTTTCAAGTCAAACAGTTCCTTTATGTTTTCCTTCCCCTCGTTCCAGCCCCCGTTGCGGAGGGAGGAATTAAGGTTGTAAAAATTTTTGGACGCGGATATGGTAAAGCCCAGGGCGGTTTCGGCAACCCCTTCTCCAAGGGGACAGGCGGAGGAAAGCACTCTTACCCCCTTTTCCCACAGGTCGTCGGAAACAATGGGTTTTACGCTTCCGGCGGCATGGGCGACAAGCTTAAGGTCGGGGCAGACCGACAGTATTTCTTTATCAATTGCGGTATTTCCCCAGGAGGTGATTGCGATATCCGCTCCCTCGATGGTTTTCATAACGCTGTCTTTTCCCGTGCTTCCGGTGTTGAAGGCCACTTCCCCCAAAGCCGAAAAATAATCTATAGCCCTTTGATTTATAACCGATTCTCTGATGGACTCGCTCATTATAAACGCAGTTTTCATACAATGCCTCCGGTTGACAATAATAATATACATTAAAACGCGGAAAAATGCAAGCTATTTTTCAAAATTCGCCATTGCCGTATCAAAATAACCGTTTTTCGAAAACAGCTCACCGGAGTTTTTATAAAATTCCCCGTCACACTCAAAACAGCCGTTTATTATGTCTTTGTATTTTATTTTTCCGGGGAGGAGTCTTGTCTGTTCCCCCCAGGTTTCGTAGTTTTCATTGCCGTTTACCTCCACACAGCCGGTGTTCAGCGCCGAAAGGGGGGAAATGCGTGAAGCGAACTGCTTGTTCCATTCGGCAAGATAGGGGTTTACCGTAAGGTCGGCGCAGAGGCACTGACCGCCGGCTTTTTTCATTGCACTTGCCATTTTAAAGGATACCGAAAGGGTTTTGGCAATGGGTTTCAGAGCCACCGAACCGAAGCCCTGTTTTATGCGGTGTGCCAGGTCCTCCTCGGAATGGGCGGATTCGTCGGCGTTTATCGCCACCGGAAAATCCCCCACGAAAATATCGCTGTTATTTAAGGTTTCCTCATCGAAGGGCTCTTCAATAATCGCCGTCCGGTCAAGAATTTTATGCTTGTCCATAAAATAAACAAGCTCCCACAGCCGATTCTTGGTGTCGTACCTGCCGTTGGCGTCAAGATAATATGCTACTTTACCGTTTTTGGTAAGGTCGGTTTCATATTCCTGTGCGATACGGTGTATGGCAAGCAGCCGTTCCTTGTCCCATTCCAGCATGGATTTCATATCTCTTTCATGAGAGGTTTTATCAACGCAGTTGCCTATTTTTATTTTTAAAATGCCGGTTTTGGCGTCAAGAATTTTTTTAATTTCCTTATCGGTGACATTATAGCTGATTAACGGTATATGCGCCAATCTGTCGTGCCGGCAGCTTAAGGCATCCCTTGCGTAATCGGGAATAATTCCGTCAAAGGAATTTATACCGTTTTCCCTTGCATAAAGGCTCCAGAGGGCAATGTCAACCCCCACAAGGGAATTAAGCAGAAAGGTGGTTTTAACCTTCCTTTTACAGACGGTATCGGCATAATCCCTAAGGGGGGCAAGCAGGGAATCAATAAGTAAATCAGGGGTAATAAAAGTTCTGCCCTTAATCAGCTCAAGGGCATAGCGGGTGGTGTTATACATCAGGGTATTTGATTCGTCGGGGGTATGTGCTTCAAACACGTTTCCGTCCGACCAGAGTACGCTTTGGGTGGCGGGGCAGACGGCGGTAAAATCCCCCGTTTTTATTGCGCATACCGACTGCCACAGCTCCTCAATATGCCTTCCCTTAAAGCCGAAGGGCTTTTTCAGTTTTTCCCTTATAAGGGAAAGGGAAACGTCCTCGATTTTAATCTGCTTCATTTTTTATAAACTTCAACGCCTTTTCGGGAACGTATTTGTCTATGGGACGGCCGTAGATTATCAGGTCCCTGACAAAGGTGGAGGAAATAAAGGCGTATTCCTTTCTTGCGGGGATTAACACCGTATCCACCCCTTCAAGTTCACGGTTGATGTCCGAAAGCATTTTTTCATAGTCAAAGTCGATGGTGCCTCTCACGCCCCTAACGATAACCCCGCCTATGCTTTTGACAAACTCCGAAACAAGGCCTTTAAGCCTTGTTACCTCGACTTTTGTATTGTCCTCAAACACCGCCTTAACTGATTCAAAGCGGATGCCGTCGGTAAGCAGGTTCTTTTTTTCGGTGTTGTCGGTTACCACCACCACCACCTTATCAAACAGCTTTGAGGCGCGGTTTATTATATCCTCGTGGCCTACGGTTATGGGGTCGAAAGTGCCGGTAATCACCGCTGTCATATGCTCACATCCCTTCGGAAAATTCAAAACCTTAAAATGTTTATATTTACCCTGCCGTATTTATAAGACCGGCTTTCCTTAACCATGGGGGAAACCGGCACCCCCTCGATGCCGGATTCGCATACTATGATTGCGTCCTCGGCGAGTATTCCCGTTTCGTAGATTTTTTCCAGCACCTCGTCGATAAAGCCGGCTTTATAGGGGGGGTCGAGAAAAACAAGGGAAAATTTTTCCTTTGTATGCTTTACGAAATCCTTCCAGTCGGTATTGACTATGACGCATTTATCCATAAGCTTGGTCTTCTGGGCGTTTTCCTTTATAACCGATATTGCCCCCCTGTCGTTATCGACGATGACGGCCTTGGCAGCCCCCCTTGACAAAGCTTCCAGGGCAAGCTGTCCGGAACCCCCGAACAGGTCAAGCACAATCCGGTCGTGAATGTCAAACTGAATTGCCGAAAAGATGGCTTCTTTAACCTTTTCGGAAGTGGGGCGGGTGTGAATCCCTTCAAGGGTTACAAGCTTTGTACCCCTGGCGATACCTGTGATTATTCTCATCTGGCTTTTTCCTTTTCATTGTTGTAATGGTCGTATATTGCCCGGGCGGTGGCCTTGGGAAGTCCCTTGACGGCTATAAGTTCCTCCAGCGTGGCGTTTTTCAGCCCCTTAAGGCCGCTGAAGTGAAGCAGCAGCTTCTGGGAAAGCTTTTCCCCCACTCCGGGGATATCCGTAAGGGAGGAGGTGGTAAGGCTTTTCCGGCGTTTCTGGTCCATCCTGCCGAAGGCGGCGTTATGAACCTCCTCCTGGAATTTGTAAAAGAAGTTAAAAAGATCCTGCCGCTTGTTAAGGCTTATTTCCCCTTCCCCGTCGGTGAGGGTGCGGGTTTTGTGGTGCTCGTCCTTTATCATGCCGAAAACCGGAATTTCAAGTCCCTTTTCGCAGAGCAAAGCCTTAATGACGTTCACATGTCCCTGACCCCCGTCCACTAAAATTAAATCGGGGTATTCCCAGTCCTCGTCGCTATGGTTGAGCCGCCTTTCGATCCCTTCCCGCATGGAAGCATAATCGTCCCTGCCCTCCGTCTTCCTCATATTGAAGTAACGGTATTTCTTCTTTATGAATCTGCCCTCTTCCCACACCGCCATACCGCAGACTATCTGGTCGTCCCCGTGGTTGGAAACGTCATAGGCTTCAATGCGGTTGGGGAGGACTTCGAGATGGAGAAACTCCGCAAGGGAGATTTGAAACTTTTCGTTTTTTGTTTCCCGTTCCCGCTTGTGGATAATCAGTTCCTTGGCGTTGGCGGCGGCAAGGTCGAGAAGTTTTTTCCTTTCCCCCCGTTTTGGGGAAATCACGTTTATTTTATGGCTTTCGGAGAGTTTTTCGCATATAAGCTGTCTGTCTTCCGGCAGCAGCTCAAAGTCGATTAAAATATTTTCGGGTATGAATCCCCTTAATGTGTAGAACCTGAACAGAAGGGAAGTGACGGCGCCCGAATCGATAAGCTCGTCCTTGCCGAAGAAAAGACACTCCCGGTCGGCTATCGCCCCGTTTCTTACGAAAAACACGTTTATTGCCGTACCCAGTTCGTCGGAATAAATGCCGAAAACGTCGGCGTTGAGGTTGTCGTCCGACACTATATGCTGTTTATCGCTTATTGACTTTACCGAGTTTATTATATCCCTTATCTTTGCGGCTTTTTCAAATTCAAGGCTTTCGGAAAAATTATTCATTTTGCTTTCCAGATTTTTTATAAGCCCCGAATAGTCCCCTTTCAGGAAACTCACCGCGTCGGATACGGTAGCCCGGTAATCCTCCTTTGAAACCTGCCCCTTTACGCAAAGTCCCATGCACTGGTTTATATGAAAGTTCAGGCAGGGACGCCCCTTGCCTATATCCTTGGGGAACTGCCTGGAACAGGAGGGAAGGCGGAAGGCCTTTCTTGCGGCGTTTAAAATGGAATATGCCGCCACTACGGAGGAATAGGGTCCGAAGTATTTCGAATCCTCCCTTTTCCTTGAATGGGAAACCTCAAGCATGGGGTATTCCCCGCCGGTAAGCTCGATATAGGGGTAGCCCCTGGAATCCTTGAGCTTGATATTGTAGCGGGGCATGTACTGCTTTATAAACTGGTTTTCAAGGATTAAGGCTTCAAGGTTGGAATTGGTATGGTAAACCTCAAAGGTTGAAACACCGTTCACCATATGCTCGGTTTTAACCGAATGTTTGGCATAGGGGGCGAAATAGCTTGAAACCCGGTGCTTTAGCGCCTTGGATTTCCCCACGTAGATAACCGTTCCGGCGGAGTTTTTCATTATATAAACCCCCGGCGTTGCCGGCAGGGCCTTTGAACTTTCAAACAGCTGCTCTCTTGTCATTTAAAAATCTTTCCTGTGATAAAAAAGCCCTGAACTCATTTACGTGATGAGCCCAAGGCGGCGTTATGGCATATATATTTATTCAATGCTTAAAATAAGGTCAATAAGCCCTTCCACGGTTTCCTCTTCGTCTTCGCCTTCGGCGATGATGGTCACCGTGTCGCCCTTCTTTATGCCCAATGACAGTACCCCCAGCAGGCTTTTGGCATTGGCGCGACGGTCGTTGTTTTCTATCCAGATTGAGGACCTGAAGGTATTTGCCTTTTGAATGAAGAAAGTCGCAGGCCTTGCCCTGAGTCCTACCGCGTTTTGCACTGTAATGGTTTTTGTAAACATATCCGACTCCTTTTTAAGGGGAAATCCCCCAAAAGTGCTTTAAGTTATTATATCAAATAAGAAATAATAAATCAATAGCGTTTATTTGATAAAAATTACGAAAAACTGACTTATGCTTTGTGCAATATAATCAATGTTTTTAGGTATTTCTTATGTAACTAAAGTTAGCTTTTCAGGGCTGTTGTTCCTGGGTGATTTCATTTATCCGGGTAATCTTTCCCCGGAAGTAGCTGTCGGTAGATTCAAGGCCGAATTCCGACTTAATAAGCAGCATATCGTCACCCTTCGTGTAGTAGGTTCCGTCTATGACGTAACCCTCGATTTCAATGATTATAACCGCCGAGGAATAGTGTTCCGAAGGCGCCTGCACCTCCTGGTCGCCCACAAAAATGGTGTCGTTTACCGGGGAAAAGGAAGCTTCCCTGACTTTTCCGAAATACAGACCGCTTTCCGCCTTATACAGCTTAACGCCCGCTTTAATGTTGTCGGCGGCGCCGTTGGGCATGCTCTCCACCTCCAGCGTGACCTCAAGGGTCACTTTTTCCCCGGGGAACAGGGTATCTTTTATCTGATCCCTGAAGACAATCCCCAGAACCACGCCGGCAATTATGATTATTATAAGCAGATCGAACAAATTGAAACGTTTGTTTTTCATTTTTAACCCCTTTGGCAAAAGATTTATTTCAGCCTTCGGCCTTTGAAACGGAAAACACGCTGCCCTCGGACAAAACCCTTGAAGTTCTGAAGGTAAACTTCTCACCCGTCTTAAGGGGGGATTTCCCGCCCTCCCGCTTTAAGGTGATTTCAAGCAGCTTATGGGTTCTTACGGTATCCTCAAGGGTGCGGATTGCGGTGACAACCCCTAATTTTTCGCCGCTTTCCAGAAAGATTTCGTCGCCGGTGGCAATGCCTTCAATCATGTCGTCCCTTACCGTAACGGTTACGACCAATGTGGTTATGTCGGCGGTTGCCCCCTTTATCAAATACACCACTCCGCCGATAAAGAGCGCCAGGACGAATATCATTATGGCAATATCAACAAGATTCAGCTTCCGTATCATAATATTCCCCCTTAAGTGTAGTCGTCGGTGAAGATATAACGGGGTATGGCGTTTCCGGTGGCGGAAACAAGGCCGCATAAAATCCAGAACATAAGAATGCAGTTACCGTTGACAAAGGTGTTTTCGGCAACCCCCGCAAACAAGAATACCGAAATGCCGGCGATTATGACGGCGCACACCGACCGCACCTCTCCGTTCCGGGACAGAGCCGAGGAGGTAAAGGAGCGGGAAAGGAGCATGAATAAAAATATAACCCCCAAAGTTATGCCCAGCACACCGAAGCTTTTCAGAAGCAGGCCGTAAAGGGAATTTCCCCCGAAATCGGTACCGCCGAACATTAGAGGGAGAAATTCCGGCTTGGAAAGTGCCGGTCTTTGAGGCGTAAAGGGCTCGATATGATTGAAAACGTAAACCGCTTTTCGGATATAGTAAATCACGGGCACAATGATTCCGAAGGCAAACAGCACATTGAAGAGCTTTGCGCTGCGGTAAAGCAGGTAGATAAACAGACATACCGCCGCCGAAAGCCAGATATAATCGGACATGGAAACAGCGGCGTTGAAGCAGACGGAAAGGACAAACAGCAGCCTGAAAATAAAATGAAAGCCGCTTTCCTTTGAAGTTAGCATATACGCCGCAAAGGGAAGGGAGGCTATAATCATAAAGACGGAATATGAATTGTATTCCCCCGCCGCAATACCGGTGAGTGCGGTGAAATTAAGGTTAAGCATACCGAAGACAAACAGGGTTGACTGTATAAAGGATTTAATCATCAGCCCCAGAGAAAAGCAGTAAACGCTTTTTTTAAGCAGGGAGGTGTTCCTCATTAGATTTGATGCCATAAAGTAGGCGGAAGCCATAATAAAAAGCCGCCTAGTGGAAATACCGGGGAAAGCAAGCATAAACACCAGGGCAAAGAACAAGGCGGGGACGTCCTCGCTTTTTAGGGTGAGATTCCTTTTCCCCCTTAGAAGTTTTAGTATGTAGGACACAAGGGTTACGGCAAGCACTTCAAACAGCATGTCCTCCTTCCCGAAGGGGACGGCGGTCATGGATATCAGCAGCCCGCTTTCGGGGGAGTAAAGCACCACAAGGGCGGTGATAACCGTAAAAATATAATATATTGCCTTTACGGGGGTCAGGAAAAAGGAGGCAAGCCCGAAGGCAAGACCGGCGAAAAAGGCGATTCCGAAATGGTTTTCGGGCGTCCGGTTGGTATCTATGGCAAGGCGGTTTATCCCCAAAAGGTCAAGGATAAAGTAAAATATTCTGCTTTCCCCCAACTTCCTGCCCAAGGACTTTTTTGAAAACACCAAAAAAGCAGAAACAAGCACCGTAAGCAGTATGACGACGGCGTCGGCCTGGGTGCGGTCCACCCCGCCTAACATAAACAGCCTGATGGAGTATCCCAGCAGGGAATAAAGCCCGGCGGATATAAAGAAAACCCCGATGGTCCTTACGGTGGTTGCCATGAAGGCTTTTATGATTATACGGTAAAGTCTTATTATTGCCGAATTTTCAACACTGAGGGAGAAATTCCGCCTTATGAAGGAAAACAGGGTGTCAGCCCTTGTTTTTTCGGAAACAAGGGACAACAATCCGCTGTTTTTTGACTTGTCGGCAGTATCCGAAGACATAAAAACCCCTGCCATGAAGCCCTTTGAAAACAGGGAATGAAGCCCCACCGAAAAATAGGTAAGGACCGAAACGATTATGCTGTTGTTTACAAACTGCTTAAACCGGCTTTTTTTAGCGGCTTTGTAGGATTTCTGCATTATTACGTTCCTTTAGCGTTATTGTCAACCTCAAGTTTTTCCAACAGGTCGGGGCGTTTTTCCAAAGTCCTTTGATATGCCTGCTCCTTACGCCATTTTTCAATATTGGCGTGGTGGCCGCTTAACAGTATTTCCGGCACTTCAAGACCTTCGAACACCCTCGGTTTGGTGTACTGGGGATATTCCAGAAGTCCCGACGCAATGCTTTCCTCCTCGTGACATATTCTGTCGGGAAGCACTCCGTCGATAAGACGGGCAACCCCGTCGGTAACCACGGCGGCGGGGAGTTCCCCGCCGGTGAGGACATAATCCCCGATGGATATTTCCTCGTCTATTTCCAGCCGGATTATCCTTTCGTCAATGCCTTCGTAATGGCCGCAGAAAAGGATTAAATTGTCGTATCCCGAAAGCTCAACCGCCTTTCGGTGGTCAAACAGGCTTCCCTGGGGGGAAAGGTAAACGGTTCTGACGCTTCCTTCAAGGCGGGATTTGACCGCCCGTATGCAGTCCACCGCCGGCTGGCAGGTCATAACCATGCCGAACCCTCCGCCGTAGGGGGTGTCGTCGGTGCGGCGGTGCTTGTCAAGGGTGAAATCCCTTATATCGGTAAGGTTTACCGAAATTATCCCCTTTTCGATTGCTCTTCCGATAACACTGGAGGACACAAAGCCCTTAAGCATATCGGGAAACAGCGTCAGTATTTTAAAATTCATTTCAACACGCCTTTGAAAAGTTCAGATAAGCCCTTCGGGAATATTAAGCCAGACCCCTTCGTCGGGGTTAGCCTTTGCCACGAATTCATCTATTGCGGGAATCCTGAAAAGGGTTTCCCCTTCGATTACATAATAGATTTTCCCCGCAATATCCTCAATTTCGGTTATCTTTCCCGCAATTTCGCCGGTTTTGGCGTTATAAACGGTTTCCCCTATAAGGTCGCCGAAATAAAACACCCCATCGGGGAGGGGGATTTCCTCCCGGTCAAACCAAACCGTTCTGCCGTTTAGGGTGGAAGCCAAATCCCTGTCCTCATAACCCTTGAAAATGACAGAAGGAATGGAGGGGCGGTAAAAAGCCACCTCAAGGGGTTTTGTGCCTTCGGCGTCAAGGTACAACCGCTGAACCCCCGAAAGAAATTCGGGGGAATCGCAGTAGCAGTTGAACCTTATTTCGCCCTTTAAGCCTCTTGGGGAATTGAGCTTCCCCGCTTCAATGTAGCGTTTCATCAGTTGATGTCAACGATAACCCGCTTGTTTTCCTTTGCCGCAGCCGCCCGCATAAGGGTGCGTATCGACTTGGCAATCTTGCCGCCCCGGCCTATTACCTTGCCGGTGTCGGTTTTCGCCACGGTCAGCTCAAGGATAATCATATCGCCGCTTTCCCGTTCGATAACCACGATATCATCGGGGTTGTCCACAAGGGGCTTTATGATGTCGATTAAAAGCTGTTTCATTTGATACGCCTTTCTTAAATAACGCCGTTTTTCTTTAAAATGGCTTTTACCGTGTCGGTGGGCTGAGCGCCGTTCTGAATCCACTGCTTTGCCTTATCGGCATCAACCTTGATTTCCGCGGGATTTGTCATGGGGTTGTAGTAGCCTAATTCCTCAATGAATCTGCCGTCGCGGGGGAAGCGGGAATCCGCCACCACAATCCTGTAAAAGGGAGCCTTCTTAGCACCCATTCTTCTTAATCTGATTTTAACTGCCATTTGTAATGACCTCCGAAAAATTTTGAATAATTTATATTTATGTTAAATAAATACCTGAGTTAAAAGGGAAGCCTGAATTTCCCCTTCTTTTTTCCGCCGGACATAAACTGCTTCATTAACTGTTTTGTCTGCTCGTACTGCTTTAACAGCCGGTTTACCTCCTCGACGGTGGTGCCTGACCCCGCCGCAATCCGCCGCTTGCGGGAAAAGTTCAATATATCGGGTCTTACCCGTTCCTTCATTGTCATGGAAAGGATAATGGCTTCTGTGCGGCCTATCTGCTTTTCGTCGATTTTTGCGTCCTTAAGCTGACCCGGTTTAACCCCCGGCATCATGGCAAGAAGGGATTCCACACTCCCCATGTTCTTAAGCTGCTTAAACTGGTCAAGATAATCGTTTAGGGTGAAGGACTGTTCTCTGAACTTCTTTTCCAGCTCGGCGGCTTTTTTATCGTCATAGGCCTGCTCGGCCTTTTCGATAAGGGAAAGCACGTCCCCCATTCCCAAAATCCGGGAAGCCATCCGTTCCGGGTGGAAAACCTCAATAGCGTCCAGCTTTTCCCCGGTGCCGATAAACTTGATGGGCTTGCCGGTGATGTACTTGACCGAAAGGGAAGCTCCCCCCCGGGTGTCCCCGTCCATCTTGGTCAGGATAACCCCGGTGATGTCAAGCAGATCGTTAAAGGCCTTTGCCACATTCACCGCGTCCTGCCCCGTCATGGCGTCCACCACCAGCAATATTTCGGTGGGACTCACCTTGTCTTTTATATTTTTAAGCTCGTTCATAAGGGCTTCGTCGATGTGAAGCCGGCCGGCGGTGTCAATGATAACCGTATCGAAACCGAATTTTATAGCATGCTTTACGGCGTCTGAAGCGGTGGATACGGGGTTTGAAGTGCCTTTTTCATAGACTTCGCAGCCCACCTGTCCCCCCACCACCTGTAGCTGTTTTATGGCGGCGGGACGGTAGATATCGCAGGCCACCAGCAGGGGATTTTTGCCCTGCTTCTTAAGCCTTCCGGCAAGCTTGGCGCAGTGGGTGGTTTTGCCCGACCCCTGTAAGCCGCACATCAATATAACCGTGGGGGGTTTCGGGGAAAATTCCAGCTTTGAAGCGGTCCCCCCCATAAGGGAAATAAGCTCCTCGTTTACGATTTTGACAATCTGCTGGGCGGGGAGGAGGCTTTCCAGTACTTCGCTGCCCACCGCCCTTTCGGACACCTTGGCAATAAAGTCCTTAACCACCTTAAAGTTGACGTCGGCTTCAAGCAGGGCAAGCTTGATTTCCCTCATGCCTTCCTTAACGTCGGCTTCGGTAAGCTTTCCCTTGTTCCTGAACTTTTTTAAAGCCTGGGACATCTTCTCCATTAAGCTTTGAAACATTATGACCTCACGATTACAGTAGTTTTTTTGCCTCGTTTATTATTTTTTCGTCCTTTGTGGAACCTATGATTTTTTTCGCAACGGTTCTCACCCGTTTGTCATACTCGGCAAGCTTAAGGCTTTTTTCAAGAAAGATAAGGTATTCCTCGCCGGTGACAAGGGCGTTTCTCACTCCCTGACGGGTGATGCCTAAATTTTCGGCAATTTCCGAAAGGGAAAGGTCATTGTTGTAATACAAATCAATAGCCTCCCTCTGCCGTTCGGAAAGGAGGGGGGAATAAAAGTCAAACAGCAGGGATATTTCGCTTCTTTTTTCGGTTATTCCCATTTCATGTCCCTTTTAATCTTTTCAAAAACGCCTGTAAAGCAAAACGCTTTACAGGCGTATTATAACCGTTGCCAATAGCTTTGTCAAGCCTTTTTTTCGGGAATTTTCAAAACCGGCCTTTTGTCGTCGATGCTTACGAAGATTTCGCCCGGACAGTCCTCCCTTGAAAGGGAGGAAAAGACATCCCCCATAAGCTTGTCGGCAAACCTTACGCAGGCCGAAGCGGAAGCGAATTTCCCCGACTGTTCCCTTAAGAAATCCTCGAATTCCCTTGTAAAGCAGAGTTTTCCCTTAGAATTCTGGCTTATAAAGTCAAAACAGCGCTTTGACATTATTTCAAACAGGCTGTCCTTTGAAAGGGAGGGAAAGAATATGACTTCGTCAGCCTTGCCTTCAAAGATTTCGGGTATGGCAAAGGCAGCGCCTTCCCCGAAGGTGAAACCCGTCTTTTTCATCCCCTTCTGGGGGGAAAGGATTACAATCACAAAAGCGCAGCCGAAGCTTACCGTATTCCCCGCCGAATCGGTAAGGGTGCCTTCCTCAAGGATTTTCGAAATAATGGCCTGTACATCGGGGTGGGCTTTTTCGGCTGAATCGAAAATCAACGCCGAATAGGGAAACCGCCTAACCTTTTCGGCAAGGGCGGTTTCCTCCCCGTAGCCCAAATAGCCGGGGGGGGACCCGATAAGCTTTGAAACCGTATGGCTTTCGGTGAACTCGCTCATATCCAGCCTTATGATATTGGTGAAGCAGGCGGCCTTGGTAAATACGCCGGCGGCATAACTCTTGCCGGTACCCTTTTCCCCCGCAAGGATTACCCCCGAAGGCCGGTTTGCGGCGCTGCCCCGGTTTAGATACCTCCGGTAGCAGGAAGCTAATTTTTCCGAAACTTCCTCCTGACCGATAAGGGCTTCCTTTAAAAGACCTTCAAGCCGCTTGCATTCGCTTTCCCCGCTGCTTGACAGCACGGCGGGGGGGATTCCCGTCATTATCGAAGCAATCGACACTATATCCTCCCCGTCAAGGACCTCCCCCCGCTTTATTACGCTGTTGGCGGCGGCCTCGTCTATCAGGTCCACCGCCTTGTCGGGGAGCTTTCTCCCGTTTATAAAACGGGAGGAAATTCTGACCGCCTCCCTTACCGCTTTTTCGGTTATGGTTATATTGTGGTGGGCTTCATAATATTTCTTTGTGGCAATCAGCATCCTTATACATTCGTCGTTGGCGGGCTCCTCGATTTTTACCGGCTGGAACCGGCGTTCAAGGGCGGGGTCCTTTTCGATAATCCGCTTGTACTCGTTGGGGGTGGTGGCGCCTATCATTTTTATTTCCCCCCGGGCAAGGGGGGGCTTCAGGATATTGGAGGCATCCACCGAACCCTCGGCGGAGCCTGCCCCCACAATGGTGTGCATTTCGTCAACGAAAAGAATAATATCCTCGCCTTTGGCTTCGTTAATAATGCTTTTCAGCTTTTCCTCGAATTCCCCCCGGTATTTGGTCCCCGCCACTATTCCCGGTATATCAATGGTTATAAGCCTCATCCCCTTCAGGCGGTCGGGTACCCGCCCGTCGGCAATCCGCTTGGCCAGGGATTCCACAATGGCGGTTTTCCCCACCCCCGCATCCCCTATAAGGCAGGGGTTGTTTTTGGACTTCCGGAGGAGTATCCGGATTATGCGTTCCTCCTGGGATTCCCGCCCGATAATGGATTCGATTCCCCCCGCTAAGGCAAGGGCGGTGAGGTCGGTGCCGTTTTTGTCAAGACAGGGGGTGGGCTTTGCCCTTTCCTTCTTTTTATATTCTGTTTGAATAATATTATCCTCCCGGTTTTCCGAACCCAAAGACATCAGAATGTCGCATACCGACACCCCCTCCATTTCGATAATCCGCTTGGCGACGCATTCTTCGGTAAGGATAGCCATTAAAATATGGGAAATGGTTATAGCCTCGCACCCCAAATCCTTGGCATGACGGCCTGCCTGCATAAGGATTTTCTTGCATTTGGGGGTAAGGTCCTCCCCGCCGGTATAGTTACCCGCGCCGGTGCCGGCCAGTTCGTATATCTGATGTTTCATGCGTTCATAGGTAATGGAGGTGTTGGCAAAGCATCTGGGCGAAGTCCGGGTAATGGCAAGGAGCAGATGCTCGCTTCCCACAAAGGTATGTCCGTATTCCCTTGCCGAATTGACGGCGTCGCTCAACACTTTTTTGGCGTCCTCGGTAAATCTGTTTATCATGGGTTTCTCCTGATGGGATTTTAATATCGGCTTTGCATTAATAAGATTATGAGTTTTTTTCAAAAAGGTGAAAAAGCTGTTGAATTGTAATCAAGCCTTTGCTATAATAAAAATAAAAGGGGGTGACAGTATGAATAGGGGCAAATCCGCCGCCACGCCCTATGATTCGCCGGAAATCTTTGAAAAAAGCAACCGGATAAAGGAGGCAAAAAGGAACCGCCGCCAGTTTGTTTATGCCGCAATGGTGGTGTTTTTAACCTTTTATGTCGTCCTTTGTCTTGCGGTTTTTTTGTATTATTATATCTCCTTCAATTCCGATACCGGCAGCACCACCCTTTATTCCATAAGAATACTGAACCAGAAGGGGAAGACACTGGCTTTATCCGACGCTGAACAGGCAAACAAGCGTTTCGGGTTTTATATCTCCCTTACCGATCTTGACAAATTATGCGACCTTTCGGTATCCGGCGACCGGGACAAGCTTACCCTCATCCTCCGGCAAAGCGGCGAATACCTTGAATGTTTCACCAATTCCTCCTTTTTGTATGTAAACGGCAACCCCGCAAGGCTGTCAATCCCCGTACTGTATGAAAACCGTGAATATTACCTCCCGGTGGAGCTTATAGAGCAGTATTTTATTGGGGTTAATATTGTTTACGAAAAGGGAGTATGCAAAATGTCCCTTGCAGGGGACAACCCGGTTCTGGAACTGAAACTGAAAAAGCAGCCGATATCAACCCCCCTCCCCGAACCGTAAAACGAAAAAGGTGAAAGCGTAATGCTTTCACCTTTAATTATTCCCGTTTTTTAGAAGTTTTATAAAGATTTTATAATAATCAATTTTAATTGAGAAACATATATTTTTTGATATATTGTAATGTCACAACCGTATGGCTGAGAAGGCGGGGAGAAGCAAAGCCTTCCGACTTCCGGAGAAGGCGTCAGCCGCAGGCTGACGGATAAGGGGTAGTGCCTTTTATCCGGAAGAGAAGCATAACGAAATCCAAAGATAACGCAAGCGGATGACAATCGCTCCGGCTCGGTTTTATCTCGCCACCTCCCTTTGCACAAGGGGGGCTTTACCTTAACATTAACCGGTATTATTATCCCAATAATACGGGAGATTTATAACCTCACCTACTGATTGCAATATATAACCTTTTAATCACTCATATCATTAAAACCGACACTGCTCTCACCGACGCTGCTTTCCTCCGGTTCGGGAATACCGCTTTCATAATAAGTTACCTTACAGATTACCGTTTCGGGTTCGTCGGAAGGGATTATTATCTGCCCCGACTTAATTTTGGCGTACAGCTTTTCGTAATCGTCAACCGTCCAGGCGGAAAACCTGAAGCTGCCCTTGTTGGTGGGAAGCCCTATGCTGTCGGTTTCGATGCCGTAGGACAGGACTTTCCCCGCCCTTGAAAAATCCCAGCCCTTGTTTCTGTAATAAGCTTCAATGGTTTTGTAGCAGACCTCGTCGAGGGCTTTTATGGCGGAGGTAAGATATCTTTCGGAATATCCCGCCTGGTCCATGTCAAAACCGATGGTGGTTCCCTTCAGGTTATTGGCGGCGGAGGTTACCGAGGACTGAATCCCCTCCCCGCAGATCATAATAAGCTTGGTGCCCTTGCCGTACCAGTCGTTTGCCCGTTCCTTTATTCTGTCCTTCACCTCAAGGGATTCGGCAATCCAGTGGTTTACGGTTACTTCCGTGATGCCTTTAGTTGATGCGGCGTATTCCACCCCCCGGATAAAACCGTTGGAATATTTCCGGCTGATTTCGTTGTCGAAACCGGCGATAAAGCCAAGGGAGGTAAAGCCTTCTGTAACCGCCCCGTAGCCTGCTAAAAAGCCCGCCTGTTCCTCCCGGAAGGTAACGGTATGCACATTTTTATCCGTCACGCCGGCATAGCAGTCCACCAGCAGAAAATCCACGTTTTCATAGAGACTGCAGGCCTTTTCCGCCGCTTCCTTAAGATAAAAGCCGGCAAGCACTACCATCTTCGCTCCCTTTGAAACCGCTTTTTCCACCTGTTCCAGATAGGCTTTGGTGCTGTCTTCCGAAGGGATAAAGTAGCGGTAATTTATCCCCTTTTCTTCGCAGTATTTGGAAATGCCGGTATGAGCCCCCTGGGCGGAGGAACGGTTGGTTATGCCGGATTTTCCCGTAATAAGGGCAACCTCGCAGGGCTGTTCCTTGAAAAAGGTACAGGATGAAAAGGAAAAGCAAAGTAGGGCGGTTATAAGAAATGCTAAAATTTTTTTCATAGTATCATCCACCGGATTAAAATAAACATACTTTATGTAAACCGATTTTATTTTATGCAACCTGATTATACCACGGCATGAAGGTTTTGTCAAACCATTTGTGGGGTATGTAAAATGGCATTGACTTAATAATAGGATTGATGTATAATGATAAATGTATAACTATGCAATTAATGGAATCAGATTAATTAAGCTATGGAAAATAAAATGATATATTTCGACAATTCCGCATCCTCCATCCCCAATCCCAAGGCAGTGGATTCCGCCGTAACGGCAATGAAGTGTTTTGCCAACCCCTCTTCTCCCCACTTTGCGGGCTTGAAGGCAAAGGAAATAATCGAAGACGCCCGGAAAAAGGTGGCGGATTCATTATTATGTAAACCTGATGAGGTTTATTTCACCTCCTCCGGCACCGAATCCAATAATATCGCCATATTATCGATGGTCGAAAAAAACAAACGTGAAGGCAATGTTATTATAACTACAAAGGCCGAGCATCCTTCCGTTGTAAATACGGTGTTGTCCCTTGAAAAGAGGGGCTTTAGGGTTGAGTTCGCCCCGGTTGCCGGCGGGGAAGTTGATTACGGCTTTATCGAAAATACCCTTAAAACCCAGAAAGTCTGCCTTGTCACCCTGATGCAGGCGAATAACCAGAACGGAGCGCTGACCGACTTAAAAAGAATAAGGAATATAATTGAGGAAACAAACTCCGAAGCCTTGTTCCATTCCGACATCGTTCAGGGATTTTTAAAGGTCCCCGACGGGATGGCGTCCTATGCCTCCGCCTACTGCGACGCCGCCTCCTTTTCCGCCCATAAGATAGGGGGCTTAAAGGGAACCGGCGGGCTGTTTATTAAAAAAGGACTTAAGCTTTCCCCGGTCTTCTTCGGCGGCGGCCAGGAGGGGGGAATAAGAAGCGGCACCGAAAATATTGTGGGGATTGCCGCCTTCGGCGTTGCGGCGGAGGACTTTTCAAAGCCTTTCCGGGATAAAATAACAGCTTTAAGAAAGCTGTTTATCGGGAAAGCAACCGCCCTTCTCGGCGGAGACATTGAAATTAAGGAACCGATAAGCCATATCGACGCGGTAATCAGTTTAAGCCTGAAGGGGATAAAAAGCGAGGTCGTGCTGAATTATCTTTCCTCAAAGGGTATCTGTATATCCTCCTCCTCCGCCTGCTCAACAAAGGCAAAGGAAAACACCTCTTTGGCCGCCTTCGGATACAGCGAGGAATACAACAATTCCGCTATAAGAATAGGCTTTTCCCCCTTCAACACCGAGGACGAGGTGGAAACTTTAATCTTCGAACTTAAAAACTCCCTTGCTTACAGGATAAAAAGGAATAAATAAAATGAAATATATAGTTGTGCTGAAATACGGCGAAATAGTCCTAAAAGGGCTGAACCGTTCCCATTTTGAATCGTTGCTTATGAAGCGGGTTAGGGCGGTTTTGAAAAGCCTTCCCGGAAACTACGAGCTTATTAATTCCCAGTCCACCCTTATTATACGGGGCGACGGCAACGCCGACATGAAAGCCGCCTTCGAAAGGGCAAAAAAGGTGTTCGGTGTGGTGTCGGTGTGTATCGGCTATGAATGCGAAAAGGATATCGAAGCAATAAAGTCGGTTGTCCGCCTGAAGGCAAAGGAACTCCTTGACGGGGCAAAAACCTTCAAATGCACCGCCAAGCGGAGCGACAAGGCTTTCCCGTATATTTCCCCCCAGATTTGCGACATCTGCGGCGGCGAGGTACTTGAAACAGTAAAAAGCATTAAGGTTGACGTAATCAACCCGGAGGAAGTTTTAACCATTGAAATACGGGACAAGTTCGCCTTTATCCACGCCGGCGGGGAAAAGGGCGCCGGAGGTATGCCCACCGGCTCCAACGGAAGGGGAATGCTGCTTATTTCCGGCGGAATCGATTCCCCCGTGGCGGGATATATGATGGCAAAGCGGGGGATTAAGCTTGACTGCATTTATTTTGAAACCCCGCCCTACACCGGGGATGCCGCAAGGGAAAAGGTGGAATCCCTCGTAAAGACCCTTGCGGGATTTACCGGCAGCATTTACTTTTCCTCGGTCCCCATTACGGCAATACAGCAGGAAATTGCGGAAAAATGTCCCGAAAGGCTGTGGACCATACTTCTTCGCAGATTTATGATGAAGATTGCCGAAAGACACGCCCTTAAGGTGGGCTGCGGAGCCCTAATCACCGGGGAAAGCTTGGGTCAGGTGGCAAGCCAGACTCTTGAAGCCATAAACTGTACCGGCAGTGCGGTCGGAATACCGGTTTTCCGTCCCTGCATAGGCCTTGACAAGGAGGAAATCGTTACCTTGTCAAGAAAGATTGACACCTTTGAGCTGTCAACCCTTCCCTATGACGACTGCTGCGTGCTGTTTACTCCGAGACACCCCAAGCTGACGCCGGAACTTTCCGAAGTCGAAGATGCCGAAAGCAAGCTGGACGTGGAAAGCCTGATTGAAAAAGCCCTTGAACAAAGGACCGTTAAGCGGATTGAGGGTGACTGATATATGGAAAACCGCCTTTACGAAGCCGCAAACCGGCTGGTCGAACTGCTTAAGACAAAGCACAAATCCATTTCCACCGCGGAAAGCTGTACCGGGGGGATGGTGTCCCAGGCAATAACGTCGGTAGCGGGGGCAAGCGGGGTTTTCGGCCTTGGCATCTGTACCTATTCGGAAGAAATGAAAATAAAGCTGCTTAACGTTCCCGATGATATTATAAAAAAGCATACCGCGGTTAGTTCCCAAACGGTAACGGCAATGGCCGAAGGGGTAAAAAGCCTTTCGGGTTCCGATTACTCCCTGTCGGTAAGCGGAATTGCGGGGCCTTCCGGCGGGACGGCCGAAAATCCGGTGGGTACGGTGTGGTTCGGCTTTGCCTTCGGGGACAAAGCAATAAGCGAAAAAGCCTTTTTTACCGGAAACCGGGAGGAAATACGACAACAGGCCGCCGCATTTGCCATTGAAAAAATCATTGATATTATAAACGGAGAAAACTATGACACGCCATGAAAGCCGCGTAACCGCCTTCTGCCTGCTGTTCGAATATTCCTTCGGGGGAACGCCGGAGGAGATATTGGCAAACGCCGCCGAATACCGGGAGGAAAAAATTTCCGCCTTTGCAAATCAGTTGTTTTTAGGCGCCGTCGGGGAAATTGAAAAAATCGACGGCCTTATAAAGCAGTTTGCCGAAAACCGCACCTTTTCAAGGATAGGCAAAGTCCCCCTTGCGGCTTTAAGGTTAGGGTGTTACGAACTGTTATTTACCCGGACCCCGGCGGAGGTGGCGATAAACGAAGCCCTTGAACTCTGCCGGGAATTCAACTTCGAAGAAAGCGTTTCCTATGTGAACGGGGTTTTGGGAAAAATAAATTCATCAAGGGAGCAAAATGGATAAAGCGACGCCGGTGGTAACCGTAACCCAGCTTAACAATTTCATAAAGGACTGCCTTGACACTTTTCCGGCGCTCAACCGCATTTCGGTAAAGGGGGAAATTTCCAACATTACCCTCCACAAGACGGGGCATATCTACCTCACCCTAAAGGACGAAGGGGGAGTGCTTAAGACCGTGATGTTCCGTGCGGATGCGGCAAAGCTTCCCTTTGTCCCGAAAAACGGGGACAAGGTGATTGTAACCGGCAGAATTTCGGTATTCGTGCGGGACGGGATATACCAGCTTTACGCCACCTCGATGGAACTTGACGGCATAGGCTCGCTTTATATCGCCTTTGAAAAGTTAAAAGCAAAGCTGGCTTCCCAGGGACTTTTTGACGTTGCGAGAAAACGGAAACTGCCTTCCGTCCCCTTAGCCATAGGCATCGTCACCGCCCCCACGGGAGCTGCCATAAGAGATATGATAAACATATCCGGCAGACGCTTTCCCCCTTGTGAAATTATCCTTTATCCGTCGTTAGTGCAGGGAAGCGGCGCCGCCCAGAACATAATTAAGGGAATCGAATATTTCAATAAAACAAACCGGGCGGAAATAATCGTAATCGGTCGCGGCGGCGGAAGCATCGAAGACCTGTGGGCCTTTAACGACGAAGAGCTTGCCCATGCCATCTATAACAGCAGAATCCCGGTTATTTCCGCCGTGGGACATGAAACCGACTTTACGATAGCCGACTTTGTGGCGGACCTCAGGGCTCCCACCCCTTCGGCTGCGATGGAAATCGCCCTCCCCGACATAAAGGAATTGCTACATAAATTCGAAAACGTCCGTTCCCGTATATCCCTGTCCCTTTCAAAACGCCTTGACGGGGAAAAGCGGTTACTTAAAATGCTTGCCTCCTCGGCAGTGCTGACAACCCCCGAAAGGCTGTATCAGGACAAAATGCTTGAACTTTCACGGCTTTCCGAGAATTTGGAAGACGCGGTAACGGTGGCAGTTGCCGACAGAGCAAAAAATATAACCTCCCTTTCTTCGCTGCTTAACTCCTACAATCCCTTAGGGGTGCTTAAGCGGGGGTATTCGGTGGCCTTTGACGGGGAAGGGAAAATAATATCAGCCGCAAATCAGATAGATATCGGCGAAGGCTTTACCCTTAAACTATCCGACGGCAGTATTTCCGCCGTAAGAACAGGAGAAGAATATGGAAAAGAAAACCTATGAAGAGGCGGTAAAACGCCTTGAGGAAATAGTCAAAGCCCTTGAGGAGGGCTCGACCCCCCTTGAGGAATCGATAAAGTTGTTCGAAGAAGGGGCGAATCTGGTTAAAATGTGCGAAAAAATGCTTTCCGAAGCCGAACAGAAGGTTAAAATCCTTATTTCCGGCAGGGAAGAGGATTTCGGTGGGGAAAATGCCTGATTCCCTTATAAGTCCTGAAATAATATCCCTTGTGGAAGACCGGCTTTACCGTCTGCTTTTACCTAAAGAGCCCTCCGGCGAACCGCTGTACAAAGCCATGGCGTATTCCGCCTTAAACGGGGGAAAGCGGGTAAGGGCGGGCTTGACGCTGTTATTCTATAACGCCCTGTCGGTGGACTACGGCTGTAAAAAAGCCCTTGATTACGCCGCGGCGGTGGAGATGATTCATTCCGCCTCCTTAATCCACGACGACCTTCCCGCCATGGACAACGACGACTTCCGCCGGGGAAAGCCCTCAAATCACAAAGTGTTCGGCGAGGCGGGGGCAATCCTTGCCGGGGACGGGCTAATTATCAAAGCCTTTGAGGTGGCGTCAACCAACCCCTACTGCACCCCAGTACAAAACGTCGCCGCCGTAAAGGTACTTTCGGGCAAAACCGGCGCCGAGGGAATGACCGCCGGTCAGATGCTGGACATTTCCGGCGACAAGACTGACATTGACATAAATGCCCTTGAAACACTCCATATTTTAAAAACCTCCTGCCTTATTTCGGCCGCCTGTATGCTTGGCTGTATCGCAGCGGACGCCGGCGACAATCGGATTAAAGCAGCCGAGGAATACGGTCTGTATTTGGGGCTTGCTTTTCAGATAAAAGACGACATTCTTGACATAGAAGGGGAAAAATCCAAGCTGGGGAAAACCCCCGGCAAGGATATAACCGAAAACAAGGCAACCTATCCCTCATTGGCCGGCATTGAAAATTCCCGTAAAAAATGCGCTGAGCTTACCGGCAAGGCGGTAAAATCCCTTGACGCTTTGGGGGGAAAGCCCGAAATAACCGACCGGCTGAAAAAACTTGCCTATAATCTTTCCGAAAGAAACTACTAACATCAGGAGTAGAAATTGATACTTGAAAACATACACTCCCCCGCTGATGTAAAGACCTTAAGTGCCAAAGAGCTTAAAACTCTCTGCGGGGAAATAAGACAGCAGATATTGAATTCCGTTTCCAAAAACGGGGGTCACCTTGCCTCCAATTTAGGGGCGGTGGAACTGAC
>LSQX01332251.1_pt2 | contig 44013 bp, 53 predicted proteins | sample 654561 | NCBI WGS metagenome assembly LSQX01 (sample SAMN04489861, study PRJNA283612) | anaerobic digester metagenome | isolation source: 4 biogas reactors fed with cattle manure at either 37C or 55C with and... | place: Denmark: Kongens Lyngby | collected 2014 | reverse complement strand
ACCAGCTTCATCATCGCCCACCGCCTGTCCACCATCCGCTCCGCCGACCGCATCCTGCTGCTGGAGGACGGCAAAATCACCGAGGAAGGCCGTCACGAGGAGCTGCTGCGCCGCCGCGGCGCCTACTACGAGCTGTACACCAACCAGTTCCGTGAGGAGGCCGCCAGCCAGGTGCTGGGCAAGAAGGACGGCAAAAATGAAGCCTGACGCGGTTGTAAAGGCGGTTGAAAATCCGGAACTGAAAGAGACAATCGCAAGCGCGGTGCTGAACAATCTGCCGGACTGGTTCGGCCTGCCCGACAGCACCTTAAGCTACATTCAGGACGCCAGGGAGCTGCCTTTTTACGCAGTATATGTGGATGATCAGCCTGTTGGCTTTGTCACCCGCAAGGACACCGCCAGGCACACCGCCGAGGTGCACTGCATGGGCGTGCTGCCGGAGCATCACCGCCAGGGCTTGGGTGAAAAATTGATACACGCCCTGGAAATGGACTGCAAACGCGGCGGATTGAAGCTGATGCAGGTGAAGACCGTGGATGAGGGCCACTACCCGGACAGCTACGACAAAACCATCGCCTTTTATGAGAAGATGGGCTTTGTCCGCTTAGAAGTTTTTCCGGAGATGTGGGACCCCTGGAACCCCTGCCTGGTGCTGGTGAAGCCGCTGTAAATCCATAACAATTTCCAATAAAAAATCATCAACGCGGTCCTTCAGTGAAGCGTTGATGATTTTTCATTTTTTAAAGGCAGCAGCTACCACTTGAGCGCTGTACCCGCGAGTGATAAAATATACCTTGGCTGAACACCAAGACCATATCGACAGCATGTGAGATACATCAATTGATTTGGATGGGAGGTTTGCATACAAGGCTGAACAGACAGCATGTCACATCTGCTGGTTGATCCACGCATCCCACTTCGTTCTGACGGTTCCTCTCCCGACACCGCCGATCGCATAAAAGCTATCCTGGCGGGCATCCTGTACGACATCACGCCGTCAAAAACCAAAGCTTTGGCCGGCACCGGGAAGGACACGGCCGAACCCCCCTCCCGGCGCGCTTACGGAACAGAAGGTGGGCAGGCAAGGGCCGTCACGGCCCGTATCAACCTGAGGAGATGCATATGAGAAAGTTTGTCTGTGCCTTGCTGACCGGGGCTTTGTTGCTCGCGCTGTGCGCGGGCACGGCAGGTGCCTCCGGCCTTCCCGGTTTTGAACCGCCGCCCATCCAGATTCTGCTTACCATCGTGATTCAAAACCCTAATCAGGACAAGACCACCGCGGTGGTCGGCGAAACCCTCACCGCAACCTGGCTGGTGTTTGGCAGCAGCCCTCCCTATGACAAGGTGTCCTCCTTCTGGATTCTGGATGAGGCCCTGGCGCCCAGCTTTGAGAAGGTGTCCGACTCACCGGAGGACTATGTTAACAGCCTCACCTTCGCCAAACCCATGACCGCCCGGCTCGTGGTCCTGGTGCAGGATGGCGGCAGCAGCCTGTCAGTCAGCTCGGGCACCATCACGGTGAGCGAGCCGGAGCAGTTGAGCATTGCCATCACCTTTGACCGGCCCAGCGTTGCCCTGCACCAGGCCATCCATGCCAACTGGGAGGTCTCAGGCGGTGTGCCGCCCTACAAGCAGGTGATGTACAGCTGGATGCTCTACAAAGACGGGGTCTATTCCCAGACGCCCTACGCGGCGACCACCGCTGTTGGCAACAGCACTTTCGTGCCCACAGAGGGCGAAAGCCTAGCCCTGTCTGTCTCGGTCATCGACAGCGCGGTCAAGGCCAAGGACGTGACTTCCGCCTGGATTCCCATCCTCAGCCCCCTGCCCATCACCATCAAGCTGAACCCCTTGAGCAAGCCGGCGGTCACACTGGGAGACATCATCACGGGAAGCTGGTCTGTCTCCGGGGGCAACCTGCCCTATACCTCCATTCGCTTCCAATGGCTGCCCCTGTCTGGCGGCCAATCCTTGCCAGCCAGCTTCGGCATCGCCGCTGTGGAGGGTTACAGCAGCGTCTGGCCCAAGGCGGGCGACCAGCTCATCTTTTCCGTAGAGGTTGTCGACGCCGGCTTGTATACACAAAGCAAATCCGCCGCCGCCATCCCCATCCTGCCAGTTCGGCGCGGCGACGCCAACCAGGATGGCCTGGTGGACCTGTTGGACCTGGTCAGCATCATCAACTTCATCACCCTTGGCACCTTCCCCCAGTCCTACACAAACGCCAACGCGGATGCCAATGACCAGGTGAACATCCAGGATGTGGTGTGGGTGATCAACAACACCCTGGGCTTATAGGGCAGCAGAAAGCAGTGAAGCGCGACAACGATGGGCTTGTTGTGAGGCTCGCTCACATTGTTCCCTCGTGTCGCGCTTCAGCTGCCGCCTGTTGATGCCATCGTGGCATTTATGGCTCTGGCAATCATAGCAATGCGGCCCCGGTTAAAGTTGATTACTTGTCCAGTTCCTTGAGCAGGGCTTTCATGAAGGCGGGCAGGTCAGCCGGTGAACGGGAGGTGACAAAGCCCTGGTCCACCACGGCTTCACTGTCTTCCCACTGGGCGCCTGCGTTCACCAGGTCGTCCTTGATGGCCTTGGTGGAGGTCAGTCTGACGCCCTTGATGACGTCGGCGGATGCCGCCACCCAGCCCGCGTGGCAGATCATGGCGATGGGCTTTTGGGAAGCGCGGAAGGCCTTCACCAGCCTGAGGGCATCAGGATCGGTGCGCACCTTGTCCGGGGCATAGCCGCCGGGGATGACCAGCGCGTCATAATCCGCTTCCTTGGCGTCCTTGAAGGTGATGTTGGCTTCAAAAGTGAAGTCGGTCTTGCCTTTGTACTCCCCTTCCCTGGTGCCGGCCACATCCACCTCGTACCCTGCTTCCTGCAAACGGTAGTAGGGGTAAATCGTCTCTTTCTCATCAAACTTCGGGGCGATGAACATCAGAGCCTTCTTGGTTTTCTTCATGAGACCATCCTTTCCTTCGTCCTGTATGGGCGCCTGATTTTACGCCCAATCACTGGGAATATACCCTCCCGGCTTTTTTAGCCTTGTGTCTGAACGGTGAACATTGGCCGTGGAAGTTTGCCCGAAAAAGGCCGAGGGGGTATACTTTCCATGCGGCGCAACAGCGCCCGGGAGGTATCATGAAATTGTTTTCTACACATTCATCCCGCCAAATGATAGCGGTTTTCCTGCTCTCCATCCTGCTGACCCTGCCCCTTTTGCCCACGGCCCAGGTGGTGGAAGCGCCCCTTGTCTACATCAACCCCGGCGAGAAGGTGCCAGTCTACGAAAGCCCGGATGAGGGCACAAAGAGCGGTTTTGTACTGGACAGCGGCGCGGTTTTTGAAGTGCTCTCCATCCAGGGTGAGTGGCTCAACATCCTGCGCGTCAACGAAGCCGGCCAGCGCCTGCCCGGCTGGGTGAATGCCAGCGGCCTGCGTCCCAAAACCCAAGAGGACGGCAGCGGCATCGCCATCGTCAACAGCGCGGATCCCTTTGTGCGCGTCCACCTGCAAAAAGGCGCCAGCAGCCGGTCTGATTCCCTTGGCAAGTACTACAACGGCGTGGTAGTTACCCTGATCCAGGCACCCAAGGACAATTATGTAAAAGTGCGCATCGGCAGCCTGGAAGGCTTCATGAAGCTGGACAGCCTGCTGCTGGACGCCATGCCCGGCAGCGTGCAGACTTATGTTCAGACCGCCACCGTGCAAAACCCCAAGGACCCCGGCCTCACCCTGCGCGCGGGGCAGAGCTACCAGTCGGACAAACTGGGCGGCTACAGCAACGGCACGCCGGTCACCGTGATTGGCCTGACAGAAGACTTCGCCCATGTCATCACCCAGGACGGCAGGATTGGCTTCATGATGGCCTCCGGCCTCTCCCCCCAGCCTGTCTACGCCGATGTGGACCCGGGCCTGCGCGTGGAACGCCCCCAGGGCAGCGCCAGCGTGATTGACAACCAGGGCGGCCAGGGCGCCCACCTGCGCAAGAAGGGCAGCACCGCGTCTGACTCCCTGGGCTTGTACCCCAACGGCACAGAGGTGGTGGTCACCGGCGGCACCGCCTGGTGGAAACAGGTGTGGGTGGACGGCAAGACCGGCTATATGATGGCCACCTTGATCCGCGACTTCGTGCCTGAGGACGAGCCTGACCTGATCGACGAAGGCCTGGACTGGAACCCGGAGGATTACTTTGTGCAGCCTGAGGGGGATCTCGGTGGCGGGGGCTGGGAGTAGATTCATTCGAAGAAGTGTCAGCGGATACTCCTTCGTTTTTCAGAATGGGCTGCCAAATTCCGGCAGCCCGTTCTTGTGATTCTCCCAAATTTCTGCTATACTGCTTTCATTGCGAGGAACGGGAAACTGCCTGTGAGCGTTTGAAGAGAGCCGCCAGTTGGTGCAAGGCGGCAGCGCGAAAGGCCTTCCACCCGGGAGCAGGCCGTGAGGAGCGGCAGGGGCGCGCCCCCTACAGCGCGTATGAGTGGCTGATTGCAGCAAACCGGGTGGCACCGCGGAGTCTTCCGTCCCGAGAGGGACCGGGGCTTTTTTTATTTCAACAAGATTGCAAGGAGTGTGCTTTATGATTGACATCAACTTAATCCGCAACAACCCTGACCTGGTCAAAGAAAACATCAAACGCAAGTACCAGGACCACAAGCTGCCCCTGGTGGACCAGGCTTTTGAGCTGGACAAACTCAACCGCGAGGCCATCCTGGGCGCGGACAATTTACGCGCGCAGCGCAACAGCCTCTCCAAGCAAATCGGCGGGCTGATGCAAAAGGGTGAAAAAGCCCAGGCCGAAGCCGTCAAGCAGCAGGTGAAGGACCTGCAGGACGAGCTGGCCGCGTTGGAAGCCAAGGAGCGCGAATACGAAGCCCAGCTCAAGGAAGTCATGATGCAGATTCCCCAAATCATGGACGCTTCCGTGCCGCTTGGTAAAAATGACCAGGAAAACGTGGAGATGCAGCGCTTTGGCGAGCCGATAACCCCTGCCTATGACATCCCCTACCATGTGGACATCATGGAAAAATTAAGTGGCATTGACCTGGATTCCGCCCGCAAGACCAGCGGCACCGGCTTTTATTACCTGATGGGCGACATCGCAAGGCTGCACTCCGCCGTCCTCTCTTACGCGCGGGATTTCATGATTGACCGCGGCTTCACATACTGCATCCCGCCGTACATGATTCGCTCTGAAGTGGTCACCGGCGTCATGAGCTTTGCCGAAATGGAAAACATGATGTACAAGATTGAGGGCGAGGACCTCTACCTCATCGGCACCAGCGAACACAGCATGATTGGCAAGTTCATTGACACCATCCTCAATGACGACCAGCTGCCCCAGGCCCTCACCAGCTACTCCCCCTGCTTCCGCAAGGAAGTGGGCGCCCACGGCATAGAGGAGCGCGGCGTCTACCGCATCCACCAGTTTGAAAAGCAGGAGATGATCGTCGTCTGCAAGCCCGAGGACAGCATGATGTGGTATGAGAAACTCTGGCAGAACACCGTCGACTTCTTCCGCACCCTGGACATCCCCGTGCGCACCCTCGCCTGCTGCACCGGCGACCTCGCGGACCTGAAAGTCATCTCCTGCGATGTCGAAGCCTGGTCCCCCCGGCAGCAGAAATACTTTGAAGTGGGCTCCTGCAGTAACCTCGGTGACGCCCAGGCCCGCCGCCTCCAAATCCGCGCCAAGGACGAGAACGGCAAGCGCTACCTGCCCCACACCCTCAACAACACCGTCGTCGCGCCCCCGCGCATGCTGATTGCATTTTTAGAGAATAACCTGCAAGAAGATGGAACTGTCTTAATTCCCAAGGCCTTGCAGCCTTACATGGGTGGTAAGGAACGGATAGGGTAAGCACGGAGAGGACGAGGAGGACGATGGGAACTTTTGAAAAAGGCCCTCAATTCGCCATAGTCGCCTGACCTCACTTGCGTTCGTTCAGACTCCTTGGCTCATTGGGCAGAATGCCGCCTTCATCCCGCACAGCGGGCGGCGGCATTCTGCACCCAAACCCTTAAAACTTTAACAGTTTATTCTCAGTGTATGTATAATTTTGCAAAACCGGGAAAAGGGAGGCTAGCACAACACTGTGGCCTTCTTTTTTTATCGATTGGAATAGTAACCACGCTACCGTTGCTCCGTTGAATCCCCACCCTGCCTGTGGTAGTATCAAGTTTGAAAATGAAGGAAGGAGGGCAGCCCATGGCACTGCCATTTGAAGGATTTTATACAAAAGCCCAGCTCACCCGCTGGCTGACAGCCATGCCCAAGCGCTTCAGCTGCCGGAAGTTTTCAGGCAGCGCCGACGTGTCCCAGTTGTCCGCCCTCACCTATACCGCCCAGCGGGTCAACCTGCCGGGCATCCGCATCGCCGTGGTGCCAAAGGGCGCGCAGGACCTGGTGGTCCCCCTGCCCCTCTTCCCCCGCTTTGAGAACCTCACGCAGTACGCCGTCATCTTCGCCAAAAAGGACAGGCTGGACGCCGCCCTGCTGGCCGGCATCTCCGGCGAGGCCTTCAACCTGGAATTGGTCAGCCAGGGCCTGCAGGGCTGCTGGATCACCGGCAACTACCGCCGCATGACCGCCATGGAGCACGCGCAAACAGACGAGCAGGTGATGGCCGTGATGCCCTTTGGCCTGCCCCAAAACAAGGACGGCGCCAGCGTCATCAAGCGCAAAATCCTCACCGCCTTCAGCCCCGACGACCCCACCCTGTGGCCCTACTGGGCCTACCGAGCGGCGGAAGCCATGCGCAGCGCGCCGTCGGCCATGAACCGCCAGCCCTGGAAGGTGAGCTACACCGGCAGCACCCTGTGCTTCACCGGCAACAAGTTGAACAGCATCGATTCCGGCATCGCTGTGCTGCACATTGAAAGCGCCCTGGCGGGCTACCAGCGAGGCTGGCGCTTGTCGACGGACAAAAAATCCCTGCTGGTGAAGGTGACGGACAGCGATGAGCCTGTTTGACTTCGCGCAGCGGGAGACCGCCCGCCCCCTGGCTGACCGCATGCGCCCGCGTACAATGGACCAGTTTCTGGGGCAGGAGCATTTGGTAGGCCCTGGCAAGCTGCTGCGCCGCGCCATCCAGGCGGACCAGCTGACCTCCAGCATCTTTTACGGCCCGCCCGGCTGCGGCAAGACCACCCTGGCCTTCGTCATCTCGCAGACCACCAAGGGGCATTTTGAGCGCCTCAACGCCGTCACCAGCGGTGTAGGTGAAGTGCGAGACGTTATCAAGAACGCGAAAGACCGCTTTGCCATGTACGGCCAGCACACCTACCTGCTGCTGGACGAGTGCCACCGCTGGAACAAGGCGCAGTCGGACTCCATCCTGCCGGCCATTGAAGAAGGCACCATCCGCTTCATCGGCTCCACCACCGAAAACCCCATGATTGCCATGACCCCGGCCATTGTCAGCCGCTGCCGGGTGTTTCAGTTTTTCCGCCTGAAGGATGAGGACGTCAAGCAGGCCCTGCTTCAAGCCATCGCAGACCCCGGGCGCGGCCTGGGGCAATTGAACGTCAAGGCTGATGACCAGGCGCTGGACCACTGGGTGCGCGTGGCCGGCGGCGATGTGCGCACCGCCCTCAACGCCCTGGAATTGGCCGCCCTGTCCACCCCCACCGGGGAAGACGGCATCCACATCACTTTGGGCATCGCCGAGGACAGCATCCAGCAGCCCATGCTACGGGTGGATGAGACGCTCTACTACGACATGCTCTCCGCCTTTTGCAAGTCCCTGCGCGGCTCGGACCCAGACGCCGCGATGCTGTGGGCTTCACGCCTGCTCTATGCCGGCTGTGACCCCAAGCTGATTATCCGCCGGATGATCGCCCATGCTTCTGAAGACGTCGGTCTGGCCGATCCACAGGCCTTGGTGCAGGCGGTCAGCGCCGCCAAGGCCCTGGAAGTGGTCGGCCTGCCCGAGGCGCGCCTTGCCATGACCCAGGCCATCATTTACATCTGCTTAGCGCCCAAGTCCAACACCGTGGTCAACGCCATGAACCTGGCCGCGGCCGACGCCGAGCAGGGGCAACTGGGCGAAGTGCCCTTGTACCTGCGCGATACCCACTACCAGGGCCACCAGCGCCTGGGCAACGGGGAGGGCTACCTCTTCCCCCACGACTTCCCAGGCCACTGGGTCAAACAGAACTACATGCCCGACGGCTTTGAGGACACTGTCTACTACCGCCCGGGCCAGCTGGGCTTTGAAGGTAAGATCATCATGAAAAAGCATGAAGATGAACCGCAGTAAGGACATCTTGTCAGCCCTCTCCGGCATGGGCATCCCCTTTACCCTCTTTGAGCACGAGCCCAAGCACAGCATTCAGGACTGCCTGAACACCCCCGGCCTTGACCCTTTGGTCGCCACCGTGCCGCGCAATGTCTTCGCCTGCAACCGCCAACAGACCGCTTTTTACCTAATCCTCATGTCTCCCATGCGCGAGTTCCGCACGGCCCAGGTCAGCAAGCTGCTGGGCGTGTCCCGCTTAAGCTTCGCGAGGGAAGACAAACTCCAGGCGCTGCTGCAGCTGGACAAGGGCGCGGTCAGCCCCCTGGGCCTGCTCTTTGACACGGAACACCAGGTGCAACTGATCATTGATGACGCGCTCCTTGCCTACCCCCGGCTCTGGTTCCATCCGGGCGTCAACACCCAGTCAGTGGAGATGGACACCGGGCATTTTCTGAACACCTTCCTGCCCGGGGTCCGGCACACACCCGTCATCATCACCTTGCCGGCCGCTGATTAATCGCACAAACAAAATCGCTTAGAAAGTAGGATTTACCATGGCTCCCTATCATTTTTTTGCCTATCTCTCCCGCATGAAGCTCATCCGCCGCTGGGGCCTCATGCGCAACCTCATCCCCGAAAATGACATGGAGCACGCCATGCAGGCCGCCATGATCGCCCACGCCATCGCCGTCATCGGCAACACCCGCTACCAGCGCAGCTACAACGCCGAGCACGTCATGGCCATGGCCCTCTTCCACGACATCTCCGAGGTCATCACCGGCGACCTGCCCACCCCCGTCAAGCACAACAACCCGCAAATCAAAGCCGAGTACCACAAAATTGAGCGCATCGCCGTCCAGCGCCTCAAACAGATGCTGCCCCTGGACCTCCAGCCCGTCTACGAACCCTTCATCATCCCCAACGGCGACTCCGAGGAATGGCGCCTGGTCAAGGCCGCCGACCGCATCTGCGGCTACATCAAGTGCCTGGAGGAAACCAAGGCCGGCAACAACGAGTTCCTCGAAGCCCGCGACGCCATCCACGCCACCCTCATGGCCATTGACCTCCCCGAAGTCCAGGACTTTATCCGCGACTTTGTGCCGGGCTTTGGCATGAGTCTGGATCAGATTTCGAGGTAGCGACGACAGAGACCGGGAGGACGCCGGGGATTTTTTCTGAAGAAAAAATTCCCCGGACCCCTCAAAAGACTTTAATAGGGTAAATGAATGGCGCCGCTGATGCAGGGCGCCAATTTTTTTGGGAATGATGGGTTTAGGGCAGGATAATTTTGGGCTCTTTGTCGTTCTGGCGGTAGATGGTGAAGCGGCGGCCGATGACTTGTACGGGGCTGGCGCCGGTCAGTTCGCACAGCTGCTCACTGGCTTCGCGCGCGGTGAGCGGCGCGTTTTGCTGAACGGCGCACTTCACCAGTTCCCGGGCTTTGAGCAGGTCATATGCCTCTTTTTGCGTGTTGGCGGTGATGCCATCCTTGCCCACATACAGGGTGGTCTCCAGGGGATTAGCCAGGGAGCGCAGGTAGGCGCGTTGTTTTCCGTTCAGTTCCATGTTGTCCTCTTTCAAAATCAGTCGTTTGATCGTTTTCTGATAATAATCTTGCACATATAGAATAAATGTTAAAGTCTTTTGGAAGGTTTGGAAACCTTTTCGGAAGAATTGGTTTCCGAGGTCCTCTTCGTCCTCTTCGTCCTTTCGTCCCTAATCCACAAAGTCAAACTCAATGCCATCTTCACCAAGGCGGACGGTATCGCCCTCCTGGGCGCCCAGTTGGCGCAGGCGTTCGATGACGCCGGAGGCGCGGAGGGTCTTGTGGAACCAGTTCATGGACTCGTAGTCGTTGAAGTTGACGGCGTCGATGAGGGAATCCATGGACCCGCCGGTGACGACGAAGACGCCTTCCTCGTCCTGGACGGCCTCCCAGCCGCGCAGGCGCTCTTCCTCAAAGAACTCCTCTTCCTGGAGGGGCTCGGAGGGCGGGAGGGTGGCGAGGAGCTCAACAACTTTGTCAAGGAGGGGCTCCAGGCCTTCACCGGTGGCGGCGGAGACGGCGAAGAAGGGGCGGTCGCCGGCGGCTTTCCTAAGTTCGTCCAGCAGGACATGGGAGTCGGGCAGGTCCATCTTGTTGGCGATGACGATCTGCGGTCGCTGGTCCAGCTGACCGTAGCGGCGCAATTCTTCGTTGACGGTGTTGAAGTCGTCCACCGGGTCGCGGCCCTCCTGGCCGGAGGCGTCCACGACGTGCAGGAGCAACCGGGTGCGCTCCACATGGCGTAGGAAGGCAAAGCCGAGGCCCGCGCCCTCGCTGGCGTTTTCGATGAGGCCGGGGATGTCGGCCACGGCGAAGGACTGGCCCTTGTGCTGGGCGATGCCCAGGTTGGGCGTCAGGGTGGTGAAGGGGTAGTTGCCAATCTTGGGCTGGGCGGCTGTGATGCGCGCCAGCAGGCTGCTCTTGCCGGCGTTGGGAAAGCCGACCAGGCCGACATCGGCGATGGTGCGCAGTTCCAGGATGAATTCGTGCCAGACGGTCTTGATGCCGGGCTTGGCGAAATTGGGCGCCTGGCGGGTGGGCGTGGCGAACTTGGCGTTGCCGTGGCCGCCCCGGCCGCCATGGAGGAGAACGCGGGTGCTGCCCGGTTCAAACATGTCGGCGACAACGGCACCGGTTTCCTTGTCGCGGATGACGGTGCCGGCGGGCACCTTGATGACCAGGTCCTCAGCACTTTTGCCGCTGCGGTTTAAGGAGGTGCCGGCGGCGCCATTGTCCGCCTGGTACTTGGTCTTGTAGCGGAAATCCATCAGGGTGTGCAGGTTGTGGTCGGCATAGAGGATGATGTCCCCGCCCTTGCCGCCGTCGCCGCCGTCCGGCCCGCCGTTTAATACATACTTCTCGCGGTGAAAGGAGACGCAACCGTTTCCCCCATCCCCCGCCTTCAGGCGGATGACCGCCCTGTCCACAAAACTCGCCATGGTCCCTCCTTCGTCAATGCACAGGTGAGTATACCACGATGTACAAACATCGTCATCAAAAACAACGGCCTGCGGTTTCGCCGCAGGCCGTTGTGATGGATCAGGTGTCAGGGATTCGTTGTTGCGGGGGTGATAATCCGCACCATCATCGCCATGAAGGCGTTCTCCAGGGTGGATTTCAGCTGGGTGGCCAGGGACTGCAGCTGGGCCGCGGTCAGGGTGTCCACGCGGACCGCGCCGTTGGTGTCCACCGGCGTAATGGTCCAGGGCGGGGCGGTGTTGCCGGCCAGCTCTGCGCGGAGAAGGCCCTGGGTGCCCTCGTCCTGCCAGGTGATGAGGCCGGTGAAATAGGTGGCCGAGCGGGAATTGAGCCTGGAGTTGAGGCTGACATTGGCCTTGATCAGCTGGGCGGACACCGCGGCGTCGCCCTGGGGCACAACGCGCAGGGTGAACTCAAAGTCCCGGGTGGAGCTCTGCGCGGCCTGGTCCACTTTCTCCTCACCCGGGGCGTAGAGCAGGTTGAAGGAATAGACCTGGGCCGCCACATCGCCCTCGGCATTGTCCACGGTGAAGGCGTCGCTATTCGCCTCGGGCTGGAGGCTCAAGGTTCCCACGTAGCTGAATTCCTGGGTGTTCGCGGTCTGCCCGCCTTCAAAGACCAGGGAGGTCACCGCGCCTTTGGTGTTCTGGACGTTCTTGGGCTGGTATTCCAGGGTGATGGCCGTCTTGCCGCCCGCCGCGTTGTAGACATGGTCATAGACAACGCGCTTCAGGCCGCGCGCGCCCCCCAGGGGCAGGACCAGCTTGTTGGTGAGCAGTTGGCCCTGGGCGTCCAGCAATCGGACGCTTTCCAGGTTTTCGGTGATGGGCAGCAGGTCCAGGGTTTGGAAGAAGGAGTTCATCATCTGCGGCTGCAGGTAGGCCGCGGCCTGGCGGGCGTCCATCTCCTGGGCCAGGAGGGCCAGCAGCTCGGTATCGCCGTAGACATCCAGCAGCATCTGCTTAATCTGCGCCTTGAGCTGCTGAGGCGGGACGGACACGGACACCCGGGTCTGCAACTGGTTGGCGGCATCGCGCAGCGACTCGGTCTTGGTGAAGCCCTGCAGCCAGACGGTCAGCTTGGTGCTGTAGGCCTCCAGCTTCTTGGTGACAGCGCCCTGCCAGGTGGATTCCGCGGTGTTGAGCTTGTAGATGACGCCCTCAACCGGCGGCCAGGTGGCGTCCTGCCCGGTGAGCAGGGCCAGGATGAGGCCGCCGTCGCGACGGTCCACATAGCGCTGCGCACCCAAGAGGGTGGAGGACAGCTGTTCAAACTGCGCGTCCTTGAGCAGCTTCAAATCCATGAGCGGCTGGCCGCCCTTGGACAGGATGAGTTCGGTTTCCTCCTGGCCCTTCATGGTGCCGACGCCGCTTAGATAGCGCAGGCTGAGCTGGGCGCCAGGCAGCAGGTTGCCCAGGATGGCGTTGGTGGCGGCATCCAGCACGGTGAAAGCGCCGCCGGTTTTCTGGGTGTCCAGCGTCAGGCGTAGGCCGGAGCCGTCCTTGACCTGCTTGAACAGCTTCTCATCCAGTGTGTACTGCGCCGCCAGGCCAGGCAGGGCGGACAGCAGCAGCAGGGCGGAAAGCAACAGGGCGATCAGTCGTTTCATGGTGTATCCTCCTTGGTTTGCGGTGGATTGGTTGTTTCAGTCACTGTGAACGCCGGGGCTATGTCCAGGGGCGGCAGCAAGATGTCCCCATTGGTGCGCCGAACGCGCCCCAGGTCGTGCAAAATCAGGCGCATCTGGTCTTGCGGCAGGCCGGACAGGAAGCCGGTCAGCTGCGGCAGGAAGGCGCCCTGCACACGGGCCTGTTCCAGCAGCAGCTGGGCCGGGGTCAAGGCGGATGCCTCGATGATGGCCAGGGCAGGCGGGGCTTGCAGGGGGCCGACCGGCTCGCCATTAAGGGTGAACACCAGGTCCTTATCCAGGCTGCTGCCTTCCTTTTGCTGGAAGGCCAGGGTGCCCGAAAGCGCCAGGCCATCAAAGGCGAGGGCGGGCTTTACGGTGTACTCGGTGTTGCGGCTGAGGCTGCCAGACTGGCGCGTTTTCAGCGTCAGGCTGCCAGAAAGGGTTTCTCCGGCTTCAGCTGCCTTGGCTTTGAGGGCGATTACGCCGGTGGTGCTCAGGCTGTCCTTGCCGGTGACCCACTTGAAGCGCCAGTCCGCGGCCAGTTCGTTTTCTTCAACGGGGATGGACAGCTGCAGTTCCAGCGTGTCATTGCCCCGGGTGGCGGGCAGCTTGAAACTGAGGTAGGCGCCGGTGTCCGACTGGCCAAAAAACAGGGTCAGCTTGCGGTTTGCGCCATCCAGCGCAAAGGTGCCGGTGATTTGCAGGCCTAGGTCCTTGCCGTCCTTGTCCAGGATGCGCTTGATGGTGAGAGCGCCCTTCATTTCCAGGGTACGCAGGCTCTGGGAAGCGGCTTGCGCGTACTGCGGGAAGAGGGCAGCGAACACCTTGTCCAGCTCGGGCAGGGCCTTTGGGGCCACGATGTCCCACAGGGCCTGGGCTTCGGCCGTCTTGTAGGCGTACACCAACTGGCTGGCGCCGCGCCCGGCGTTCTTGATGCTGGTGGAGGTCTTCACCGGCTTCTCCATCTCCAGCAGGTGGGGCAGCGCTAAATCGGCGATGGCCTGCAAGGCAGCTTGCGCGTGCTGCCAGTCTGGAAGGAAGGTGTCCACCCCCAGCAGCAGCTGCCAGGGCGGCAAGCCCTCCGCGCTGTGGTAGCGGGTGGCGGAGGCGCCGTTCGCGTCCATCAGCTGGAAGCCCGCGCCTTCCGGGCCTTCCATTGTGAAGAAGCCCAGCACGGCCTGGTCATTGGAAAACAGCTGTGCCTGGCCGGTGTGGATCGCGCCTTCCTGTTCCAAGGCCAGGTTGAGGCGCTTGCCGTTCAGCCAGGTTTGCGCCGCTTCCAGGCTTGCCCCCGTGATGTCCGGCCAGGCCTTCACCTGGGCGGATACCGAGAGTTCATACGCGCCGCCAACCTCAACATGGTTTTGCAGCGCGTCTAAGGAGGCGATGCCGGCGGAGGCGGAAGCGGCCAGCAGCAGCAGGCACAGCAAGGTGAGCCACAGCCCTTTGCCTTTGATCATCCCTGCCCTCCTTTTGCTCGCTCCACCCATCAAACGCCCAAGGGGCGGTACTTCATGCATTGGCGGCATCATTTGCGTGCAGGGCATTGTACAGCGCCTGCGCGGACGCCTTGCTCATGCCCGGCACCGCCGCCAGGCTGTCCACATCGGCCTCCAGGATGCCCTTCATGGAGCGGAAGGCCGACAGCAAGGCGCGCCTGCGCGCTGGGCCGATGCCGGGCACCTCCTCCAGCCGGGAGCGGATGCCCTCCTTGCCACGGCGCTTGCGGTGGTGGGTGATGCCAAAGCGGTGGGCTTCATCGCGGACGCGCTGCACCAGGTGCAAGGCCGGGGAATGCCTGTCCAGCACCACAGGCTCATCCTGGCCGGGCAGGTAGATCTCCTCCAGGCGCTCCGCCAGGGAGAACATGGGGACATCCAGCCCCTGGCTGTCCCGCGCCATCAGGGCATACTGCAGCTGCTGGGGCCCGCCGTCCACCAAAATCAGGTCGGGCGCGGGCCAGGGCTTGTCCTTGTCCTTCATGCGCGCGAAGCGCCTGGAGAGGGCCTCGTGCAAGCTGGCGAAATCGTTGGGGCCTTCCACTGTTTTGATGTTGAAGTGCCGGTACTCCTTGCGCGCCGGCTCCCCCTTGATGAAGACCACCATGCTGGCGACCGACTGGCTGCCCTGGGTGTTGGAGATGTCAAAGCCCTCGATGCGCTCAGGCACCTCTTGCAGGTGGAGGGCGGCCGCCAGCTCCTTGACCGCGCCCACGGTGCGCTCCAGCACCACCTGGTCCCGGGCATTGCGCTTTTGCAGGGCGTCCCTGGCGTTTTGCAGGGCGTTGTCCACCAGGCGCAGCTTGTCCCCGCGCTGGGGAAGGGTCAGGGTGACAGCGGATTGCTTCTTTTCCCGCAGCCAGGCTTCCATGGTGTTTGGGTCATTCAGCGCCTGCACAATCACCTCGCGGGCGGGCAGCCTGTCCTCATAAAACTGGGTGAGGAAGCCTTCCAGCACTTCGCTGAGCGGCTCGCTGCCCTCCCGGGGAAGCGAGAAAGACTGGGCCTCCAGCATCTTGCCGCCGCGGATAAACAGCACCTGGGCCATGGCGTCCAGGCCGTCCTGGGCCGCGGCGATGACATCCTGGTCCACCTGGGATGTCTGCAGGGCGTTTTGCTGCTCCATCAGGCCCTTGATGTCCTTGATGCTGTCGCGCAGCTCGCCCGCGCGCTCAAACTGCAGCTCCATCGCGGCCTGCTCCATCTCCTTCTCCAGGCGGTCCACCACGGGCTTGTAGCGGCCTTTCAAAAAGGCGATGACCTCGTCCACCATCACCTGGTAGTCCTCCTGGGAGACCAGATTGGCGCAGGGGCCCAGGCACTGACCCATCTCATAGGCCAGGCAGGGGCGCAGGTTCTTGGCCCCGGGCAGGGGCAGCTTGCAGGTGCGCAAAGGGAAGGTGCGCCGCAGCACGCCCGTCACCTGGCGGATGGCGGAGGTGCCGTAGTATGGGCCAAAGTACTTCGCGCCGTCGTTTTCCACGCGCCGGGCCACGGTCAGGCGCGGAAAGGGCTCATTGACGCTGATGCGGATGTAGGGATAGTGCTTGTCATCCATCAGCTTGATGTTGTAATAGGGCCGGTGCAGCTTGATGAGGTTGCTTTCCAGCACCANNGGCTTCCAGGTTGGTGGAGGCCAGGATGATGTCAAAATCGTCAATGCGGTCCACCAGCGCCTGCACCTTGTTGGAGTGGGGCTGGCTGGAAAAATAGCTGCGCACGCGGTTGTTTAGGTTGAAGGCCTTGCCCACATACAAAATCTCCCCCTGCTCCTTCATCAGGTAGCAGCCGGGGCTGTCGGGCAGCAGGGCGATTTTGCGCTTTAAGGCATCAGTCAGTTGCTTTGCCAATCAGTCGTTTTCGTCCTTCAGCTCGTCCTGGTTCCAGCGCGCGTGGATGACCGGGATCAGCTTCTGGGCCAATTCCTCGTCCACCGGCTCAAAATCCTCAATCTCTTCGCCGTCTTCATCTATGGACACGCTGACGCGCATCACATACACGGTTTGCTTTTGAGGATCGGCGGCTTCTTCCTCGCTGTACTCCTGCAAGAGCACGTATTCCTCACCATTGTAAAAGAAATATTTTTCAACCTTCAGCAACAGGCGGTTGCCGTCCTCATCGGTGCCTTCGATGATGTCCAGGCGTTCGTCTTCAGACATTGGCTGTCCTCCCTTCCTTGATGCCTTGATTATACCTGTTTTCAAGCCTCGATGACAACCGCGCGGGCCTTGGCGGCACTGGTCAAATCAACGCAAACATGGTATGATGCAGGCATGAAAGACCCTGCGTTGGCGCGTTGATTGTACTTGTCGGGAGGTGCGCGGGCATGAGGAAGATGATTGGTAAGCTCATAGTCTGGATGGTGGTGTGCTGCCTGCTGCTGCCGTTGACCGCTCTCACCCGGGCCGAACAGGCCGGCGGCCTCATCAACCTGGGCGTGAAGGCTCCGGGCAGGACCCAGACCATTATCACCCATCAAGACAGGGCCGCCCTGCTCAGCATCGATTTTGAGAAGGCCGAAGCCCTGCTGTCCCTGGTGGACCTGCATGATAAAAAGTTAATCAGCACACAAAATTTGCAAAGCGGGCTAATCTTCTACGAGGCGGACAGCTACTCCCTCTGGGAGGCCGGCTTCCTGGATGACGGCAGCCTGTACGCCATCAACCAGCCCCTGGGGCAGCTGGCGCTGTTTGATAAACAACTGAACAGGACCCGCGACATCAGCTTGCCCAAAGACGACCTGCTGTACGAAAACCTGGTGCAAAGCAACGGCGAAACGGTCTGGCTGGGCGGCATCAAGGAGGCCTTGAGCCTGTTCTCCATCGCGGATGGCAGCCAAAGGCAGATCAAGCCCAACCTGCCCGCGGGCTTCTCCTTCTCCCGCTTTCTGGGCGAGTGGGAGGGCAGGGTGCACGTGCTGTACACCGATGAGCAGGGCTTGAGCCTCTTGTGCAGCATCAGCCCCGATGGCAAAAGCCAGCTGTCTTCCCTGCGGCCGGACAGCACGCAAATCAACCGCGACAGCGTCTTTCTGCAGGCGGGCCTCGCGGTGATGCTGGGCCGGCTGCCCGACCAGGGGCAGTACCGCTTCATCCCCAACTGGCGGGAGATGGAATACCCGATGGAGTTGACCACCTCCTTGATGTTTACCAGCCAATACCAGGAGGAGCAGGTCATACTGCGCGTGTATGACCAGCAGGCGGGGCTGCTGCTTCAGGAGCTGGCCCTGGCCTATTCGGAGGAGAACCCCCTCTACCAGGCCTCGGCACTGGACGAGAACGGCTTCATGCTGTTTGTTTTCCAGAAGTATGACGACCCGGAAGGCGAGCTGTTCCGCTGGGCTGTGCGGCAAGCGCCCCTCAACCGGGACATCGGCATGGTTGGCGTCACGATGGAGGACCTCAGGCAGGGCAATGACGAGCTGGCAGGGGCTATCGAAGCACAGCACGGCATCCACCTCTTTCTCCGCGAGCAGGGCATCCGCTTCCGGGATGACACCTACCAGGGCGAGGTGTCCAAAAGCGAGCTCAAGCTGCGCTGGACGCTGACGCTGCTGAAGCAATTCCTGGATTCGCTGCCCGACAACATGATTCAGGAAGCCGTGCTGCCCTACTATGAGGGCCTGAATGTCTACCTCGCCGGCAGCTTACGGCAGAGGGGCCTGGAGGGCATCCCCGCCCCGGGCGGCTTTGCCTCCTCCATTGACGCGCGGCGCAGCCTGGTGCTGACAACGGAGAACTACACGCAACTGAGCACCATCGTCCACGAGTTCATGCACATCTTTGAAGACCGGCTGGGTGAGCACACCACCAACGGGGAAGGCGTGAACCTGCTGGCCCTGTGGGAGAACCTGGGGCCGGAGGGCGTGCCGGACCGGGGCTATGTCTACCGCTACACCGATGACAGCGGCTATGTCTTCGGGGACGGCAGGTACACCGCGGAGCGCTACGATGAAGCGCCCACAGAGGACACCGTCTGGTTCATCAACGCCTACAGCCGCACCTTCCCCATTGAGGACCGATCCCTGCTGTTTGAGCACAGCTACCCCGGCGCCGTCGCCTACCTGGTCATCCGGGATTACCCCCACCTGTTGACCAAGGCGCGCGCCCTGCACGCCCTGCTGCGCATGGCCTTTCCCAGCGTCCAGGCGGTACAGGAAGCGGTGTGGGAACAGGGCATGGAGAGGATGGGCCAGCAGGAGCTGGAAGGGCTGCTGATTCTGGAAGGCGCGCCTGTTCATTGAGGCCTTTCATGATGGTGGATCAAGATTGACCCAGCCAATCCAATAGCGTTCCCGCTAACGGCTTGCCATCCACGGCAGGCCGTTTTATACTTGTACAGGAAAAAAACATAAGGAGCACGCGTGATGGAGAAAAAACTGCGCAGGGCGCTGGTGCTGGTGTTGTGCTGCCTGGTGCTGCCCGCGGCCGCCGCCATGCCCCTGGTGAGCGGGGACTTTTCCGGGGAAGCCGACGGCTTTTCCTCCACCATCCCCATCAAGGTAACGCTGACCCTGGAAGCGGGGGTCATTACAAACGCCCTGGTCACAGGCGAGGGCGAGCATGCCCGCATCGCGGCGGAGGCCCTGGAACGCCTGCCGGAATTGATGGTGCAGCGCAACAGCGTCGATTTGGAAGCCGTCACCGGCGCCACCTGGACCTCCAGGGGCATCATGAGTGCCGCCAGGCAGGCGCTAGAGAAGGCGCGGATGGTGGAAATCGCGGCCGGCAACGGGCAAAACGGCCCGCTCACCGCCTCCGGCTCTGCCTTTGGCTGGTCCACCACCCACCCCATCGTGGTCAGCATCACGGTGGAGGAAGGCCGCATCACGGCGGTGGATGTCAAAGCGGAGGGCGAGCACGCCACCATCGGCATGGGCGCCTTGGAGCAGCTGCAGCAAAAGGTCATCGCGCAAAACAGCATCGCGGTGGACAACATCACCGGCGCCACCTGGACCAGCGCAGGCTTTTTGGCGGCTGCTCAAAGCGCCATGAACCGGATGCAACTGCCCTACGCGCAGCCAGACATCCTCACCATCCACGACTTCAAGACCCTGCGCTGGGGCGACCAGGAGGAGGCCGTGCTGGCCCTGGAAGGCGAGCCCGCCCATGAAGGCAGCGTCAAGGGCCAGGACCTGCGCATGATGAGCTTTGATGACCAACTGGCGGGCTTGGACATGGAACTGACCTATCACTTCACGGCAAGGCAGTTGTTTCGCGCGCGCTACCAGTCCCTGGCGTCCCACAGCAGCATTGAAGACTACATCAAGGATTACGAAAGCATCAAACGCGCGTTGACGGAAAGCCACGGCAAGCCGATTGACGACCGCCAGCTCTGGCTGAAGACCAGCCAGCGGAAAGAGGCGCAAAACAAAGGCGCGGCCCTGTTTCGCGGCGACCTGGTGTACCAGACGCGCTTTGAAAAGGACCGCACCGCGGTGACACTCCACATGCAGGCCATTGATTACCAGGTCCTGCTGCGGGTGGTGTTTCAGGACATGATGGTCAGCCCCGAGGAGGGCGGGTATTAACCTTCTGCCAAATCGGGGTCATCAAACAATTGAGGATCTTTGCGCAAGAGGGTTTTAAGCGTTTCATAGGTTTTCCGGGCGTCCAGCAGCAGGGCGTCCGCGCTGCCAAACTTGCCGTGGCTTAAGGCGCCGGCTTGTTCCAACGCGGCCTGCGCCTTGGGGAACTGCTCCGAGGGCTGGCCCCGGTGCGGGCAGGAGCGCATGGTGAACGAGGAGCCGTCCGGGCGGTCCATGATGAAGTCCATCTGCTCCCCCAGCCTATTAGGGATGTCCAGCCATTCCTCCACCCCATGGATGAAGGTGCAGCGGTTGAGCCCGCAACCCGCCATCAGGATCTTGCCGTTCAATTCCATCAGTTTGTGCCAGGCGGAGCGTTCCCCGCAGGGCGTGGTGTTCAAGTGGTCTTCCGACACGATGAAATCGGCTTTGCTGCCTATGGCGGCCACCGAATGGGTCGGGTGGAGGCTGCGCACAATGCCCGGGCGCTTCCTAAAGGTCTCCGTCAGCAGGCCCACGATGGAGGGCGTTTTTCGCGCGTCAAACACTGGGGGCTTATCGTCAATAATTTTCCAAGACAGGGTGGGCAGCACCAGGGTGCCCCCCTTTAGATAGCCTGTCAGGGCATCCAGCACGGCCTCCGCACCGCCTTCCACCGGGCCAATGGCCTTCATGGAGGAGTGCATCAGCAGGGTATCCTGCGGCTTTACCCCCAGGGCGGCCAGGTCCTGCTGAAGGGAAATGATGGTGTTCATCCCTCAGCGCCCCCTGTGATAGAGCTTGCGGCTTTGGTACTGCGGATCACAGGTCAGGTTGACGCCCAGGCGGCGGAAGATGTTCTCATCAACAGACGACAGAATCACCGAGGTGTGCACCTCGCAGCCCTTCAACAAAGGCAGCTGGGACAGCGCCAGGGCCGCCCGGGGGCTATTGGCCGCGGTGATGGACAGGGCCACCAGCACCTCATCCGTGTGCAGGCGGGGGTTGTTGTTGCCCAGGTAGTTCAGCTTCAGATTCTGGATGGGCTCAATCACTTCCGGGGGAATCAGCTTCTCGTTTTTCGGGATGCCCGCCAGCAGCTTGAGGGCGTTGAGGATCAGCGCCGAGGAGGCTCCCAGGAGGCTGGAGGTCTTGCCGGTGACGATGGCGCCGGAGGGCAGTTCCACCGCGGCGGCGGGCGCGCCCGTGCTGTCGGCGCGCTTGCGCGCGGCGGCGATCACCGGGCGGTCCTCGTCTGACAGGTTCATCTGCTGCATCAGCAGGCGCAGCTTGGCCACCTCTTCTTCCGTGGCGTGCCCGCGGCGCTGCTCGCACAAAGTGGTGTACAGCCGGCGGATGACCTCCTGCTTGGCCGCGGCCTCCACCACCGCTTCATCGGTGATGCACTTGCCCACCATGTTCACCCCCATGTCCGTGGGGGATTTATAAGGCATCTCGCCCCAGATGCGCTCAAAGATGGCGCTTAAAATGGGGAAGACTTCGATGTCGCGGTTGTAGTTGACCGCCAGCTCGCCATAGGTCTCCAGGTGGAAGGGGTCGATCATGTTGACGTCGCCCAGGTCCACCGTGGCCGCCTCATAGGCGATGTTCACCGGGTGCTTCAGCGGCAGGTTCCAGATGGGGAAGGTTTCAAACTTGGCGTAGCCGGCCTTGATGCCGCGCTGGTGATCTTGATAGAGCTGGCTCATGCACACGGCCATCTTGCCGCTGCCGGGTCCAGGCGCCGTCACCAGCACCAGGGGGCGGGTGGTTTCGATGTAGTCATCCTTGCCATAGCCCTTGTCAGACACCACCAGGGCGATGTCGGAGGGGTAGTTGGCAATCGGGTAATGCGCGTACACCTTCATGCCCAGGCTGCGCAGGCGCTTGCGGAAGGCGACGGCCTGGGGCTGGGAGGCCCAGTGGGTTATGACCACGCTGTCCACCAGCATGTCCACCGCGCGGAAGGCGTCAATCAATCGCAGCACATCCTGGTCATAGGTGATGCCCAGGTCGCCGCGCACCTTGTTTTTGGCGATGTCATCAGCGGAGATGGCGATGACGATCTCGGTCTGGTCGGACAAGCTGCGCAGCATGGAAATCTTGCTGTCAGGCCGGAAGCCGGGCAGCACCCGGGCGGCGTGGTTGTCATCAAACAGCTTGCCGCCCAGCTCCAGGTAGAGCTTGCCGCCAAACTGGTTGACGCGTTCCAGAATCTTCTCGGACTGGGTTTTGGTGTACAGGTCATGGTCAAAACCTACGCGCATGCATCCTCCTTCACATGAAAAGCACAAGGGCAAGCGCCCTTGCATGGAAAATATAAACGTACCTTATTCTATGGCATCCAGCGGATGATTGCAACCAGGCCCAAGTTAAAAACAAAAAGTATGCGCGGGACGAACAATCGCTTCCAGCGCGTTGTATGGGCAGTGAAAACAAGGAGAGAGCCGATGAAAAAGAGCATTGCGGTCGTCCTGGCGCTGATTTTGATGATGGCGTACACGCAGGGTTTGGGGGAAGGCGGGCCAGAAGCCTTGACCCAAAGCCAAGGCTACAAAGGCTATGAGGTGCTGTCGGAAGTGGAAATTCCGGGCGGAACCTGGGCCTTTGGCACTTTGAAGAAGGGCAGGGAGAACGCGCTGGCCGGCTTTGAGAAGGTGGATGGGCAATGGATTGAGCGCATCATCACCAAGGCGGCCCTGCCCCAGGGGGACATGCGGTACACCCTGATGGATGTGAGCGGCACATCCAAATTTTCTCTGAAGGGCGAGTTCCAGGAGGACTACCCCGGGGAAGTCTACGGCAAGGCCTTTGCCATGGGCTGGAGCAACGGCGAATACTGGGAAAACGCCATGACCTTTGAGCAGGACAAGGAAGGCGTGTGGCGGCTGGTCTTTTATGCCCATAACGGCCAATCCGGCATGATAGACATCGCGCCAAAAAAGGATGGCAAATCGGCCACCTTCTATTTCCTGGAGGAAAGCGAGGACAGGACGCGCTACGACATCCCCTTTGACAGCGATTTGCGCACTTTCATGTTCACGCTGCTGCCTAAAACGCCCGAGCAGGCCGCCCAGCCACTTGCCTTGCCGCCCGTCATTCCCACAGGCTGGCTGAGTGCCCGGGAGGTGCCGCTGGAAGGTGATCAACTGATCCCCGTGTACACCTCGCCCCATGACAAGCCCTACCGCGCGGCAAAAGGCAAGGCCGCCTTGAGCCCCGCCGCCTGGGTGCAGGTGTTTGGGGTGAATGCCGGTTACGCGATGGTGCAGTATGCCATCTCGCCCGGACAGTACCGCATCGGCTACATTGACACAAAGCACCTGCCGGACTGGTATGAGCCGCTGGAGTTGAAGTTTAAAAGAACGTCCGCCATCGTGGACACAGCGTATGAAGCCACCGATGACCCGCTCAAGGGCAGGAGCACCTTGTTTTCCTTGAAGAAAGGCCAGGAAGTGACCCTGCTGTCCAAGATGGGCAATGACGCCTATTTTGAGACCTATATCGGCAACCAGGTGGCGCGCGCCTTCGCGCCCCTGGGCATTTTTTCGGCTGACCCACAGCCAGAGGGCAATCAGCGCGCCATGATGAGCCGGGCTGGCGAGGAAACGCATGAAGTGATGCTGACACAGGCCAGCCTCTCCCCCCTGCCCTATGCCCTGTATGTGGACCTGGGCGGCTTTTATGTGGACCACGCCTTGGATTCCGTGTTGATAGCCATGAGAGACAAGCCCTTTGAAGAGGATGCCTATATCATCCTGCGCACAGGCGGAAAGGAAGACCTGGACAGGCTGGAGACGGAAATGAAGGGCAATGGCTTTGAATGGACCGCCTGGGACTGGCCGCTGGTGTTTGGTGCCTTGCCAAGGGAGCAGCGGGAAACCTACCTCTTGCGGATGCAGAAGGGCAATCAATTGGTGTATGCGCTGGCGCTGTACCAATTGGACACGCCGCTGTTGATGATGATTTACACGCCGGCGAACCTGATGCAAACCTGGGGCCAGCACCTGTTTGACATGGCGGCCACCCTTGAAATCACAAAGGATTAGACAGCAAAGGGATTCAGCCAAGCCTTCCTGCCCTGCTCATCCTCAATGACCACTCGGATGAAGGATTCGCCGCGCCGGGCGTCCACGGTATGCCGGGCATTGGTCAGCCCCTGGCCGACATAGGCGCGCTCGTTGGCCCAGGCCAGGTTGGAATGGAAGGCAATCCTGCTGACCCTGGAGCATTCCACCCGCGCCACGCCCTCTTCATACACCACGCGCGCAAAGCGCGGGCCCTGGCTGGCATAGAACCGCCCGGCCTTCAAGGCGGACAGGATGCCGTCTTGGGTCAAGCTGTCCGCCTGCACCAGGGTGAAGCCATCAAATAACTCACATTCATAGGCATGGCTGTCATCACAGGCGATGGTGAGGTACAGGAAGCCGTCCTGCGCCATCAGGTCCAGAAAGTGGGTGGAGTCCGCGCGGAAGGCATCATAGGGCGGCTTGGAGCCGCTGTTGTAGATTTCCACGCCGGATAAGCCTGTGAGGGGCCTGATGGTGTGAAGGCGGTTCATGGACCAGTGCGGATGCGCCAGGAAGCACAGTCCGCCATGTCGCCTGATCAGGTCAATGCCCTGCTGGCTGGTGTATTCAAAGGGGGCATGCTGCTCAAAGTCCGCATCAAAGCCGATGCCCAGCAGGTGGATGACCTCGGCCTGGCTGGGCTCCTCATCCAGTTCAATGCCATTCAGCAGCAGCATTTTCCCCTGGTAGTCCGGCACCCTTGTTACATGGCGGTGGTCGGTGATGGCCACGAAATCAAAGCCCGCGTCCTCATAGGCCTTGAGGGCCTCCAACGGCGCCAGCCGGCCGTCTGAAAACGTGGTGTGCATGTGCAGGTTGCCCTTGTATTCATTTCCGTTTGACTGATAAATGACCATGACAACACTCCCTTAAAGAAGAATCCCTGTGGTGAATTGTAGCAAAGCGACCACAGGGATTCAATGATAATGAAGGAGGGTTAGGCTTCCTGCTGCTCGCGCCGCAGCCGCCAGAACACCAGCCAGGCGATGTACAGGAAGGCGGCGCAGGCCAAAATCCAGATGAGGTCACGCAGCAGGCTGTAGTAGGACAGGGTGAAAATGCCTTTGATGAGCAGGTGGGCCAGCAGGTAGGACAGCGGCAAGCCCAGAAGGTTGAGAAGGACCAACCTGATGCGTTCTTTGTGAAAGAACAGCAATAACAGCACAAGCAGGACAAGGAATGCAATCCCCACCAAGCGCAGATAGTACGCCAGCGCCAGCCTGGGAAGGTTCATCCAACCTTCATTTTCCGAATTGGTGCCGGTCAGCAGGCGGCTTAACTCCCCGGTTTTGACATAGTACACGGTGATTGCCTGTTGGGGGTCCTCCAGCATGAGTGTCGTCGCGTTTTGTGCCATGCTGACCTGCCCATCTTGATGGATGAGGGGCGTGCGCGCCTGGCGGCTGATGACAGGCAAGAGCTCAAAGCGCGGCTTGAACAAAGACAGCTCAATCATGGTGAGCCCCGGGCGTTCAGGATCGCGGCTTGTGTTCACCTCCAGGGAGTAGCCCGGCGCCTTGTGCCTGACCTGGAGCGTGTCAGCCTGCCTGGTGACCTCCACCAAGCCTTCCTGGTAGGAGAGATAGTTGTAATCCGTCAAGTACGCCACCACAGCGGAAGCCGCCGCCAGCAGCAGCATGCCGGCCAGCAGCACAGCCAGCAGCCTGCGCTTTTTGATGCTTTTTGAGATGTTATTAAGCGGCAGGGCGGGCGATTGCGGCAGGGCGGGGCTTTCCCGCAGTTGTTTCAGCTCCTTTGAACAGGAAGGGCAGTCCTTTATGTGCTCATCAACAGCCTGTTTGGACTGCTCACTGAGCATGCCCTCATGATACAGGGGCAGCAGGTCTTCAATGATGGCGCAATCAAGCTTCATTCTCATCCTCCATTTGTTGTCTCAACGCTTTGCGCGCGCGGTGGTAGGTCACACAAGCCCAGTTCTCGCTCTTTTGATACAGGCTTGCGATCTGCCGGAAGCTGAGGCCTTCAAGAGCCCGCAGGCGCACAATCTGCCGGGCCGGTTCGCCCAGAGCATCCAGCAGGCGCATGGCCTGCTCGCCTTCGTCTTTATCAGCCAACAGGTCTGACACATCCACCTGGTCGGTGTACTCAGGCAGGTCCGCCATGACCACCTCACGTTTCTGCTTGCGCAATACAGAAATGTAGTGGTTGCGGGCGATGCGGCACAGCCAGAAGCGGATGTCATTGTCCCCGCGGTAGGTGTGGATACTCTCCATGGCTTTTAGGAAGGCGGCGCTGCAGATGTCCTCCGCCAGCACCCGGTCGCGGCACAGGGAGAGGGCATAGCGGTAGACATCCGCAAAATACGCCCGGTACACCGCCTGCATGCGCTCCACTGCCCCACCTCCTCACCCCACAGACGCTTGAAAAATCAAAACATGACAAGTATAACAAAAAATCCGCCCCAGGCCGGGACGGAGGCTTGGTTTTGGTTGTTGTATCAGCCCAGCATCTCGTGGCTCAGCTGCCCCAGGATAACGATGCCCTCCTCAATCTGCTCTGCGCTGGGCAGGGAGAAGTTCAAACGGATGCCGTTGTTGGGCCGGCTCGGGTCCACGGTGAAGGCGGAGCCGGGCACGGTGATGACGCGGCGTTTGACCGCCTCATTGACAAAGGGCAGGGAATCCATCCCCTCCGGCAGCCAGGCCATGATGAAGAAGCCCCCCTGGGGACGCTGCCAGCGTACATCCTTGTGCATATGTTTTTCAAGCGCCGCTGACATCACATTGGCCTTCGCCTTGTAGCGCGGCAGCAGGGAAGCCACATGGGCCTCGTAGCCGTCCTCCAGCATCGCGTGGCACATCATCTGATACAGGGTGCTGGAGTGGACGTCCACGCCCTGTTTGGCGATTTTACACTTGGTATGCAGCGCCTTGTTGTACACCAGATAGCCCACGCGCATGCCAGGCGCCAGGGTTTTTGAGAAGCTGCCGGAGTAGAGCACGCGGCCGTCCTGGTCCATGGATTTGACGGAGGGAATCCATGCCCCCTCATAGCGCAGTTCGCCGTAGGGGTTGTCCTCAAACACCATCACATTGTATTGCTTGGCCAACTGGTAGATGGCCTTGCGTTTTTCGTGGGAGGTTGTGTAGCCCGAGGGGTTTTGGAAGGTGGAGATCATGTAGAAAAAGCTGGGTTTTTCTGTGGCGAAAGCCGCTTCCAGCGCTTCCAGGTTGACGCCGTCGCTCTCCAGCGGAATGCCTTGCAGCCTGGCGCCGTAGGAGCGGAAGGCGTTCATGCAGCCCACAAAGGAGGGGTTTTCCACCAGCACCCTGTCCCCCTCGTTGACAAACAGCTTGGCCACCAGGTCCGCGCACTGCTGGCCGCCGGAGAGGATGAGCAGCTCGTTGTCCGAAAAATCCAGGTGTTCTGTTTTGGTGAGGTAGGCTTTCAGGGAGGCAACCAGGGGCGGGTAGCCCTCGGAGATGCCATAGCCCAGCGTTGCCTTGGCCTTGTTTTTGATGGCGTTTTCAGCAATTTTCGCAAAGCGTTCCGTCGGGAAGCTGGCGGGCTCGGGCGCGCCGCCGCCAAAGGAAATCATGCCCGGTTCCGCCGCCAACTTGAGCAGCTCCCTGATGATGGAGCCCTGGGCGCCGTCCATGCGCGAAGCCATGCGATAATCCATTTCCATCCCTCCACAGTTGCTGAAAGGATATATATCACAAGCGGGCCCATTCTTCAAGATTATCCAGAAACAATGAATAATCTTGACAGCGCGGAAGAGCCTTTGTACACTGAACCCGCCCCAAAGGCCTTGTGCCGCTTGATAAAACACAAGTTTCATGTGGTTTCTGGATGAAAACAAACCAATGAATCAGGCGGATAAAGATTCACACAAAAAACCTTCATTTCATGAGGACAGGAGCGCGTATGACCAAGCACCGGCAACTGATGCAATGGGTAGAAGAAAAGGCCGCGCTGTGCAAGCCCGACCAGGTGGTCTGGTGCGATGGCAGCCAGGAGGAATATGACCGGCTGCTAAAGCAGATGGTGGACGCCGGCGTCGCCATCAAACTCAACCAGGAACTGCGCCCTGGCTCCTACCTGTTCCGCAGCCACCCCAGCGACGTGGCACGGGTGGAGGACCGCACCTTCATCGCGTCTGACACCAAAGAAGAAGCCGGGCCCTTCAACAACTGGCGGGATCCGGTTGAACTGAAGCAGACCCTGCTGTCCCTGTTTGACGGCTGCATGCGCGGGCGGACGATGTTCGTCATCCCCTTTGTGATGGGGCCGCTGGGCTCGCCCTATGCCAAAATCGGCGTGGAACTCACCGACAGCCCCTATGTGGTGGTGAACATGCGCTTGATGACCCGCATGGGCGAGGCTGCCCTCCATATGCTGGGCACGGACGGCGACTTCATCCCTTGCCTGCATTCCGTGGGCGTCCCCCTCTCCCCCGGGCAACAAGACGATGCCTGGCCCTGCGTGCCGGTGGAGCAAAAATACATCGCCCACTTCCCCCAGGACCGCTCCATCTGGTCCTTCGGCTCAGGCTATGGCGGCAACGCCCTGCTGGGCAAGAAATGCCTGGCCCTGCGCATCGCCTCCATGATGGCCAGGGACGAGGACTGGCTGGCCGAGCACATGCTGATCCTGGGAATCACGGACCCGCAGGGCCACAAAGCCTACCTCACCGCGGCCTTCCCCAGCGCCTGCGGCAAGACCAACCTGGCCATGCTGGTGCCTACCCTGCCTGGCTACACAGTGGAGACCATCGGCGATGACATCGCCTGGCTTTACCCGGGAAAAGACGGCAGATTGCGCGCCATCAACCCGGAGGCCGGCTTCTTTGGCGTGGCCCCCGGCACCTCTTACCAGTCCAACCCCAACGCCATGCGCACCATCGAGCGCGAAACCCTGTTTACCAACGTCGCGTTGACGGATGAGGGCGATGTGTGGTGGGAGGGCATCGGGCAGGCGGCTCCGGAGCATCTGATTGACTGGCAGGGCAAGGATTGGACGCCTGACTGCGGGAGGCCTGCAGCCCACCCCAACGCCCGTTTCACGGTGTCCGCCGCGCAGTGCCCCAGCATTTCCCCGGAATGGGAAAACCCGGAGGGCGTGCCCATTGACGCCATGCTGTTGGGCGGCAGGCGGCCAAACACCGTGCCCCTGGTGGTGGAGAGCAAAGACTGGGCGCACGGCGTCTTCCTGGGCTCTATCATGGGGTCTGAAATCACCGCGGCCACCATTTCCAACAACATCGGCCAGGTGCGGCGCGACCCCTTTGCCATGCTGCCCTTCGCCGGCTATCACATGAGCGATTACCTGGCCCACTGGCTGCAAGTGCCAAACTGGCTGAATGAACAAGTTTTACCGCGCGTCTACCATGTGAACTGGTTCCGCAAAGGTGCCGATGGCCGCTTCCTCTGGCCCGGCTTTGGCGACAATGTACGGGTGCTGGCGTGGATCATGAGCCGCTTGCAAGGGCGGGTGGAGGCCCTGGACACGCCGATTGGGTTGATGCCCAAACCAGAGGACCTTGATGTCAGCTGCCTGTCCCCCGTGCCCGATTTGGACCAGCTGCTGCGGGTGGACAGGGAGGCCTGGCAGCAGGAAGCCGCCCTCATCAAGAAGCACTACCAGGCGCTGGACCGCTTGCCGGACGAACTGAATAAGATGTTGGAAGAATTAGAAAATCATTGACAGCAAAGGCCCCGGAGCACGCTCCGGGGCCAAAATTATTTGGTGGATGTTTATTTCGCGGAATCAGCGGCCTTTTGCAGGCTGGCCAGGTAGTCGCCCACGGTGATGGTGACGGAGGCCTTCAGCTCCTCCACATCCGGCACCGCGTTGTGGCTGCCGTCACCCCGGTCAAAGGTGGCGATGCTCATCACTTCCTCCACCGTCTTGCCAAGGGCGTACTGGGCGAAGGCTTCAATCTGCTCGTTCCATTCCTTGCCGATTTCGCTGCGCGCCTTCATGCCGTAATCCGCGCCCTTTTCCAGCTTGGTCAGCAGGGTTTCGGGCAGGTCCACAGGCTTGCCTTCAGCGGAGAACTGAATCTTGGTCTGCTGCACATCCCAGGTGACGGACACAATCTTGCCTTCCAGGTCCAGCACCAGGGCGCACACGGTGGTGTTCACCTGGGCGACGCCGGCCTTTTCCGCGGTGGCGTCAGCCACAGAGCCTATGGAGGTGACCATGCCCAGGCCATGCTTGAAGCCCTGGGGCGCTTCCACCGCAACGGGCTCCTCGGGTGTTTCCGGGGTCTCCAGCAGCATCAGGCGCTCTTCCAGGCCAGCTTTTTCACTGGTAAGAAGCTCTGCCTGCGACGCCAGGGCGTCATAGTCCGCCTTGACTTTGGCCGCCGCCTCTTCCAGCTCGCTCACCTTGGCTTCCGCCAGGACCTTGGCCTCGTTCAACTCGCTCACTTTGGCTTCCAGTTCCACCTTGGCCGCGTCCAGCTCGGTCACCTTGGCATCCGACTCGGCTTTGGCCGTTTCCAGTTCGGTGACCTTGCCTACCGCCAGCGCTTTGGCCGCTTCCAGCTCGGCGTTGGCTTTCAGCGCCGCTTCCATGTCAGTGGACAGGGTGCCCGTCTGGGCGTTCAGCTTGTCCATCTCGGCCTGGGCCTCGGCCTTCACGGTCTCAAAGTCCGCAAGCTGGGCTTGCAGTGTGCTCACCTGGCCCAGGGCGTCGGCCTTTTCCTGCTCCAGGGTGGCGATGGCGGCTTCCAGTGTGGTGACCTGCTCCTTGACCTGGTTCAGGTCGGATTCCAGCTGGGCCTTTTCGGCGATGGCCAGGTCCAGCGTGGCGTTGATCTGCGCCTTTTCCGAAGTCGCGGTGTCTACCAGCGCCAGCAGCTCCTCGCTTTTCAGGGTGGCGGTGCTCTGGCCCAGCTTGGCGTTATCCAGCATCAGGCGAAGGCCCAGCACCGTGGCCTTGGCGTCCTTGGCCTGCTTGGCCAGCTCCGCGTTGGCGGTGACATAGTCCTGCTCCTTGGCCGCGAACTCCGCCTTGGCGGCCTCCAGCTGGCTGCCCAGCTCGGCGGCGGCGGCATCAGCGTCAGCCTTGGCGGCTTCCAGCTCCTGCTGGGCCTGCTGCAGGGTGGTTTCCGTTTCCGCGGTCTTGGCCACCGCCTCGTCCAGCAGCTTCTGGGTGTCCTCCGTTTTGGCCTTGGCTTCATTCAATTGCGTATTCACCTGGTTTTTCTGGTTCACCAGGACACCGATGCCGACCGCGGCAAGCAAGACGACCACAGCCAGCAAAATGGAAAGTTTTTTCATTGTCATCCTCCTCTAATCACTTATGGTGACAGCGTTGACAGCTGCGCCTCATCAAAGCCGATGATGACCTTGTTGCCCGAGCGGATGATGGGCGAGCGCAGCAGCCTGGGGTTTTCCAGCACGTAATCGATGATGTTCTGCGTGCTGTTGGTGTACGCCACCGGGTGGGATTTGACCTTGATGTCCTCCAGGTCCAGGATGGCGCGGGCAGAAGACCCGCGAATGAATGTTTCCACCTCCCTTTGCCCCAGGCGGTGCCTGGATAAGTCCATCACCTGGTAGCAGATGCGGCGCTCCTTGAAAAAGCGCTCCGCTTTTTGGGTTTCAAAATTCCGTTTATGGAAATACAGCTGGATGCTCATGGCCTGACATCAGGTCTCCGCTTCCTGCAGGAAGGGCAGGTTCAGGCGGTTCTGGCCGTCATCCCACAGCCGCTCCAGGCGGTAGAAGGCACGGGCGTCGGCCTTGAAGAGGTGGACGATGAGCTTGTTGTAGTCCATCACAATCCAGTTGCCATCGTTCCTGCCCTCCACACGGCGGGGTTCCAGCCCCTGTTTCATCATGAACTCATCCACGTGGTCGCTCAGGGCACGCACCTGGATGGGGTTGTGCCCGGTGGCGATGACCAGGTGCTCAGTCAGCACGGTCAGGTGGGCGACATCAAGGGCGACGATGTCTTTGGCCTTCTTGTCATACAGCAGGGAAGCGACGTCAAACGCGAGTGTGTCTTGGGCCATGGAATTCCTCCTGTTTTTTATTTTGATACCGTATCGTGCGCAAATTCATCCGGCCGGGTCTGAAGCCTGTGCCGCAAATCCGCGATGGCGTGGGCGGACAGCGGGCTGTTGACCAGGCCCTTGGTTTTGACAAATTGCTGGGTGCCCGACAGCGAGGTGAGCGCCGCCAGGCGCAGGTCTTGCTCCGCCTGCTCGGAAATCAACTCCAGCCCCGGGTACTTGCGGTTGGGTTCGATGGCGTCCGCCACAAAGACCACCAGCTCCAGCCCGTCCATCCCGGCGCGCCCCGTGGTGTGGTAGCGGATGGCGTTTAAGATGTGTGCGTCGCTGATGTGGTAGCGCATCCTGGCGATCTGCGCGCCGACCGGGCCGTGCAGCAGGGCGTTGCTCTTTAAGGTCAAGGGGTCCCGCGTGATGCGGGCCTGGCGGGCGATGGCCTGCAGGCGGCTTAATTCCATGTTCTTGGCGCAGTCATGCAGGATGCCGGCCACCCCGGCTTTTTGCATGGGCAGGCCATGCAGGTAGGCCAGGTTCACCGCGGTCTGGCGCACGCCCTGGGAATGGGCGAAGCGGCTTTGTGACACCGCCTGGCGCACCATGCGCTCATAATCCGGCTGGTACAGGCCGTTGGAAGCGATATAGGCCGCCACGGTAGGCAGCAGCTTGCCCGGGGCGTCTGACAGCAGGCGCAGCAGGGCGCGGATCTGGCCGGAGGACATGGTGATGAGCTCGGAGGGAATCAGGGTGACGCGCGCGCCGTAGGCCCGCAGAAAATCGCACAGCGCCGCCGCGTCATAGCCGGCGCGCGGGAATACGGCAAACTCACACAGGGTAAACAGGGTGATGGCATCCTTCCAGGCCGGGATGTCCGAGAGTTTGTCAGCGCCCACGATGTAGACCAGCTCGGCGTCCGGGTAGCGCTTTTTGAAATCCCGCACCGTGTCAATGGCGTAGCGCGGCTGGTCCACCAGGTCCATCTTGCTCAAGGAAAGGCCGGGAATACCGGCGATGGACAGGGCGATCATCTGCGCGCGGTGCTGGGTGGAGGCCTCCGTCTGGCGCGCCAGCGGCTTTCCAAAGGGCACAAAGAACACTTCATCCAGGTGCATGGACGCAAGGCAGGCCTGCGCCGCGCGCAGGTGCCCCCGGTGGACAGGATCAAAGGTCCCGCTGAATATGCCGATTCTTCGCACCTGTCGCTCCTTGCTGTTGTGCTGGTTCTATTATACACGGTTTTCAGCCCCGCGCAAAACACCAGCCCAGCAGGCAAGCATCAAACAAAGACGTTAGGCCCTGCGCGTGTTATTCAGTTTTATAGTCGTTTTTTCCGCGTTTCAGGGCAGCTTGCGCCGGCTGCGCGGCCTGTGCCTGGGGTTGGCGCGGAGGTGGCGGCGGCTGCGCCCGGTGGGCAGCTTGCTGGCCTCCACGATGCGAAGGGAAGTGGAAAGGGGCTTGATGGTCTTTATCGTCAAAATGCTCTGCATGAAATCATGTTCCTCCTGGGCGCCCTAAAGCACCATCATGAGTGTACCACAGCCAAGCGATAAAAACGTCTGATTTCTGTAACAAGTTTGTAAAAATTCCGGGAAGGGTACAAAAAACCGCCCGAGGGCGGTCTAAAGGAATTCGATGTGCGGCCTTAGACCATCTCAATCAGCACACGCTCGGAAGCGTCGCCGCGGCGGGGCCCCAGCTTGTAGATGCGGGTATAGCCGCCGGCGGAGTTCTTCTCCTCGTTGCGCTTGCGGTACTTGGGGCCGTATTCACGGAAGAGCTTTTCGACCACAGGATGCCTGTTGTCCTTGGTGCGCTCACGGTATTCCGTGCGGGACTCGTCGTCCTTGCGCTGCTCCTTGATGTCATACAGGTAGGCCATCATCAGCCGGCGCGCGTGCAGCTTGCTGGCGGCGTCGTTGACCACGTCAATCTTGACGATCTGGCCCTTGTCGTTGTGGAATTCCTTGCTGGTGTTGACCGTCTGGTCATGCTCACGCACAGCCAGGGTCACCATGCGCTCTGCCACGCGGCGGACTTCCTTGGCTTTCGCCAGGCTGGTCTCGATGCGGCCGTGCCACAAAAGGTTGGTGACTTGGTTGCGGATGAGCGCCTTGCGCTTGTCGCTGGTCAGGCCAAGCTTGCGTTGCTGTGCCATGTTGGGTAATCCTCCTTAGGCCACTGGGGCAAAATGCTTATTCTTCGTTGCTGCGCAGCGCCAGGCCCAAAAGCCCCAGCTTCTGCTCTACTTCTTCCAGGCTCTTCTTGCCCAGGTTGCGGACCTTCATCATGTCCTCCTGGTTCTTTTGAACCAGCTCAGCCACGGTGTTGATGCCGGCGCGCTTCAAGCAGTTGAATGCGCGAACGGACAGGTCCAGCTCATCAATGGTCATCTCGGCCGTCTTGCCAACAAGGCCAGTGTCAGCTTCCTCCTCGGGGTGGCTGACGGGATGATCGGTCAGCCGGGTGAAGATGCCCAGCTGGTTGACCAGGATCTTGGAAGCCATGCCGATGGCTTCTTCAGGGGTCACAGAACCGTTGGTCCACACGTCCAGCACCAGCTTGTCATAGTCGGTGATCTGGCCCACGCGGGTGTCTTCCACGGTGTAGTTGACCTTGCGCATGGGGGTGTAGATGGCGTCAATGGGGATCACGCCGATGACCGGAAGCGTCGCGGGCTTGCTGCGGTCCGCGGAAACGTAGCCAAAGCCGCGTTCGATGTTGAGCGTCATGTGCAGCTTGGTGCCTTCTGACAAGGTGGCGATGTGAAGGTCGGTGTTGACCACTTCGACTTCACTGTCCACGCGGATGTCGGCTCCGGTCACATTGGCCGGGCCTTCAACGATGATTTCAACCTGCTTGAGCACGTCCGCATGCAGCCGCACGGAGAGCTCTTTGAGGTTGAGGATGATTTCGGTAACGTCTTCCTTGACGCCGGGGATGGTGGAAAACTCATGCTGCACGCCGTGGATCTGCACGCTGGTGACCGCGGCGCCGGGCAGGCTGCTCAGCAGGCTGCGGCGCAGGGCGTTGCCCAGGGTGTGGCCAAAGCCGCGCTCCAGGGGCTCAACCACAAAGCGGCCGTAGTGCTCGTTCTCCCGATATTCGATGCGCTCGATGCGCGGGCTTACGGATTCTGTGATCACAGACATACCCTCCTGTTCTAATTCTGTCAGTGTGCCTATGAAACAGGTTTAACGGGAGTAGTACTCGATAATCATGTTCTCCTGGAGGGCGAAGTCGACATCGCTGCGCTCGGGCAGGCTGTCCACGGTCGCCTTCAGCTCGTCAAAGTTCACATTGAGCCACTTGGGCAGGATGCGGGCGGAGCCTTCGCGCACGGCCTTGAACAGGTCGATGTCGCGGCTGGAAGCACCAACGGTGATGACGTCACCCTGCTTGATGACATAGGAGGGGATGTCCACACGCTCGCCATTGACCAGGAAATGGCCATGGTTGACCAGCTGGCGGGCCTGGGCGCGGGAAGCGGCCATGCCGGCGCGATAGACGACGTTGTCCAGGCGGCGCTCCAGCAGCTGCAGGAGGTTCTCGCCGGACACACCCTTCATCTTCAGGGCGTTGAGGTAGGTCTTGTGGAACTGGGATTCCAGCATGCCGTAGGCGCGGCGGGCTTTCTGCTTTTCACGCAGCTGGGTGCCGTACTCGCTCATCTTGCGCTGGCGGGCCTGGCCGTGCTGGCCGGGCGGTGTGGGGCGCTTTGCCAGGGCGCATTTCTGTGAGAAGCACTTCTCGCCCTTCAAAAAGAGCTTGGTGCCCTCACGGCGGCACATACGGCAAACGGAGCCGGTATTTCTTGCCATGTTTTAGGTTTCTCCTTTTTACACTCTTCTACGCTTGGGCGGGCGGCAGCCATTGTGCGGAATGGGGGTCACGTCCTTGATCATGGTGACCTCCAGGCCTGCCGTCTGCAGGGAACGGATGGCGGCTTCGCGCCCGGAACCCGGGCCTTTGACCAGGACATCCACCGTGCGCAGGCCAAACTCGGCCGCGGCACGTGCTGCGGTTTCCGCGGCCATCTGGGCGGCAAAGGGCGTGGACTTCTTGTTGCCACGGAAGCCCATGCCACCGGCGCTTGCCCAGGACAGCGCGTTGCCCAGGGTATCGGTGATGGTCACGATGGTGTTGTTGAATGAAGAGCGGATATGCACAACACCGCGCTCAACGAGCTTTTTCTCACGGCGCTTGCGCGATACCTTTTTCAATACGGGTTTTGCCATTCTTTTCCTCCATGCCCTGTAAGGGCTTACTTACTGCCCTTAGCGGGTTGCCTTTTTCTTGCCGGCGACCTGGCGTTTGGGGCCTTTGCGCGTGCGCGCGTTTTGCTTCGTGTTCTGACCGCGCACAGGCAGGCTGCGGCGATGGCGGATACCGCGGTAGGAGCCGATTTCAACCAGGCGCTTGATATCAAGGCTGATTTCACGGCGCAGGTCACCTTCGACCTTGACGTGATGCTCGATGTACTCGCGCAGTTTGCTGATGTCGTTCTCACTCAGGTCGCGGACACGGATGTCCGGACTGATTTCTGTTTCAGCAAGAATTTTCTTGCTGGTGGTCAGCCCGATGCCAAAAATATAGGTCAGGCCGGCTTCAATGCGCTTGTCTCTGGGCAGATCAACGCCCGCTATACGTGCCATGTGCTGGGAACACCTCCAAATTTACTGCTTGTTTTGAATCCGATTGATAAAACATATATGGAGCCGCGCGGTCCTCAGGCTCTCGCCTCAGGCAGCCGCCCGCGCGACGGCCATGGTGGAAGAGGAACCCCTTTAGCCCTGCTTCTGCTTGTGCTTGGGGTTTTCGCAGATGACCATCACATGGCCTTTGCGTTTGATGATCTTGCATTTCTCGCAGATCGTTTTCACGGAAGGACGGACTTTCATGGGTTAAACCTCCTCAGAATTGGCTCAGTTCTTGCTGCGCCAGGTAATGCGGCCTCGTGTCAGGTCGTAGGGGGATAATTCGATGGTAACGCGGTCCCCGGGGTAGATGCGGATGAAGTGCATGCGCATTTTGCCGGAGATGTGCGCCATGATCTTGTGGCCGTTTGGCAGCTCAACAGAGAACATAGCGTTTGGCAGGGCTTCTACAACCTTGCCTTCGATTTCGATGACGTCACTTTTGGACAAACATGGGCCTCCTTCAGGCGGGGTCAATGGGGTTTGGGTCTTGCAGGGGTTTGAGAAACGCGCGGATCTGGTGGTCCATCAAGGTTTTTGCCTCGTAGGCCTCACCCAGGCCGGGCATCTCATGCCCGATTGCCCGCAGGTGCTTCCGGCGCTTTTTCTTGGGGCGGTCCAAAGACCGCAAGCCGCCGTCGGCCACCAGTACAAAATCAGCGTCCAACTGACATAGTACCACAAAGGCTCTGCCTTTGTCACGTCCTTTGAGGGATTTTGCGGCGATGCCGCTTTTGAGCTCCGGTTTCATGCTCAGGTCCAGCTGTGGTCAGGCAGGGTCAGGATCTCCGGCAGCCCGTCTTCCCGCACCAGGATGGTGTGCTCGTAGTGGGCGCAGGGGGAGCCGTCCACGGTTTTGATGGTCCAGCCATCGTCCATTTCCTTCACCTGCCAGGAGCCCAGGGAAATCATCGGCTCCACAGCGATGGTCATGCCGGCCTTGAGCCGCACCCCCTGCCCCGAATCCCCGAAGTTGGGGACGGAAGGGTCCTCATGCATGCTGCGCCCGATGCCATGCCCGGTCAGGTCACGGATGACCCCGTAGCCATAGCCTTCAGCCAGGGACTGCACCGCGTGGCCGACGTCGCCGATGCGCACGCCGGCCACTGCCTGGCGCACACCCTGGAAGAAGCAATCCTGGGTGACCTGGATCAGCTTTTCCAGTTCCGGGGCGATGGTGCCAATGCCCACGGTGAAGGCGGAGTCGGCATGCCAGCCATCCAGAATCAGCCCGCAGTCGACGCTTAGGATGCTGCCTTCTTTGAGGATCTGGCGCTCAGAAGGAATCCCGTGCACCACCTCGTCATCCACGCTTGCGCAGATGGAGCTGGGGTAGCCGCGGTAGTTGAGAAAGGAGGGAACCGCGCCATTGCGGCGGATGAGCTCCTCCGCGAAGGCGTCCAGCGCCCCGGTGGACTCGCCCGGGCGGATGACTTCCCTCAGCCTTTGCAGCACATCGTGCAAAAGTCTGCCTGCCGCGCGCATCTTGTCAACCTGCGCGGCGTTCTTGAGTGAAATCATCCTTACAGCTCCAGTGCCTTTCTGACAAGTAGAAAGTCTTCATCGATGCCGCTTTCCACAACGACCTCAAGCAGCAAGCCCGCGTCGCGGTAGAAGGTGATCAGTGGCTCCGTCTGGACGCGGTAAACCTCCAGGCGGTGTTTGATGGTGTCGATTTGGTCATCCACACGGTGGATGAGGTCCCCGCCGCAGCTGGCGCATTTGGTGGCGCCGTTCAGCCTGCGGATGTGGTAGGTGGCGGCGCAGTCGCGGCAGACGCGGCGGCCGGAGAGGTTTGCCATGATGACGCTCTCACGGGCCACAAGGTCCACAACCGCGTCAATCTTGGTAAACTCACTCAGGGCCTGGGCCTGGGGCACGGTGCGCGGGAAGCCATCCAGGATGAAGCCTTTTGCGCAGTCAACCTCCTTGATGCGTTCCTTGACCATGTCGATGACGACCTGGTCGGGCACCAGCGCGCCCTTGTCGATGAACTCCTTGGCCTTCATGCCAAGCGGCGTGCCCGCTTTGATGCTGGCGCGCAGCATGTCGCCGGTGGAGATCTGGGGAATGTCAAGCAGCTTGGACAGCTGTTTGGCGTGTGTGCCCTTGCCCACTCCGGGCGGGCCCAGGAAAATCAGATTCATGGCTTGCCCCCCGGGCTTATAAGAAGCCCTTGTAGTTGCGCATCACCAACTGTGCTTCCACCTGGCGCATGGTTTCAAGCGACACGGACACAGCGATGAGCATGGAGGATGCCGCAAAGGGAATGCGGACGTTCTGCCAGGCGGACAGCAAGGTGGGGAGGGTGGCCAGCACGGCCAGGAAGATGGCCGCGAACAGGGTCAGGCGCTTTGAAATCTTGGCAAGGTGGGCCACCGTGTTGGGGCCGGAGCGGATGCCGGGGATGTTGCCGCCCTGCTGCTGGATGTTCTTGGCGATGTCCTGGGGGTTGAAGGAGATGGAAGCGTAGAAGTAGGTGAAGGCCAGGATCAGCAGGGCCGTCACAATCAGGTTGAGCGGCGCGCCCTGGCCCATGTTGGCGTTCCACCACTTGTAGGCGGCGGAGTCAACGCCGAACATGGCGATGATGGTGCCGGGGAAGGCCATGAAGGAATAGGCGAAGATCAGCGGCAACACGCCGACAGACAGCACCTTCATGGGGATGTGGGTGGACTGACCGCCGTACATCTTGCGGCCCACCACGCGCTTGGCGTACTGCACCGGGATGCGGCGCTCGCCCAGGTCGATGAAGGTGACCACGGTGATCAGCACCAGGGTGGTGACCAGCAGGATCAGGAAGCCGGAGATGGTGGTGCCGTAGGCCGTGATGCCCAGCACGTCGGTGAAGGCGGACAGCAGGCCTGAGAAGATGTTGGAGATGATGCCGGCGAAGATCAACAGCGAGATGCCGTTGCCGATGCCCTTGGCGGTGATGCGCTCACCAATCCACATGGCAAAGGCGGTACCGCCGGCCATGACCGCGCCGATGGAAATCAGGCCAAAGGCGCTGTTCCAGCCCTGCTGCAGCACGCGCTGCCCGGTGACGGGGTCAGTCTGGCCGTTGAGGGCCGCGATGATGCCGATGGCCTGGATGGCGGCCAGCACGACGGTGGAGTAGCGGGTGATCTTGTTGATCTTCTGCTTACCCTCTTCGCCGCCTTCCTTGGAGAGGCGCTCCAGCGCCGGGATGGCGATGGTGAGCAGCTGGATGATGATGCTGGCGTTGATGTAGGGGGTGATGCCCATGGCCATGACGGTCATCTGGCTGAAGGAGCCGCCGGTCATCATGTTGACCAGGCCCAGCATGTCATACTGTTCAGACAGGGCACGGACCACTTCAGAGTTGATGCCGGGTACCGGGATGACGCCGACCAAACGGAAGATCAGCAGCATCATGAAGGTGTACAGCAGCTTGTTCTTAAGCTCTGGCACCTTCCAGGCATTGCGGAGCGTGTCCCACATCTCAGACCTCCTCTGCCTTGCCGCCGGCCTGCTCGATCTTTTCTTTGGCTGAGCCCGTGAAGCGGTTGGCCTGCACGGTCAGCTTGCGGGTGAGTTCGCCGGTGCCCAGGATCTTGACCCCGTCCTTGACGGCGTTGACAAGACCGGCCGCGCGCAGCAGCTCCAGGGTGACGGTGGCGCCGTCTTCAAACTGCTCCAGGCTGCCCACGTTGACAATGGCGTACACCTTGCGGAAATTGTTGGTGAAACCGCTCTTGGGGATGCGGCGCATCAAGGGCATCTGGCCGCCTTCAAAACCGGGGGCTTTGCCGCCGCCGGAGCGCGCCTTGGCGCCTTTGTGGCCTTTACCGGATGTCTTGCCCAAACCGCTGCCTGTTCCGCGGCCAAGGCGCTTGGCCTTGGTTTTAGAACCCGGTGCGGGTTGCAAATCATGCAAATTCATGTCGAAGCCCTCCTATCAGTCGTTGATTTCCTCGACCTTAATCATGTGGCGGACGGTGAACACCTGGCCGCGCACACTGGGGATATCCTCTTTGATGACCGTCTGCCCGATCTTTCTCAGGCCCAGCGCTGCAACCGTAGCCTTGTGGGCGGCCAGCGTGGCGATGGGAGACTTCATGAGTGTAATCTTCAGCTTCATACTGTCCCTCCTCAGCCCAGAATGTCTTCTACGGTCTTGCCGCGCAGCTTGGCCACCTGCTCAGGGGAGCGCAGGAGCTTGAGCCCCTCGATGGTCGCCTTGACGGTGTTGATGGGGTTGCTGGTGCCATAGGACTTGGTGCGGATGTCCTTGACGCCTGCCAGTTCCAGCACGGCGCGGGCGGCGCCGCCGGCGATGACGCCGGTGCCTTCGGGGGCGGGCAGGATGACAACCTTGCCAGTGCCGAAGTAGCCGGTGATCGCGTGGGGCACGGTGGTGCCCGCCAGGGGAACATTGATCAGGTGCTTTTTGGCATCCTCATTGGCCTTGCGGATGGCTTCAGGAATCTCGGCCGCCTTGCCCATGCCGGCACCGACACGGCCCGCGCCATCACCCACCACAACCAGCGCCGCGAAACGGAAGTTGCGGCCGCCTTTGACGGTTTTTACGACACGGTTGACGCTGACAAGCTTCTCTTTAAACTCGCTCTGCTCTTCCCGGTCTCTGTCTCTGCGTTGCATCCCTTCGTTTCCTCCTTAGAATTTCAGCCCGGCTTCGCGGGCGCCGTCCGCCAGGGAGGCGACACGGCCGGTGTAGATGTAGCCGCTGCGGTCAAACACCACCTGGGTGATGCCGGCAGCCAGCGCGCGCTCGCCCACCAGCTTGCCAACGGCTTTGGATGCGCCCTTCTTGTCCAGGTCGTTTTCCTGGGCTTTGATGTCGGCATCCAGGGTGGAGGCGGCAGCCAGGGTCACGCCCTTGACATCATCGATGATCTGGGCGTAGATGGCAGCGTTGCTGCGGAACACGCACAGGCGGGGCATCTCGGGCGTGCCGCTAATCTTCTTGCGGACGCGCGTATGCCTGATCTGGCGCACTTCGTTACGGTCACGTTTTTTTAACATCTGCGGTCACTCCCTTCTTACTTGTTGCCGGCCTTACCAACCTTGCGGCGGATATGCTCGTCCTTGTACTTGATGCCCTTGCCCAGGTAGGGCTCCGGCGGGCGCACGGCGCGGATGTCCGCGGCCAGGTTGCCCACGACTTGCTTGTTGATGCCCTTCACGACCACGGTGGTGGCGTTGGGGGTCTCAAAGCTGACGTCCTGGGGGGCGTCAAAGGTGACCGGGTGGGAATAGCCCACGTTCAGGGTCAGCTTGCCGCCGTCAACCTGGGCACGGTAACCGGTGCCGACCAGCTCCAGCGTTTTGCTGAAACCTTCGGTCACGCCGACGACCATGTTGTGAACCAAAGAGCGGTACAAGCCGTGCATCGCTTTTTGAGGTTTGGAATCGTTCTTGCGCTGCAGGTGCAGCACGCCCTCGTCCTGGGTCAGATGGATATCCCGGTTGATATCCTGGGTCAGGGTGCCTTTGGGGCCTTTGACGACGACCACGTTAGACTCGTCCACCGTCACCGTCACGCCCTTGGGCACTGAGATCGGAAGCTTTCCGATACGAGACATGTCTTCTTCCTCCTGTGCGTGATAGCTTACCAGATGTAGGCGAGCACTTCGCCGCCCAGGTTGTCCTGGCGGGCTTTGCGGTCGGTCATCAGGCCTTTGGATGTAGAGATGATGGCAACGCCCAGACCTCCCAACACCTTGGGCAGGTCTTCGCTGCTGGCGTATACGCGCAGCCCGGGCTTGCTGATGCGGCGCAGTCCCGCGATGACGGGCTGCTGCTTGCCGTTGACGTACTTGAGGGTCAGCTTGATCTGGCCCTGCACGCCATCGTCAATTTTGTCGTAGGCTTTGATATACCCTTCGTCCAGCAAAATCTTCGCGATCGCCTTCTTGGCGTTGCTGGCAGGGATGGTCACCGTGTCATGCTTGGCAATCTGCGCGTTGCGGATGCGGGTCAGCATATCGGCAATGGGATCATTCACGACCATGGGGGAACCTCCTTACTCCTAAATATCCTTACCAGCTGGCTTTACGCACGCCGGGAATCTGGCCTTTGTAGGCCAATTCGCGGAAGCAGATGCGGCAAATGCCGTAGCGGCGCAGCACTGAGTGCGGACGGCCGCACAGACGGCAGCGCGTATAGGCACGGGTTGAGAACTTAGGCTCGCGGGCCTGTTTGACTTTCATGCTTGTCTTTGCCATTGATTCTTCCTCCCTTACTGCGTGAACGGCATCCCCAGCAGGGACAGCAGCTCTTTGGCTTCTTCATCAGTATGCGCGGTGGTGACGAAAATCATTTCCATGCCGCGGATTTTCTCAACCTTATCATAGTTGATTTCGGGGAAGATCAGCTGTTCGCGTACGCCCAGGGCATAGTTGCCGCGGCCGTCGAAAGCCTTGGCGGACAAGCCGCGGAAGTCGCGCACGCGGGGCAGGGCGATGGAGACCAGCTTGTCAAAGAACTCTTCCATGCGCTTGCCGCGCAGGGTGACCTTGGCGCCGACGTTCATTCCCTCGCGCAGCTTGAAGTTGGCGATGGACTTCTTGGCCTTGGTGACCAGGGGCTTCTGGCCCGCGATCTGGGTGAGTTCCTCCACAGCGCTCTCCAGCGCCTTGGCGTTGTCCTTGCAATCGCCCAGGCCCATGTTGATGACAATCTTGTCAAGCTTGGGGATCTGCATGACGTTCTTGTAGCCGAACTTCTGCTGCAGGGCAGGCACAGCCTCGGCCAGGTATTTTTCCTTCAGACGGGTTGCCATTTCGCTGTACCTCCTTTAGTCAATCTGCTGTCCGCATTTTTTGCAGACGCGAATCTTTTTGCCATCTTCCAGAATCTTGGCGCCGGCGCGGGAAGGCTTGTTGCACTTCTGGCACACCAGCATGACGTTGGAGGCGTCAATGGCGGCTTCCTTGCGGATGATGCCGCCGGGCTGGCCCTGGGCGCGGGATTTCTGGTGCTTGGTGACCATCGCCACGCCTTCAACGGTGACACGGCCGGACTTGGGGCTGACTGCCAGCACCTTGCCTTTGACGCCCTTGTCCTTGCCGGAGATGACGATGACTTCGTCCTTGGTTTTTACGTGTACTTTCATCCTGGTTCTCCTTACAGAACTTCGGGGGCCAGCGAGACGATCTTCATGTAGTTCTTCTCGCGCAGCTCACGGGCGACGGGCCCGAAGATGCGGGTGCCGCGGGGCTGCTTCTGGTCGTTGATGATGACGGCTGCGTTGTTGTCAAAGCGAATGTAGGAGCCGTCAGGCCGGCGGTTCTGTTTCACCACGCGGACGATGACAGCGCGCACAACTTCGCCCTTTTTCACCTGGCCGCCGGGCGTTGCGGTCTTCACGCT
>LSQX01142993.1_pt1 | contig 44013 bp, 39 predicted proteins | sample 654561 | NCBI WGS metagenome assembly LSQX01 (sample SAMN04489861, study PRJNA283612) | anaerobic digester metagenome | isolation source: 4 biogas reactors fed with cattle manure at either 37C or 55C with and... | place: Denmark: Kongens Lyngby | collected 2014 | reverse complement strand
CCCACTTAACACTGTGTTCTATATAAGACGTTCTATGAGATTTATAAAGAAAATTAGATTACACAAATTAAATTGTCATATCTTCGGGTTGTTTTCCAAGTTTAATATTAGGTTCTTCTTTAAAGGTAAAATTGTTGGCTTTAAATTCCTCATAATTAAAGTTTTCGCATTCATCATAACCAAATTTATGATATTCATAAAAACCTTCCCATTCCTCATAGCCATCACCTAAATTGTGATTTAAAAAAGCATCTGCCATAGCGATTCCTGTTTTTGGTGCAACATAAAATGCACCCATAGCTAAGACATTGCAATTATTTGCTGTAACACACCTTAAAGCTGCAGGAACACTTTCGCAGACAGCTGCATGAACATGAGGTGATTTGCTGGCAGCAATATGAATTCCCATACCTGTGCCGCAGAAGATTAGTGCTCGTTCAAATTCCTTGTTTGCAATCATTGCACCGACAAGCAAGCCAACTCTATGATACATAATTGGATTTGGATCATGCTCATCTTTAACCCCTACATCAGTGATTTCCCATCCTTGTTTTTTCAAAAAATCAACAACTGCATTTTTTAACGGAGCTCCCGCAAAATCTGCACCAACTAAAATCTTTTTGTCTTTTATTAATTTCATTATTCTTTCCTCGCTGCATATTAATTAAAAAATATAAGTATAAACTATTTTATACACAGATTAGAAAGCAAATAAAATCTATAAACAATATTAATATTAGTATTGTGCAAACAAACAAATATATTTGCGAAAAATAGTTAGATGCACTAAAACTGTGAATAAACTTTGAACGAAAAAGCAAATTGAATATAATGAAACCGGTTTCATTGTAAAAAGTATGTGCAAAAAGTCAATGAATAATATTAGAATAGAAAATATAAGGGTTATTCCGTGGGATCTTTAAATATAGACGACATTGCCAGATTAGCAGGAGTTTCGAAAAGCACAGTATCTCGTGTATTAAATAATCCGGCTTTAGTTAGTGAAATAACTCAGAAAAAAGTTAATAGTATCATTGAAGAGCATGATTTTTATCCGAACCATGCAGCGAGAACTCTATCTAATAGAAGTTCAGGAATAATTGCAGTTATTGTTTCAGAAATTAACAATGAATATTTTGGCAATTTATTATTGGGCATAGCAGAAGTTACAGATGATCTGGGATTAACCATGATGATCTTCAATACTGATAATTCATATAAGAAAGAAAAAAAGATCTTTGAAGCGTTACGTGGATATTATGTTGAAGGGATATTGTATACTCCATCAATCAAATATAATTCAAAAAAAGAAGAAAAACATATTGCAGATTTTATTAATAAGATTAATGTACCGATAATCTTGATGGATAGAGAGATGCAGTACCATAAATATGATGGTGTTTACTTTAATGATCTAGATGCAATGTATGAAGCAACAAAGCTATTCATCGAAAAAGGGCATAAAAAGATTGGTATTGTTAGTGGAGATTTTGAAGGTTCTTTAATTAGCAACAGAGATGATGGGGTGTATCGTGCAATGCGTGAATCAGGGCTGAAACTTAATCATGAAGATATTCTTAGATGTGATTATTCAGTTGAAGCTGCATGTGATGTTACTCTTGAAAGATTTAAAAGACCAAATCCCCCGACAGCCTTCTTGTTAGGCAACAATCATATTGCACTCGGATTTTTAAAAGCTATCAATAAAATGAAAATGAAATTAAATATTGATGTTGAATGCATCGGTATAGATAAGATTCCGTCAATTGATTATATAGATTATGGCTATAGTTTTATTGAAAGAGATTCCAAGTATCTGGGTATAAAAGCTATGGAGCTGTTACTTGATAAAATAGATAATCCCGAAGATCAGGTAAAGTCAATATTTTTACCTGCTCCGGTGAATTATAAGATGAAAAAAGTATAGGTTAAAGGCTAAATAGAAAGGAATTTATATGAAGAAAGTTTTGTTAGCAGGTGAATCTTTTTTTAGACATGAAACCCATGTGAAAGGATTTGATGCGTTTTATACAAATCATTATGAAGAATCAGCAGGTCAATTTAAAAAAGCGGTCGTAGATGCAGGATATGAATTGGACTATTTGCCATGCCATATGGTGCCCAGTCAGTTTCCTTATTCTGCAGATGAAATGAGCGAATACGCAGCGATTGTTATTTCTGATGTGGGAGCTAATTCGTTACTTCTATCTGATGATACATTTTACAAAGGAAAATTTTTAGGTAATCGATGCGATGAAATTGCAAAATATGTTGCTCAAGGTGGAGCTTTTCTGATGATAGGAGGCTACTTGTCTTTTTCAGGTATTGACGCTAAAGGATATTATTCGCAAACAGCAATCAATCAAATTTTACCGGTTGAGATTCAAAATGTAGATGATCGTGTGGAAACTCCGGAAGGTGTGAAGGGTAATAATGTTTTAGATCATCCTATACTATCTGACATTTCCGAATGGCCAAGATTCTTAGGATATAATAAAACGAAATTACGAGATTTAGATACAGTTCAAGAGTTAGTCGAAATAAATGGAGATCCGCTGATAGCCATTCGTGAATATGAAAAAGGCAGGACTGCAGTATTTACATCGGATTGTGCTCCTCATTGGGGTTCGCCTGAATTCATGGAATGGGATTATTACTCCAAAATGTGGGGGCAACTATTAAATTGGTTAACTAAGAGTAGCTAAGCTATTCTTAATATATAAGAAAAAACAGGAGGAAAGAAATGAAAAAGATTATTGCAATCTTACTGACATTAGTAATGGTATTCGGTTTAGTTGCCTGTGGTAACAAAACTGAAGAAACAAAAGAAACAGAACCAGCAAAAGATACTGAAGAAGCGGTTGATGATGCTGAAGCTGAGGATCAAGGTGAGGAAAAAGCTTCAAGTGGTGACTGGACAATTGCAGTTGTACCAAAAGATGAAGCAAATCCCTGGTTTGTAAGAATGAAAGAGGGCGTAGATAAGTACGCAGCAGATACAGGACTTGATGCTTTCCAAAGAGGCCCAGCTGAAACAGATGCGCAACAACAAATTCAAGTTGTAGAAGACCTGATTGCTCAAGGCGTTGATGCTTTATGTGTTGTACCACATGATCCGGGTGCTATGGAACCTGTTTTGAAAAAAGCAATGGACCAAGGGATAGTTGTTATTACACACGAGGCTGATTCTCAAGTGAACTGCGACTATAACTTAGAAGCATTTAATTATGATGAATATGGCGCATATATCATGGACACATTAGCTGAAGCAATGGGTGAAGAAGGCAAATATATTACCATGGTCGGTAGCTTGACAAATGATTCTCACAACATGGAAGCAGAGAGTGCTATGGCTCGTCAAGAAGAAAAATATCCGAACATGGAATTGATCGAAGAAGACAAAAAAGTAGAAACAGAAGATAATCCGGAAATAGCATATCAAAAAGCTAAAGAGATTATCACAAAACATCCTGATTTAAAAGGCGTTGTTGGTACATCTTCTTTTGATTCACCGGGTGTTGGACGCGCAATTGAAGAATTAGGTTTAATCGGAAAAGTATTCACTGCAGGTACAGGTATGCCACAAACAAATAAAGCATTATTAGAAAGTGGTGCTGTTCACGCATTGACATTGTGGGATCCGGCAGATGCAGGTTATGCAATGTGTGAAATTGCTAGAATGGTATTAGATGGTGAAAAAGTAGAGACAGGTACTGATTTAGGTCTTGAAGGTTATGATAATCTTGTTTTAGAAGACAAGACTTTAACCGGTCAAGCTTGGATTACAATTACTAAAGATAATGTTGATGAATTTAATTTCTAATTAAACATCAACTGAATATTTATTGTTATGGACGAGTGAATTCACACTCGTCCATATACATATATATAAAGAAAAGGTAGTAAATTGTATGAGTGAATATGTTTTAAGAGCAAAAGATGTTGTAAAGTCTTTTGTTGGTGTAAAAGCATTACAAGGTGTTTCTTTAGATATAAAAAAAGGAGAGGTTCATTGCCTGGCGGGAGAGAATGGATCCGGTAAATCTACACTGATAAAAATAATCTCCGGTGTTTATAGCTTGGATGATGGAATCATTGAGATTGATGGAGAGATTCAAGAAAACTTGTCTCCGATCAAAGCAATTCGGCAGGGTGTACAGGTTATTTATCAAGATTTTTCTATTTTCCCCAATTTGTCTGTTTTGGAAAATATTGCGTTCAATAGTGAATTAATGGAACAGCGTAAATTTGCCAATAAAAAGAGATTCCGCTCAATTGCTGAAGAAGCTGTTAATAAAATAAATTTTGATATAGATCTAGATGCTGAATTAGGTGATTTGTCAGTTGCAAATAAACAATTAGTTGCAATTTCAAGAGCCCTTATTAACAATGCAAAAATTATTATTATGGATGAGCCCACTACAGCGCTCACAAAGAATGAAGTAAAATCCTTGTTTAAAAGAATTGAAGATTTGCAAAATCAAGGAATATCAATTCTTTTTGTTAGTCATAAGCTGGATGAAGTATTTGAAATATCTGAAAGATTTACTATCCTTAGAAACGGTGAAAATGTATTTGCTGGGCCAACATCTGAATTAGATGATGCATCTTTTTCTTATTATATGACTAACAGAAAATTCGAACCAACCCCATTTCAACTTGAAAAAAGCAAAGAAATGGATCAAGAAGTATTGCGAGTAGAAAATCTTAATTCAATCGGCGAATACGAAAATATTAATTTCAGTCTGAAAAAAGGAGAAATTCTGGGTATTTCAGGTTTGTTAGGTTCTGGAAGAACAGAATTAGCATTGTCTTTATTTGGCATGAATAAACCCAATTCCGGGAAAATTTATATTAACGAAGAAGAAGTTGTTTTAAATAAAGCAGATGATGCAATCAATCACGGTATCAGTTACGTACCGGAAGACAGACTGACTGAAGGATTGTTTTTAGAGCAATCAATAGCGTTAAATATGATTGCAGCAGATTTGCCAAATTTAACAGGCAAAATGGGGATATTGGATAATACTGCAGCAAAAAAAGAAGTAGAGCAATGGATTGATAGTTTAAGTATCAAAGTTGCAGATCCTGCTTTAGCTGTTCAAACCTTATCCGGTGGAAATCAACAACGCGTAGTGTTGGGTAAATGGCTTTCTACTAAACCCGATGTATTGATCTTGAATGGTCCAACGGTCGGTGTTGATATCGGCTCAAAGCATGATATCCATGAAGCGTTGAAAAAACTGGCTAATGAAGGCTTAGCCATTATAGTCATTTCAGATGATATTCCTGAAATACTTCAAGTATGTAATCGAATTCTAATAATGAGAGAAGGCAAAATTTTGGAAGAATTATCACCTTTTGAAACTGATGCAAATGAACTGTCCCATAAAATCTCATTAGATATTGATGAAACTGTTTGATGAGGAGATGGTCATGATAAAGAATTTATTAAAGAAAACTGAATTATATGTAGGTGCAATTATTCTTTTGATAGCAATTATTATAGAACTAAGAAGTAAAAGTTTCTTTATGGCGAATAATATTGTTAATATCTTAAATGCCTCAGTTGTTCCCGGGCTCTTCACAATTAGTACATTTATGATAATTTTATCCGGTGGGATGGATATCTCTTTTCCGGCAGTTGCAGCTTTAACATCCTATGTTACAGTAGATGTTTTAAACTCTATGAATTATGATGGACCTGTTGTTTTAATATTTATTATTGCTGCAATTCTAGGTGCTTTATGTGGTGCTGTTAATGCATTTTTCATTGCTAAAATGAAGTTGCCTCCATTAATCGTTACACTTGGAACTCAAAGTGTTTTTCGGGGAATTCTTCAAGGTGCTTTGAATGCATCTCAAATTAATATGTTACCTCAATCAATGAATGATTTTGGGAAGTCTTCCGTTTACGTAGCGATTAATCCTAAAACAGGCACATCATCTCACTTACCAACCGGTTTTTTGATAATGGTTACTATACTCATAATATCTTACATTATTCTTAATAAAACGTTGTTTGGTAGGGGTATTTATGCAATTGGCGGAGATGCCGTATCCGCAGAAAGAGCCGGTTTTAATGTAGTAAGAATTAGATTTTTCCTCTATATTTTTTCAGGAATTGTTGCGGGCTTGACGGGAATCATTCGGAGTTCGATGAATCAAATGGTACATCCTACGAATTTGTTCGGTATAGAGATGACGATAATTGCAGGTGTAATATTAGGTGGTGTAAGTCTTATAGGTGGTAGAGGTAGTCTCACCGGTGCAATGCTCGGAATGTATTTAATTACAATGGTAGAAAATAGTTTGTTGCTCCTTGGCATACCTGCTTACTGGCAAACCTTCTTTGTAGGTGCAGTAATTATTATCGGCATTAGCGCTACATCATATAGAAGTATTGTTGCATCCAGGAAACCTAGAACTTTACGGGGTGATGTATTGGAGGTAGAACATGAGTAAAGAAACTAATCTTGTTACGAGTAAAAAAAGAAAATTTTTTCAAGATGGGAATTTTTTAAGACTGGGTGGTATTTTAATCATTTTGATTATTACGTTTACTGCTTTTAACCCGAAAGACTTTTTTAGTATAGCCAGTTTCCAATCTATGGGTTTTCAGTTTCCTGAATATGGCTTGATGGCCTTTGGAGTGATGCTGACTATGATAGCAGGTGGTATAGACTTGTCAGTTGTAGGAATGGCTAACTTATCCTCAATAATTGCTGCAACAGTCATGTTGAAAGTTTCTGAAATCAGCAGCGATACGATAGCTATATTAGTTGCCTTGATTGTTGGTTTATTGGTAGGTGCACTTTGTGGAATTTTCAACGGATTATTAGTTTCACGTTTAGGTGTTCCGGCTATGTTGGCAACACTCGGTTCTCACCAACTTTTCACCGGCATAGGGCTGGTTATTACCAAAGGTTCCGGTATTAGTAGACTGCCTGCGACATATTCAATTGTCGGTAGAATGCTGATATTTAACATGATCCCAATTTCTGTCATTTTATTTGCTGTAATAACTATCTTTTTAGCTTATCTATTAAATAAAACACGATATGGTTCAGAACTATATTTAGTAGGTTCAAACTATACTGCTGCGAAGTTTAGCGGTATCAATAATGTTGGTCTGTTAACCAGAACTTATATGACTTCAGGTATTTTGTCAGCAGTTGCCGGTTTAATCATGCTGGCCAATTACAACTCTGCTAAACCGGACTATGGAACTGCATATACTTTACAGACAATTTTGATATCTGTTTTAGGTGGGGTCAATCCAACCGGTGGATTTGGTAAAGTAGGTAGTGTAGTCCTTTCAATCTTAATTTTGCAAGTTTCCTCTTCAGGCTTAAATATGTTTTCTTCAATTAGTAATTTCTATAGACAGTTAATTTGGGGACTCGTGCTACTTTTGGTATTAAGTTTGAATTATATTCGAGATTATATGAAACAAAAACAGGTGTCAAAAGCCGGAAAGATTGCTTCTAAAACGGAAGAATCACAATAATAGGAGAAAAATAAAGTGAAATTAGATTTACAGAAAAGATTCTTTTCTAATAAAGAGGAAAAAATATTTAGTGCCGGCAACTTATCTGCTTCTTTGTTTAAGTATAAAAGTGGAATTAAAGCAGTTCGACTAAAAAACGAAGTAGGTTATATTGTTGTATTGCCTTATAATGGTCAAATGATTTGGGATGCTTTTTTTTATGATAGATCCCTTAAAATGAATACGACTTTCACACAACCTGTACCAAGTAAAGGATTCAGACATACTTATGGTTGCTACTTAATGCATTGTGGTCTTTTAGCTATGGGATGTCCCTCGATTGATGATACTCATGAGCACCATGGAGAGATTCCGTACGCTGATTATGATTCTGCTTCTATTATTTATGACAAAGATGAGGAAGGGAATTATCTAGCTATCACTGGTATTTTGGAATACAATTTATCCTTTGGAGATCATTATATTGCCCGACCTATAGTAAAGTTATATGAAAATTCAGGCATGCTTGAAGTTTCTATGTCAGTTGACAATTTGTCACGTCAGCCGATGGACTTAATGTATATGTGTCACGTTAATAACAATTTAATTCCAAATTCTAAAATATTCCAGACTCTTGACTGGGATATAGAGCATATGCCAGTTAGAGTAAGTATTCCCCAGTATAATGAACCGGATCCGAATTTTCTAAAATTGGTCGAGCAAATTCAAAAAGATGTAAAACTGACAAATCCTGTAAAAGAAGAAGATCTTTACGACCCGGAAATAGTATGTTTTCTTAGAAATCCAAATGTAGATGAAGATGGATTTGCTCATTTTTTATATGTGCATTCTGATGGTTCTGCTGATTATACTAACTATGATGCTTCAATATTAAACAGAGGTGTACGTTGGATGGTTCACCATTCAGATTGGCAATCTATGGGAATGGTTCTTCCTGCAACCGCTGAGCCTGAAGGATATTTAACTGAAAAAGCTAAAGGTAACTTACGATCAATTGATGCACATGGTAGTTTTATAGCTACAGTTAATTGTGGTGCTCTTCCGCCTGACAAAGTTAACGGAATAGTTGAAAAAATCCAAAAAATAAACAAACGAGGTTAATTATGGATCTCAATGATATTTTTAAAATTAAAAAACCAATAATAGGTATGGTTCATTTGAACCCTTTGCCAGGTGCCCCGCTATACAATTCCGTAAATGGAATGTCAGAAATATTGGATAAGGCATTTTATGATGTTGAACGCTTAGAAAAAGGTGGCGTAGATGGTTTACAAGTTGAAAACATTTGGGATTATCCTTATTTAAAAGGAGAAGAAATAGGAGTTGAAACTGTGGCTGCTTTAGCAGCAGCTACACAAGCGATTAAGGCCAGAACATCTCTTCCTATCGGCGTTAATTGTCATTTAAACGGTGCTCAAGCTGCATTGGCAGTTGCTGTTGCAACAGAAGCAAAATGGATTAGAGTTTTTGAATATGTAAATGCATATATATCACATGCTGGTATTATAGAAGGTATTGGTAGCAAAGTTTCTAGAATGCGTGCTGCTCTTGGTGCTAATGATAAAGTGGGTATGATGTGTGATATCCAAGTTAAACATGGTAGTCATTTTATTGTATCAGATCGATCTTTAGAGACTTTGGCACATGATGCAGCTACTGAAGGTGCAGAAATGCTTATAATAACCGGGTTTGAAACAGGCAAAGCTCCGACTGCAGAACGAGTTAAATCTTTTAAAGAAAGTGTTTCATTACCGGTTCTACTAGGTAGTGGTACTGCAGCCCATAATGCGAAAGAATTATTAGTTTATGCCGATGGAGCAATAGTCGGAAGTGCGTTCAAGGAAAATGGTAATTGGAAAAATCCAGTTTCTCTTAAGAATACAAAAGAATTTATGGACAGAATAAAGGAGTTAAGAGATGAACTCTAAACCCAAGAAGATACTTTGCATGGGTGCAATAAACATGGATATTACTATGCATATGGATCATCTTCCTGAAAGTGGGGAAACAGTTCAAACTGATAATGTTCATTTCTTTCCTGGCGGCAAGTCAGGTAATCAAACTGTTGCTGTTGCTAGACATGGAATTAAGCCTACATATTTTGGTAATTTGGGTAACGATAGTTTTTCGGAAATGTTGATTGATAACATGAAAAAAGACGATATAAATACCGATTCAATCAGGATAATACCAAGCGAAACATCGGGAATTGCTTTGATCAGAATTGATAAATATGGAGAAAATTCGATTTCGTTTTATCCTGGGGCAAATTCTAAATTATCGTCAAAAGACGTTAAATTAGAAAAAACAATTTTTGAACATAACGATATACTTTTAATTTCAGGCGAATTGACACCGGAAACTACATTTCAAGCATTCCGCTCCGCTAAGGAGTCAGAATTAATAGTTATCTGGGATCCTGCACCGGTACCGGATGAAATTCCTACTGAAATACCTTGTTTAGTAGACTACATAACTCCAAATGAAATTGAGGTATTCAAGTTAACAGGTCAGCCTTTTGATATAAAAAATCCTGGAAAATCTATTCATAAACTACAAGAGTTGGGCTTTATTAATCCAATTATTACTGCAGGTAAAGCTGGAGCATTTTTTGAAGATCAGGATAATAATCTTGTCCAAATATTACCGCCAATTGTTAAAACGATAGACACAACTGCTGCAGGCGATTGTTTTGTAGGAGTATTTGCTTCGTATTATGCTCAAAACAATAAAATAGAAGACTGTATATCAAAAGCCTGTGAAGCAGCTGCAATTAGCACAACAATCCTAGGAGCCCAAAATTCTATATTAGATCAAAAAGCAATTGATGATCTAAGAATTAGCAAAGATATTAAAACAAAAAGAATTATTATATGAACTTGAACAGACTAACATTTGTTGAATAAAAAAAGAGGAGGTTTGATTATATGAAATTAGGTATTCATGCATATGCATGGTGTAGTGAGTGGTCAAATGATACTTTAGACATTATAGATAAAGTAAAAGAGGCAGGACTGGATTTTATTGAAATTCCTTTGATGCGTTTAGATCTATTTGATCCTATAGCAGTAAAAGAACGTTTAGATGGATTTGAAGTGATTACCTCAAACGTTTTACTGTCGAAAGATGTTGATATTACTTCTTTTGATCCAGAGGCAAGGAAAAATGGCATACAATATTTAAAAGATTGTGTTAAAGCTTCAGCTGATGCTGGGGCGAAAATGTTCTCCGGAGTTACCTATTCGCAGTATCTTAAAGATTCTAAATCAGCTCCAACAGAAGAAGAATGGGAGTTTTCAGCAAAAGCTTTAAAAGAAGTTGCTCAATATGCTCAGGAATTTGATGTAGAATTAGCATTTGAACCAGTTACAAGGTATGAGTCATATTTATTGAATACTTCTGAACAAGCTGTGAAATTATTAGAAATGATCGATGAAAAAAATGTATTTGTTCATCTCGATTCATATCATATGAATGTTGAAGAAAAGAATTTTTACGATCCGATAATCACAGCAGGAAAAAAATTAAAATGTTTCCACATTTGCGAGAATGATCGTGGAATACCAGGAAGCGGACATATTAACTTTGATGATATTTTTAAAGGTTTTAAAGAAGTAGGATTTGATGGATATTTGGGATTTGAAGGCTTCTCAGATGTTACTGATAATATGAGCACATGGGTCTGGCGTCAATTGGTTCCTGATAGAGAGACCTTCGTTAACGAAAGTATTAGTTTTGCACGTAAAATGATCCGGAAATATGAACTAGATTAATCAAAAAAATAGTTTTGAAGTAGGTGAGAATTTTATGAAAGTGCTAAATTTTGGCTCATTGAATATTGATTATACATATAGTGTTGATCATATACTTATAGGAGGAGAAACTTTGTCGGCAAGAGACAGGAATGTCTATTGTGGAGGAAAAGGATTAAATCAGTCCTTAGCATTTGCCCGTGCCGGAATAGATATTTGGCATGCAGGTGCTATTGGTAAAGTGGATGGCGAAGTATTGTCGAATGTTCTTTATGAAAGTGGGGTTCATCTGGATTATCTGGAAGTTTTGAAAGATTCTCCAAGTGGACACACTTTTATTCAAGTTGATCGTAAAGGACAAAATTGTATTCTGGTATATGGAGGTTCAAATCAACAGATAACCAAGGAACAGATTGACTTAACACTCGATAATTTTTCTAAAGGTGACTATTTGATCCTCCAAAATGAAATTAATAATATTCCTTATATTATGGAAAAAGCTTTTAAAAAAGGAATGAAGATTATCCTGAATCCTTCGCCGATGGATGAGAAAATTGATCAAATGCCTTTAAATTATGTAGATTTTTTCTTAGTAAATGAAATTGAAGCAGCACAGTTAGCTGAGGGAAATTCGGATGAGGAACTTTTGAACAATCTTTTGATTAAATATCCGGAAAGTCACATTGTGATGACAGTTGGCTCAAGAGGAGCTTATTATGCACACAAAGATATCCGAGAACACCATGGAATTTTTGATATAAAAGTTGTCGATACTACTGCTGCCGGAGATACATTTACCGGTTACTTTATGAGTGCATTTATTGAGGGGAAAACACCTTCAGAATGCCTAAGATTTGCTTCTGCTGCTTCCACATTAGCGGTTTCAAAAGCAGGTGCAAGTACTTCTATTCCAAAAAGAAAAGAAGTAGAAGAATTTTTAGAATTAAACTAGCGTAATCTTTATATAATTTGCCTCCTTAATCAGATTGTTGTTTATTGGAGGCATTTTTAATTTTTTTATGGATAACTATTAAGTTATTTTACGAGTAATTTTTAGTCTATGATCTGAGAATAGTCAATTATAAGCTTAATCTGTTCTTTTCCAATACCAGGTGTTTCCATATTCAAGTGGAGTAACATTTTCGTGCTTTTTGAATGTATTAATAAAGTGACTTACATTCTCAATGCCAACTGCAAATGCAATTTGATTAACGGACATGGTAGTAGTTCGTAACAATTCTTTTGCCTTATTTAATCTGGTTCTTATTAAATATGAATGAGGTGTAATTCCTAAATAACGTTTAAATGTTTTTTGAAAGTAATATTTATCTGTTGAATATCTGGAACCTAGATCATTAAGGGTAATTTTCGAACGATAGTTTTCTCTAATATAACTCGCAGCATCTCGGATAAAATCTGGTATTGCAGCAAGATCTGTTGTAACTGCGGCTGCAAGGATACATTGTGTCATTATGTCAACTAAAACGGAAGTTGCAAATGTATCTACGGCAATACTATTATTTCCGTGTTGGTACATTCCAATTAGTTGTTCAATTTTTTCTGCTACTTGATTTTCTGCAGGTAACGAAATTATATTCGAATTATTGTTTTGTCTTAAAAAGGTTTTGTAGTAACTTTCACAAGACGGCCCATAGAAGTGAACCCATAATTGATTCCATTTTCCAACTCTGGGATTTGTGTAGTAATTTTGATAATCATGACAGTCTATCCAAAATGCTTGAAAAGGTTCAATGTAGTTCTCTTTATCATTGTATTCTAAGATTGCAGATCCAGACATAGTATATGAAATATAATAAGAGGATAGATTTTTACGCTGAGTAAAGTACTCTTTATTACAATAGAAATTTCCTAATTCTTGAACAAATGGCAGATTGTTCTTTATATCTAAATTAGTAGAAATAAAGAGCCAGATCGATTCAGTATCTAAATCTAATTTGTAGTTTAAATTTTCTTTTGCCATAAATACCTCATTATCTTAAGCCAAGAAAGTGCAATTTTTAAACAAGAATAGTTGATGTATCAGCACTTACTCTATGATAGCATAAATAAAATGAGGAAATTATCAATTGTATTTTGTGATAGTTGCACAAAACATAAGTGCGAAAATATTGAAAATAGCTAAAAACAAAAAATGTTTGTTATTCAATATATTATTATTTAGAAAAGGATTTACTATGGAAAGATTTGTCTGGATAGCTAAAGTAAAACCGGGAAAACTGGAAGAGTATAAAAAAAGACACGATGAAATATGGCCTGAAATGACAGAAGTTTTAAATTTAGCTGGAATCCATAATTACTCAATCTGGAATATAGGTGAACAATTAATTGGATATTATGAATGCGAAAGTATCGAACATGCAGCAAAAGTGCAAAGAGAAAGTGAAGTTGTGGATCGCTGGAATGAGTACATGAAGGATGTAATGGAAATGGAAATGGATCCTGATACCGGAACATCAGTTTTGTTAGAACAGGTATTTTTTCACAAATAAAAAATGGTGGGGATTATATGGTAGAGAAGAAAATTATTGCAGGATATGAAAGAGCTAAGGAAGTTTATGCACAACATGGTATAGATGTTGAAAAAGCTATTAAGAAAGCTGATCAAAAATCAATCTCTATGCATTGTTGGCAAGGTGATGATCTTATCGGTTTTGACGGATCTGATACTTTGACCGGTGGTATTCAAGTGACCGGTAATTATCCGGGCAGAGCAAGAAATCCTGAAGAATTGCGTAATGACATGGCATTTGCTATGGATCTTATTCCCGGGGAAGTAAAAGCTAATTTACATGCTAGTTATGCTGAGTTGAACGATAAGTCCAAAGATCGTGATTCTTATTCGATTGAAGATTTCTCGGGGTGGACTGATTGGGCATTAGAGAAAAATATAGGTCTTGATTTTAATCCGACTTTTTTCTCGCATGACATGATGGATGGGGATTTCTCGTTATCTTCATTTGATGAATCAAAACGTAAATTTTGGATTGAACATGGAAAACGATGTCGTGAGATTGGTCTTGAGTTTGCAAATAAAACGGGAAAAGAGTGTGTGGTTAATTATTGGATGCCGGATGGGTATAAGGATATAGCGGTAGATACGAAAAAACGTCGTGAACTAATGTTAGATTCTCTTGATCAAATATTCGCTGATCCTATTGATAACGAAAAAGTTTATTGTGCAATAGAAAGTAAGCTATTTGGCTTAGGCGTTGAAAGCTACACAGTTGTCAGTCATGAATTTGCCATGGGATATGCTCAGAGTAGAGACATATTATATACCTTAGATGCTGGTCATTTTCATCCTACAGAAACAATTAGTTCGAAGTTTACAGCAGTGTCACCTTTTATAAACAAATTTCTATTACATGTAAGTCGCGGCGTGCGTTGGGATAGTGATCATATTATTGTTTGGGACGACGAACTTCAAAATATCATGAATGAAATAGTTTGGAATGAACTGGAAGATCGTTTCTTCATCGGTTTAGATTTCTTTGATGCAACATTGAATCGAGTTGCTGCCTGGGTAATAGGAGTAAGGAATGCTAGAAAGGCATTATTGAATGCATACTTAATACCGACAAAAGAAATGCGACAAGCTGAATATGATGCTAATTATGGAAAACGATTAGCACTTTATGAAACATACAAAGAATTACCTTTTGGTTCAGTTTGGGATTATTATTGCTTAAGCCAAGACAAACCAACAGGTGTTGACTGGTTAAAAAAGATTGAAGATTATGAAGTTTCCACACAGTTTAAAAGAGTATAACCAAGTTAGTGGAGGTAAAGATGTCTGAGTATATATTAGAGCTAAATGAAATTACGAAAATTTTTCCTGGTGTGAGAGCTCTAAATAATGTGCATTTCAATCTGAAGCCGGGCGAAATACATGCTTTAATGGGCGAGAATGGAGCCGGAAAATCAACTTTTATTAAAGTTATTACGGGTGTTCATCAACCTGATTTTGGAGATATATTTTACAAAGGCAAAAAAGTTGTATTTAACAATCCGGTAGAAGCAAAAAAGTATGGGATTTCAGCAATATATCAACATGTTACAAGTTATCCTCACTTAACTGTCACCGAAAACATTTTTATGGGACATGAAAAACAAAAATATGGCCGCTTGTTATGGAAACAAATGCACGCAGCAGCAGAAAAATTATTAAAGCAATTAAATGCAAGTTTTAAACCGACCGATTTGATGGGATCTTTGAGTGTAGCTCAACAACAGATGGTTGAAATTGCGAAGGCATTATCTATGGATGCTGAAATAATCATTATGGATGAACCGACTGCAGCACTGACAAAATCTGAATCTGAAGATTTATATGTCATTACTGAACGTTTGCGAGATGAAGGTAAATCTGTAATTTTGATATCGCATCGTTTCGAAGATATGTATCGTTTGGCAGATAGAGCAACGGTGTTAAGAGACGCGGAATATATTGGAAATTATAATGTTTCTACTTTGGATCCGAATGATTTGATCAAAGCAATGGTCGGTCGTGAGATAACTGATCTTTTCCCGAAACCGGAAATTGAACCAGCTGATGAGGTATTAAGAGTAGAGAATTTTTCTAGACAAGGTTTCTTTGAAGATATTTCTTTTAATGTACATGCAGGAGAAATTATCGGTTTAACAGGCTTAGTTGGTGCAGGCAGGACGGAAGTCATTGAGTCAATTTTTGGAATAACAGATCACAATACCGGATCACTGTTCCTTGAAGGTAAAAAAATTACTATTAATAATCCTCGAACCGCACTGGACATGGGCATGGGACATTTGACTGAAGATCGTCAGTTAACAGGACTAATTGTAGATTGGAGTATTAATCAAAATATTACCTTGTCCGAGTTGGACAAATTTTCTAAAAGTGGATTTATTAATGTAAGTTCGGAACGAAATAAATCCAAAGAACTTGCTGAAAAAGTTGACGTTAGGGCAGTGAGTATTTTTGATAAAGTAAGCTCTCTTTCTGGAGGGAATCAGCAAAAAGTAGCTGTGGCAAAAGCATTGTGCAGTGACCTTAAATTGTTAGTGATGGATGAACCGACCAAAGGTGTAGATATTGGGGCTAAAGCTGCCATATATGAAATAATGGGCAATCTCGCAGAGCAAGGTATGGCTATTATAGTTATTTCTTCAGAAATGCCTGAAATTCTTGGTATGTGCGATCGTATTTATGTTATGTGTGAAGGTCGGATTACAGGCGAATTATCTGCTGAAAAAGCTACGCAAGAAGAAATACTTAAATTGTCTATGCTGAAGCATCATCAAGATGCTGTGTAGGGGGTGTAGATTTGAATAAATTAAATGATGTAAATCAAAAAGGAATTAAAGGTTTATTTAGTAAATTAAAGAATTCAAGAGAAGTGAGTTTACTGATTATTATCATCATTTTGTCGTTATTAATACAAACAAGTAATGACAGATTTCTTACCTTGAAAAATTTTGGTGATATGTTCAAAAACTATTCTACTACCTTTACTTTAACTCTTGGCATGATGCCCGTTTTGTTAATTGGCGGCATAGACATTTCTGTTGCTTCAAGCATGGCGTTTTCGGGGATGTGTGCATCTTTATTGATGAGAGACGGTTATTACAGTTCAACTGTAATAATGTTTGTAATTAGTATAGTGATCGGATCGCTATGTGGAATGTTGGTAGGAGCGGTGATCAGTTATGGTGGTGTATTACCGATAATTGCAACATTGGGTTTTACTAATATATTTAGAGGAGCAACCTATATTGTTTCTGATAGTCAATGGGTTTCAGCTTATCAGTTTGATTCAAAATTCAAATCATTTGCTCAATCTAACAATCTCTCTTTTGGACTGATAAATAATTTGTTTTTTATATCGGTAATTTGTTTTGTCATCTTTTATATTATTTTACGGTGGACTAGATTTGGACGAAGAATATATGCGGTAGGCTCAAATCCTGAAGCCGCTGAAATTAGCGGTATTAAGATCAAGAGAGTTAAATTCATCGTTTATACAATTACCGGAGCTTTTTCCGGACTTACGGGAGCAATGTATACCGCATTATATGCTTCTGCACAAAGTGATATGGGATTGGGTATGGAAATGGATGCGATTGCTTCCTGTGTTATTGGAGGAGTTGCATTAAGCGGCGGTCAAGGCAGTGTTCCGGGAGTGTTTTTGGGAGCACTCACGATGTCGATTATTTCTAAATCATTACCTTTGATTGGAGTTTCACAGTTTTGGCAAACGGCTATTAAAGGTGCAATTATTCTAGTCGCGGTAATCATTAACGTAGTGGCTCAGCGTGCAATGAAGAAAAGCGTTTTGAGAGAGAGGGAGATTTAAGATGAGCGAGAAAACAACCAGAACTCTAAAAGCAACCCAAGAAAGATCGTTTAAGACGCTATTTTTACGCTGGGAAACCTTATTGGTATTTTTATTTATTATTGTCAACATTGTTAATATTTCAGTATCAAAGAATTATTTAAATACTAACAATTTATTTACTGCAATTAGTACATTTTTAGTAAGAGGCTTTATAGCTTTCCCGATGGCTTTCATATTGTTAATGGGAGAGATTGATATTTCGGTTGGATCGATTGTTGCACTTTCTGCAACAGTATTGGGTTCAGTCTATAACTTGGGAATTCCTATGGGTTTTGCTATTGTTGCTGCATTATTGACGGGGCTTATCTGTGGGGTTATTAATGGGCTTATTTTAACAAAGTTTACAGAATTAGCTCCTATGATAATCACTTTAGGAACACAGACTTTATATAGAGGAATAGCAGAAATAATACTTGAAGCAAAAAGCGCAGGTGGAATGCAGGAAGTTGAATGGTTTTACAATTTATATTATGGAAAACTTTTTGGTATTCCCTATATACTCATTGTTTTTCTAGTATTAGCAGTAATATTTGGTATTGTAATGCATAAAACAACTTTTGGCAGATATCTTTATTCTATCGGATCAAATCGTGAAGTAGCTTTCTATTCAGGAGTACCTGTTCAAAAAATCCGCTTTGTTTGTTATGCACTTATGGGATTGGTGTGTGGTATCTCAGCAATTTACTATTCATCATGGATGGGTACAATTCGTTCTGATATTGCAGTCGGATATGAATTAGAAGCAGTTTCAATGGTTGTGCTCGGGGGAATCTCAGCAGCGGGTGGCATAGGGAATTTTCCCGGTACAGTAATTGCTATATTCACAATCGGTTTGCTTAAATATGGTTTAGGAGTAATTAATGTCAATTCGCAGACTATTTTGATGATATTTGGTGCGATATTGATCACAGTAGTAATGATTCCGAATTTGAAATTTGGATCAAAGAAGCAAAAAAAGATTACAGATAATAAAAATGTTAATGGTTAATAATTGATACAAAAGTATCATTTAGAAAAGAAAGGGAGAAAAATGAAAAAACTTATTTCAGTATTACTTACACTGGTATTGGTATTCGGTTTAGTCGCATGTGGTGATAAAGCCGATACGAAAGATACCGAAGAAAAAGAGAAAGTCGAAGAAGTAGTTGAAGAAAAAGAGGAAGAAGCTGAAGATGCAAAAGTAGAAGAAGCTGATGATGAATCAGAAAATGAAGCACCAGCAGAACCTGCAGGAGAGGATCAAATTTATGCATTGATTACAAAATCTGCCGGAAATCCATACATGGAAAGAATGGCGGGTGGATTTGAAGAAGTAGTTCAAGAATCAGGCTATGAAGCAATAATCAAGCATCCTGCAGAAATAACCGCTGAAGCACAAATATCTTTAATCAATGAATTGGTAGCTCAAAATGTTAGTGCAATTGCAATTGCGGCAAATGATGTTGATGCTTTGCAAACAGCCTTACAAGCAGCCATGGATCAAGGAATAAAAGTCGTATCTTTAGATTCTTCAGTAAATGCAGCCAGTCGTAATACTCATATTCAACAAGCAGGTGTACAACAGGTCGCACAATCATTGGTCGACTCTGTAGAAGACCTTGCTGGTGGTAGTGGAGACTGGGCAATATTATCAGCTACATCAACAGCTACAAATCAAAATGCTTGGATTGATGCTATGCAAGAAATTATGGAAGATGATCAGTATTCAGATTTGAATTTGGTAGAAATAGCATATGGCGACGATGAATATCAAAAATCTGTTGATCAAACATTGGCTTTAATTAATAACTATCCCGACTTGAAAGTCATTTGTGCACCTACAACCGTTGGTCTTGCAGCTGCTGCAAAAGTAATTACAGATGAAGGATTAGCCGGAGAGCTGATCTTAACCGGTTTAGGATTACCATCTGAAATGGCAGAGTTTATCGGCGACGATGCTGCAACACCGTATATGTTTTTGTGGAATCCGGTAGACGTTGGTAGAGTTTCAGGCTACTCATTAATAGAAATGGTTAACGGAGAATTAACAGGAGTCTTAGGAGAGAAATTTGATGCTCCGGACGGAAATACTTATGAAGTAGTAGACGATGGCGCAGACGGAACTGAAATCATTGTTGGTCCTCCGTTCAGATTTGACGCATCAAATATAGATGAGTGGAAAGAAGTTTATTAATTCTGAAAAATAAATTCATAAACAAGGGGAAGTTATAACTTCCCCTTATTAAATAATTATAAAGGAGCAAGAATGTTACCAATTATTCCGAAAAAAGAATTTGTTGAAAGAAGACGTCAGATCCAAAAGACAATGCAGGATCATGGTTATGATTTATTAATAGCTTATTCAAATGATCAATTTGTGTTTGGGCAAGCTCATACAAGATACTTTTATGATTACGAGCCTCAATTTGAAGCAGCTTGTTTGTTCATTCCGGCAAAAGGCGACATCGTTATGATAACCGGACCGGAGTCGGAATTTTTTGTTAAAGCATTTACAGATATAGATAAAGTATATGTAACAACAGATTTTTTAGTACCTGAAGAAGAATATAGATTTGCAGAAATCTATGAAATAAAAACTGTATTGAAAAAAATGCAAGAAGAGCAAGACCTAAGTTTTGATAAAGTCGGATTCTTAGGTGTTGACTCAGATCTACCTTATTCAATGTATAAGAATATTTCAGATGCATTAGGTGTCGAATTAGAAGATGCATTACATATAATTGTTCCTTTAAGAGAAGTTAAGACCGAAGCTGAGTTAGAAGTTATCCGCTATGCATATAAGATTGCTGAAGAGGGTATGAAAGCAGCTCTTAAAGCCGTTAAAATAGGCGTTACTGAAAGGGAAATCGCAGCGGAAGCTGAATATGTAATGAGAAAAATGGGAGTTGAAGGATTAGGTGTTCCATTTATGGTTGCTTCAGGACCTGATCATTCCAGACAAGTCATAGCAAGAACAACCCATCGAAAAATACAAGATGGAGATCTTGTATGGATAACGATTGCTCCAAGATATGAAGGTTATCATGCTGCAATAGCCAGGGCTTTTGTGGTTGGAGATATTTCAAAAAATCCGGAAGCAGCAGATGCAATTAAACATGCTCAAAAGGCATTGGCAGCAACCGAATCAAAATTAATAGACGGTGGTTCTGCGGTCTTGGCAGATAATACAGCCAGAAAAATAATGACTGAAGCAGAATTAGAAGAAGGTTTTGTTTATTCCGCAATACATAGTGTTGGCGTGATGGAATTTGAACAACCTATAGTGTCTTCATACTCTGACTTTGAATTCAAAGCTAATTCTGTCTATTCAATAGATATACCGGTTTTCTTAAGAGATTGGGGCGGTTTCAGAATTGAAAATGGATACATTATTCATAAAGACAGATTAGAGAAAATGTTTGATTTACCCACAGACGTTTCCGAGTATATTAATCCCTAAAAAAGCAAATAGAAATGTTATGACTAAATACTGATTTAGGCATTCAATTGTCGAATATCAGTAATAAATAAGCATGAGCGCTGCTCTCTTTATTAAGTGAACTCTAAAAGGATCAAATAATACATTATGAAAAAAGATAAATCTGAGATAGAAAAATTTGTTATTTTCTCAAATGCTATTGGAGAAAGAATAGATTATGTACAAGGTGGTGGAGGTAATACTTCATTTAAAATTGATTCTAATACTATGTTAATCAAAGCCTCGGGTTATTATTTGAGTCAGGTAAAAAATAATGATGGTTATGCCATTTTATCGTATCCTACTATTAATCAGTTTTTTTATTCTGAAGAAGCTCTCGAAGCTGTAGACATTGAAGGTGTAGGTTCAGAAAAAGTACGATCATCCCTTATTGAAAAAGAAGGGATACCAAAACTCCGACCTTCGGTTGAAGCCGGTTTCCATTCCTTGTTGAATACTTGGGTTGTACATACACATAGTGTTTACTCAAACATTATTTTATGTAGTCGTTCAGCAAAAGAATTTCTAGAAAAAGTTTTTCATGACATAGATTATATTTATATACCTTATGTGAATCCAGGATCACGCTTAACTCTTGAAATTGCTCAAAAAATAAAAAAATATCATCAAGATAACATAGAAGTTCCAGATGTTATTTTTATGGAGAATCACGGTATAATTGTTCATTCTGGTGATCCGGAAAAATGCTTGTTGTTGCATCAAGGAGTGAATGAAAGAATTTGTAAATATCTCTCAATTTCAGAATCTGATTATCCTAATGTCAAGATAAAAGAGATTGGAGATAATAAATATATTTCAGATACAGAATATCTATCAAATAGTCTGAAAACAAAAGAGTATACACAGGAATCATTGCTCTTAAATCCGTTATATCCGGATCAAATAGTTTATTTGGAAGATACATTAGGGAAAACCGCAACCATCAATTCAAAAACAGGTGAAATCACATATAGAATGCCTTATAAACAAGCTTTATTATTAGAGCAAAGTATTACAGCCATATTATTTATTATGAATCATATAAAGGATAAAAATCTTGAGATTAAGTATATGTCCGAATCAGATCAGGATTTTATTAAAAATTGGGAAAGCGAATCGTATCGTAAAAAAATGTCGAAGAAATGAGGAAAAGAATGAAGAACTTAGATGTTTTGGCATTTGATTTAGGTGCATCAAACGGTCGTGCAATTATCGGTAGTTTTGACGGTGAGAAAATTACAACAAAAGAAGTTCATCGTTTCCCTAATAATTATATAATGATTAATGATCGGCCTTATTGGGATTTTGATAATCTATTAGAAAACTTGAAACAAGGTTTCAAAAAATCTAACAATACGCCGGTTAGCTTCGGTATTGATTCTTGGGCTGTGGACTATGGTTTATTGGATAAAAATGGGGAATTACTTTCTAATCCCAGATCATATAGAGGTTCAACGGATGCAGTCGCTCATGCTTTGTGGAAAAAAATCAACAAGAGAGAATTGTTTAATCGTACAGGTATTGCCTATTTAAATTTTAATACTATATATCAGTTATATGAGAGAGTTCAGGGAAAAAATACAGAATTATCTGATGCAGAAACATTATTAATGCTTCCTGATTTGCTTGCTTATTTCTTAACCGGTGATAAGTTGAGCGAATATACAAATGTGACCTCGACAAATTTATTTAATGTAGAAACACAGAACTGGGATTTTGAGGTTATCAATAAGCTGAATATTCCTCAAAAATTATTCACTGAAATCGATTATCCGGGACAAATCCGCAATAAGATAAAACCTGGACTAGCTCAAGAACTGGGAATTGACAGTATACCTTTAATTGCTGTCGGTACACATGATACGGCATCAGCAGTTGCAGCAATACCTATACAAGAGGACTTTGCTTTTTGTTCCAGTGGGACTTGGTCTTTGTGTGGAACAGAGACCGAATCTGCAGTGATTAGCGATCTGGTGTACAAAATGAATTTTTCGAATGAAGGCACAGTACAAGGTGGATGTCGTCCTTTGAGAAACATAATGGGTATGTGGATTATGCAAGAATGTCGTCGACAATGGGGGGAACATCATAGTTGGAATGAGATAGAGGCTGAAGCGAAAAAAGCAAAACCGTTCCGTAGCCTTATAAATCCGAATGATAATTTATTCTTTTCCGGCGGACAAATGATAGAAAAAATTCAAAAGTATTGTAAAGATACAAATCAACCTATCCCTCAAAGTATTGGAGAAATTACTCGTACAGTTTTTGAGTCTCTCGCTCTAAAATATACAATTGTCTTAGAATCTTTATCTGAAATCAAAGGCAAACAGGTTCAAGGTCTGAATATTACGGGTGGAGGGATACGCAATAGATTCCTGAACCAATTGATTTCAGACAGTCTGGATATGCCTGTTGTTACGGGTCCGATTGAAGGAGCAGCACTGGGAAATATTATCGTTCAGTTAATTGGTTTGGGTGAAATCAAAGACCTCTCAGAAGGACGTTCTATTATTAATAATTCTGTTGATCTAGAAACTTACGAGCCTAACCATAATTCGAAATGGAAAGAAGCATATTCGGAAATGATTGAGTTAATCGATGATTGAGATTTTATTAATACAAGGAACTAAAAATGAAATATTTACTCGGTATTGATAACGGAGGAACATTTGTAAAGGCTGCTCTGTTTGATGAGAATGGCAATCAAATAGCATCAGCAGGTCTTCCTACCAATCTAGTTATTCCTAAACCCGGCTATAATGAAAGAGATATGGAAGAACTGTGGAAAGTGAATACTCAAGTTATCAAAAGCACTCTAGATAAATCTGGAATAGATCCTATAGATATTGCAGGAGTCTCTTTTTCAGGTCACGGTAAAGGATTGTATGCTATTGATAAAAATGGTAAACCAGCGTATTCCGGGGTTCCTTCCACAGATACTAGGGCATGGAAACAAGTCGAGCAGTGGAAAAAAGATGGAACTGCAGAAAAAGTTTTTCAGAAAACCTTTCAAGATATATTACCGAGTCAACCTGTAAGTCTATTAGCATGGCTGAAAGAAAATGAACCACTTGCATTTAACAATATTCATAATATATTTTCAGTAAAGGATTATATTAGATATAGATTAACTGGTGAAGCATTTGCGGAATACACAGACTTTTCAGGAGCAAATTTAATTAACTTAACTACAAAAGAATATGATCTTGAGTTATTGAAATTATTCGGGATAGAAGGAATATTCGATAAACTACCACCGCTAAAACACTCTGCAGAATTGTGCGGCTATGTAACAGAAAAAGCGAGCGAAGAAACGGGATTAATGAAGGGAACACCAGTTGCAGCTGGAATGTTTGATATTAATGCATGTGGTATAGCTTCAGGGCTTGGCGATCCATCTAAACTTAGTATGATTGCAGGAACATGGAGCATAAATGAATATATTCAAGAAAATCCTATCGTAGACGGAAGTATTGATTTAAATTCAATGTATTGCATACCGGGATACTATTTAATTGAAGAAAGTAGTCCAACCTCTGCCGGAAATCTGGAATGGTTTATCAATACTTTACTTCCTGAAAGAAAACAAAATGCAAAAGCTGAAGGTAAAAATATATATGGAGATGTAGACTCCTGGGTGGAAGAAATACAACCGACAGATAGCAATCTGGTTTTTTTACCATTTCTAAATGGATCAAATGAAGACGCTTTGGCTAAAGGAACATTGCTAGGTATGACGATGTATCATAATCGCAAACATATTGTGAGAGCAGTATTTGAAGGTGTTGTATTTTCTCATCTAACTCATTTAAACAAACTATTGCTTAATCGTGAACAACCCGAAAGCATTCAATTATCCGGTGGAGTAACAAATTCAGATGTTTGGATTCAAATATTTGCTGATGCACTTCAAGTACCAATTGACGTAGTCGCAGATAAAGAACAAGGAGCACAGGGAGCTGCAATGGCAGCAGGAATAGCAGTAGGTATTTATAAAGATTATGCTGATGCTATTAACCGCTGCGTGAAAATCAATAAAACTGTCCAACCACGTTCTGAATATGCCAAAATATATAATGAAAAATACACTCGCTATAGAGCTGTGATAGATGGATTGAGTAACACCTGGGATTTGTTTGAAAGTTAAAAGAAATTTTTTAAAAAGAAGAGTGCGTATTGAACTGATCAATAAATTAATGGCTTTAAGTTCATTCTTCCATCCATAATGTTGCTGTATTGCAGAACATTCTTTCTTATCTTACAAGAAGTTGTTAATCTATTAGAGTTAATATTATTTTTTTGGGAGGAGCAAATGAATTTTGGTTATCATGGGAAAATACTTTATATTGATTTGAGCAACGGTACCTTTGAGGAACAAATGCCTAGTGATATAGAATATCGCAGATATGGGTCGGGATCAGTCATGGCTGTTTCTAAATTACTAAGAGAGACTAAGCCTGACTTGGATCCATTTGATCCCCGGACATATTTGATGTTTTTTAATGGCATTATGGGAGGAAATGAAGCTCCCGGATTATCAAGATTTACGATCGCGGGAAAATCACCTTTAACGAACGGAATAGGAGAAGCTAGATGCGAAGGACCTTTTGCTAGAGCTTTAAAGAAAACTGGTTATGACGGTTTGGTAGTTCATGGTCAAGCAAAAGAACCTGTGATTTTAGTGATAAAAGATGGAAAACCGGAAATAGTGTCTGCCAAAAATATCTGGGGCAAGAGAATCGGGGATTCTGTCAGAGTAATTCATCAGGAATACCCTGAATCATCAACTGCAGTAATAGGACCTGCTGGCGAAAATAAAGTAAGATTTGCTAATGTGATTTGTGATCAAAATCATCAAGCTTCACGTGCCGGTATGGGAGCCGTGATGGGATCGAAAAATCTGAAAGCGGTAGTATTGCTAGGCGGCACAGCACCTGCTGTTTATGCACTGGATAAAATTAAAAAAACTTCTCAAGAGTTTGAAAAAAAAATGTATGAGAACGTACTCTCAATGTGGCAATACGACCGCCCAGGTTTTGGGGCTTGGATTCACACACATGGTATTGATGCTGCGCTCTGTGTAAATAATTATCAAACACACGAATGCGATTATGCTGAAGAATTTGTTCCGGAAAAGTTTGCTGAGTTTTATAAAGGGGCAGCTTCTTGTTCCTATTGTCCAAATGACTGTATAAAACGTTATGCAACTGAAACTGATGATGAATTAGCAGGTGGCCTACATCAAGAAGCCTTGGGTGCCCTGGGACCAAATCTTGGTAATAGTGATTTATCCAAGGTCATTAGAACTAATGTCTTATGTAATGAATTAGGTCTGGATCCTAATTCCCTCGGATTTGTGATTTCGTTTGCCCAAGAAGCTACTCAGAATGAGTTGCTAAAGAAGAGCGAATTAAATCTTGATTTTAGTCCTAAGGTTGATTTAGAAAAATTAGCTACAATGATTGCTGAACGAGAAGGTTTAGGGGATTTATTGGCTGAAGGAGCAGCTTTAGCTGCCGAAAAGATAGGAAATGGTGCGGAAAAATTCACCATGACTGTAAAAGGAAATGAACTGGTACCATTTGAATGCAGATCACAAACAAATTTGGCCTTAGGCTATGCAACAGCTGCAGTTGGACCTCGTTATGATATTTGTGAACATGATTGGGATTATGATACCGAAGTTGGTTGGGAGCATACGATGGATTACAGTAGAACCATCGGGATTCTTGAAAGAATACCCATGCATTACTTAGGCCAAGAAAAGGTAAAAGATTATAAAGCTTTAAATAATTTGTGGTCAGCTGTAGATGCTTTAGGGATGTGCATATTTGCATCTGCTCCGACCAGAGTTTATAGTTTGGAGGATATGGCAGATTTATTTCATCAGATAACAGGATTCGAAACATCATCCTATGAGTTAATGCGTCTTGGAGAACTGAAAAACCATTTATTTCGCCTCTATAATTACCGAGAAGGAATGACTAAAGAGGATGACAAACTACCTGCCAGGTTTTTTGAAAATGAAATTAATGCCGGAGCATTAAAAGGCAAACAATTAAATAAAGAGCAATTTCAAAAGAACATAGAGTTTTACTATGAAATGATGGGATGGGATGAAATAGGGTTACCAAGAAAATCCACCTTAATTGATTATGGTATTACCTGGATTGATGAAATCCAAATGGATTAATAGCAGATTTGATAATGATTTTTGCAGAAGAAACTTAGTATGTTATTTTGATAGCTAAGATAGATTAAAGGTAATTTATTTAAGAATAATATTGGGATTAAATGTTAGAGGATCATAGGTAATAAAAATGAAAAATAAAACTTCTACTAGACAACTGACACATACTCATACAAGATTTGCCAGTTACTTGGGTATTGCATGCATTGGAATTGTTAATAATTTTCCACCTTTGCTATTTTTGACATTTCAAAACACGTGGAATATTTCGTTGGCTCAAATTACATTTTTAATAACGTTGAATTTTATCACTCAATTGATTGTGGGGATCACTTCAGTCAAAATTGTTGAAAAAATTTCATATCGTCATTTGGCTATGGGGGCATTAATATCATTATTTTTCGGTTTCTCTTTTTTAGTTATCTTACCTCATACCCTACCGGTTCCATATATAGGATTACTGATAGCTATTGTGTTTAACGGTTTAGGTGGCGGAATGCTGGATATTATTTTAAGTCCAATTTTAGAAGCTTTGCCAAGTGACAATAAATCAGCAAGTATGAGCCTACTACATTCCTTTTATTGTTGGGCTTCAGTTGCAATAATTTTGATCTCAACTTTAGTATTTAAAATATTCGGTACGCAAGCTTGGCCAATTTTGACCTTGATTATTGCTTTATTACCTTTGAGTTGTTTTTTCTTATTCAATAAAGTTCCAATCGAGAGATTGAGGAGTCAAGATGTGGAGCATACGCCGTTGAGCAAATTGATGCGAAATGTCTTGTTTTATGTTCTACTCATTTCAATTTTTGCAGGAGCTTCTACAGAAATGGCAATCAGCCAATGGTCATCTTATTTTGCTGAAGTTGCCTTATCAGTACCGAAAGCTACCGGAGATGTTTTGGGTTTGGCATTTTTTCTCTTAACAATGGCTATCACCAGAACTATTATCGGCTCATTAAAGAGAGAAATTAATTTACAAAGAGTATTGTCTGTTTCTGCACTGATCTGTTTTGTATGCATTATAATAATTATTCTATCTCCTTCGCAATTAGGATCTCTTTTAGCTATAGGAATTAGTGGTTTTGCGGTTGGTATTTTCTGGCCCAGCACATTGAGTTTGGCGAGAGAATTATTCCCGAATTCAGATGCCAGTATGTTTTCTGTTTTGTTTTTGGCAGGCAGTCTAGGCAGTGTATTGGGCTCAGGGATAGTAGGGATTGTTGGTGAAAAAATTGAAAATAATGAGTGGTCATCGATTTTAGCATCTTTTACAGACCTGACCGGCTCTGAGTTAGCCCTGAAAACCGGTATGTTGACTTCAGCTATTTATCCTTTACTCGTATTATTCGCAATGCTACTGTTAGCTCGAGCAAAAACAAAGCAAAAGAAATCTCTAAATCTTCAAAACTAGTTATTGTAATGTGAGGTTGAATATGAAGGTTACTAAACAGAAGTTATTTGAATATGAGGACACAAGTGTAAAGAAATACACACTTTCTAATGATTCAGGTATGACCATGGAAGTATTGGATTTAGGTTGTGTGATTTATTCACTCAAAGTTCCGGATCGTAATGGCAAATTGACCGATGTTGTACTTGGTTACCAAGATCCGAAGATGTATATTAATAATCCTGTTTTTTTCGGAGCGGTAATAGGCCGTTACAGCAATAGAATTGCAAAAGGAAAGTTTGACTGGCATGGTAGCATAATTCAACTTGAAACTAATGATGGCAACAATCACCTTCACGGAGGCTCCGAAGGTTTTTCGGGCAAGATTTGGCAATGTATTTCAGATCACGATGTTTTGACCTTCAAAATAAACAGTCCGGATTGTGACTCTAATTATCCGGGAGAAGTCGAATGCTATGTCAGCTATTTGCTCAGTGATACTAATGAATTAATTATTAAATATAAAGTAACAACCCCTTCTGAAAGCATCGCCAATCTGACAAATCACAGCTATTTTAATCTTAATGGTGATGGTACAGAAAGTATCTTGAATCATCATCTTGAGATTAACTCAGATCAATTTACCGAGATAACATCTGAAGCTATACCAACAGGAAAACTTTTGTCTGTTGACGATACCCCACTAGATTTTAGGTCTTCAAAACTTATTGGACAAGATATTGAAGATAATTATGAGCAGCTGAGAATGGTAGATGGATACGATCATAATTATATTCTTAAACAAGATAAAGAATATGACGTAATTGCATACTCAAATGAAACCGGAATTCAACTTGAAATGTCTTCAAATAGTCCTGGTATGCAGCTATATACAGGTAATGCAATCACAGAAGGCTTAATTGGGAAAACCGGCAAAGTGTATCAACGTCGCAGTGGATTTTGCTTAGAGACACAGTTTTATCCTGATTCTCCAAACCATAAACATTTCCCACAACCAATTTTAACTAAAAACAATCCTCAAGAATTTGAAACCCGATTTAAGTTTAGTATCAGAGATTAATAGATTAGAGTATACTCTTCCATTCTAGATTCTTAACACTTAACTTTGCTTTAAACTGGTGTTTTTTACATAAGGTTGATTCAAAAATAATCTGCCTGGTGGGAATTTTCGGATTGTTGATACGCTCAATTATCTGTTCGCCAGCTGCTTTGCCAACGGCTTTGGTAGGTTGGTCTATTGAATATATGTAATGTAACAAATGATTAATACCACCATAATCGTTAAAACCTACTATATCCACACCGTTTTTTTCTCCGATAGGAATATTATTTTCTTGCAAGAAATAGATAACATCTACAGTCATTATTCCATTACCAATGACAAGTGCAGTGCAGCCTAACTGCAATAGAGATTTTACATGAGGCATCGCGCTTTGACTCATAGAATCACCATAACAGATGAGTTTTTTATCAATGGGAATATTGTTGGTTTCTAAAGTTTTAATATATGCATTTAATCTTTCAATGCTTGTAGAAATATGTGGGATCCCAGTAATAAATCCGATTTTTCTATGGCCATATTCTATTAGAGATTGTACTCCTACTCTAACTGACTTAAAAGTATCAACCAGAATGGTATCGTGTGGACAATTATCTAATAATCGATCAATAAAAACAGTAGGGAAGTCTTTGGGGATATGCTTTTCCAGCTCTTCGTATGAAGACATTGTACTTGTAATAATGATTCCATCTACAATTCCACTGGTAAGAGAATCTATAAAATCAGATTCTCGCTTTTTAGTTTCTTTTGTATGAGAAGTAACTAAACGATAATCATATGGTAGTATAGTACGCTCAACTTCTTCAATAATATCTGAATAAAAAATATTATTGAGATCAGGTACTACAAAACCTATTAGATTTCTTCGCCCTTGTTTAAAACTTCTAGCCATTAAATTAGGTCTATATCCTAATTCATCGACGCTAATTAATACTTTTTCTTTTGTTTCGTCTGTTACAAAACGAGTTTTATTAATAACATGACTTACTGTAGCAGTAGATACTCCTGCATGCTCTGCTACATCTTTAATGGTAATTTTTCCCATGGATACACCGCTTATAAGAATCGTTGATATAATATTAATAATATTATGAGCAACCATATGTGTCAAGAATCATTAACAGTCAACAATTTTATATTGACTATTAATTCTAAAACAAATATATTTAATTAAAGTCCTGTTAATCGTTTAACTTAATTGATTTTTTATCTTATGTTAGCTTGTGGAGGTACTCATGGATGATCTAATAATGACTCAAAGAATTTCAAAATTAAAAGAAAAAATTCATTCTAATGTTCGATATGCATCTATCGAACAAGCAAAAATTATTACAGACACATATCGTGCGAATGAAGATAAACCGAAAATAGTCCAAAGAGCACTAGCTTTAAAGGCATCATTAAATCGTATTGAGATCTCAATTGATCCGGACGAATTGATAGTTGGAAACAGAACTGCAGGAATAAGATATGGTGTTGTATTTCCTGAAGGCGGAACTACGTGGGTAGATGAAGAATTTGAGAAATTGCCTACTAGGGCTCAAGATCCTTTTGAAGTAAATCAAGAAGATATTATCTACTTTAGGGAAAATATCAAACCATATTGGGAAACAAAAAGCTTGGAAGATGTAATTCAAGAACGTTATAGTAATGAGATTAACGAAATATCAACAGTGGTAAAAATTAATCAGAAAGATCATGCACAAGGGCATATTTGTCCTGATTCAAAAACATGGCTTGCTAAGGGACCTCAAGGTTTGCTTGAAGAAGCTGAAAGTTATCTGGAGAATTGTCCCGAAGAGAAGAAAGATTTCTATAAATCGGTAATTATTACAATGGAGGGGGCGATTACTTTTATTGAGCGCTATGCTGATTTAGCCAATAAGCTAAGTAATGACAGTACTATAGCAAATACTGAGGAAAGAAAAATCAGTCTAATAAAAATAGCAGAGAATTGTCAACATATTAGCAGAAAATCTCCTGAAACGTTTCATGAGGCTGTTCAATTATTGTGGTTTTTATTTGTAATTCTCCAAATGGAATCGAATGCTTCATCTTTTTCTCCGGGAAGAATAGATAAGTTTCTTTATCCTTATTATAAAAAGGATATTGATAACGGTACTATAACTAAACAAGATGCTCTGGAAATCGTTGAATCTTTATGGATAAAATTTAATCAGATTGTTTATATGAGAAATTCTCATAGCGCGAAATTTTTCGCTGGATTCCCGATCGGATTTAATATTGCTCTCGGCGGTCTGGATGAGAAAGGCAATGATTTCTTAAATGATATTTCTTATTTATGTCTAAAGGCTCAAGAACATTTGGGTATGCCTCAACCTAATTTAAGCGTCAGGTTACATGAAAAAACAAGTGATGAATTTATAGAAACAGCAATTAAAGTTGTGGCAAGAGGATCAGGAATGCCTCAATTTTTCAACGATAAATCTGTTATTCCTGCTTTGCGGGAACAAGGAATTGAATATGTAGACGCTTTAGATTATGCGATTGTTGGTTGTGTTGAACTGACAACTCAAGGAAACAATCTTGGTTGGAGTGATGCGGCTATGTTTAACCTTAATAAATTGCTCGAATTAACATTAACAGGTGGAGTAGATTTATTAACTAGTAAAAAAGAGAAGTATATTTATTCAGATCAAGGAGATTTAGCAACTTTTTCAAATTTTGCCGAATTAGAATCTGCTTTTGCTAAAAATATGGACAGGTATATTGGGTTGATGATTAAAGCCTGTGAATATGTAGAAAGTGCTCATATTGAAATTTTGCCAACAGCTTTCTTATCTTCGGTAATAAATCCTTGTTTGAGCGAAGGAATTGATGTTACTGCTGGAGGTGCGAAGTATAATCTCTCAGGAATTCAAATGATTCAAGTAGCTAATCTTGCTGATAGTTTGGCAGCAATAAAATTGTTGGTTTTCGATGAAAAAAAAGTAAGTGGTGCAGAATTTTTAGAAGCCCTAAAATCGAATTTTCAAGGCTACGAACCTTTGCGTCAGATGATATTGAATCGGGTTCCCAAATATGGAAATGATAATGATTATGTAGATAATTTAGGTACAAGATGGGCAGAGTATTTTAAAAACCGATTGTCACTTTATAAGAATTACCGTGGTGGCAACTACCATACTGGTATGTACACAGTTTCCGCCCATGTACCAATGGGTGAAGTAGTTGGTGCATCTCCTGATGGTAGATTTGCAAAAGAACCCTTAGCAGATGGTGGTATGTCTCCAATGTATGGCAGAGATTTAGAAGGTCCTACGGCAGTGTTAAAGAGTGTATCTAAACTTGACAAAAATTTGACTTCTAACGGAGGCTTATTAAATATGAAATTCCTGCCAAAGTTTTTCGAAAATGAAGAATCGATCAAACGTTTTGTATCTTTTTTAAGAGCTTTTGTTGAACTTGAAATTCCACATATCCAATTTAATGTAGTTAATCGTCAAGATTTAATAGAGGCGCAAAAAGATCCTGATCGTTATAGGAGTTTAACTATTAGAGTAGCCGGCTATACTGCATATTTTACTGAATTAGCAACAGCATTGCAGGATGAAATAATTGCTCGTACTAGCTATGGGGAGTTTTAGGAAGCTAGGAATCTAGGAATTAATAATTAAATGTTCTAGGGGATGGGAGACTTTAGTGGATCAGTCATCAATTCAGGGCACAATTTTTGATATACAGAGATTTTCAACTCACGATGGCGAGGGAATTAGAACAAATGTTTTTTTAAAAGGCTGCCCCCTTGCTTGTGTTTGGTGTCAAAATCCTGAAGGAATTGATCCGAAAATCGAGCCGATCTGGTTACCAGATAAATGTATTTATTGCAAAGCTTGTTCTGATTATGCTCCTGCTGCTATATCTTGGGATGGAGATAATCTTGTGATAAATTATGCATATCAAGGAGATTGGTCAAAAATAATTGAAAAATGTCCTACTACTGCCCTGAGATTTAATGCTGGTAAAATGACTGTACTACAGCTTATAACCGAACTAAAAAAAGATGAAGTCTTTTATAAATTTGGAGGAGGTGTTACATTTTCGGGTGGTGAACCTTTAATCCAAATAGATTTTTTAGAATTAGCTTTAATTGCCTCTAAGCAACGTGGTTGGAACACTGCTATTGAAACTGCACTTAATGTTTCTTGGTCATCGATTGAGAGAGTTCTACCTTATGTAGACACACTTTTTGCAGATTTTAAAATATTTGATAACCACGAGCATATGAAACATACTTTCGTTTCTAATAATTTGATAAAAGAAAACATTGGACATTTATTAACTAGTGAATTCAAAGATAAAGTAATTATCAGAACGCCATTGATTCCCATCTATACGGCAACCAAAGAGAATATTTCTATGATCGCTAAATATATTTCCAAGATTTATCCAGAAGTTAAATACGAATTATTGAATTATAATCCGTTGGCAATAAGCAAATATCCTTTTACAAATCTAACTTATTGTTTCTCGGATATGAATCCTACGGCTTACACCAACGAAGAGATGCTTTATTTCCAAAATTTAGCTCTTGAAAGCGGAATAAGGAATCTGGTTAAGATATAATAAATTTTGTCATCGTAATTTAATTTTGAGAATATGGTGTTCATTGTAAATATGTTATTTTGGTTTTTTATAGAAGCACATGCTAAATTTCTAAAACAAGTTTTTATCCGACTAAGGCATTAAATCGTTTACTTTAATCAAATTAAGAAAACATTATCGAATATTATAGTTGTGGATTAATTAGTGAATTCATACAAAAAAGGATGAAAATAATTTAATGTATTATCAGTTGTATATGGAACAGGTTTGCTCTATTATATGTTAAACGATTAAATGACTGGAGCCTAATAAATATGTCAAATTATTTTGTTGAAATGGATAATATAACAAAATATTTTCCGGGTGTTAAAGCGTTGGCTGATGTTAAATTCAATTTGAAATCAGGTGAGGTTTTAGCATGCTTAGGAGAAAATGGTGCAGGCAAGTCAACATTAATGAAAATCTTGACAGGTATATATTCTAAAGATTCAGGCACGATAAAGGTATATGGGGAAGTTGTTGAAGACATGACTGCGAATCGGGCGCGGGAATTAGGGATAGCGATAATCCATCAAGAATTAAACATGTGTCATCATCTTACTGTGGCGGAAAATATTTTTTTAGGACGGGAACTGGTCAATGGTATTAAATTAGATAATAAAACTATGAATCAAGAAGCCAGAAAAACACTTGATTCTCTTGGTATTGAGCTAGACCCTACTACTTTAATCGGAGATCTTTCAGTTTCTAAACAACAAATGGTCGAAATAGCGAAAGCAATATCTTTAGATGCGAAAATTTTGATCATGGATGAACCAACTTCAGCTTTATCAGCTGCAGAAATACGCGAACTTTTCAGAATTATTAAACAGTTTAGAGATGATGGTGTGGGTATTGTCTATATTTCACATAGAATGGAAGAGATTGATCGAATTGCTGATAGAGTAATTATTTTAAGAGATGGTCACTATATTACTGATATGCTATATCAGGATACGAATTTAGATGAAATAATCTCCCACATGGTTGGTAGAGAGATTAAAGAAAAGTTCCCTCAAGTAGAATGTAAAATTGGTGAAAAGATCTTCGAAGTAAAAAATTTGAATGCTGGAAGACTTGTTAGAGATATTAATTTTGAATTGTTTGCAGGAGAGATAGTAGGTATAGCAGGTTTGATGGGGGCAGGACGAACTGAGACGGTTCGTGCGATTTTCGGGGTAGATCCAAAGGTTACAGGTGAAATTTATATTGATTCCAAGCAAGTAACCATAGATAAACCTATTGATGCAATAAAAGCAGGACTTGTATTGGCCCCAGAAGATAGGAGACATCAAGGCTTGGCTACCAAACTAAGTGTTAGAGAAAATGTTGCACTACCTAATTTAGATATTCTGGGTGGGATATTTGGTACTATAAATAGATCAAAAGAAAAAAAGATGAATGCAGAAGCAGTCGAAAATTTAAAAATTAGATTACCTAATGTAGAAGTACCTGCGGCAAGTTTATCTGGTGGCAATCAACAAAAAGTAGTTGTTGGTAAATGGTTAGCTCGAGACTCTAGAGTAGTTATTTTTGACGAACCCACAAGAGGCATTGATGTTGCTGCAAAAGTTGAAATATATAACTTGATGAATCAATTAAAGGAACAAGGGGTTGCTGTATTGTTTGTTTCATCGGAATTACCGGAAGTTTTAGGAATAAGTGACCGTATTTTGGTGATGTGTGACGGTAAAATTACCGCAGATATTAAAAATGAACAGGTTACTCAAGAGCAAATCTTACATTATGCAACACAGTTTGAAGATAAAAAAGACTAATAATTTCAATTGAGGAAGAAGATGATGATGAGTAAGAATAGTAAGGGTTTTCTGAAAAAGATTGTTTCACGAAGAGGTGTTGGGCAAGTTTTGACAGCAGGTATAGGGCTAATAATAATCAGTGCAGTATTTGCAATTATTAATCCTATATTTGGTTCATGGAATAATATTAGTAACTTATTAAGACAAATTGCCCCCATCTTGATTATAGGAATTGGCCAATCATATGTCCTTATTACAGGAAACATTGATCTTTCAATAGGTTCCGTTGTAGGTATGAGTTGCATGATGTCTGCAACTCTGATGACGAGAGGAGTATCACCTCTGATATCTTCATTGATTACTTTTGTTGCCTGTATGGGTATTGGTTTGATGAATGGTTTTTTGGTTGCGAGATTTAAAATGCCACCATTTATTGCAACTCTAGGCTCTATGACAATTGCTAGGGGTATTGCTCAGCTTGTTAATAATAACTACAATACCGATTCTATTGGTGAAAATGCAAATACTTTTCGTGATATTTTTTATTATGGAAAAACAGTAGGTATTTATAATCCCGTCTGGATAGCTTTGATTCTTTGGTTGATCTTCAATTTTGTTCTGAGTAGTACTAAGTCGGGTAGGCATCTTTATGCGGTTGGTAGTAATGAGGAAGCAGCTAGATTTTCTGGTGTGAGTACATTTTCAACTATTATGACAGCTTATTTGGTGAGTGCCTTTTGTTCGATGATTGTGGGATTGGTCAATTGTGCCACTAGTGGAGCAGGAACAATGGATTCTGGAACATCATACGAAATGTATGCAGTTGCTGCATCTGTTATCGGAGGAGTTAGCACATTAGGAGGAACTGGAATTTTATCTGGAACAGTTGTAGGCGCTTCAATATGGGGTGTTTTACAAAATGGGTTACAGTTTGCAGGAGCGCCATTAGCATGGCGAAATATTGTAGTTGGGGTGATAGTTATTATTTCTGTTTTACTAGATGTTGTGTTCAGGATGAGTAAAAAAGTGACTATCCAGAAAGAAGAAAAACAAATACAATAAGTTACTTCTATGATTATAAGTAAAACACTAAAAAACACCAATAATGAGTAAGGGGATTGTTAATGAAAAAAGTTCTGATTTGTGGGGAATCATATTTTGGCTACACAATTCATATTAAAGGTGCAGACACCATGGAAACCACTGGCTATCATGAGCAGGTAGGTTGGTTAAAAGATGCCTTAATTAACAGTGGTTATGAAGTTTCATACTTACCTAATCATGAAGTTGTCAATGGAATGCCCTCGACTGTAGAAGGACTTTCTGAGTACGATCTTATTATTTTATCTGATGTTGGCGCTAATACTTTGATGATGCCAGATCGTTCTTTTCAAGAAAGCCTACCGACACCTGATCGTTGTAATGCCATAAAAGAATATGTTGAGCATGGAGGTTCATTAGTTTTGGTTGGTGGATTCATGTCTTTTACAGGTATCGAAGGAAAGGCTAGATATGGAATGACACCTATAGCGGATATTTTACCCGTAGATTTACTAACCTATGATGATAGAGTTGAGATATCGAGTGGTATTGTGCCAATGATAAAGAATATAGATCATCCGATTTTTAAAAACATGTCTTCTAACTGGAAATCATATTTTATCGGCTACAATAAAACAATTGAAAATATTACAAAAGGAGAAGTATTAGCAACAATTAATGGTGATCCTTTTATTGCTGTTAGTGAGATAAATAAAGGAAAAGTTGTTGTTTTCACATCTGATTGTGCTCCGCATTGGGCGCCTCAATCCTTTCTAGATTCTCCAGAATATCGAATAATCTGGAAAAATATAGCAGATTGGGCAACGAATAAATAACAATCCAGAAGCATTGGATGAAGAGAACAAAAGCAATTTATTATTTTAGTTATGACGGTGTAATACCGTTCTAAATACAGTTATTTTGGAGGAAAAAATGAAAAAGAATATTTTAAAAGTGTTAGTTAGCATGTTTGTGGTTATGGCCTTGTTAATGTCTGCAGCTTGTAACTCGGGTACAGACAAAAAAGAAGAACAAAAAGAAGAAAAAGTAGAATCTACAGAAGGTGCTGATGAAGAAACAGAAAAAGCAGAAGACTCAGAAGAAGTTGACGAGGCATCAACCGGCGTCGATGCAGATACGTTAATTGTGCTAGTTACAATGGATAGCATCAACCAATACTGGGTAGGGATGGACGAAGCAGCACAAGCAGAAGCAGAGGCTCAAGGAGTTAAGTACCAGTGGATGGCTCCCGATCAAAAAGATGATCAACAACAAATAGAGCGTGTTAACAATGCCGTAGCTGCAGGTGCTGATGCAATCTTAATTGCCGCAAACGGACCCGATGCTATTACTGCAGCACTAAAGGAAGCATCTGATGCAGGCGTAAAAATTGTTTATGTTGACTCCCCTGCGAATTTTGATGCAGTTGCAACATTTTCAACCAATAACACTCAAGCCGGTACAACAGCAGGTGAAGAAATGTTAGCTGAACTTGAAAATAGAGGAGTAACATCAGGTAAAATCGGAGTAGTAAGTGTTAATGCTGCTACAGATTCAACGGTGAGTAGAGATAATGGATTCCGAGCAGCTTTCGAAGGAACAGACTTCGAATTACTTGAAACACAATTTGCTGACGGTGATGCTAAACGTGCACAAGACTATGCAGAAGGATTTATTACTCAAGGTTGTGTAGGTATTTTCGGAGCTAATGAAAACTGTGCGATTGGTGTTGGTAATGCTATCAAAGGTGCAAATGCAAAAGATACTGTAGTTGGTGTTGGCTTCGATCCTTCGGATGTAGTTCAAGAGTTGATCAATGAAGGCAATTTACTTTGTGCAATGCAACAGAATCCTGATGTTATGGGCAAAATGGGTGTCGAAGCTGCCATTAAAGCTCTTAAAGGTGAAGATGTTGGTGAAACCGAAGTTGATACCGGTGTTTCTGTTGTGAAAGCATCTGAATAATTGAATGCTATCTCAAAGTGTTTATTATTGAGAATGGACATTATTTAATAATTTAGAACAAGAAACGAAGTGGCTTTTGATTTGGATGTATATTTCTTGAATTAAAAGCCACCTTTAATTATGTAAGATATTCTCAAAACAATAATAATTTAAGCGAAATTAATAGTGAGAAAAGCTAGTGAAAAGAGGGTATAAATGAAACGCTCACAAATTAATGAAGCAATTCAAGATATGGAGAAGTTGTTAGAAAAATATAGTTTTTCTTTACCTCCTTTCTGCAATTGGACACCCAAAGAGTGGAGAACAAAAGGCTCTGAATATAACGAAATTCGAGATAATATGTTAGGCTGGGATGTGACCGATTATGGAAAAAATAAATTTAATGAATTAGGTTTTACATTAATCACTTTAAGAAATGGAAACTATCAAATGAGTGAAAAATATGCAAAACCTTATGCAGAAAAATTGATTATGCTTAAAGAAGGTCAATATTCTCCTATGCATTATCATTGGTCAAAGATGGAAGATATTATTAATAGAGGTGGTGGTAACTTATTGATCAGGCTATACAATAGTAGCCTTGCCGGAGAATTTTCTGATACTGATGTAAAAGTTATATCAGATGGAAGAGAATATTTCGTTCCTGCAGGTACACAAGTTCGATTAATGCCTGGTGAGAGTATTACGATATATCAAGAACTATACCATGATTTTTCAGTTGAAAAAGGAACAGGAACTGTATTAATAGGGGAAGTTTCTATGTGTAATGACGACAATACTGATAATCGCTTTTATCAACCTTTGGGTCGCTTTCCGGAAATTGAAGAAGATGAAGAACCATATAGATTACTCTGTAATGAGTATCCGAAAACTATAGAGATAGAGTGATATATCCTCAAAAGGTGTATCCTAGGAAGAGTTTATTTTGATACCGTTTGATATAGAAACTAAACCACTATTCTTGTCTGACTTTCAGTTGTTTTTATTAAAGAAACCAGATGATATATATTTTGTAACTTTTCGTGTGATTTTTCCTAATGAAAAAATCTGGGATATTTGCTATCCTTTTCCAAAATCAGATTTGCTTAAACTGAATACTAACTTATTTGAAAGATATTTAGTTGCATTAGTTAATAATATTATCTCTACTTTTGGTGGTCTAGATTTACAAATTTATTATGACAAGTCCTGTGCAGATCAAAATAATTTATTTCTTAATTTGGACAATGTCTTTCAAATTTCAGAATCTACTAGAACATCTTATGGTTCTTTTATTAATTATTCGGATAGAATAAACAGACATTTCAACAAACCTAATTTTAAGTTTTCTTATTACCATTTTGATGAGAAGATTTCTTTGAAAGAAAACGAAAAATTTTCAATACGAGAATTAGAAGCTCCCTCCATAAAAATTAGTAATAGTGAAATAACTGATCTTCCTAATAATCAAATCTGGATTTCTTTAGATGTAGGCGGAAATTCTATTAAAGGAGTTTTATATCAAAACGGTAATATTTTATCCATGAAGGATTATTCATGGTTTCCTGCTCGAATGACTGAAGCGGATGAATTCAATGGTGGGATTGAGAATGTAATACGTTTTTTGTTAAAAGAAATTGGTTTTGAAAATGATTTATCAAAAAAAGTTGATGCAATGATAATAGGCTATCCAGATATTATTATCGACAACAAGATAATAGGTGGTGAAACATATAAGCATCTTGGAATTAGAACAAAATATTGCAATAATTATGAGCAAGAATACCGCAAGCTCTATAGTTTAGATGAGCTATTACAAAAATATCTAAAAAATGATGGGAAGTTGATTATTTTAAATGACGGCAATGTAGCAGCTCTAATTGAGACAATTGAAAGGATTCTTTTACCAGATGAATATGGTAAAGATTTCTTGACTATGGTTCATACCATAGGAACCGAGATGGGTACCGGTTTTTTGTCTTCAATCCCTATAGTTCAAAAAATTCCTTTAGAGTGCTATCAATATGTTATTGATTTAGGCATGCAAAATTATTCTAAATATGTTCCAAGTGACATTCGTAGTATAAACAATACGAATAGCGAAATTTCAGGCACAGTTCAAAAATATGTTACCCAGATGGGTTTATTTCGTTTATCTATTACTGATATGCTTGAAAACGATCCTAATTCTTTTCAACAGCTTATCACGGAGGGGTTTATTGAATATCGAGGTAATGAGTTGCGTGTAGTTACTGATCCAGAAGATATGCGTAGTAAGCTAACATACTTCCTTACGGACGAGATGTTACATAAAGGAAATAAAAGTGTAAGAAGGGCTCTTTTACAAATGGGACATGCTTTAGCTGCCACAATAGATCAAGTAAAAATGATCATTCCTGAAATGGGAACTGAGCGGGTTCTGAGTGGTGGAATAGTTTCTGATACTATTGCATATAACACTCTAAAAGAGGGCTTACACTCAGTCAAACCAACATATAATATTTCTCGCTTAGGTGATAAACCAAGTAAATTACCTTTGGTACAATCTCTACCGCCAAACAAGCGTTCATTTCAAATTGCAGTCGGCGAACTTTATGTCTTAAATATACTTACTTAATATATCTTGTGTTTTTTCGCTTACTTTTTTAATTATTAATTATTAGCATAAATATATTTTCTCAAATTTTAAAAAAATTATGGAATTATTATTTGTTTATTTCTAATTTTGATTTTCGAAAAGCTAAGATTATTTATTACGTCAATATTAATTAGATTGTAGGGTTGTGAAAAGTTCCTTGAAAACTAAAAAATATACACTAGTCAAAATCAAGAATTAATTAGAATAAGAGATCAGAAAAGGGTTTTGAGGTATATCTAAAAAAGAGATACAGTTACAGTTAAAGAATTTACTGATAAACTAGAGTTAACAGCATCAACTATTATCACAATAATAGATCAGTTAATTGATATTGGTTTAGCCGAAGAATGTGGTTATATTCTTACGACAAGAGGCAGGAAACCGGCAAAGTATTGTTTGAATGCATCTTACAATTATATAGTTACTGTTGATCTAGAGCAGTAAAATATGTTTGTAGATATTTCTAACCTTTTAGGTGATTTTGTAGACATAAAAAATGAAAGTGTAGAGCCTGAAAAAGTGCAATATCATTTTTAAACACTTAACACAAATTGTTGAAAAAATGTTGAAAGCTAACAACATTAATAAAGATGAAGTTGCTGTTTTAGTGGTTGGAAATGTTGGTTTATTTGATGAAAAGACTGGTGCTATTTCATATGCTGCAGGGAATACGGTATGGAGTAGGGAACGTTATATTTAGAAGAAAGCTTCACTTGTCCTGTTATTGTCAAAACGATATAAATCTTTCAACAATCGGTGAGCATATTAAAGGAGTTACACAGAATCATCATAGTGATTTTGTATTTTTTAGATTTGATGTAGGCGCTAAAGCTGGAATTATGATAAATGACAAACTAAAAAAAGGGCATAGCTATAGAAAAATAATGAACATTTTTGATAAATATAGTCCGAAAGATATTGCCTAAATAGTAGACTTTCGTTTTTTGTTTTTCATTTCGGTGGAAACTGCGTCAAAAAGACATCAAGTATAGAGACCGAAGATGATTTCATTTATGGTTCCGTTGAGATGAAAAATTCTTATTTTTTGAAATCCTCATCGCCAAAGCTGGTTTCTAAAATAAAACCAGCTTTCTCTCTAGCGAAATGGTATATAATACCCTAACTAATTCCGGTTTATTTTTTCAATCTTCTCTTTAATCTTTTCTTTTTCGTCTTGGGTAATAGCACCACAATTAACTGTTGCAGAGAAAGTCTCTCCCGGGGCAATTGTGAAAACATTTCCTTTATCCATTTCTGCAGTATAACCTTCTGATTCTGCAGTTGCCGGAAGAACCATTCCCATAGCCTCACAATCTTCATGATAAGCAATCCAGCGAACTCCGTGTCCTAATTCTTTAGTGTCAAAATATGTGTAATATGCTGAACCATCAGGCAATTCATAAAGAAAATGTGCATGGTCATCTTCATCAATTTTCATATCTCTTAAGAAAAAAACTATTTCCGGATCATAGTACTCTTGTTCAGGAATTGGATTAGAAGTAGAAGGATCTGCTTTAACCCTATTAAATAACTCTACTAAATTTGAATCAGATGCTGATTGATCTACTTCTTGAATTGCCATATGATCGGCATCCCAAGCCAAGCTTTGATAAATATTAGCGTTCGGTACCAGTTTATTATTCACATGGCATAAATACATGAGGCTCATTTCTTTGCGTGATAAGTTTTTTGTTTGCATTGTAACATCTAACATACCTGAACTTTCATACATTTTTACCATTGGTTGTGCCAGATAATGTTCATCAAAAGCCACATTATGTTCATAGGTCCCTGTAACAGCTATAAAATTACCGTTGTTATCAGAACCAACAATAATTTTAGCATCTTTATAGTCTGCATAAGGAATTACTCCATGAGGTGGATGATTATCCGATTCTTTTGGTACACCCATTGCCGTCATGCCGCAATGCATCAGATAGCAACCATAAGTTTCACCAAAATTATTACTTTTTACCGGTTCGGGAAATGGAGTATTCATTTTTATCGAATTGTTATAAAAAACAGCGTCCCAAATCATCTGACCTTTATAAGGTAAAACTACAATATAGCCAGCTTCATTTTCTAATCTAATTGCTTCAATGTCACTGTCGTATTTAAACAAAGATGCTTTTAACTGATCAGTTTCTAAAATTAATTTTTCTTTTGAAGTGAAAAAATGTTTTTCTAATTTTATTATCATATTAACTCTCCATTCTTTTATGACTGTTCTGTTAAGTTAAAAATTAA
>LSQX01173759.1_pt2 | contig 44063 bp, 45 predicted proteins | sample 654561 | NCBI WGS metagenome assembly LSQX01 (sample SAMN04489861, study PRJNA283612) | anaerobic digester metagenome | isolation source: 4 biogas reactors fed with cattle manure at either 37C or 55C with and... | place: Denmark: Kongens Lyngby | collected 2014 | reverse complement strand
TGCTGTCCACCTCGTCGATAATGGCGTAGTGAAGCTCCCGCTGGACCAGTTCCTCCTTGTAAAGGACCATGTTATCGCGCAAATAGTCGAAGCCAAGCTCATTATTGGTGGCGTAAACGATATCGGCGCCATAGGACTCGCGGCGCTGTTGCGGAGTCAGGTCGTGCACGATCAGGCCTACGGTCAGGCCGAGGAAGCGGTAGACAGGCCCCATCCATTCGCTGTCGCGCCGGGCCAGGTAATCGTTTACCGTCACGATATGGACGCCCTTGCCCTCCAGGGCGTTTAGATAGGCCGGCATGGTGGCCACCAGGGTTTTCCCTTCCCCGGTTTTCATCTCGGCGATCCGGCCCTGGTGCAGCACCACCGCCCCCAGCACCTGCACGTCAAAGGGCCGCATTTTAATCGTGCGCACTGCCGCCTCCCGCACCAGGGCAAAAGCTTCAGGCAGCAAATCGTCCAGGGTTGCGCCCTTTTGCAACCTCTCTTTCAGTTCATGGGTGCGCCGCGGGAAATCGGCATCATCCAGCCTCTGCATTTCCGCTTCCAGGGCGTTAACCTTTTCGACAATTTTCATTAAACGGCGGAGTTCCCTTTCATTGGCACTCCCCAGAATATTCCGCAAAAAACCGGCCACCCTTGCACCTCCTCCACGCCACACCGTTCAGATGCGAAAAAGGAACCCTGCGGTTCCCCTAAGTGAGCATCGTTAATCCCGTAGCGTGATCATATTTTATCACAGGAAATTTTTAAAAAACAAGTTTTAGCACTTTTTTTTCACCGCCCAGCCGCCAGTTCAGCGGCAAGCAGCCAGAGGCTGCCGGATACCAGGGAATGGCCGCCTAATAGAACCGGCACGGCGCAGTCACACGCCGCCCGCGTAAATTCGCGCAGCCAGGGGTGTTCGATCTGCTCCCAGAGGCCCAGATCCGACAGGAAACGCTCCCGTTCGGAGAGAGCAAAGCCGTAATGCGCCATCAAAACCCGGCTGTCGATAAAGGCGCTGCGGCATAAACGGGGCAAATAGGCAAAAAAGCGGCTCACACCGCTGTGCTCCAGCAGCAAGCCGAGCAGGGAGACGACCTCTCCCGCTTCAATGCGGCCCAGGGCCTTCATGCCCCGTTCCTCGGAAAAAACGCGCAGCCGCACCTTCAAGGTTGAATTCAGGTGCTCCATGACCGATCCACTGACACGGCCGATCAAGAGAATATCTTCATAATAGCCCCGCAAGGCGGCCTTGATCCGTTCGAGGCGCGTATAATCCAGCGCATAGGAATTAAGGGCTGCCCGGGTGCGCGGCCCGGCAAAGGGACTCGCGCCGAGGACGAGCAGGTCGGCAGGGGTATCGAGATCGAACAAAAGACCCGGCGTTTGGGGCATCAACTCCTGTTCCAGGCCAAAGTGATCCCGCAGCGCCCAGGCCAGGCCGTTATCGGCAGCCGGCAGGGCAGCGCCGTCAAGATTCCCGCTGACGGTAAAAGCGACAATATCGGCGGACTGGGTGTTATTGGTATAGAGCAGCCGATCCCGCTCCAGCAGCAGGCGGCAGATCGATTCGATTTCCGCGATCGTGATCAGGGGACAGCCGGCCCCGCCAAAGTAAAACACCTTTTTTAACCCGTAGCCCGCGAGCATCTCTTGCAGCGCCCGGCCAAAATGAAAGGAGGTGGGAGGAATATCGTTCAGCAGCACCAGGGCGCCGGCGGCCCGTGCCTCTGCGGCCAGGACCGGGTCGTTTGTGATCAGGTAAGTCTCCTTGACCAGGGGTACACTTTTTAGCTTGTCTAGGTTGTCCAGCAAGGCCGCCCGCCGGACCCGGGCCATCATTTCCTCTACCGGGGAGCCGGGGGCGGAACCTTCAAAAACAACCACGCTCACACCTTCAGCCATGTGCGCGCTTTCCTTTTTTGGAGAACTTAAAATTCGGGTTCAATTAATCCGTAGTTGCCGTCACGGCGCCTGTATACGACGTTTACCGTTTCAGTGTCGGCATTGGTGAAGACAAAAAAGTCATGGCCCAGGAGGTTCATTTGCAGGATCGCTTCCTCAACGCTCATCGGTTTCCAGGCAAAACGCTTCGTTTTGACCACCCGGGCTTCATCCTCTTCATCCTTCTCCTGCACCAGCAGCTTTTCGTTGATCATCCGCACTCCGCGCTTGCGCAGCGATTTATTCAAACGGGTTTTATACTTGGCCACCTGTTTTTCCAGTTTTTCGACAACCAGGTCGATGGAAGCGTACATATCTTCGGTGGTTTCCTCGCCCCGTAAAATCAAACCGCCAACATTAATGGTAACCTCGACAATATGATCCTCGCGGGTTACGCTTAAAAATACCTGGGCCTCCGTGTTCTTATCAAAAAATTTTGCTAGCTTGCCTAGTTTTTTCTGCGCATATTCCTCTAAAGCAGGGGTCACCTCGATATTTTTTCCGCGAACTGTTACTTTCATCTGTACCTCCCCTTTTCAACAGGTGCTAGTATCAATACTATTCCCCAATATGGTAAAAAATCCTTCAGTGCAGGCGCGGGTTGTAAGCGGCTACCGCGCCGTAAACAACGAGGCCGCTGCGTTGCAGAGCCAGCGCCGCTTCCCCCATGGTCGCCCCGGTAGAATAGATGTCATCGACCAGCAGGACCGCCCGGCCTGGTGGCAGAGGCCTGCAGACGGCAAAAGCTCCGGTCACATTTCTTTTTCGTTCCTGCAGGGAAAGACCGGTCTGGGAGGCGGTATGCCTTGTTTTCTTTAACAGGCGGACCAGGGGGAGCCCCAGCTCATGGGCAGCGGCACGGGCGATCAGCTCAGCCTGGTTGTAGCCCCGCAGAGCCTCCTTCTGGCGATACATGGGCAGAGGTACAACGGCGGCGACCGGCCAGGCGGTTTCCGCCGCCAGCTCCCGGCCGAGCCAGTGTCCCAGCGGGCGGGCCAACTGCCTCCGGCCTGCGAATTTCAGGCGCAGCAGCATTTGGCGCCACTCCCCCTCGTACCAGGAAAGGGCAAAGAGGCCTTGCAGCGGAGTAGCGCCCTCCGCGCAGGAACAGCTTTTCACCCGGCGCGCAACCAGGCCGCACTGCGGGCACACTATTCCCCCCGGTATAAAGCGCGGCCGGCAGCGGCTGCACAAGGGGCGCACCGTTCCGGTGGCGAGCACCGCCCGGCATAGGAGGCAGCGGGGCGGGAAAATGAGCTTGAGCAGCGTTTCCGGCAGGCCGGTCAAAAGCCCGGCCTTTAACGCTCCGGTGCGGCTAGCCACCGGCCACCCACACCTCCTCACCGCGCAGGCGATCAGCGAGGCGGCTGTAGCGTTTTTCGGCACGGTTGCTGCGCACGGCGATGGCGAGCGCCTTCCTGGTTCCCACCAGCACCGCCAGTTTTTTCGCCCGGGTGATCCCGGTATAAATGAGGTTGCGCTGCAGGAGCAAATAGTGCTGGGTGATCACCGGCATAATGATCACCGGGTATTCGCTGCCCTGGCTTTTGTGAACGGAGACGGCATAGGCCAGCACCAGCTCATCTAGTTCATGGAAATCGTAAACCACCTGGCGCGGCATGGAAGCGTCGTCAAAGGTAACCGTGATCTCGCTCTCTTCAAAATCCAGGGCTGTGATCAGGCCGATATCGCCGTTGTAAACATCCTTCTGATAATTGTTGCGGATCTGCATGACCTTGTCCCCCAGGCGATAGGTTATCCCCTTCACGGTCAACTCCGGTTTATGCCTGCCGGGTGGATTGAGTTTTGCTTGCAACAGCAAATTCAAGTTATCCACACCGGCCGGAGTGCGCCGCATGGGAGCGATCACCTGCAGGTCCCGGAGCGGATCGAAAGAACCGTATCTGGGGAGCCTTTCGCTGCACAACTGCACCACCAGGTGAGCCACCCGCTCCGGATCCGCTTCATCGATGAAGAAAAAATCCTTCTTCCTGTCGTTCAAATAGGGTATCTCGCCCCGGTTGATGCGGTGGGCGTTAACGATGATGGCGCTTTCGCGGGCCTGGCGAAAAATATGCCCCAGCCGGACACAGGGAATCCGGCCGGAGTCGATCATATCCTTCAGCACATTCCCCGCGCCTACCGCCGGGAGCTGATCCACGTCCCCAACCATGATCAGGCGGCAGCCCTCGGGCAAAGCCTTCAGGAGATGATACATCAAAAGCAGATCGACCATGGAGGCTTCATCGATGATGAGCACGCGGGCGCTGATGGGGTTATCCTCATTACGCAGGAAGCGAAAGCCTTCCCCTTCTACGTAGCTGTATTCGAGCAGCCGGTGGATCGTAACGGCCTCCGCACCGGTGGCCTCGGTGACCCGCTTGGCAGCCCGCCCCGTGGGGGCGGCCAGGGCTACGGGGAGCTTTAAGGATTGAAAGAGGGAGAGCAGCGCTTTGATGGTAGTGGTTTTGCCGGTGCCGGGCCCGCCGGTGACCACCAGCACGCCGCTTTCCAGGGCCTGTTCCAATACGCGGCGCTGCTCGCCGGTGAGATGGCCCTGCTTCTCCCAGAAAGAGGCCGGGATTAGCTGGGGGATCGTTTTCTGACCGGAAAGCAGGCTGGAGAGGGTGCGGGCTACCCCCTCTTCGGCATAAAAGAAGGGGGCGTAGTAAACCGGGTTGCCGGCGGCAGCGTCGTCTTCGCAAAAAACGCGCCTGGCCTTGACCAGCTCTTCAAGGCGGTTTTCCATGGCGAACTCCGGCTCGGGCCGGTCGGCGATGGCCAGCAACTCCTGCAGACGGGCAAATAGATCCTGCCGGGGCAGGTAGACGTGCCCCTCCTCCGCCGCCCGGTTCAGGGCATAGATGATCGCCGCCCGGACGCGCTCCGGGGCATCTTCAGCCAGACCCATCTGCCGGGCAATCTTATCGGCAGACTTGAAGCCGATCCCGAAGACCTCTTCGGCCAGCCGGTAGGGATTTTCCTTGATCTTTTCTACAACCTGAGAGCCGTAATGGCGATAAAGGCGCAGCGCCTGGCTCAAACCGATGCCGTGGCCTTGCAAAAAAACAAGGATATTTTGCAATTCGCGATATCGCCGGAAGCCGGCCAGGATTTGGGCGGCTTTCTTGGGCCCGATCCCTTCCACTTCCTGCAGCCGTTCCGGCTCCTGCTCCATGATCTCCAGGGCTTTCAATCCCAGGCACTTGACAATCCGCGCCGCGGTAACCGGGCCGATACCCTTAATCAGGCCCGAAGCCAGGTAGCGCTTTAGCCCCTCGGCGGTAGCCGGGATCACCCTCTCCCACTCTTCCACGGCAACCTGAAGCCCGTAGCGTTCGTGGGTCTGCCACTGCCCGCGCACAATCAGGTTCTCGCCCACCTGGAGCGGAGGGAAGCGGCCCACAATGGTGATCCTCTCCCCGTTTTGGCAGCGCAGAAGCCCTACCATGTAAGCGCTCTCTTCGTTGTGATAGATTATTTTTTCCAGGGTTCCTTCAAACCGCTCCAAGCCCGTTCCCTCCAACCAAGGTCACACTGCTTGCCGGCAGCGTTGCGGGGCAACGGCCCGGCGGAGCAAGTCCGCCCGGCCGCCCCTTGATGCTATTCTACCCCGGAACGGCAAAAACCTTTTTTTGCCACTCCCGGCTAGAGCCGGGAATTACAAAGCTTCCCTTAACAGATCCACCTTGTCCAGGCGCTCCCAGGGGAGATCCAGGTCCGGACGGCCGAAATGACCATAAGCCGCTACCTGCTGGTAGATGGGGCGCCTCAGGTCGAGGGTTTCAATGATCGCCGCCGGCCGGAAATCGAAATGGCGGCGGATCAACTCTTCAATATGGCGAACCGGCACCTTTTCCGTGCCGAAGGTTTCGACCATCATAGAAACCGGATGGGCTACACCGATGGCATAAGCAACCTGGAGCTGGCATTTGCGGGCCAGGCCGGCAGCCACGACATTCTTGGCGGCGTAGCGGGCGGCATAGGCGGCTGAACGATCGACCTTGGTGGGGTCTTTGCCGGAAAAGGCACCGCCGCCGTGGGGGACATAACCGCCGTAAGTATCAACCATGAGCTTGCGGCCGGTTAAACCGGAATCACCGTGCGGGCCGCCGATCACAAAGCGGCCGGTGGGGTTGATCAGGATCCGCGTCGATTCAACCAGCAGCTCCGGCGGGATGCTCTCTCTGACCACATGGGCGGTAATATCCGCCTCAATCTGATCCAGGGAAACTTCATCGCTATGCTGTGCCGAGACAACCACGGTGTCCACATGGAGCGGCTTCCCATCCCGGTAGGCCACGGTCACCTGGGTTTTGCCGTCCGGGCGCAGGTAGGGCAGCAGGCCGCTCTGCCGCACCGCGGCGAGCCGCCGCGCCAGCTTATGGGCCAGCGAAATCGGCATCGGCATCAGCTCAGTCGTTTCATCGCAGGCAAAGCCGAACATCATACCCTGGTCGCCGGCACCGATGAGGTCGTAACGGTCTGCAGAAGTGCTTCGCTTTTTTTCCAGGGCTTCGTTTACTCCGAGGGCGATATCCGGCGACTGTTCGTCTATGGAACTGATCACGGCGCAGGTGTCGCCGTCAAAACCGAACTTGGCTCGCGTATAACCGATCTCTTTCACCTTTTGCCGGACCACAGAGGGGATGTCCACATAGCACTCCGTGGAGATCTCCCCGCACACAAAGACCAGACCGGTGGTGACCATGGTCTCGGCCGCGACCCTGGCTTGCGGATCATGGATGAGGATACTGTCCAGGATGGCATCGGAAATCTGGTCGGCCAGCTTGTCGGGATGACCTTCGGTAACCGATTCGGATGTAAATAAGTAGGTGTTGCTCAACGATATTCCTCCCTATACTTGAAAAAATAAAAACCTCTTTGCAAGAGGTTAAAAGCACCTCTCATCTCCCAGGGCCAGATAAGCACCCTGCGGCAATTGGCACCGTAACCATATTCCAGTCCGGTTGCCGGGATTCATAGGGGCCGTCCCTCCTCCACTCTTGATAAGAGCACTATGAGGTTGTCTGTGCTTTAGAATACACTGGCCGCACTAAAAAGTCAACAAATATAAATTCAGACATGCCTGCAGCGGCCGTTCATGTTTCCTGGCGATGCACCAGGCAATCCCGGCTGCGGCAACCTTGCCGTTTAACCCTCTTCTCTTGCCCAGGCACGGCTGAGAATGGAGATGACGGTGCTGTCATCGACCTGGTCGAAATTGGCATAAAACTGGCCGACTGCAGCGAAATCGGGGGGCGCTTCGAGGTAGAAGAGGGCATCCACTTCGGGATGCAGCCTGTCGAAAGTATCCGGCGGCCCTACCGGCACAGCCAGGACCAGTTCCCGCGGCCGCTGCTGCCGCAGCGCCTTTAAGGCCGCCAGGAGGGTAAAGCCGGTAGCGACACCATCGTCGACCAGAATCACCAGGGAGCCGTCCACTTCAGGCAGAGGCCGCTTCCCGCGGTAACGCTCCAGGCGGCGCCGGATCTCGCGCTGCTCCTCTGCAGCCGCCTGATCGATATAGCGCTTGGGGACGCCCATCTGCTCAACCAGCCGCTCATTAAGCATGATCAAACCGTCCCCGGCTACCGCGCCGATTGCCAGTTCCGGCTGCCATGGAGCGCCGATTTTGCGGGTGATCAGCAGATCCAACTTCCCGCCAAGCTGATCAAGGATCGGTTCAGCCACAACCACTCCGCCCCGTGGCACAGCCAGGATTAAGGGCGACCTGCCCCGATAAATTTGCAGTTTTTGCGCCAGCAGTTCTCCGGCCTGACGGCGGTCTTTGAACAACATGGGAGGCACTCTCCTTTAAAATGGTTAAAGGGGCAGCTTTTCAAATAGTCTGATCGATGCCCGGACCGATTCACTGTCCGGAGGCAGGCTCAGCAGCGGCTTGCCCTGGAGGTCATATTCAGCCACCATGGGGTCATACGGTATTTCACCGAGCAGGCTCAGCCCGCTGCGCTCGATTTCGGCGGATAACTGCCCCACCTCGCCATCACGGCCTTGCGTGACAATCAATCCCATCTGCTGTGCTTCGATCTTAACACCGGCCACAATTTGCTTGACCCGGGCTGCGGAACGGATCCCCCGCGCGGTGGCGTCACTGGTAACGAGAAGCAAATCTATCTGCGGCAGCAGGCGCCGGCTGAGATGCTCCAGGCCGGCCTCGTTATCGATCACCAGATAATCATAATTGCTGCTCAGCCTCTCCAGGTAGCGCTTCAACAAGTCATTGGGGTAACAATAACAGCCCGGTCCCTGCGGGTTGCCCATCGTGACAAGGTCAAAATCCCTGGTTTCCACCAGGGCCATGCTGAGGCGGTATTCGATAAAAAGATCCTTGGTCATCCCTGCGGGGATGGCACCGGGCTTCTTTGTATCTTCCAGGATCGTCCCGATCGTACTGGTTACCTCCAGACCTAAAGCTTCATTCAGGTTGGCATTGGGGTCGGCATCGACGGCGAGAATGGGCCGGCCCGGTTGCTGATCAATCAAATAGCGGATCAACAGGGCGGCAAGAGTGGTTTTCCCCGTTCCCCCTTTGCCGGCTATGGCTATCCGTCTGCTCATATCGCTCTCCCTCCCAATTGTATTTTCTGCCTTAAAAAGAGCTAATTCTTTTTAGCTCTTGTCACTGAGAGCTGAAGTAAATGTGAATTGTCGCAAATGTTTCTCTAGAGATAATACTACAACATTACCTGGCAGGCAAATGCAGATGGGCGGACCGATCAGCCCGCCCATGGCGACAAAAATTTCTGAAAACAATAGCCCTTTTGGTGATTGCTACTGCCGTGAAAGGAGGCGCCTATTTTTCTCCTCTTCGATCTCCGCTTCGATTTCCAGGATCTTCGACAGAACAATCGCCCGCTCTGCCCCCTTGGAAATGGCATATTCCCGCAGCAGATTTTCCCTGGTCTCAGCAAGGTTGACCAAAACATCAGGCATGATTTGATATCCTCCCTTAAAGATGGATTTATGCTTTATTTTGAGCAATTTTGACAAGAATATACTCAATGAGGATTCCCGATCATTTAGGCTTGTTGTTTACACGGCTGCATTTTTTATGTTCTGCTCAAGCTTAACTTGCGCTACCTCCAGCAGACCGATTGAAATATTAAAACAACTAAAGGAAATATTTAACGTGCGATATGCATTTATACAAAAAGTCATATAAACACTATTAATTATTGCCAAGACATGCTATAATCCGGATAGCTTAGGTATTGTTATATTTAGGGAACATGATAAGGTGGTGGGGGTCATGGAGTTTTATACTGTGGAAGAGGTTGCCGGGATATTGAAGACAACAGAGCATACGATACGCAAATATATCAGGAACGGCCAGTTGAGCGCTTACAAAGTGGGCAAAGCGTGGCGCATTGAAAAAAAAGATTTGGGGCTTTTTCTCGATACCTGCAGAACAGCTCCCCCGGTTAAAGAGAAGCTGCAGAAAACCAGGCATTCCCGGCCGGAGCAGCGGCCGCCTCTTGCGCAAGTTGATCGAAAAGAGGAGCCGGCTCCTCAAGCCGCCGTTCCAGAGCGTCTCAATCCCAAACCGCCGGAGGCGGATTTAGAAGAAGGGATTATTGCCATCCGCAAAATTCCAATTGAACCTCTGCCCTGCCCCAAATGCGGTCATACGGTTTGTTTTCAGGGACCTTGTCCCGAGTGCGGGGAAACATATCAAAATATACTGGCTTTTAAAAAGAAAAAAAGGTGAGCACTTTAGCTCTCTGTGTTCACCTTTTTCTCCTGGAGCCGGCAAGAGGACTCGAACCCCCAACATGCTGATTACGATTCAGCTGCTCTACCAATTGAGCTATGCCGGCATCAAAAAAAATTATAACTCATGATCAATTTATCTGCAAGTGGTTTTCGCCGGTTCTTATCGGCCTGTGGGGTGTCATCTGCCGGTTGTTACCGGCCGGTTCAGTCGGCAACGGCTGCTTTTTGGCTAGATGGGACAGAGTTGGATCGCGCCCCATGCCGCCAGCCGTTCCCCGCAGATTATGAGTGCTCCGGTAACTCCCTCAAGGTCGCGGGCATAGGCGAGCGCCCTTTCCAGGTCTTCCGGGCTGCGAACCAGGTTGCCCAGGGCCGTTGCCGCCGCATCCGCCAGGGGAGCGGAGGGTGATATGGCCAGGGCGGCGTCGGCGCAGCCGCGGCTATACGAATGGCCGACCGTTCCGGAGGAGGTACAGATGCCGAGGGGGGTTTGTTCGGGTGCGACAGAAATCGCTATTTTTCCGCTCAAGGGAGATTTTCCGGCATAAATCCCGATCTTTACCGGTTCGACAGTATTAACAAACAAATCGCCGCCGTTTTCTACAATAACTTCGGCGGCATAGTTTTTCAGAAATAATCCGACAATCTCTGCGAATGCTCCCGCTACGGCAGCCATCGGACCGACCCCGGCCCGGTTGCCAGCCCGCACCATCTCCATGGCGATGGCAGGGACAGGCCCCTCATGCAGCAGCACCGGTTCAAGCGATGCCGCAAAATCCGGATTTTGAGCCCAAAAAACCTCCAGCAGGCGGCGCTGCCTCCAGACGAGCTGCTCCACTGCGGCGGGCAGATCCGGCTTATAATGCCGCCTGGAAACGGCAATCCAGAGATCGGTTTCCTTGATCTGGACCGTAAAAGTCTGAAATCGCTTTCCGCCGGACAAGAAGCGATAAAAACGCCCGGTGCTCACTTTACTTCATCCAGGAGAGTTTCCATCGCCCGGGCGGGACAGGCGCGCAAGCAGAGTTCACAGATCACGCATTTCGAAGCGTCAAAAGAGACCTTCATCTCCGGGCGAGTCAGGGCCAGCGCTCCCGATGGACAGATTACCGAACAGGCTCCGCAATGGGTACACCGCTCTTCCACCCAGGTGATTTGCTGTTTCAGGTTCATGACCCGCAGCCCCTGCTCCTGCAGCCAGTCCAGTGCCTGCCGGAAGTTTGCTTCACTGCCGCTCAATTCGAGCATCAAGCGCCCTTCCTTTTTCGGGTTGATATCGGCACGCAAAATGTTAACCATCAGGTCATAATCTTTGACCAGGTGATAGATCACCGGCTGTTCAACCAGGGCTGGCGGAAAACGAAGGACCAGTTTCTGCTTAATCATTGGTAATCTCCCTCCTTACTCGGAACCGCGCTGGGGTAAAGATTTCAGGCTAATACCTGCCTCAATTGAAGGCAGCGGCGCCGCCGGCCTTGCCAGCAGGAATTTTCCGCTTATAATCCATTCTTTCAGGGTCAAGGCAATCTCCCGGGCGCCGCTATAGCTGGACAAGGGAGCAGTCGGGACCCTGGTGCCATTGATTGAAATTTCTCCACTTCTGAGTTGCTTGTAGTTTACCAGCCCCAGGTTGCCTCCTTCCCGGTTCGGGTAAGCATGGCTGTAATCAACCACGGGAGCAAAAATATCTTCGTCCTTGACCGCACAGTATTCCATGATCTCTTCATTAAGAATGGGAATCGGTATGCCGAGCCCTACCTGCAGGGTGGCACCGTAGCCGAGAAAGCTGAGACCGCGCAGCCAGCAGGGCTTCATCTGCTTGAGATCACCGATTACGGCCAGGGTGCCGGCGGGATAAAGGGGTGTACCGTTGGCCGCCCGTTCCACGCACGGGTTATGCTGGGTGCCGTGCCAGGCCACATAGCCGATTCCCCCGCCCAGGAAGATGCGGGTGCCGATGCCGATTGTTTTCAGCAGGGGGTCGTTGAACAGCGGGCTTAACTGGCCGGCACTGCTATAATTGGCGTTTCCGAGATGAGGCTTTAGCACCCCCATATAGGTGTAAATGGTTTTATCACTCAGGTTAACGGCCACATTATAGTTTTGATAAGCATTGCGGGGATTGAACAGGGTGGCCTCGTTAATTTCCGATAAGCGGAAAACGGTTTTAATCTTCTTGAGCGGGTAACAGTCTGTTCCGTAAGCGAAAGCTTCGAGTTCAATCTCTTTCCCCGCCACCAGATCTTCGATGACATGGCCTCCACCATAGGTGAACTCACCGGGATAATTACGATTGGCCGGATCCGCGGCAGGCAAGGCGGTCGCGCCGAGATAGGCATCAACTGCGGCTACGCCGGCATAGGCCGGCACACCGTTTAAATAGACTTCGTTCATCTTGATCCTGGGTTTGGAATGTCCAAAATTTAAAAAAACTCCGGAGGAGCACATAGGGCCGAAAGTTCCAGTGGTCACCACGTCCACTGCCGCCGCTGCGCCGGTGATCCCTTTTTGCTCGACCAGGTCAAGCACCTCTTCCGCAGTCATAACAACAACCCGGCCGCTTTTGATTTTCTCGTTAATCTCTTCAAAAGTACGCTGGACACTCATATCAAAAGCCTCCTCCGTGATCTTTATCGCCACCATAATTATAACATAGACAAATTGCATAAAAAAAGAAACCGCGGTTGGCGCGGTTTCCCGGTAATTCCATTGGCCGCTTATGCTCCGGTGAGTTCTTTCAGGTAGTTTTCAAATAACTCTTTGTATTCTTCAGGGGAAGTTAAAAAGTCAAAGGCGCTATTGTTATCAATAAAAACGCGGTACAAGGGCAGTCCGGTGATAAGGTTAAGTTGAGGCACCTGGATGACCGGACAGCGCTGCAAAGGAGGCACGGACCGGTAGTGCTTGTTGACTACAAATTCAGGTCCCTCTTCGGTTTGCAGTTCAAAGTAGCCCCCGCCGGCCATCTGCCGGATCGGCTCGTAAACGGATGAAAAATCGCGGGCTACCCAGTTGCTCATGATCAGATACTCGGTACCGGGGTTGATCGTGATGTGGCCGAAACCGGGTGGAATCAAGACCTTGTCACCGGGCTTGGCCGCGATCAGGAGCACCGTTTCCAAACGATCGGCTTCTTCCGGATGTAACCGCTGCAGCAAGTAATGGGCCCGGCCGTGCAGGACCTCGTATACTTCAGGGTAAGTTAAGCCGGTGCCCGGTTTTTCCGGATGATAGTGTCCCGCTGTTTTAATATACTCCCGGTCCAAGGTGCCCGGGCAGATGACAGTAATGTCATAGCGCAATCCCTTTCTCTCAATGAGGGCTTCGTCTTTGCCGTACGAGACCCCGCGGTACATATAGTACAATTCATCCTGGCCCGAAGCATCGGGGTTATAAAGGACGTCGATCATATCCTGCCAGCGGCGAATGGCGGGCTGGTCATTTACATTTTCCATCCCCTCGCCAAATAAAAGCCTCTTTTCATCCGAATCCCACTTGACCGGCAGGCCGCTCTGCTTGCTTAAATCGATCATCTTTCTAGCTCCTTCTCCGGGTTTCCAATCATCAATTCCATCCTCCCATGCACTAATAATTATAATGGCTTACTTTACCCACAAAAGCTAACCCATCTCTGCAACCAGATTCGTCAGATCAACCACCCGGCAAGAGTAAGCCCATTCATTGTCATACCAGCCCAGGACGCGAACCAGGTTGCCGCCGACCACCATGGTGGAAAGTCCATCCACGGTTGCAGAGAAGGGATTGCCGCTATAATCGGCCGAAACAAGGGGTTTATCGCTAAAAGCGAGGTAGCGGGATCCCTGAGCCGCTTCTTTGAAAGCTTCATTCACCGCCGCCGGGCTAGTGCTTTTCTCCAGCTCGGCCACAAAGTCAACCAGTGAAACGGTGGCGGTCGGGACACGCACGGCGAAACCGTCAATTTTACCCTTTAACTCGGGAATAACCTCGCCCACGGTTTTTGCAGCCCCGGTGGAGGTGGGAATCATTGACAGAGCTGCTGCACGGGCGCGTCGCAGATCCGGATGGGGCAGATCCAGCAACTGCTGATCATTGGTATAAGAATGCGTTGTATTCATTAAGCCTTTACGAACACCGAAGTTCTCGTGGAGCACCTTCACCAACTGAGCGAGAGCATTGGTGGTACAGGAGGCGTTTGAGAGCAGGAAATGCTCAGCCGGGTTGTAAATCTTTTCGTTGACCCCGAGCACGATTACCGCATCGACCTCCCCCGGCGCGGTAATGATTACCCGGCTCGCGCCTGCTTCCAGATGGGCGGAAGCGGTATCCCGTTTCCGAAAACGGCCCGTTGCTTCAATGACCAGGTCAACCCCATTCTCCCTCCACGGGATCTGCGCCGGATCCCGCTCCGCATAAACACGGATCAGATTGCCGTTTACCAGCAAACCGTTCTCTTCAGCTTTAACGTCGTCCTGTAACTCGCCGTAGATGGAATCATATTTTAGCAGATGGGCCAAGGTCGTGCTGTCTACCAGGTCGTTAATCGCCACCACCTGAAATTTCCCATCTTTCAGGGAGGCGCGCAAGGTCAGACGGCCAATCCGGCCGAAGCCATTGATCCCTACTCTGAGCATAAAAATTGAATCCTCCTCACTATTATAGTAGCCTTAATCGATTAGCCTGATGTTATTTTAAGGTACTTGTAATTTTTTATGCTTAGCAGCCCATCCCAACTTTTAAGCGCGCCCTTGTGCCAGGCTAAAAGGCTATGCTACAATAGTAACCAATCTCTCCGCCTATTAGATTAATCGTATAACATTTCCGTTTCCACTGCAATATATTTCTGGGAAACACTGCTATTTTTGCTAATCCAAAATCATCAACAGGAGGGTAGGCAGGTGGAAAAGATCAGGGTAATTGTGAACGGTGGAGCCGGCAAAATGGGACGAAGTATTGTCAAGGCTATTTACGGCAGCGAAGATCTAGACCTGGTTGGCGTTGCCGACCTGCTAAATCAAGGCGAGGATGCGGGCACCGTGGCTGGAATAAGCCCCCTGGGCATTAAAATAACCTCCGACCTGGAGCGGCTCTTAAAGGAAAGCGGCGCTGCCGTGATGATCGATTTCACTTCACCGCTGACAGTAATGGATAATATCCATGCGGCTCTGCAGCACCGCGTTGCGCCGGTTGTGGGAACAACCGGAATTACCGGGGACAATCTGGAGCAAATAAAGAAATGGATAGAGCAGTACGACACCGGGGCCATTATCGCCCCCAACTTCTCCCTGGGTGCGATCTTATTGCTCAAGGCAGCCCAGTTATGCGCCCGTTACTTTCAGGCGGTGGAGATCATCGAGCTGCACCATGATGAAAAGCTGGATTCTCCCTCTGGAACCGCAATCAATCTGGCCCGGCACATCTATAAGGCCGCCGGCAAGCAACAGCCGCAAAAAGAAGCGCTGGAAAAGATCCCCGGCACGCGCGGCGGAAATGTGGACGGGATCCCGATTCACAGCATTCGCCTGCCGGGGATGATCGCCCACCATGAAGTGATCTTCGGGGATGTGGGACAGGTGCTGACGCTGCGCCATGACACCATGGACCGTTCGAGTTTTATGCCCGGGTTGTTCCTGGCAGTACGCCGCGCCCCGGCCAATAAAAAATTAATTTACGGCCTGGAGAAGCTGCTGGACTGAGGATGGTATATTTCGGGCTCCGTTAAATACAAAATAAAAGGACAGGAACCTCTCTTAAAGAAAGGAATGCCCTTTTCATGACTGCAGTTGTCTTAGCTCTCTTAATTGCAGCCGCAGCCGGCATCACAATGGCCGTTCAGGGAGCGCTGAATGCCTCGTTAAGCAAGGTCATCGGGCTGCTGGAAGCTACCCTGGTCGTGCATCTGGTAGGAGCCGCTCTTTCCCTGGCCATTCTCCTTGCTCTCCGCTCCGGAACAGGCGGCCTGCCTCAGCTTAAAGAGGCGCCGTGGTATGCCTACCTGGGAGGGGCGCTGGGAGTGCTCATCGTCATGGGGGTGGCTTTCAGCCTGCCCCGCGCCGGCGCAGCCAATGCCACCACCGCCATTATTATCGGCCAGGTCGCCACGGCCATGTTGATTGACCAGTTGGGCCTTTTCGGCATGGAAAAGATCCCGTTTTCCTGGTGGAACGGTCTCGGCCTCGCCCTCCTGGCAGGGGGCGGCTACTTTATGCTCTGCAAGTAAACTGTTATCGCCGCCGGATCAGGTTAAATAGATGGGATTGGAAATGATCCAGGGGCGGGGGCGCCCAAAGCGGGGCCGGTAATAAACTTCAACCCGGTAACCGCCCGGCGCAGGCGGTGAAAATTGCATTTCTGCCCCGTCAACCTGGCCAACCAGGCGGCCGTGATGAATGATCCGGATCCGGGAGCGGCTGGTGGGAGATTTAACCTGCAGCTCCAGCCCCCGGCGATAGGGGAGCTGCTCGCCCATCAGCAGCGGCTCAGGAACACCGGCGCAGCGGCAGTAATAGGAAAAACCTTTCCCCGGATAAAGCTGATCAAATGAGATGTAACAGCGTCCCTCGCCCAGGGCGGCATAGATCTGCCGTTTTGCCACCGCAAAATCCCGGCTCAACGGTTCCCGCAGGCAGACATAGGTATTGATCGTCTTAAAGAGAAAGCGGTAGGGGAAAATTTCCACATCAATCAGGCCCAGCAGCCTTTTTTTAAAGGCATGGGCATCGGTCCCCCCGATCCCAACCGTCCGGCGGCCGCTTAGAATAAAACAATCCCAAAGGCGAAGCACTTCTGCAGGAGGCCCGTCCATGGCCGCCCGGCGGTTGAAGAGAAACCAGTAGATGGTGCGCAGCGCCGAGCGGGCGCGGCCGCGCCAATGAGAAGTGTAATTCCAGATTTCCAAGCCGGTAAAATTAAAGACGGGCCAAACCGTCCAGGGATAGGCTTTTCCGTTCTCGATCAGGGGTGAACCTTTTTCAAAAGGGTGGGCAATAAAACCGAGGGCACCCTGCGCCCGGACCTGGTCGATCATCTCCTGGGGATCCGTTTCGTTTGCGGGGGGCAGCGCCGACAAACCCAGGGCCAGGTAATGATTACTGTTGCGATTCAGCTCGGCGCCGACCAGGAGCGCCACATCGCCATAGTAGCCTTCTTCCGGCAGGGCGGCCAGAGTTTGGTGATCGGTGATGATCACATAACTTAAGCCGGCAGAGGCTGCGGCGGCGGCGATCTCCCCTACCGAGGCGCTGCCGTCTGAATAGAGGGTGTGGATATGGATATTGCCCGCGTAACTGAACATGAAAGGCTTAATACGCAGCGGCAATTTTGCGGCTGGAGATCAAAGAGTCGGAGAGCAGGCTCAAATTATCAAGCACCTTGGCGGTCCCTTTCACCACGCAGCTAATCGAGTCTTCGGCCAGGTAAAACGGCACTCCCGTCTCTTGCGTTAAAAGGCGGGGGAAACCGTCGAGCAGCGCCCCGCCGCCGGTTAACACGATGCCCCGCTCAACTATATCACCGGCCAGCTCCGGCGGTGTTTTCTCCAAAACCTGCTTAACCCCTTGCAGGATTGCCCACAGCGGTTCGGCCAGGGCCTCCACCACTTGCTGGGTTGTGATTGTGAGAGAGCGCGGCAAGCCGCTGACCAAGTCACGGCCGCGCACATCCGCTTCCAGGTAACGGCTGTCGGGATGGGCTGAACCGATGGCTATTTTTAGCGATTCAGCAGTGCGCTCGCCGATCAGGACATTGTATACCCTTTTTATGTAGCGGACGATTGCCTCATCAAATTTGTCGCCGCCGACGCGGACACTGGTGCTCTCGACCACCTCGCCCATGGAGATCACCGCGATATCGCTTGTCCCACCTCCGATATCGACAACCATATTGCCGCTGGGTTCAAAGATATTCAGCCCCGCCCCGAGTGCGGCGGCACGCGGTTCCTCGATCAGATAGATTTCCCGGGCACCGGTCCGACCGACAGCTTCGATGACCGCTTTCTGTTCCACGGAGGTTGTCCCGGCCGGAATGCAGACTACTACCCGGGGCCGGAATAAACGCCGTTTATGCCCTGCCTTGGCAATAAAATGTTTGAGCATTATTTCGGTTATATCGAAATCGGCGATCACACCTTCTCTTAAAGGCCGTACCGCCACGATGTTTCCCGGAGTTCGCCCGAGCATCCGTTGAGCCTCGCTACCGATAGCAAGAATCCTTTGGGATTGTTGTTCAAAGGCGACCACGGCTGGTTCGTTTAATACTATACCTCTTCCTTTAACAAAGACTAGAATGCTGGCAGTGCCCAAATCGATGCCGATATCAGTCGTTAAGGCCACAGGCCACCCTCCTCCGGGCATCCCAAGCGGGTAACGAGACTTAGTAATAGGTTGATTGGTAATAAGAAAATTCAACATATTCCTGGCATATCCTTTTTATTATGTTTGATCTGAGAAATAATTTTTTTTACATTATACTTTTTGTTTTAAAGCCAAATATTTACGGCGAGTGGCCTCTCCACCACGCAAATGACGCTCGGCCTTGTTTATTTCCAGAATTTTTTTTACCTGCCGGGCTAAATGGCGATTAACTTCAGGCAGTCTTTCCGTAACATCCTTATGCACTGTACTTTTGCTGACTCCAAAATTGCGGGCAACCTGGCGCACCGTCGCCCTCGTTTCCACGATATATTTACCGATCTCCAATACCCGCTGGAGGATGTAATCGTGCACCGCAGGGCCCCCTTTTTCTTCGGCTTTCCATAGATTATATGAGGAGGCCGCATAAAAAATGACTTCCACCGGGGCAGGACAGGGTTTCGCAGCGATTTTAGGCTAGATCCCCATGCCCCCGCCGGGCGGGGCACAATCAGAAAGCCGAAAATGGCGCCATTCCAAATCCCCTCTCCCCCTCTTTGGAGGGAGAGCAGCCATAGTCCCCAGGGCCCTTATAATGTCATCCTGAGCGAAGCAAAGGATTTCGCAGCGAAGATCTTCAAACGGGGTACTGCTGCCAGTTCCTTCGGGCTGTCCTCAGGATGACATCAGGGGGCTGCAAGTAGGGCTGTTGCTCTTCCTTCTTCCCGAGTAAAACGAGGTACGCCACACTGACCAAGGAGGGCAAATAATCTTAAGGCAGATATTTACCCGGATCTACCGCTTTGCCAGCCTCAATGATCTCCAGATAGAGGTAATCAGGTTCGTTGGCAAAGCCCGGTCCGACTGTGCCGATGATCTCACCCTTGCTGACAGTATCACCCTCTCTGACCTGAACATTGCCGAGGGCCCCGTAATAGCTCTTGCAGGCATTTTGGTGTTCCAGGACCACGGTGCGGCCATGGGGCTTGCCCCGTTCGCTAACCCTGGATACCGTTCCGTCCCAAATGGCGGCTACTTCACTTCCCGCCGGAGCCTGAATAGCAATTCCGCTGGAATAGTAATAAAGGGTTTTCTCCCGCAGCATCTGTGCGAAATCATAAAACAGCTCGCCGCGAAGCGGCCAGGCGGCCTCAACAGAAGTCTGCTCCGTTACCGGTTCGGGAGCCTCCGGCACGGGATCCGCTGCCGCTTCTGCGGGATCTTGAACCGCTGTTTCTACCGCTTCTTCCTGCTCTTCTTTCATTTCATTTTCTGCTTGCTCCGCTTCTTCATTGTAGACCGACCACTCGAACGGCGGCTCTTCAACAGCATATGGTTCGATCAGGCGCAACCGGTAAATATTCCAGATAAAAAAGCCGCTTGCCAGCAGAAGCGTGAGCAGGTAGATGGACATGATCCGGTAAACACGGGGCATGGTCCGGAACCGGTGGTAGAGCTTTTGCACCCCGCCCCGAAACGAGTTAAAAAGAAGCCCCACTTTCTGTAAGGCGATTCTGCCGGCATGTGACAGTTTATTGATCAATAGCTTGAATTTTGATTTTTCAACCTGACGTTTGGATTTTTTGACCCGGGAGACCAATGATTATCACCTCAAAATGGTATTTTAACCATTTGAGGTAATTATATACAATTATTTTGTGAATATAATATCGGTGCCGGGGTAGTAGAAGGAGAGAATTTGCCGGTAATTTTTACCGCTTGCAGCAGCCCCGTCGGCGCCATACTGGCAAAGGCCGACACCGTGGCCGTGGCCGTGGGTTTTAAAGAGCAGTCCGTCTTCACGGTGTTCCCAGGTGAAAGCGGTGGAGGGGAGACCCAGCAGGGTTCTTATTTCTTTTCCTTCAAATTTACTTTCGCTAACCTGCAAAATTCCCACCCTGCCTCCAGGGGTCTCTTCTAAAACAGCGAGCGGCAGTTGGGCCATTGTTGCCGCCGGAATGGCAACATCTTTGAGCAGGGCTTCGCCCAGGGTCTCATAAGAGATCAGCGTTTCCCGGCGATAGTAGGGGGAATGGCTACAATAAGGGCAGATCAGATCCTGTAAATAGGGAGTCGGGCCGCCGCTCCAGATCGCCTGGGAGCTTTCGGTTCTGCCGCCGCAGGTGGAATGATAAACCGCCTCAATTAAATGGCCTTCATAGACGATCACCTCTCCCGCCGTAGCCTCGACCGCCGCCCTAACTCTGGCAAGATCATGATCCGCTTCAGCGGCAGAGGAATCCATAGCCTTTTTTTGTGGATCAAGCCATGCCTGGCAGTGGGTGCTGTCCGAACAGATATCGGCCGGTTCCGGGGAGTTGTCGCAACCCTGACCGCCCATCAGGCGGCTCCGTTTCAGCGTATATGTACGGGCGGCCACGGCCTGGGCTTTTAACGCCTCCATCTCGAAAGAGGAGGGCATTTCCGCCAGCACCACACCGACCAGATATTCCTCCAGGTCCATGGTTACAACTTCATCCAAGTCGGTGCGATAAAAACGGATTTTTATGCTTTCGGGTTCCGGTGCTGGTTCCGGCTCCTCTTCTGCCTCCGGTTCGATACGCGGGGAAGGCGGGCGGCCGATACTGACCGCTGCAGCCGGCAAGCAGATGACAATGACAACGATGCCCAAAAAAAGAATGGCGGCATTTCGGATCATGGCTTCCTCCGGAGTGATCAGGTTTTATCAACAATATATGAAACCTGTCCTCCTATTAGACCACGTAAAAGCCGCTGCAAAAAACAAGGGGACTGTCGCAAAAGTGGTTGAGTTAGTTAAGAAATGCAGTCTGGGCGAAGATGTAGAGAAGTGAAGCTCTGCTCCTCGCGTATGTCATTCAGAGCGAAGCGAAGAATCTCTTTTTTACCCACCCTCAGAATGACAACAAGGAGCTCAGGGTGATAGATAGGGCTGCCCTTTTGAGGCAGCCGCCTTTTTTTGGGATCCACTGATTTGGCTTTATCTAGCTGCCGAGCCCTAACGCCCGGTCGGATACCTGCCGCCCGATCTCGATCCGCGCCCCCAACCGGGACAACCTCTCTTCAAGCCGGCTGTAGCCGCGCCGGAGGTGAACAATGCCGGAAATCTCCGTCACTCCTTCCGCGGCCAAAGCGGCCAAAAGCAGTGCCGCTCCCGCCCGGAGATCCGAGGCACAGACCGGAGCGCCGGTAAGCATACGGGTACCCTGTATGATCGCGTGATGGCCTTCCACTTTAATCTGCGCCCCGAGCCGGCTCAATCCTTCCACATGGCGAAAGCGGTTTTCAAAAACCGTTTCCGTAACAATGCTGGTGCCTTCAGCCAGTGCCAGCAGGGTCATGAACTGAGGCTGCAGGTCCGTGGGAAAGCCCGGATAGGGCAGCGTTTTCAAATCTACGGCTTTCAAGGTTCCGCTGGAAGCAACCCGAATGGCAGTGGGCTCAATTTCTTCCACCACCGCACCGACTTCGCGGAGCTTTGCCAGCAGGGGCTTCAGGTAATCGGGGACAATATTTTCCACAATGATATCGCCTCCACTGATTACCCCGCTCAGCATCAGCGTCCCCGCTTCAATGCGGTCCGGTATCACGGTATGCTTTGTCGCACCCAGCGCCTCCACACCGTCAATGCGTATGGTGGTGGTTCCGGCGCCGCTGATTTTGGCCCCCATGCTATTCAAGAAGTTTGCCAGGTCGACAATTTCCGGTTCTAACGCCGCATTTTCCAGTATGGTAGTGCCTCGCGCCAAAGTTGCCGCAGCCATAATATTTTCCGTGGCACCGACACTGGGGTAATCCAGGTAAATCCGCGCACCCCGCAGGCCGCCGGTTTCTCCCTCAATGCAGCCGCCCCTGACCTCCAAATTCGCCCCCATGGCGGAAAGGCCTTTTAAATGCAAATTAACGGGGCGCGAACCGATAGCGCACCCGCCTGGTAAGGAAAGCCGCACCTTGCCGCAGCGGGCCAGCAGCGGCCCCAGCACCAGAAAAGAAGCGCGCATCTGCTGCACCAGGGCAGGAGGCGGCTCACAAGACAGAGCACTGCCGGGAGTTATTTCGATCGTTTCTTCACGCGGTCTGAAACGAACCGCCGCACCCAGGGATTCCAGGACCGCGATCATGGTCTGCACATCGAGGAGATCCGGAACGCCTTGTAAAATGATTTTTTCTGCCGAGAGAAGGGCGGCAGCCATGATCGGCAAGCTTGCATTTTTCGAACCCTTGGTTCTGATTCTACCTCTTAAAGGGATGCCTCCCTGAACAATCAGTGTCTCTGACTCCATGCAGTTCTTCCTTCCAGGTATATTGGTTTAATTAAAAATACAGTGAGGGAGACAATAAAAGCGGAATGCCGGCCCGCACCCGGATCCCGCCGGCAACCGGATCGGTAAAAAGCTCGAGATTCAAGTTAACCGGATCGTCTTCCAGAACGATTTTGGTTCCAATCTGCGGGAGATAAGCCAGCAGGAGAACCGATCCGTTATATGCGGCAGCGTTTTGAACCTCTCCACCCAGACTGCCGGCCAGGTCAAAGGCCCGCCGAAATAAATCTTCACTGGCAGCCCCGCCCGGCAGGAGTGCTTCGCTATTCCAGACCTCAATCGTAGAAAAACCGCTTTGATCCAGCATTGCTTTTAGCTCTTTAATGGCGCCGGATCCGAAGCCTTCAGGATTGGCTTCCTCGACCACGAGCAGGCTCAAATCCTCGTATTCCGCGATCTTCACTGCCGTACGTGAAGAGGCGGGCAAATTGCTGATCTTGCCTTGCAACTCGTGCCCGTCAACGCCGGGAACAAAGATATAATGACGGTCAACTATTCTTTCGGCACCAATACCGGCAAATCCTTTTGCCAATAAAAGGCAGTAATCGCTCTCTCGCCCGGGATCATGCAGGGGAAGAGTCACCAGAAATCCGATCAGAAAGGCCAGAAGTATTTTTTGCAGTGCCATGGCCGCTCCTCTCCCTCCAAAAACTAAAAACTAAGGGATATTATGGCCATAGCACCAGACAATTATCCCGAACGGCTTATTTTCGTAATTTCAGGCGTTGAGGCGGCTTTCCTGGCCGGCTTCCGGCTGCGGTACTGTTAAGTTTTCGCTCGCACTACGTCCTTGATCTTCATCAACCTGGTCAAGGCGCCGCGTTCATTCTCATCAAGTTTCATCGCAATATAGCGGATCGTTTCCTCAATTTTAGGAATTAAAACGTGTTCCAGGGCATTAACCCGCCGGCGAGTCTTTTCAATCTCCGCGGCGAGCAGCTCTACCGCTTTCTCGAGCTGGGCCAGTTCCAGCAGCTCAGGCATAATCCCGGATAAAGTTTCAATGGAAATATCCAATTCAGCCGAAGTATCGGCGAAACCATAGGGATAGATGCCGGCATCGCCCTGCTCCGCCGTTTTTTCCTGCCAGGAAAATCGAGGGACATAGACGCTCATGATGTTTTGCTTATGCACGCTTAAGGCAAAATCCCTGGTGGGGTACATGAGTGCCTCTTCAAGAACCTCCAGCGGCATGACCGCCCTGGCCAGTAAAAACTCGGCAAAAGCTCCGGCCAGTTCCTGCTCGATCCGTTCGCGCAACTCTTTATTTTTTCGCACCAGCAGGATGAACTGGCGGATCAGTTCATCCTGTTTATCCTTCAGGAGTTTATGGCCGCGCCTGGCCATTGACAGCCTTTTTTTTAGGCGGTTCAACTCCATGCGGGTGGGATTGACCCGGATTTCCATGAAGCTAAGCCTCCTCCCGGGAGGGCAAATATTTATCGAGATATTCATCGCGCACCCGTTTTAATTCGGCGCGCGGCAGCATCGCCAGCAGCTCCCAGCCCAGGTTCAAGGTTTCCTCGATGCTGCGGTCCTCCTCTTCACCCTGGCAGATGTAACGGTTTTCAAATACATCAGCAAAGCGGGAGAAAAGGCGATCGCTTTCGCTCAAGGCGGCGTCACCGAGGATGGCGGCCAGTTCTTTGGCTTCTTTACCCCGGGCATAGGCGGCATAGAGCTGGTTCATGGTATCGGAGTGATCTTCCCTGGTTTTGCCGGCCCCGATCCCCTTATCTTTTAACCGGGATAGCGACGGCAGGACATCGATGGGCGGGTAAATTCCTTTGCGGTGCAGCTCCTGGCTTAAAATAATCTGTCCCTCCGTGATATACCCGGTCAGATCTGGGATGGGATGCGTCTTATCGTTCTCCGGCATGGTCAAGATCGGCAGCTGAGTAATGGACCCTTCGCGTCCCTCGATACGTCCCGCCCGTTCGTAGAGCGTTGCCAGGTCGGTGTAAAGGTAGCCAGGGTAACCACGCCGGCCGGGTACTTCCTTGCGGGCCGCCGAAATTTCTCTCAGGGCCTCGGCATAATTGGTAATATCGGTCAAAATAACCAGCACATGCATCCCGTGTTCAAAGGCGAGGTATTCCGCCGCGGTGAGAGCCATCCGGGGGGTAGCAATCCGCTCAATGGCCGGGTCATTGGCCAGGTTGATAAAGAGAATCGCCCGTTCAATGGCGCCTGTGCGCCGGAAATCGCTGATAAAAAAGTCAGCCTCTTCAAAGGTAATCCCCATGGCGGCAAATACCACGGCAAAGCGGGACTCCGTGCCGAGCACCTTGGCCTGGCGGGCGATCTGCGCAGCCAGGCGGGAATGGGGCAGCCCCGCGCTGGAGAAGATTGGCAGCTTCTGCCCCCGCACCATGGTGTTCATCCCATCGATGGCGGAAATCCCGGTCTGGATGAACTCTGAAGGATAATCCCGCGCATACGGGTTAATCGGAGAACCGTTAATATCGAGCCGTTTATCCGGAATGATCCGCGGACCATTGTCGCGGGATTGGCCAAGGCCGCTAAAAACACGGCCAAGCATATCCAGGGAAACGGGGAGTTCAATCGATTTTCCCAAAAAGCGAACCCGGGCCGATTTAATGTTTAACCCGGTTGAACCTTCAAAAATCTGGACAAGGGCCTTATCCCCGTCTACCTCCAGCACCTGCCCGCGGCGTATATCTCCGCCGGGCATCTCGATTTCGGTCAGTTCATTGTACTTAACCCCTTCCACATGCTCAACCAGCATTAGGGGTCCGGCTACTTCCACTACGGTCCTGTATTCCTTAAGCATCTTCTTCCCCTCCCTCCAGGCCACCGAGCGAGGCCACCTGCTCCTTGATTTCCTGGTCCAGGCTATCCAGCGTGGCGAGTTCGGCTTCGGAAACATACTTGGCCCTGGCAATGCGCTCCCTTACCGGCAGGGTAAAGAGCCTCTCCAGGTCAAGATCAATTTCTCCTTTTTCCACCACTCTTAAAGCCTCGTGATGGAAGTTTAAAATCAGTTCCAGCATCCGGAACTGCTTGCGCAGCGAAGTATAGGTGTCTACTTCGTGCGTGGCATTCTGGTGCAAATAGTCCTCCCGAATCGACTTGGCGGTCTCCAAAACCAGCCTCTCCCGGGCCGAAAGGGCGTCAATCCCCACCAGGCGCACGATTTCCTCCAGTTCCGCTTCTTCCTCCAACAGCCGCATCGCTTCGCGGCGCATTTCATTCCATTTCTCGCCCAGGTGCTCGCTGAAGTAGGGAGCGACAGTATCCTGGTAAAGTGAATAGCTGAGCAGCCAGTTAATGGCCGGGAAATGACGGCGGTAAGCCAGGGAGGCATCGAGGCCCCAGAATACCTTGACAATGCGGAGCGTGGCCTGAGAAACCGGTTCGGAAAGGTCGCCTCCGGGAGGCGATACGGCGCCCACAATGGTCAACGCTCCTTCACGCCGCTCCGTGCCAGGGCAAATGGTGCAGCCCGCACGCTCATAAAATTCGGCCAACCTTGAGCCGAGATATGCCGGGTATCCTTCTTCACCGGGCATCTCTTCGAGGCGTCCGGACATCTCCCGCAAGGCTTCAGCCCAGCGGGAGGTGGAATCGGCCATCAGGGCAACACTGTAGCCCATATCGCGGAAATATTCGGCAATGGTGATCCCCGTATAGATGGAGGCTTCCCTTGCCGCCACGGGCATATTGGAAGTATTGGCGATCAGCACGGTCCGCTTCATCAACGGTTCCCCCGATTTGGGGTCCTTCAACCCGGGGAATTCCTTTAACACGTCGGTCATTTCATTGCCGCGCTCGCCACAGCCGATGTAGACCACGATCTCAGCGTCAGCCCACTTGGCCAACTGGTGCTGGGTGACTGTCTTCCCGCTGCCGAAAGGACCCGGGATACAGGCCGTCCCGCCCATGGCGATGGGGAAGAAAGTATCAATAATCCGCTGGCCGGTGATCATCGGCTTGCACTGGCCGATTTTCTCCGCATAGGGCCGCCCTTTGCGGATCGGCCATTTTTGCATCATGGTCAGCTCTACCGGACCTTCCGCCGTCTCCAGCTTGACCACCACGTCTTCCACAGTAAATTCCCCGGAGAAGATCTCCGTAACGGTGCCTGCAGAGATATGGGGCGGGACCATGATGCGGTGTTCCACCAGTGTTGTCTCCTGGACAGTCCCCAAAATATCCCCGGCCTGCACCTGGTCGCCCTTTTCTACCCTCGGCTTAAATTCCCAGCGGCGCTCCCGATCCAGGGCGGGGACATCAACGCCGCGAATGATATAATCTCCGACCTGCTGGCGAATGATGTTTAAGGGACGCTGCACCCCGTCAAAAATTGATTCAATCAAGCCGGGACCCAGCTCCACGCTTAAAGGAGCCCCGGTATTGTAGACCGGCTCGCCAGGTCCCAACCCAGTGGTTTCTTCATAGACCTGGATGGAAGCCCGATCGCCGCGCAGCTCAATAATCTCCCCGAGGAGTCGCGCTTCGCTGACCCTGACCATATCATACATCCGGGCATCACCCATGTTGTCGGCAACAACCAGGGGACCGGAAACCTTGATAACTCTGCCTGCTTGCAAATGATCACCCTTCTTTCCTGAAAAGAATGTCGGCGCCGATCGCTTTTTCGACATTACTTTTAATTTTTTGCATCCCCAACCCGAGGGAACCTTTGCTATTGGGGATCAGCACCACCGCCGGCAAAAAGCGCTTATTTAGTTCATCGATCACTTCACCCAGTTCGCGGGCAAACTCTTCCGCAATCAGGATTACCGCATAGTGATCCGCAACCAGCCGTTTCAGAACGGAAAGGGCGGCTTCTGAATCGGTTACAGGAAAGGTGGCGACCCCCAGGGTTTTAAAACCGAGAATGGAATCTTTGTCCCCGATAACCGCCAGTTTATAGGTAGACATCACGCAATCGCTCCCTAATCGCATCGGCAGACAACTTGTTGATCTTGCCCACCAAGATCAGACGAATGTTTTTAACTTCGATCTCCTTGGCCCATAAATAGCCAATTAACGGTTCCGGCCCGAACGCGGACCGTTTTCCCCGCTGCAGGTAAGTGGTGATATAATCATCGGCCAGCTTCTCCAGCAAGGCACTGCTCCCTTTTTCCATCCAGCCCCGCACGCCTTCCTCGATCAGTGTGGCGTAATCGGTCCTGGAGAGCTGCCCGTGAAGAGCGTCAAGCGGTTCGTCGAAAAGTGAGATAAGCCGGTCCAGCGGCAAGCGGCCGCCTGGAAGGACCGCTTTTTTGAAAAAATCCCGGTCTCGCTCCATCCGCTTGACCCGGATAAAAGTTTTTAAGTTGATCAAATCGATCTGCCTGGCAAAGAGGCCCTTAAGAAAAGGGGATTGCAGGCGCGCCGCTTCAGCCATTAACTGCTCGAACAATACCCGGTCCAGGGCAAGATCAATCATCTGCGGGTCACGGGTTAACGGGAACTCCTCCATGATGCGATCCAGCGCACTGCGCAGCGGTCCCGGCAAATCCCGAAATCTTTCTTCGTCAACCATGGCCTGCAGCGTGGAAAGAGGAACAGTGCCTAGCGGCAGCAGCAGCTCTGCCTTGACCTGCAAATATTTGGCCTTAAGCAAAATTTTCAGATTGAGCACATCATACCGCAACCGCATGAGCGCGATTAAATCTTTCTGCGGGCTCATTTTCTCCAATTCGGCCAGGGTTAAGGCCATCTCCCGTTGGAGAATTTCTTCGAAATCATGCACTGCAGCCAGTTCGGCCACGGCACTGCCATAATCCGTTTCCGCCAGAATCTTTATCGCCTCATCCGCCGAGGCCGCATCGATCATCCGTTCCAGCTTGCTCCGATCGAGAAGGCGCGTCTCCAGCGCTCGAATCCTTCCAACCGCGTAAGCAAAACTGGTATCACGTGCCAGCGTCAATTTATCGGCTCTCCTTTCCGCAGGGGAAAGTATCGTTACTGCCCGAAAACTGCCCGCCGTTTCAAAGAAAGTGGTCCTCTTAGAACCAAAGGCAGGGCAATTTGGCTTATTCTCCTCTTTAAACAATTAAACAAGCAATTGCTTCCCGGCTGTTCAAAACTAGCCGAAAAGTATTTTGGCCACCGCCGGTTCCAGTTCGTCGCGCTGCATTTCCAAAAGGGACGCAAACGAACAATTGATCTCCACTCCGCCGGACTCTAGGATAAAACCGCCCTGGATATCCCTGGTCTCCCCGGATAGGGTTAATCGCCCTTCTTTTCCTGCTGCTTTCAGGGCCCGGTTAATCTCCTCCCAGAAGCGGGCCGGTATCCTCTCCCGATCCCGCGGCGAAAGGTAAATCGTCTCGCTGCCGGTCTCAACTACGGCCAGCAACAGATCGTGCAAAACAACCTGATAGGCATCCAGCTCCAGATTGGAAAGTTCCTGCAGCGACTGCTGGAAGGCTTCTTCAATCAATTGCTGTTTAACCGACAGCAGCTCCTTGCGCGCTTCCAACTGGGCTGCCCCGAGAATACGCCGTTTTTGCTCGGCAGCCTTTTTAGCAGCCTGCGCCAAAATCTGCTCGCGCCTGGCTGCGGCGGTCTTTTGCGCTTCGGCTTCGATTGCCGCCACCTTGGCCGCAGCCTCTTTACGCTCCGCTTCCGCTGCGGCGGTGGCATCAGCCATGATCCGGCCGATGATTCTTTGCGCTCCATCATTCATTTAAGGTACACCCCTTTACATGAACAGCAGCAACAAGAGTGAGACCAAAACGGAAAATACAGCGAAGGTTTCCACCATCACGGCGAAAGTAATTGCCTTGCCCATTTCTTCGGGGCGCTTGGCAATTAAACCGATCCCCGCCGCTGCAGCACGGCCCTGGGCAATGGCGGAGAGAAAGCCGACCAGCGCAACCGGCAAGGATGCCATCAGCATGGAAAGTCCCTCTGTTACAGTCAAACTGGCCACTTCTCCGGTAAAGATGCCCAGGTTGATCATGATTACCAGCCCTGTCAAGAGACCGTAAATGCCCTGGGTCATGGGTAAAGCCTGCAATAAAAGAGTTTGACCGAACTTGTCGGGGTCCTCGGTAACCAAACCGGCAGCGCTCTCTCCAACCAAACCCACACCAATCGCGGAGCCGATACCTGAGAGACCGACCGCCAGGGCCACTCCCAAAAGCGCTAAAACGATTCCCTCCATGTTAAACGAATGCCTCCTTTATTCATCTGCTTCCACTTTTTCTTAAAACTCATTGCCCTCGATTCCACTTCAGCACATCTATATATTTATGGGTGAGCCGGAAGGGCCGGAAGGGCCGGCCTCCACCCTCAAAAAATTTGCCGAAAAATTCAATATACTGCAACCGGCTCGTATGCACATACGCCCCCAGCACACCGATGAGCATGTTAAAGAAGTGCCCGCCGGTTAAAATTATAGCCATAAACAGATACCCTAAGAGAGAGCCGGCCATCAGTTTGCCCATCACGTTAATGACCGTGGCAATCACCGCGGTAGAAAGGCTTAAGGCCAGCAGGCGGGAATAGGATAGAACATCGCTGAGATATCCGGTAATATTATAAAGGCTCCCCAGCCCGCTAAAGAACTTCTTTAACAAGCCCTTTTGCTTGCGGCCCTGGGTAAGAACCAGCAATACCGCGCAGGCGATCACCACCCATTTGGCTGGAGTAGAAAACTGCGGCAGGGCAATCAGGATCAACGACGATAAGAAGACAAGCCAAAGCCCCTGATCCAGCAGCGCGTCAAGCAGTTTGCCGGCCTTGATACTCCGGTACGCCTGGATCCCCATGCCGAAATAAATGTGAAACAGACCGGCGCTAAAACAGAAGATCAACATGGTGATCGGGTCTTCCAGCGGGTTAAACCACAAGGGTGCCAGACCAAAGAAGTCTCCCAGGTAACCGCCAAATACAATCCCAAAGACCACGGAGGCGATGCCACCCCAGAAAAGTAGATCTACAAGCTGTTTGCCCATTCCAGCCAGCTTCAACTTGCGGGAGATAAAAAAGGCCAGTAGAGACAAGATGATGCCATAGCCCACGTCGGCCATGCAGATCCCGAAAAAGACGAAGAAAAACGGAGCCATAAAAGGCGTAGGATCAAGTTCATCTCTCCGGGGAACGCTGTAGAGCCGGGTCACCACTTCGTATGCCGCGACCGGGCCCCGGTTGGCCATCAACACCGGAACAGCTTCATTTTCATCCGGATCGCGGATCACCAGTACGGCCGTCTCTGCCTGCGCGCGCAGCTCTTTTTCCAGTTCATCCAGGTCTGGTAGAGGCACCCATCCCTTCAACAGAAAGCTGCTCTGCGTGCAAGCGAGGTTGGAGAAAGCCTCTAGCTTAGCCCGTTCATTGTCCAGGTAATCAAAACAGGCCATCAACAGAGGCCGCTGTTCCAGCAGAGCTTCTACTTTGGCCAGCACGGCAGAACGCTCCTGCTCCAGGGCGCTCAGCCTCTGTTCAACAGAGAGCGTGGCATCGGCGGCTGTTCCGGTTAAATGGGAGAAATCTACCGGGTTTGCCGCCGCATTTTTGAACAGGGAGGAGACAACTGCGGAATCATCAGTCATATAGATGAGCAAGCAGTAGGCCAAATCTTTATCCGTGGAGAACTCTTCCAGGTAAAAATCGGGGGCATCTGCTTTAAGGGATTCGATTAGGGCAGGATAGCTTTCCAAAGGGATGGTTACCAGGTCCATAGAGACGCAGTTGCTCTTTATAACTTCTTCGAGGGGGAGGGAGAAACCGATCCAGGGTTTTAATTCTGCCAGCAGGCTGCGGTAACGGGTTTCCTCATTGCGAATCCGGGTCAGATCCTCTTCCGCCTTCCGGCACGCGCCGTAAACAGCATCGATCTCCCTTGCCGAGGCAATATAATCGCTGTATTCCTGCGCGGTCAGCTCCAGCCTGGAGCCAGTAAATTGTTGTATAAAATTTTTACGGATCGGAAAATATCGCTGCAGAAAATCGAGGCAATAGCGAACTTCACCAAGATTTGCTTCCAATCGGGACACCGCTCCGCCAGCCTGACCGGGCTCAAGCAGGACCCGGATTTCAGCCCATTCAGGGCTCTCTTGCAGGTCAACCAGCTCCACCGACCCGAGTCGCTGCAGCAGTTCTAAAATGGCTTCCCGTTCCTCATTATGGGCCAGTAAATAGAGTTTTTTAATCTCAACTAGAGGCATGGAAATTCACGACCTTCCCCTTGATGAAGGCAACAGCCTCTGCCAGGCGGGATTGCGCCGCAGCCCTAAGGGCGGCAGCCTCGTCCCGCTGGGCTTTTACCAGCGGCTCAGCCTGCAGCCTGGCTTCTTTTTCCGCCTCTGCGATCAACTCTCTCGCCTGTGCTTCCGCAGCCGAAACCGTATCAGCAATCAGCGCCGCTGCCCTTGTCTCGGCTTCCTTGATCATTTTCCGGGCTTCCAGGCGAGTGTCCCGGATCAATTTTTCCGCTTTTTGCTCGGCCTCCCTGATCTTCTGCACGAGCTCAACAGTCAAATCTCTCACATCCTTTATTCAGGCTCAGCGGAGGTCTCAAAAAACTGCTATTCTTATTTGATTATATAAAAAAACTCACAATTATGCCAGTCAGTACAATAATATTCGAAAACCGGAGCTGCTCGCATCGGCGCATCCTCACATCACTGCGTCCCGGCAAGAACAGAGCGGTTGCGTGGCATTGAGTAGCCGCAGTCTAAGAGGAGACTAGAACAGATATCTCACCGCTACACCGGCTTCGGAAAAAATCTCCTTGGCGAGTTTGTCCGGGTAATCTTCCGCCAGGCAGATATGGCGAATCCCGGCATTGACCAGCATTTTGGCGCAAACCACGCAGGGGAAATGGGTGCAGTATAAACTGGCTCCTTTAACAGCTACCCCGTGAATCGCCGCTTGAATGATGGCGTTCTGTTCCGCATGTAGACCGCGGCAAAGCTCATGCCGTTCACCCGAGGGAACATGGAGCTGCTCCCGCAGGCAGCCCACATCGGCACAGTGGGCCAACCCGGTAGGGGTTCCGTTGTAGCCGGTGGAGAGAATGCGCCTCTGCAACACCAGGACGGCCCCCACCTTGCGGCGCAGGCATGTTGAACGGGAGGCAACAACTCTGGCAATCTCTAGAAAATATTCATCCCATGACGGCCTATCCAGCGGCCTCACCTCTATTATGCAATAGGAGAAGCATCACAAATTTCCAATACCCGCCGCTTAATGCGGGCCAGTTCCGCGGCATTGTCCCGATACACCAGCGTGTCATTTATGAGACGGGCGATTTCCACCATCTCGGCAGTCCCCATCCCGCGCGAGGTTACGGCGGGAGTACCCAGGCGCAAGCCGCTGGTGATCTTAGGACCGCGCGGATCGTAAGGCACGGCATTTTTATTGGCTGTAATCCCGACCTGATCAAGAAGGGCTTCCGCTTCGGCACCGGTAATGCCCTTGTTGCGCAAATCAACCAGGACCATGTGCGTATCAGTGCCGCCGGCTGAGAGGCAAAAATCGTGCTCGAGCAGGGCCTGGGCCAAGGCAGCGGCATTCTTCTTCACGTTTTGCTGGTAGATTTTAAACTCGGGAGTTTGGGCTTCCTTGAAGGCCACCGCTTTTGCGGCGATCACATGCATCAGCGGCCCGCCCTGCAAGCCGGGGAAGACAGCCCGGTCCACGGCCCGGGCAAATTGGCGGCGACATAGAATCAGGCCGCCGCGGGGACCGCGCAGCGTCTTATGGGTTGTGGAGGTGACCACCTCGGCAAAGTCAACTGGATTTGGATGTTCCCCGGCCGCAACCAGGCCGGCTACATGGGCCATGTCGACCATGAGCACTGCGCCGACCTCGCGGGCAATTTCCGCAAAGGCGGCGTAATCGATCACGCGCGGATACGAACTGGCACCGGCGATAATTAGCCGGGGGCGGCAGGAGAGGGCAATTGAGCGCACCTCGTCCATATCAATGAGACCCGTGTCACGGTTCACCCCATAAGTATGGGCGGTGTAGTAGTGGCCGGAGGCATTCACCGCCGTGCCATGGGTCAGGTGACCGCCGTGCGCCCGATCCATGCCGAGAATCGGGTCTCCCGGTTTCAAGAGAGCCAGATATACCGCCAGGTTGGCCGGGGCCCCGGCATGGGGCTGCACGTTGGCGTGTTCGGCGCCAAACAGCTCCCGCGCCCGCGAGCGGGCCAGTTCCTCAACCTGATCGACATAGGTACAGCCGCCATAATAACGGGCACCGGGATAACCCTCCGCATATTTATTGGTTAAAATCGAGCCCTGAGCCTGTAAAACGGCTTTCCCGGCAAGGTTTTCCGAAGCAATCAGCTCCAGGTGATTCTGCTGGCGCTGCTGTTCTCCTTCGATGGCTGCCGCAATTTCCGGATCAACGCGCCTTAGAATAGATAGAGGATCATATTCTTCTTTCTTCAAAGTTCTCATCCCTTCTCCCATCGCATGGCCTCGCTTCAGCTTTCAAACAGGGCAATTTTGTTCAGGCGATGCTGGTGTCTACCTCCCTTGAACTGCGCCTTGATAAACTGATCCACAACCTCCAGGGCCATGCCGGGCCCGATTACGCGCGCGCCAAGGGTTAGGATATTGGCATCGTTATGTTCCCGTGCACAGCGTGCTGAATAGGGATCATTGCACAGGGCCGCACGTATTCCGGCGTGCTTGTTGGCGGCAATGGACATTCCGATACCGGTCCCGCAGATAAGAATACCCAGCGGGAATAGGCCTTCGCGGATAGCTTTAACCACAGGCAGGGCTATATCCGGATAGTCAACGCTGTTTTCGCAAAATGTCCCGAAATCGGAGACCACAATCCCCTGGGCCTGGAGATGCTGCTTGATCTGTTCTTTTAATCTGAACCCGGCATGATCACAACCCAGGGCAATTTCCATTATTTTCTCCCCCTTTTAATTTCTCAACAATATTCGTGATGCATTTCTTGATTTCCTCCAAAGTAGCTCGATATTTTTCCCACGAGCCCCCGAAGGGATCGCTTATATCCGGGTCACCATCCCTAATCCCGGCGTACTCCTTTAACAGGTAAGTTTTCGCAGCAGCTTCTGGAAATTCCTCAATTAACCATTCCCGGTGCTGCCGGGTCATGACCAGGATCAGGTCGGCCCGGCGCACCATGTTTTCATCCAGATTCCTGGCCGCATGGGCATAAACATCGCTCCCTTCTGCGGCCAAAAGGCTTTGCACATGGGGGGTCGCCCCGGCGCCCTCCACGGCAGCCAACCCGGCCGAAGCTACTTCCAGGTCGCACGCGAGTTTGTCTTTTTCGCGGCGCATAATTGCTTCCGCCATCACGCTGCGGCAGGTATTGCCGGTACAAACAAAGATTATATAAGGCATTGCAACCTCCTTGAAGCTATCGATCTACCTTGGGCGGATTTAGCCCCCCTCGCCCTGCCCTCTACCCCCAATGGGGGGAGAGGGGGTAGGCCTGCTTGGCGGGGTATAGGGTTTATCCTGCCATTTTGCATGCCCTGTCATTCTGAGCGAAGCGTAGAATCTTTTTATTTATACTCCAAGATTAAACGCCAAAAAATTTCATGGCGCAGCGTAGCTTGGAGATCCTTCGCTAGCTCAGGATGACAGGGCACCCTGAACTATGAATGACTCTATTGTCATCCTTCAATTGTGCCCCGCTTATTGGGGGCATGGTCATTCATTCTAAAATCTTCTTCGATCGACGCTTTTCCCCTGAATATCAGGGTCAATGCGGACCGTCCCCGTCTCCTTATTAGGCTTTGATGATCCGGGTTGCTGCTTTGGCCAGCCGGTTCATAACGGCTGCGCCCAGGCCCACAGCCGGTATCTCTTGCGCCAGGATCAGATCTGCCCCCTGTTGATCAAAGGCGCGCAAAGCCCGGTAAAGCCGGCGAGCCGCCACAGCGGGGTCTACGGATTGATCCGGCATTAACAGGCCCACTTTAAGATTGCGCCTCTGATAATGCCGCTTCAGGGCGGCAATCAATTTCTCCCGGCGGGCGGGCGGGCCGGTGATCAGCAGCAGCGGCGCCCGGGGAGAGTAATGGCGATATTTCATCCCCGGAGACGGCGGTTTGCCGCTGTATTTGCCGGCTATTTCTACTGCGCGGCCAAGGCACTTTGCAATTGCCTCGGCGGTAATCGCCCCAGGGCGTAAAATCAAGGGCACTGCCCCGGTAAGGTCAAGGACCGTTGATTCCACTCCGACCGGGCACGGACCGCCATCGATCACAGCATCGATCCGGCCGGCCAGGTCTGCAAGCACATGGCTGGCCATGGTGGGGCTGGGGCGTCCGGAACGGTTGGCGCTGGGGGCCGCAATCGGCACGCCGGCCCTGGCGATCAGGCGCAGCGCGACCGGGTGGGAGGGCATGCGCACCGCAACCGTCGGCAAACCCGCGCTCACCTCATCCGGAATGGCACTGGAGCGGGGTAAAACCAGGCTTAACGGGCCGGGCCAAAAACGGTCTACCAGCTCTGCTGCGCCCTCCGGTAAAGAAGCGGCAACAACATAAAGCTGTTCTTTAGCAGAGACGTGTACGATTAACGGGTTATCGGCGGGGCGGCCCTTGACCTGAAAGATCCGCCTTACAGCTGCGGCGTCCGTAGCAGCAGCGCCCAGGCCGTAAACCGTTTCCGTGGGGAAGGCGACCAGCCCCCCCCGCCTGATAATATCAGCAGCCCTGGCAATCGCTTTGCCGTGGGGTTGCAGGAGAAAAGTACCGGTTATGGAATGGAAGCCTTTGCTCATGTTTTTTATCATCATCGCCCCGCAGCAAGGCTATTTTAATCTTCAATAACAAGTTGCGCGATATTGGTGGCGTGATCGGCAATCCGTTCGAGATTGCTGATCACATCGAGGTAGATTACACCCGCAGGGGGATAACATCTCTTCGTATTGATCCGTTCGATATGGCTTTTGCGCAAGCTTTTTTCGAGCATGTCGATCTCGTCGTCTCCCTTAATTACCTCCAGGGCCAGCCCTTTATCCGAATCTTTAAAGCAAATTATGGCCTGCTCGAGCATCGCCTCCACTTTGCGATAGAGCATGGAGATTTCATCCAGGGCTTCGTCCGAAAAGGGATGCCGCTCATCCGACTTGGTCTCCGCCAGTTGCAGAATATTTTGGCAATGATCCCCGATTCGTTCCAGGTCGTTGGCGGCGGACATGAAGGCGGCAATTCTTTTCGACTGCCGCTGCGTCAGGGACTGCTGGGAGAGATCGGCCAGGTAAATGTTTATCTCCTTCTCCAGGCCGTCAATCAAATCTTCCATCTGCTCGATTTGCCTGGCATTGCGCAGATCGTTGCTAATAAAAGCCTGAACCGTATCTCTCAACATTTCCTGGGCAATGCCACCCATGCGCAACAGCTCCTTTTTCGCCCCCCCGATCGCTACCGCGGGTGTATGCAGCATGCGGGAGTCCAGGTAAGCCGGACCCGCTACAACAACATCGTCAGGGCCGGGAACAATGTGGCAAACCAGCCTGGCAAAAGGCTTGAGGAAGACAAGAAAAACTACGGCATTAAAAAGGTTAAAGGCGGTGTGGGCATTGGCTATTTGCCGGGGCACAGTGGAGGCCGTCCCCTGGAGCAGTTCAGTAAATGAGCCGATGAAAAAGAGGATCAGAACGACGCCGATCACATTGAAAAGAAGGTGTGCGACTGCGGTTCTACGGGCGGGGATGTTTGTGCCGATGCTCGCCAGGATCGCGGTAACGCATGTGCCGATATTTGAGCCTAAAACCAGGGGTACAGCGGCGGAAAAGGGGATCAGGTTCTGCATGCTCAGGGCGATGATCACCCCCGTCGCGGCGCTGCTGCTCTGGATCAATGCTGTAAAGAGGGCGCCGCAGAGCACCCCCAGGACCGGCTTGTGGCCAAACTGGATGAGCAGGTTCTGAAATACTGCCGATTGTTGCAGGGGCGCCATCCCTGCGGACATGGTAGAAAGGCCCAGGAATAGCAGACCAAAACCGAGCACTGCCTGTCCGAGGTAGCGGTGCAGGCGGCGTTTGCCGATGAATATAAGGAAGGCGCCAATGCCAATGGCGGGCAAGGCTAGAATATCGATTTTAAAGGAGATGATCTGAGCCGTAACGGTAGTGCCGATATTGGCGCCGATGATCACACTGATGCATTGGGCAAGGTTCATCAAGCCGGCGTTGGCAAAACCGACAACCATCACTGCCGTTGCACTGCTGCTTTGAATGAGCAAGGTAACCAGGAGGCCGGTCAGCACGCCAATCACGGGACGATTAGTTAATACTTCTAAAACTCGCCGCAACCGATCTCCGGCTACCATCTGCATCCCCGAGGCCATCATTTGCATCCCGAATAAAAAAAGGCCAAGGCCTCCAAAGATGCCGAAAGCCATACTCCAATACATTACCCAACCTCCCGGACGAATTCTCTGGTGGAAGCTATAACTCTTGCTTCAACATCACTCACTATGACATCACTCATTATAAGGTAACCCTTTTACTTTTTCAATTGCTTCATTGGCCGTTTTAACCACCTGGCCTTATCCTTGGGGCGCCGCAGATCATAAACGGCGGCAGCTTTCGGGACAGCGCTTTCTTTTTCCAGTGCCGCCGCTCCCTGAACAGCCTTTTCGACTTGGTAATCGCCGGAATTGCCGCCGGCCAGCGGCAGGCAGAGGGAGGGGAAGAGGAGGCACCACCAGTTCTCACCCAACCCTTCCCCGATGGTTACATTTAGGGCCAGGTATTCACCGGGAGGAAATATCCTGGTTCCATAGGCGCGCAAGGGGAAATGGGCCGGCCCCAGTGCCAGCCCGATTTTCGGATTGAAAGGGGCAGCTTTGACCGCAAAGCGCTTCAGGTGCCGCTGCAGTTCAGGCATCACGAAGCGCAAATGGGCGATGTAGGCCTCTCGATCTGCAAAATCTTGACCTGTAGAAAGGAAACGCTGTACTTCTTCCACTACCTGCATTTTAAACGCCTGGTCGTCCGGATGATTGCTATTGGCGATCACATGGAGGCGGACTACAGGCGCCGGCAGCGGCTCAATTTGCCAAAAATCCGCTGCTTTTCCCCCTGTGTTTTCTTGCATCCAGGCCGATAGGAGGCAGGCAGTAAAAAAAACAACCGGCATCATCAACCATGCATATTTAGTGGCCCGCCGCTTCATCCTGCTCCCCTCCCCGGCCCGGTTCCTGCTTATAATGATTGCGAATTAACTCCAGGGCGGCTTTTTCAATCCGGGAAACCTGGGCCTGGGAAATCCCCACCTGCCTGGCAATTTCTACCTGGGTTTTTCCCTCAAAGAAACGGGCCTCCAAAATTTGCCGCTCCCTTGGCTGCAGCTTGGCCAGCGCTTCCTGTAAAGCAAGATGATCCAGCCACTTCTCGGTGCTGTGACTCTGATCGCTGATCACATCCATGACGTAGACCGGATCGGTGCTATCGCTGAAAACGGGATCATGTAAAGATAGCGGTTCCTGGGTCGCATTAAAGGCAAAAACCACCTCTTCCACGGTCAAATCCATGCAGGCGGCGATTTCATTGACATTCGGCTCGCGCAAATTCTTTTTCAACAGTTCTTCTCGCGTCTGTTGGACCCTTTGCGAAAGGGTTTTAAGCGAACGACTGATGTGGATACTGTTATTGTCGCGCAGGTATCGCTTGATCTCGCCTATGATCATGGGCACCGCATAGGTGGAAAAATTCACATCCTGTTCCAATTGAAAATTATCGATGGCCTTTAAAAGGCCGATGCAGCCAACCTGGAAAAGGTCGTCCAGCGGTTCTCCACGATTCTTAAAGCGCTGCAAAATACTTAAAACAAGGCGCAAATTTACCTCGACAAGCCTGTCCCTGGCCTGCTGATCTCCCTTCTTAACTTTGCGAAAGAGCTCCTTCATTTCCCGGGGCGGCAGGGTGCTCAGTTTAAAAGTATTCACTCCGGTTAACTGGACTTTTCCCGAAAGCATTGTTTTCCCTCCCTGCCACTATTATTGCCACTATCTGTATGATTTAGACAGCTCTTGATATTCCATCCAGCTATGGTGTATATGCTATAATATCGGTAAAGCAGTTGCTATAATGAAGGATTTAACGAATTGTTTCATCACCAGCGGCGCTGTTGCTCCACGTTTTTTAAAAGGAGGGAATAAAATGGGTGAGCTGGTACGGTTCGGCATCTCCATTGATCGGGAATTGCTGGAACGATTCGACCGGGAAGTGGTCAGCAAGGGATCTGTGAATCGCTCCGAGGCGATCAGGGATTTAATCCGCAATCAACTGGTTGAACGGGATTGGTCCAGCGAGGAGGAAGAGGTGGCGGGGACAATAACACTGGTTTATGATCATCATGTCCGCGGTCTAAACGATTTGCTGCTGGAGATGCAGCACCGCCACCACAACCTGATCATATCGGTAATGCATGTGCACCTTAATCACGATCATTGCCTGGAAGTAATGGTCGTCAAGGGAAAGGCCAAAGAGGCGAGGGAGGTGGCAGACTGCCTTTTAGGAGTAAAAGGAGTAAAACATGGCAAGCTGGTAATCACGGCTACCGGGGAAAGATTAGATTAACCCCTCCACAATCCGTGAGTCAAGGGGACTGAGTCAAGGGGACGGTGACTTTGGCTCATCTGCGATGAAAGGTTAAATTAATGCTTCCACGATTCTGGGTATGCCCTGGTAATCGGAACGCACCTTAATCGAACGGAAAAGCTTTAGTTCGCGGCAAAGGGCTGTCACCGCCTCCGCCTGCCCGGCGCCGATTTCCAAAGCCACAAAACATGACGGGGCCACGAATGCGGGCAAGTCCCGCAGCAAAGAGCGAAAACCGTCCAGGCCATCCTCTCCGCCGTCAAGGGCCCGGTAAGGTTCGAAGTGAATGACGGAGGGCGGCAGCGCGGCCAAGTCGGAGCGCTTGATATAAGGGGGGTTGGCCACGATCAGGTTGAAACGAGGCCTCTCTTGCAGGTGGGAGAAAGCCCCAAAATAGTCGCCGCGATACCAACTAATTCTATCCGCTATCCCATGCCGGCAGGCGTTGCGATAGGCAACCGCCAGGGCCTCGGCAGATTGATCCACCGCTTTAAAGTGGACATTCTTTAAAAGGGAAGCCAGCGTTACCGCCAGGTTGCCGCTGCCGGCGCCCAGATCGACAGCCTCGATCGCTTCCCTGCCACTTTCGTCGTATTGACGGGCCCAGTGCAAAGCCGCTTCCACAATGCCCTCTGTTTCCGGGCGGGGAATAAGCACGTGGCGATTGACAATGAACTCCAGGCCGTAAAATTCCTTAACCCCGGTAATATAGGCGAGCGGTTCCCCGAGGCAGCGCCGCTGCACAATGTGCTCGAAAATAGCAACCTCCAGCGGGGACAGGGGGGCATCGCGATTTACATAGAGGGCGAGCCGCTCTTTTCCGCTGGCCCAGCTTAAAAGGTACTCGGCTTCATCCCTGGGGTTTGTCAGGCCGGCTTGCTTTAAACGAAAAGAAGCTCCCCGCAGAGCTTCCTCAATCGTTTGCCCGCGCATCATTTATTTTGTCCCCGTGGCGCGCAACTGTTCAGCCCTGGCGGAAGCAATCAACTGCTCAATGATTTCATCCAGATCGCCGGCAAGCACCTGATCGAGTTTGTGCAGCGTCAGAGAGATGCGGTGATCGGTAACCCGGTTTTGGGGAAAGTTGTAGGTGCGGATCCGTTCACTCCGATCGCCGCTGCCGACCTGAGCTCTCCTGGTCTCCGCCATTTCAGCCGCCTGTTCGGCCAGATATTTATCCATTAAGCGGCTGCGCAGGACCCGCATGGCCTTTTCCTTGTTTTTTAGCTGTGACTTCTCGTCCTGGCAACTGACAACTATGCCGGTAGGCAGGTGCGTAATGCGCACGGCGGACTGGGTTGTGTTCACGCTCTGCCCGCCCGGGCCGGTGGAGCAAAAGGTATCGATACGCAGATCCTGGGGATTGATTTCCACTTCCACCTCTTCAACCTCGGGCAGTACAGCCACGGTGGCGGCAGAGGTATGGATCCTGCCTCCCGACTCGGTCTCCGGAATGCGCTGCACGCGGTGGACACCGCTCTCGTATTTAAGACGGCTGTAGGCCCCTTTGCCGGCCACGCCGACAATCACTTCCTTAAAACCACCTATATCTGTGGGATGGGCGTCCACAATTTCTATTTTCCAGCCTCGCTGCTCGGCATATTGAGTATACATCTTCAATAAATCTGCGGCAAACAGGGCTGCCTCTTCGCCGCCGGTACCAGCCCTGATTTCAATAAAAACATTTTTCTCATCCATGGGATCCTTGGGAATCAGCAGCTCTTTAAGTTTTTTCTCCAGGGCCTCTTTTTCTTTGTTTAACTTGCCCATCTCTTCTTTTAAGAAATTTACCATCTCGCTGTCTCTGCTTTCTTTAAGCAGCTCCGCGGCATCTTTAAGATCGCTTGTTACCTTCTTGTAGCGGCGGTATGGCTCCATAATTTCAGAAAGAGAAGCCAGTTCCCGGGAATGTTCCCGCCAGACCGACTGCTGTCCGATCACGGCAGGATCGCTTAAAAGTGCTTCCAGTTCAAGGTAGCGATTCTCTAGAGACTCCAATTTCTCCAGCATCTTGCTGACACCTCTTCTTTAATCGATCAAAGGGGACGACTCTATATTAACAATAGGCTTAATCTCTTGCCGCTCTTTTCCTTCAGCGCCGAACCACGAGCCGGCACTTTTTATTTCCCAGAGGATGCCCCCGCACTATGACATGGGGCTACACTCTCAAAAAGTATAAACGGGGATTAGACCAGAGGATAAGGTAAACCCCGGGGATCAAAAAAGAGCAGAGCAAAGCGCCCTGCTCTGCGGATAGCAACTATTCCATGCCGTATTTTTTCTTGAAGCGTTCCACCCGGCCGCCCGTATCGACGAACTTCTGCTTACCCGTAAAAAACGGATGACATTTGGAGCAGATTTCTACACGCAAATTTTCCTTCGTCGAACCGGTTTCAAATGATTCGCCGCAGGCGCAGGTAACTGTCGTACGATAATACTGGGGATGAATTTTATCTTTCAATCCTAAAAACCTCCTTCAGTCACTGTCCATTATGAGATAATAACACATTCAACTGCTTTGCGCAACGTAAACTTCGCCGGCGCGAGCTTGATAGAGGTCCAGCATTGCGGCAGGGTCCTCGATAGCCGCCGTTACCAGCCGCCGGATATTCTGCGCCACTTTATAAGACCAGTTGGGATCCGCAGCATAGCTCTTCCCGATGGCCGCCAGATCGCCGCCGTGGTAATATTTCCCGCCGGGCGTGACGTATTCGCGGGCTAAAAATTCGGCCAAATATGTAATGCAATCTTCTTTCGTGGCAAAGCTCATGGCCGTGCGGCCTGCCCTGCCATTATAGGCCCCCAGCCCCGCCAGGTTATTTTTATGTAGCGCCAGAGCCGATTCGCCGAAATGCGATTCGTGCACGATGATGGCGGCAAGAACCAGCGCATTGATGCCGGTTTCATTTTCAGCGCGGATCAGCGCTTCACCTGTCCCTTTCAGGTGGACGGCATTATAGCGTTTCCAAATGCGCTCAAAATCCTCAGGCAAGAAACCGGACTTGCTTTGCACCGGCATATTGAGCAAATCAATGGAGCGGTAGCTGCCCTCAAGGCCGGAGCGCGAGGGATAAAAGCCCTCTGCTGTCCCGGCGGGCAAACTACCCGTGGCAATCAAGTATGTCCTGACACGGTTCGAAAGCAGCTCCTCCAGCGATTGATTGCGCTGTCGCAGAAGGACGATCTGTTCCCGGACCGCTTGCAGTTGCTCCGCCAGGGTCCGGTTTTTCTCGTAGACTCCGGATAGATCAATAATTTCATCGCGCAGCATTTCCTGCTCGTAGCGCAGCTCGGCGAGCTGGCTGAGCGATAGGATAACTGCCAACCCCAAGCATGATACGATTATAAATTGCATCCTGGTGATTTTATGACCCCTCATCTTTCTCTTCTCCCATTATCAACAATATTCAGGGACTGCGCTGCCTGGCTGACTTCAACGGCCATGGCCTGGCAACAGCTCTCCCTGTATCTGGTTAGGGATAGTATTCCCAAAATCATCCCATTTAAAAAAATTAAAAATAAATTAAAATAACAATTAAACCCCAAGAGATTCACGGATTTGCACAGACCGCCGATCCGCAAAATGAAGCGAGCTTTAAGATAATATTTAATTCAAACTATAATGGGGGTGTCTTGTGAATATCCTGTGAATATCCCGGGGCATCCTGTGGATTTCTCGTGAATAAATACACTCTTCTTGAGAGGATTCCCATAAAACTGGCGGAGAGGGTGGGATTCGAACCCACGGACAGCTTCACGCCGTCACTCGATTTCGAGTCGAGCGCCTTCGACCAGCTCAGCCACCTCTCCGCACTGCAATCTATTATAAACACAACCGGCACGGTTTGTAAAGGACCCGCGATCACTCACCTAAAATATTACTAAATGGGGATCGGCTCACTCACGACGAAATCTTACCGGGGGGATGTGAGATGATGTAGCCGGCTTACTCGCTTAAAATCTTACCTTGGATGGATCGGTTAGCTGCGGCACAATCTTGAACAGACGATGATGGTGATCAACTGCGCCGGGCTTGAAAAAAATGCTGCATTAACAAGGCACATTCGCTCGCCAGGACCCCCGCGGTTACCTCCAGGCGGTGGTTTAACCTTGGATCGCGCACAATGTCATAAAGGGTCCCGGCCGCGCCTCCCTTTGGGTCGGCGGCGCCGTAGACGAGGCGCTCCACGCGGGCCTGCACCAGGGCGCCGGCGCACATGGGGCAGGGCTC
>LSQX01047598.1_pt1 | contig 44078 bp, 38 predicted proteins | sample 654561 | NCBI WGS metagenome assembly LSQX01 (sample SAMN04489861, study PRJNA283612) | anaerobic digester metagenome | isolation source: 4 biogas reactors fed with cattle manure at either 37C or 55C with and... | place: Denmark: Kongens Lyngby | collected 2014 | reverse complement strand
TCTATGCTGCCGCGGGGAGTCCGAATGATTCGGCCTATATTGTTCTTTGTCGTCCTTTTTGTCCGACTGTTTGGAATCCGGCCGATACTTCGCCTGTGGATCTTGTTTGTCGATTTGCTTGGAGTCCGGTCGATACTGACCTGTCCGCGGCGCGGTCCTGCTAAGTTCGTTTTTTTGACTGGCGGTAATTATCGGCTGCAGTTTTTTGAGGGCTTGCTGCGCCTGTCTTTGGGTCAAAGTCGATTGTTTTTTAAGCGGATTGATAACCGTCAACGCCTGTTTAGCTTGCGATGACGTCAGCCCGGCTCTCGAACTTCGACTGACCGCGCCCATTTGCTGCACAGTCTGCATCAATTCATAGGTATATTTATGCTCTTCTCGAAATTTAGAAGAGCTTGAGAGGCCCTGTGCAAAGCATGCCGATACTGTGAATATCGCCAGCGCAGTTGCAAAAATCCACTTGTATTTCATCGCCCACCTCTATATCGTCCTCGAAATATCGGGACGTCGATAAGTTGTGCATATACATAATAGACGAGCATATAGACGAAAAGTATCCGTTGTCTATTTACCGCACAAGCGTCTTACTCTACAAAGAATATCGTCCCAAACCTGTCCGGGATATGAAACGCCGGCGGATCATATAGCGTCGGGCTCCACGATTGGAACTCTTCCGGCTTCGGCGACAGATCGATTCTATACAGATTACCACGCCATCGCTCCCCAGGCTTCGGGGTTTTTGTGCCCAGCCCTTTGAACGGTATGGCAAGCTCCCCACTCCACCCTTTATCTTTGTCGGTTCGGCAATCGATCGTCCCATCCAACACAACAGCCGATCGAATCCCTTCGCAATTCCACCCGAAATCAGTTGGCGGCTGTGGCTGGCCGTTTACGGGGTCGAATATCGACGCGTCGAAGATCACGTTGCGCGGGCTGAGATTGATCTCATAATAGTGTTTGAGGCTGCATTTCGGCGACAGAAACGCCTCCACAACCTCTTGATTGAAAATGTGATCATCCCGCTGCGTATAATCGCTCCAAATATCCTCGTCGTCGCAATCGAACGAGATATACAGATTGTCATCGTCCCAGCACATCCGGGCAATCGTTCGTTTAGCGGCGGGTCTGCCATTTTGCGAGAGCACGAGTTTGATCTCCGGCGCGATCTTCCAAGCCTCATCATCGAGCTTGCCGTCTATAACCGGGGCTTTCGCCACTTTAGGGCACCGATAGACCGGCCTTGCCTGTGAATCAGACATGCTTACACTCCCCAATAGTATTGCCAGCGCGATGGCTGGCGATATGAATAGAGCCTTCATAATTCGCACTTCGCCCGACGGAAGGGCGAATCCTGCATGTTTCAGCGAAGTGATATTCCCTCCGAGCCGATGCCCGGAGGGTTCGGGATCAGAACGACACGTAGTCGGTTTTTGTTTCTTTTGAGCCGCCTTCAAAGCCGGGTTTGCCGAGCAGCTTGAACATAATGGTCTTATACGCCTCCACTCCGGGCTGATCGAAGGGATTGACTCCCATCATCAGGCCGCTTATCGCGCAGGCGATCTCGAAGAAGTAGATCAACGCGCCGAGAGATTCCTCATCGAGCTGCTTCAGTAGAACAGTCATATTCGGCACTCCGCCCTCACGATGGGCTTGCGCGGTGGCTTTATATGCAATAGCGTTCACTTTGCCGGCGTCGCTGAATTCTCCATTCGCGAGATAATTGAGGCCGTCGGAATCATCCTCCCAGTCCGGTATGGCAACGACAGGTTCCCCGCCCTCGACGATCACAAACGTCTCCGCAAGCATTCTGCGGCCCTGCTGGATATACTGGCCCATCGAGTGCAGGTCCGTGGTGAAATCCACAGACGCCGGGAACAATGCCATATTCTCCTTGCCCTCACTCTCCCCATAAAGCTGCTTCCACCACTCGGATATATAATGCAGACGCGGCTCGAAGTTCGCCAGAAGTTCAATGGAAAACCCCTGCAAATACAACGCCTGACGAGCTATGGCATAGAAATAGGCGGGGTTTTTTTCAGGGTCCGTGTTCTTGCAGGCGTCGGCGCAGGCGACCGCTCCGGCTATTAGCTTGTCGATGTCAACTCCCGCATAAGCGATCGGCAGCAAGCCGACTGCGGATAGCACCGAGTAACGCCCTCCGATATTGTCCGGAACCACAAATCTCTCAAGACCCTCTTTTTCGGCGAGTTGTAAAAGCGCGCCTTTATTAGCGTCGGTAGTCGCCACGATACAGCTCTTCACGTCCGCACAGTTCACAATATCTTTCATCACCCTGAACGCAAGGGCAGGTTCGGTTGTGGTGCCGGATTTTGAGATGATATTAATCGCGACGCGTTTACCCGAAAGCTGTTTGCGCAGTCGCTGGAGGTAGTGTGCGGAGATATTCTGTCCGGCGTAGACCACTCTGTCAGGCTCCTCAGCCAGCGCCTCAATAACCGCCCTTGCCCCGAGATAGGACCCGCCTATCCCTATAACCAGCAGCATATCCGTCTGCTCTCGGAGCTGTTTTGCACAGTTTTTGAGTGCGTCAAGCTCATCTTTGTCGAGTATCTCTCCGGGTTTCAGCCAACCCAGAAAATCGGCCCCCTGGCAGGTTCCAAAGCGCAGATCCCTATCCGCGCACTCAGCCGCATTTCGCCTGTTAGTCACCATCTCCCTGGTCACGTTCGGTGACAGATTTGAAATATCCAATGCAATCGGTAGTTTTTCGAAATGACGCAATTTTCCTTCCTCCTGAATACTCATATCGCTAAAAGATACCCGGTTTTCGTATCTTCAACAATCATAACAAGAACCTGAACATGTGCATTTTGAGAGTGATCCCAAGCAGGCTCCACACCGCCCCCATCAACAAATCGCCCAGCACCAATCCCATAAAGAACGGAAGCGCGACCCGGTAGAGCCGCAACCCTCCATAACGCATAATTATAAGCTTCAGCAGCCACCCAATGAACATGGAAGCCGAATACCACGTCGCATTCCACGGGCTTAACGACAGCGCATATCCCGCCGGATGCAGCGGACACCACGGCAATCGCTGTCGCAACGCCATCAGCCCGAACGTAAATGCTCCGCCGATCATCATCGCAACAATTCCCGCGCCATCGGTTCCCTGCGGATTGATATCCCATCCCGCCAACCGATCAAAAAACTTGCGACACTGCCCGTGTTCTCCCCATATCGCTGCGCCATAATGATATGAAAAGTGCAGATGCGCCCAGGCGGATGCGATTGTGCCGACGATTACCGCCAATACGATCCCAAACATTAGCCTTCGCGCCGATAGGCCCCTTCTAAGAAACAACGCGAAGCCTTCAAGCATACTCGGCATCGGATGCGCGCGGTAGGCGCGATTGAGCGAGTTCGCCAGAATCAGCACCGTCAGCACAGGCATACCAATCCCGGAGGAGCCTGCAACCGTGGTCATCATCAGGGTTGGATCGCTCAAAAAATCGTGCGAAGGCGGGCCAAGCTCCGCTCGAATCCGCGCCATCGCAACCCCAATCGCATATACAAGGATCAGAAATATCGCGCTTATCAGCGGCGGCACCCCGGCCATTCGCGCCATCACAATCAACAAAACAGTGCCCAATATCAGCCCCAACATCGCAGTTCTGGGCGCGAGCACATCGACACTGGATCGCTTATCCCCTGCCAGCGCTCGATTAAATTGCTCCTTAAGGGCGTGGCGGCTCGCCCAAAGCGCGACAATCACCAGCCCAATCCACGCCCCGGCTGATTGCTCTATAGGATACGGAAAACGAGGATCTGCAGTAAGCCCCGCCACATCCCCACCCACTCGGCTGAGCTTGGTCACTATATAGAAAAACCATATCGAAAACGACAAATCCAGCGGGATAAAAAACGACATCCCCACCGCAAACGGAAAAATCGCGACAGGAGTATAACCGATCGCCGACCAGGGACGCGAGGTCAAAATAGTCCGCAGGTCCAAAAACGTGCCGCCGGAACCGGGGATGTTGGGGTAGAGCAGGTGGAGGCCGTTCATCAAATTCATCCCGGCCGCGATAGCAAACCCGATCCACATCAAGCGGTTCTTGAAAAGCGCCCCACCTTCTTCAAGCATCGCTATAGGTAGTTGAATGTTCGGATAAGCCAGCTTCTCCTGGCGAGTCCAACGATCGGCAAGCAGGGCCAATATGCACAACATCACCAGCGTCATAGTCACGATAACAATCGTCCACAACAATACCGGTATGAGCCACAGCGATATGTGCTCCCACGTATACATAGTCGAGTTGCCGAGGAAATAATCCTTCAACAGCGTCTTGTCCTGCACAGTGAGAGATCGCGGCAGGTGCGGAATAAATCGATCCCATTGATTGCTCGGCGAAGCGAACCAGGCGGTATATGCCAGCATCGGCCAGAGAATCTGAGTTGAATCGTGCCCGGCCATCACACTGCCGATAGTCAGAAGAACATACAAAACGACCAACTCAGAGGATGTGAGCGCTTGTTGAGGCATCCATCGTCGCAAAAGAGCGTTGATTGCAAGAATCACGACCATGCAGAAGATGACGTTGTAGAAAAGGGATATGATCGTCGCAAAGCTCTGGCTGGAGTTGTAGCCCGATGTCCCCCAGTTCGCGAAAAGCCAAAACGCGTTGAGGATAATCAGCGGAACGGAAAGCACGATCACGCGTGCTCGGACACCTGTTGGGCTTGTCTTTCTCTCTTCGTGTTCTTTGGTCTTCAGGTCAGCACTCACTGGAAGTCCGGCCCGCCTATTCTTCGGCTCTGTTGTATTTATTCATCGCGGCCTCGATGCCCTCTTGCAGGATCATATCCAGAGCATCCGCGGCCTGGCGCAGGGTAACGTCCATAATCTCTTTATCCTTGCGGTTGAATCGCGACAAAACGTGGTCGATTGCCTCCCCGCCGCGGCCGATTCCGATGCGGATTCGGGGAAAATCCTGAGAATGCAGATGCGATATTATCGACCTCATACCTTTGTGGCCCCCTGATGAGCCGCGCATACGTATACGTATCTTGCCCAGCGGCAGGTCGAGATCGTCGTATATCACCAGCACATCACCGACATCAAGATTATGCTTTCGCGCCAAAGTCCCAACCGATTGGCCGCTTTCGTTCATAAAGGTCTGTGGTTTGACCAGTAAAATCTGTTCGCCATAGAAATCCATGCTGCCGACCAGTGAGCGTGCCTGCCGACTGGCTATTTTTATGCTATGCTGCTTGGCGAAAATATCGAGGATGTCGAATCCGACGTTGTGCCGAGTGTGTGTATACGCTCTGCCGGGGTTGCCCAGGCCGACTATCATTCTCACGATTGGGCCTTCCATACCTTGTCAAAAATCTCGCTTATGCTGGATTCGGAATGTATGCGCTGCACCGCATCCGCAAGGAGATCCGCGACTGATACCACCGAGAATGTGTCTCCTGCACCCTCGGGCAGCGGAATCGTGTCCGTGACGATCAGTTTTTTGATCGGAGACGCGCTCAATCGTTCGACAGCGTTTCCGGAGAATACGCCGTGAGTGCAAGCGGCATACACGTCAGCGGCGCCGCGCTTCAGCAGAGCCTCCGCCCCTCCGATAATCGAGCCGCCTGTGTCGATCATGTCATCGAACATAATCGCGGTCTTGCCGTGCACATCGCCGATAAGTTCAGTAACTTCAGCCTTGTTTGGCTCCGGCCTGCGCTTGATGATAATCGCCAGCGGCCTCCCCAGCACCTCCGCAAGCGCCCTCGCCCGCACCACTCCGCCCACATCCGGCGACACCACCACGGAGTTTTTCAGCGGAATAATATTCTTGATATGTTCGGCGATAATAGGGCCGGAGTAGAGATGATCCACCGGTATATCGAAGAACCCCATTATCTGCCCGGCGTGCAAATCCATAGTCAACACGCGATTCGCACCCGCCGTCGTCAGCAAGTTAGCCACGAGTTTAGCTGTCACCGGCTCTCGCGGCTTGAGTTTTTTATCCTGCCGGGAGTAGCAAAAATACGGCATCACCACCGTCACCCTGCGCACCGAAGCTCGCCGAAAAGAGTCGACGATCACCAAAAGCTCCATCAGGTGCTCATTGACAGGGGTCTGACAGCTTTGCACGATGAACGCGTCACACCCACGAACGCTCTGATTAGCCTTTGCGTGGACCTCGCCGTCCGAAAACCGCCGAATAGTCAGATCCCCCAGCTCGATTCCCAGTTTATCCGCTATTTTTATGGCTAGTTCAGGGTTTGCCGTCCCCGAAAACAGCTTCAGCTCGTTCATTTAATAACCTTTCTATGTCGATGGCTATGCGCTATCGGTTGCATCCGGAATTATGACTTGCGATAACCTGACAAACGGCCCGATTTCGCATCCCGACCCGATTTTGCTGCCGGATTCTATTATCGTACACGGATGCAGCGTCGTGTCTCGCCCTATCTCGACATCCCAGTCTACATAAGTCGTTTCGGGGTCGATGATCGTGACACCCGCAAGCATCAATTTGTTTAATATACGCTTTCGCATGGCTGCGGTGGCTTTGGCAAGCTCGATTCGATTGTTTATCCCCAGGGTATCGGCTGAGTCTTTCGCGGATGTCGCTCCCACTCGCTGCGAGTCTTTATTGAGCAGTTCAATGACGTCGGTCAAATAATATTCACCCTGAGCGTTGTCGGTTTTGAGCAGTGCCAGGTTTTTTGCCAGCAGATGTTTATCAAAACAGTAAATTGAGGTGTTTATCTCGCATATCGCAAGCGTGGCTTCGTCCGCGTCTTTTGCTTCGCAGACTCGCAGCACCGACCCATCGGATTTTCTCACCACCCGGCCATAGTGCGATGGATCGTCAAGTTCCGCCGACAAAAGTGTTGCCGCGTTGGATTCGCTGAGATGAGTTTCCATCAAACTCTTTATGGCTACCGATGTAATCAAAGGGGTGTCTGCCGGCAGCACCAGCACAGCCGCGCAATGATCCGGGATATGAGGAAACGCCTGCATAACCGCATGCCCGGTGCCGAGTTGTTCAGACTGGCACGCGTAAGCCACATCTCTGCCAAGCGCATCCTTGACCTTTTGCGCTTCGTGGCCGACTATGACAATTATATCCGCCACCCCTGCTTTTCGACAGGCGCTGATTATATGCCTGGCCATTGGTTTGCCGCAGATCGGGTGCGCCGCCTTCGGCAGTGCGGATTTCATCCTTGTGCTCTTACCGGCCGCCATTATCACAGCCGCAAATTGACTATTCACCACACACTCCTCATATCAGTTCTCGGGCACTATTATAACAGAATCTGTTCCACCGATTCAGCGTAGGGCTGGAGGGAAAACGGTTGAATGCGTACAATTATTCTTAAGAAGCTATCATATCCCGGCCAAGCGACCGCAGACGTCGACAAACAGAGGATTTTATGGACATATCCGACATTCGCAATGAGATCGATAACATCGACAAACAGCTTGTCGAAATGATCAACAAGCGCGCCGAGTGCGCCATTGAGATCGGCAAGATGAAGAACAAAGGCTCCAAGAGCATTTTTGCTCCGGAGCGAGAGGTGCAGGTGCTCAGTGGGGTGCTGCGCAACAACAAAGGGCCGCTTGCGGATAAGGCCATAAGCGCGATCTTTCGCGAGGTCATATCCGCTTGCCGTGCGCTGGAAAAACCCATCTCCGTCGCATATTTTGGCCCGGCTGGCAGCCACACCCATATGGCGAGTATATTGAAGTTTGGCGATTCGACGGACTTTGAGGCTTGCAACACAATACCGGATGTGTTCAGTTCCGTCGAACGTCGTGACACCAACTACGGCGTGGTCCCGGTTGAAAACTCCACCGAAGGGGTCATAAACCACACATTGGATATGTTTTTACTATCCGATTTGCGGATTTGCGCCGAAATCAACGCCCCGATATCCCATAATTTGCTATCAAGCGGCGACGAACTGTCACAAATAAAAAGGGTCTACTCGATCGGGACTGCGATAGCACAGTGCCGCAACTGGCTGGCGTCACATCTGCCGGGCGTCGAGGTGCTGGAGGTCTCAAGCACATCCAAGGCTGCCAAAATGTGCGAGGGCTACCCAAGCTCGGCTGCAATAGCGAGTGCGCTTGCCGCAAAAGAGTATCATCTCAATGTTCTTGAGGAGGGTATCGAGGACAACCCGCACAACAAAACCCGGTTTTTGGTGGTGGGATATTCAAAGCCTCAGCCCAGCGGCAAGGACAAGACCTCGGTGGTCTACGCAGTGCCGCATAAGGCCGGGTCGCTGTATCACTCACTGCGCGTATTCGACAATCACGACGTGAACTTGACGATGATCGAATCGAGGCCGACCAAGCAGATGCCGTGGGAATACATCTTTTTCGCCGATTGTCAGGGGCACGAAGCCGATGAGAATATGCAGGCGGCGCTTGCCGAACTGGGGCAGATGGCGCTATTTGTGAGGGTGCTGGGCAGCTACCCGGAGGCGGATTAATCCTAGGAATTGTTACCTGTTGCAAATAAAAAAAGTCTGCGGTGTGGTGTTAAGATTGCTTCGCTATTGCACGGTCTGTTTCCTCTCGTGTGCCTTTGCCTTGGCGGCAGAACCAACTGCTCCTTCTCCCCTACGGCTGGGGGACCAGTTACCCCCTCTCCCTCGAGGGAGAGGGCGGGGGTGAGGGGGCAAGCGAGGCAAATTGGTCGGGTTGTTGAAATACAAAAGATTGCGAGAGAATATAGTTCGCCCTCACCCTATCCCTCTCCCCCAGGAGAGGGGACTTTGGGCTTAACCCCAACATACCCAGGAGAGGGGACACGTTGAAGTCGTCATTGATTGACGGGGAGAACTGGCTGGACTATAATGCCTACGGATAGAGCTAGGCTCTCAAAGTGCTCAGGAGGAGAACATTGCAAATACGAACATATATTATTGCCATATTGCTTTTCGCATTCCTGATTATCTGCTCGCTGCCAGTCATTTGCGATGAAGCCGCATCTGCGCCGGCTAGCGCCGCAGTGGAAGTTAAAGAGCCGGCTAAGGCCCCTGAAGAAGCCAAACCCGCGCCTGCCGCAGAGGTTGCGCCCGCGAAGCCGTCGGCGCTGTCTGCCCCTGATACGGCCACTGTAACCAATACATCCGAGCAACAGCCGCGAATTGTGGCGATATCGGATATTACACCGGACACGAATATTTTTCGGCGCACTCCTAAAATTGATGGTGTGGTCGACGATGGCGAATGGGATGTGTATTATTCCTACAGCGCAGATGGGATCGAGATAACCACTTATGCGAACTGGGATACGGATAACCTCTACTTCGCCGCCAAATCCGACAAGCCTGTCGATTTTCTGGCGTTGCTCGACGCCAACTGTGATGGGTGGTATAACGGCGAGGACAATTATGAGTTCCGAGTGGTGCGCGCTTCTGAAGGCCCCAGCAAAATGATTGTCAATCGCTACGATTCGCGCAACGCTCGGACTCCGACCGCCTCTGCAGTGACCGCTGAAGAGGCCTCGCTGGTTGAGATGAAAAGCTCGACGAAAGATGGCGTGATGAGCATAGAAATGCGCATACCGGCGAACCTTGTTCGCAATTTCAAGATTCGAGACGGTCGAAGACTTGCAGTGCTTTTGACTGCCAGAACAGGGTCTGATGAGGCTGCGTGGATAGCATCCGGCTCCCCTGGAGACACCAAAGAGCTTACCCTGGTGGGCAAAAAGTTCGCTTCTCTCCAACCGCTGGAGCTGGGCTTTGATCTCAGGGATAGCAGAATCGCCCGAGGCGACGAGTTGGTGGCGAAGTTTCATTTGACCAACACCGGGGCGGAGGCCCTTGATGTGCGCAGCTATGTTATTGCGGGCGAGGGCAAGGCGGGCGGTTATCTGAGCAGCCAGAAGGTGCGCCTGGAAGGCCTGCCGTCAAGAAAACATCTATCTAAAGAGATCAGATCCGTGATTCCGCAGGATATGCCGCTGGGCAGTTGGGCGCTGGGAGCGGAGGTCAACACTGCCGATAGCAAACTCGGGGGTGCGCTGGTGAGCTTCGAGGTCGTTGAACCGTTCGAGTTGTCGCTGAGGGTGCCGACCGACGTGGTGAAGTCGACGGTCAAGGATGTCACTGTTGGCGTCGTCATAACCAATAATACACGCGGCAGGGTCAGAGGCGAGGCCATGGTCACTATGCCCGAGGGCTGGGAGATATGGAAAGATGAGCCTAAACGCGGGTTCAGCGCACCCAGCAAAGGATTCACCAGCGTGTTGTTCAAAGTGAAGCCGCCGCTGGGGGCATCCGGCCGGATCCCTGTCAAAATGGGGGTCGCGCTGGGTGGAAAGACGCTGGAGATCAGCGGAGATTTTGTGATGGCGAACCAATAGGCTCGAAGATCTTTATATGTGTGATAAGAGAGCGCCGGGGAATTTTCCGGCGCTCTAGTTTTATGAGCGCTCATTCGTCGATTGGAATCTGATACAATGATCATATGATCGACTTGCTACGGCAAAAAGCTGCACGAACAGGGCTATGCGGGATCGGAATAGCGCCGGCTGATGATGAGGTAGTTCGTGTGTTTCCGTGGGCTAAGTCGGTGATATGCGCAGCTATTTCATACCTGCCGCCTGTGCACGAAGATGAGCGAGACAAGTCCATCCCGCGTGGATTTGTCGCGCGGGTGGCGCAAAGTACGGATTATCATGCTGTTTTGCGCGGCAAGTTGGATAGGCTGGCCAGAAATATTCCGGGCGCGCGCTTTGAAGTGTGCGTGGATACTAACCCTCTGCCTGAGCGCAAGCTGGCAGCACTCTCGGGAATGGCCTGGCGGGGCAGAAACGGATGCGTTTTTGTGGAGGGCTGCGGGTCGTGGGTTGTTTTGGGGGAGATAGTCACGGATCAGGATTTGAAAACCGACGATGAGCCGCTGCCCAGCCGCTGCGGCGATTGCACGATATGCGTGGATTCTTGCCCTGCGCAAGCCATAACGGGTTATGGGATTATCGACCACACCCGCTGTATATCAGCGCTCACCCAGGCCTCGGGTGCGATCGATCTTTGTCTGCGGCCGCTAATGCATAACAACATATATGGATGCGATATCTGTCAGCAGGTGTGTCCGCAAAATGCCGACATCCGACCGCAAAGTCCGGAGTTCGCCGCAGATATGTTTCCCGGACAATCTCCGGAACTGATCCATCTTATTTCGATGACCGCAGTCGAATTCAAAAATATCTCCTCAAGCTCGATCGGTTGGATACGCCGCACCCGAATCCGTCGCAACGCAGCGATAGCGGCAGGAAACCTGCGCAACAAAACGGCGCTTGAGGCGTTGGCGCAGATGCTGAACGACGATAATGCTTTGTTGAGAAATGTGGCTCGGTGGGCTATAGATAAAATAAATTTAGATTTCCGGGCAGGCGAAGGATAACTCGCTGACCGGCGGAATATGATATAGTGTGAACGGAGGTAGGCTGGTATGGTAACTGCGATTGTACTTATTCAGGGGGAACGGGATAAGCTGCCGGAGACAGCGGAAAAACTCGCCGATGTGCCGGGAGTCAAAGAGGTATATTCGGTTGCCGGGGATTACGACCTGGTGGCTATAGTGCGCGTAAACAAACACGAGCAGCTTGCGGATGTTGTTACGAAGAATCTGCTCAAAATGGAGGGCATCGCTCGCACCAATACGCTGATTGCGTTTAAGAGTTACTCCCGCAAAGACTTGGAGCGGATGTGGGAAATTGGTCTCGAAGAAGAGTGATTTCTTAACATTCTGCCAATAGAAAACAGCCGGATCTGGGTTGGCCGGATGGCCGTTTACTCAGGTTTTATTTTTTGCTGGGAAGCTTTACATAAAAGGGCAGGAGTGGGTAGACTGCCCGAAGAACGAATGCTATAATGTGGTGTCCAATGCCCGCGGCAAACGGGTTGGTGATGAGGGAACATAAATGGCTATAGTGGAACCGTTGCCCGAGAATGTCGAGCAGGAGCTGCGAAAACTAACGGGCCGGAACGGTGAAGCAAAGCTCGCTGTCTCGACGGATATCGACGGCAGCGAGAAATTCGGCGAACGCTGGCTGATCGCCACTGACGACACTGCTTACGTTTTTCTCAACGACGACGGCAAAGCCCGGCTGCTGCACGAAGTCCCGCTGAGCGCTATTGAAAATGTCAACGCCGAATTCCTGGTGGGAAGCGGTGTCCTTGAGGTCGGCGTTGGCGGCAAAGTTGTCGATTTACTCCACTACACACACACCTATGCAGCGAGATTCAGCAGGGTGGCTCGCGCCCTCGAGCATCTGTCCAGAAACGAAGAGATTCCGCCGACAGAGGATGAATTCAACCGGCGATGTGAGAATTGTGGCCGATTCTTGCCCGAAGGCACAAAAGTCTGCCCCGCGTGTCTGAACAAGACGGCGGTTATGAGGCGGCTCTTGGGATTGACCAAGCCCTACTGGACTAAGCTGGCCGGCAACGGACTTCTTATGCTGCTGGGTACGGCGCTTGGGTTGGTAGCTCCGTCGTTGTGGAAGCCGTTCGTAGACAACCTCGGCGAAAAAGGCGTTCATTTACCCTTTATGCTGCCGCTGTCCGGCACTCCAAAAGTGAACGCGTTGTTCACAATTGTGCTGGCGTATGTCTTGATGTGGCTGGTGTCGTGGCGGATTCAGATGACGCAAGGGCGTCAGGCGGCGTGGCTGTCTGGGAGGCTGACCCTTGATATCAGGGTGGCGTTGTATCAGGCCCTTCAACGACTCAGCCTGAGCTATTTCGACAAACGCCAGGTTGGTTCGATTATGTCTCGTGTCACCCAGGACACCAGCGCGCTGAACAGTTTCATGAATCAGCTTTTGTCGTATTATCTGGCCAGCACGCTGCAGATTATGGGTGCGATCGCGTGGATGGTGTTTCTCTCTCCCAAGTTGATGCTTTGGGCTTTGATCCCCAGCCCTCTGATCGCTCTTCTTTCGATTAAATTCTTCAATCGGCTCAAAAGGCAGTGGCATAGATACTGGCACATGTGGTCGCGGGTCGGCGCGGTATTGCACGATGCGCTGGCGGGCATCCGTGTAATCCGTGCATTTGCGCGTGAAGATCAAGAGATGGAGCGGTTCAATCAACGTGTCAACGCGGTTTATGCAGCCGATGCGCAGTTGGCCACCGCGTCTGCCACCTTCTGGCCATCGATCAGCTTGCTCAACAGTTTAAGCACCGCCATTATCTGGACGGCCGGCGGCCTGCAGGTTTTGAACGGCAACATCACCCTGGGCACGCTGCTGGCGTTTTTGCAGTATTATGCGATGTTTTCCGGCAACTTCCAGACCATCTGTCGCTCCAGCGACTTCCTGTCAAACAGCCTTACCGCCACCGAGCGTATATTCGAGGTTTTGGACCAGGAGGTGGAGGTGGCGGATGTTGATGAACCGAATAATATGCCGGATATGAAAGGCGAAATCGAGTTTCGCAACGTCAATTTCGGCTACGAGCCGATAAACCCGGTGCTCAAAGATGTCAGCCTGCGTATCGCGCCGGGGGAGATGATCGGGCTTGTCGGCCACAGCGGAGCGGGAAAGACCACCCTGATCAACCTCATTTGCAGATTTTATGACGTCATCGACGGCGAGATACTCATAGACGGTGTCGATGTGCGAAATATCGCAATGAGAGATCTTCGCAGCCAGATCGGTGTCGTGCTGCAGGATCCTTTTCTTTTCAATGGGACGATCAGGGATAACATCGCATATTCGCGTATGGATGCGTCGAGAGAGGACGTGATCAGAGCGGCCAAGGCAGCCAACGCTCACGAGTTCATTATGAAACTGCCGGATGGGTACGACTCGCAGGTGGGCGAACGCGGCGGAAGGCTATCAGGCGGGGAACGGCAGCGGGTATCTATCGCTCGAGCCATATTGTGCGATCCCAAGATTCTGATTCTGGATGAAGCGACTTCGTCAATAGACACACAGGCGGAGAGCCAAATCCAACAAGCTCTCTCAAGGCTCGTCAAAAACAGAACAACGCTGGCGATTGCACACAGGCTTTCGACTCTGCGTCAGGCGAGCCGATTGATCGTGCTCGAAGATGGTAAGATCGCGGAAATCGGCTCCCATGATGAACTGATGGGGAAGATGGGCGTCTATAGACGCCTGGTCGATATTCAGCAGGAGCTTTCTAAGATTAAGGCGGTGAACGGATAATGCCGGATTGGACCTTAGACTATAAAGACCAGACCGACGACGGGGGCGAACTGGAGTATCTCGATGCTGCGACTCTGAGCTTCAGGGAGCGCGGTGACGCCCTCATGTTGACCGTTCGTGACGATAGAACGTATCTTAAAGTGCGTGCAGTCAGGGCGTTTCCTTTGAGCGAACAGCATGAATATATCGGCTTACTCGACGCCATAAATGGTCATGAGATCGGGATGCTGCGGCGTCTCAACGATCTCGACGGGGAAGCGCGGCTGCTGGTTCAGCAGGAGATCGATAAAAGATATTTCGTGCCCAGGATCATCAAAATTGTGGATGCAAAAAAAGAATTCGGCTCGATATATTGGGATGTGGAAACCGACCGGGGGGATCGTCGATTCGTCTTGCGAGGGCTGCGCGACAGTATTCATGAAATTGAGCCTGGTCGATATCTCATCAACGATGTCGACGGCAATCGCTTCGAACTTCCCCAAATCGCCGACCTCGATTCCAAAAGTCAAACGGCTTGGGACAGGGTTGTATAAAAAAATGCCCCCCTGCCTTTGCGGCAAGGGGGCCAGACCCCTTAATCTTCTATCGCAGCTTTGCGATCGAGGACTTTTTTGAACAACTCCGGCGGGAACTTCGGTTTGCGATCATAGGTGTATAGTCCGTTGACCTCTTGTTCCACGTCGGTCAACTGGGTGTAGCATAGACCTGCGATGTGCGGGTTATCGATCAGCACATCAGCCAAGCCTTTGAACCGATCCAAAAACGCCTTTTCATCGGCGGGCCGGTCGCCATAGCCCCAGGCATTGTCTTCCTTTTGCGTCGGATTCCACCACGCGCCGCCATATTCGCTGACGATCATCGGTTGGCCTTCGTAAGGCGGCTCGTGATTAGGATCGTTTCGAGCCAGTGTTTCCGTAGACGGATTGTCGGCGAACTTCTTATATCGAGCGGCGAATGTCTCGACATTCTGGTCGTAGTCGTGCAGGTCCCAGATATCGGTCTTGACGTGAGTATATCCACTGGTGTCGCATACAGGCCGGGTGGGATCGAGCTGTTTTGTCAGATTGTATATCTCGACAAAGAAAGTAGGCTCGTATCTATCTGCGCTGGAATGGGCCTCGTTCAGCGGGACCCATGCGACTATCGAAGGATGGCTGCGATCTCTCATGACTGCATCGATCCATTCGCGGCGATGGTTTTCCCTGGCCTGAGCGTGATGGCGCACGGAGACCCCCCAGTCCGGGAACTCTCCCCACAGCAGATAACCCAGTTTGTCGGCCCAATATAGTGTCCTCGGCTCAAAGATTTTTTGATGCAATCGAGCGCCATTGAAGCCACAAGCCATGCTGCGCTCGATGTCGGCGCGCAGTTCATCGTCAGACGGCGCTGTAAAGATTCCGTCCGGCCAGAACCCCTGGTCGAGGATAAGTCTTTGGAACACAGATTTGCCGTTTATCAAGATCCGGTCCCCTTCGATTCGCACATCCCGCAGGCCGAAATACGACTCCACCTCGTCGATAACAGTCGAGCCTTCGACCAGTTTGACCCGCAGATCATAAAGGAACGGCTTGCCAACCTGCCACAGCTTTGGGTTTGGAATATCCAGTATAACGTTGTTACCCGCGCCGGCTTGCGCCAGTTTCGCTGAGGCTACTGCCTTACCGTTTACCATCGCTTCTACGACAACACCGAGTTTGGTATACGGTTTGTCAACGTCAATCGCCACACAAGCTTTGCCGTTGGCCGCATCAGGCCAAACCGTGATGTTGGCGATTCGCGAATTACCGACCGCCTCCAGCCACACGGTTTGCCATATCCCGGTGGTTCGGGTGTAGTGGCAGCCTGCGGACTTCAGATTGCTGGACTGTTTTCCTAACGGCTGTACGAACGATCGCTCGTCGTCTTCTGAATATACGACCAGTTCGTTTTCGCCGTCCGCTTTCACCACCCCTGTGATGTCAGCATAAAACGGTGTAAAACCGCCGCGATGTCGGGCGACCTGCTTGCCATTGACCCATACTCGGCAATCGTAGTCCACCGCGCCGAAGTGCAGCAGCAGCCTTTTGCCGCGCAGAGCAGGATCCACCGTAAAGCTGCGTCGATACCACACCGCTTCCAGGAAATCGGTGTGCCCGATTCCGCTAAGTTTGCTCTCCGGGCAGAACGGCACGTTGATCTGCATCGGGAAGTCGACTCCCGTATGCCAGCCTTTCTGCAGGCCGGACTTTTGGGTGTCGATGGCGAATTGCCATTGGCCGTTAAGATTCTGCCAGTCTTTGCGCAAGAAATCCGGCCTGGGGTGTTCCGGTCGAGGAATAAGCGACATGTTTTTAGCGCTCCTTTGGTTGTCTTGTGCGGCTGCCCCAGTGACGACACAAATCACTGCGAACAGAACCGCGAATATTCTCACAATAGGCAACATACGTCTAGTGCTCCCTGAAAAATATGTAGTCAAATGACTAGCATTCAGACTATAGTGTATGGGTATCGAGATCGTTAGTCAATAGCTAAAGACAGAATAAAAAATCGAGTTGATATGGGTGAGTGGATTGTGTTATCCTCACCGGGGGGAGTGCAATGAAAAAGCCTGCTTCGATTTTTGATATTCATGTTCATTTGCTCGGCAATGCGCAATTGGATGCTGAGTTTATGGCGTTCGCGCAGAACTGGGACATGCCGTTTGCCACCTCCTGTCTTGGGTCACAGGGTTCAATGCTCGCCTACCCGACCTTTGAGCAGTGCGTGGCTGCCAACGACGCCGTTTTGGAGCAGATGGCGCAGTATCCGGATTTTGTGTATGGATTTTGCTACGTCAGCCAGCAGCATGAGAGTTCGGCGGTCGAGGAGGTGCGGCGGTGTCTGGGCAAAGGCATGCGCGGCGTCAAATTGTGGGTGGCGGTGAAGGTGGACGACCCGCGCACATTTCCAATAGCTGAGGCTGCTCTCGAATATAACGCTCCGGTGCTGATTCATTCGTATCTGCGGCGTGAGGAGATTTTGCCGGAGGAGTCCAAACCGGATCACATAGTCGCATTGGCTCGCAGGTATCCGGACCTGCCGATTATAATGGCGCACATGGCGCTGCGATGGCAGGAGGGGGCGGATGCGGTGGCGGAATGTCCGAATATATATGTGGATACCAGCGGCTGCGACCCTGAGCTGGGCAGTGTGGAGTATGTGATCGACAGGCTGGGCGTTGACCGAGTTCTGTATGGTTCCGATGGGCCGGGTCGTGACGTGTTGTGTCAGATTGCACGGGTTATGGCGGCGGATATCTCCGAATCGGATCGCGAGAAGGTTCTGCACCTGAACGCAAAGCGCCTGCTGGGTTTGGGAGGGGCGAAATGATTATCGACTTTTGCGCACATTGCGGCTATGACGAAGTAAGCAGCCTTTCTCACAATATTATGAACGAGAGGTTCTTCGACACGGCCAGGTTTGTTGAATTGGCGCAAGCCGCCGGTATCGAGAGATCCGTGGTATCCGGTTCCGAAAACGAAAGCCTGATTCGGTTTCCTACTCTCAGTCCTGCAAGCGACGTCGCCGAGGTCGGGTCTGTGAAAGGGGTTCGGATATTTCCGACCTATCAAATCTGGGATTTCGATGGCGAGGAGATGGCTAGTGTCCTTGCGGCTGCGAAAAGGAGCGGTCTGATCGTTCAAATCTGCCTGAGATTGCAAGATCCCAGGGTGCTTGTGCAAAAGACCCCATCCGGAGAGGTTTTGAAAGCTCTGGACAAATTGGCCGAGGTCCATAAAGATGTGCGATTTGCTGTGAGTGGGGCCAATTATTATGAGGCGCAAGCAAACTCGGCTCTGTTTTCCCGACAAAACGTATGGATGGATATTTCGCATGTGCAGCATCCGATCAACTCGTTGGAGAAATTGTTGGCGGTAGTCGACGCCGGCAGGGTGCTATTCGCAACCAACTCCCCAATATTTTACCCCAAAACAGCCGTATACAGGGTAATCCATTCGGCGATATCCGATTTGAACCGAGACCGAATTCTATATCAAAACGCGAAACAATTGTTGGGGTAAGGAGAAGTATCATGAATTTGGCGCCGCTGATGGTAGCAGGCTTGTTGATATTCGCCGTTCAAGCGCAAAGCGCGGTCGTGGTGCGCGATGGCCATAGTGATTATTGCATCGTTATCCCGGACAAACCCGGCCCTGAGATCAAATATGCAGCGGCTGAATTGCAAGGGTTGGTGGCCAAATCTACGGGCGCTCGCCTGCCGATCGTAAAAGAATCAGAAAATAGCACAGCCCCGGCTTTTTTGCTCGGGCCTTGTTGTCGCAGCGTGCAGGCCGGCTTGATCGATCAGGCGGCTAAACTTCCCGAGGACGGCGTTCTTATAAAGACGCTGGGCAGGGACATCGCGCTGCTCGGGCAAAATGGGCGGGGAAACCTCTACAGCGTCTATGTTTTTCTTGAAAAGTATCTTGGAGTTCGTTTTCTGGCGATCGACTGCACAATTGTGCCCGAGATCAAAACCTTTGCTCTTCCGCCGATTGATTATTCTCATGCGCCTCCGTATATGTATCGCGAGACCCTCTATTGGGATTCTTTCCCTAAAGAGATCGCGGCTCGGCAGCGGCTGAACGGGCCGTTCACAAAGTGCGATGAGAGCGTCGGCGGCAAAATCGAGTTTCACCCGTATGTGCATTCCTTTCAAGAGATAATCTCAAAAGAAGAATACTTCGACAGCCATCCGGAATACTTTGGGCTGCAGGGCGGCAAACGGGTAGCGGGCGGGGTGCACGCTCAGTTGTGCCTGACGAACCCTGACGTGCTGAAAATCGCCAAAGAGAAGGTCCTGAAATGGATCGAAGAAAACCCGAATGCGCCGATTTTCGATGTGTCGCAAAACGACGGCAACGGGCCTTGCGAATGCGATAACTGCATGGCGATAGTCAATGAAGAGGGTTCCCAGCATGGGCCGATTATGCGCTTCGTCAACGAGATCGCCGACGTGGTCGCCGAGAAATATCCCGACAAGTGGGTAGAGACCCTTGCTTATGCTTATTCAACGAAGCCGCCCGCAATCACCAGACCCCGCGACAATGTCATCATCCGACTATGCCATGCGGGCTGCTACGGTCACGGGTTTGAGGACTGCGGTTTGGGCGCGAATTTCGCGGAATACATCGACCAATGGAGCAAGCTGACAAAACGAATATTCATCTGGCACTACGCGGCTAATTTCGCTCACTATATCGCCCCTAACCCCAACCTGGCGGGCTTGGTGAAAGACCTGAAATATTATGTATCGCATGGGGTGAACGGGGTTATGGTGCAAAGCGATTATCAAAGCCCCGGCGGCGAACTCGCGGAGCTGCGTCAGTATCTGTGTGCCCAGCTCATGTGGGACCCGGCCCAGGACCCTATGAAGCTGCGGGTGGAGTTTTGCCGAGGCTACTACAAAGAAGCCGCAGAGGATGTGTTGGAGTATTTGAGGCTGCTCGATAACTACGCCGAAAAGCCGGACTATCATGCTTTCGGCGCTTGGGACCCGACAGACAAAATCAATCGTGGGCTTGTCAGTGATTCCTTGCTTATACTATCGCGCGCGCGGGATGCGGCAGGGGATGATGTTTTACGCAACAGGATAGATAAGTTGATGATGCCGTTTTGGTATATGCAATTCACCCGGCAGGAACGCTATGGGCTTCGCGATGAAGACGCCCCAAAGGTGTTGCTGCGAGTAAAACAAACGATCGCAGCTAACAAGATAACTCACGTTCGCGAGGGCGGGGAGAACATTAAGGAATGGATAGCGGGGATCGATGCGCAATTCTCCGAGTTGCCGAACAACGTCGTTTTTGACCTGATGCGCATTGGTAAAGCCACAACCGAGAATTGCTTCGCCTGGGAAGCTCGTTTTGTTGAAAGGCACGGCAAAACCGTTCGCAGCGTCCTGCAACATCCCAACCCCATTGGTGACGCTATCGCCACATACCGCATCGAACTGCCAAAAATAGATAAGGGCACGCTTACAATGCAGTTCGGAACCGTTATCACCGAAAAAACTACCGATGGGGTGCGATTTTCTGTGGAGGTTGACGACAAAGAGTTGTGGAGCCAGACTAAGACCAGTTACACTCTGCAAAAGTCGTCCAACTCCGCTCAGGACAGCATTCTGCCGGATAGCGACGCTTTTACTGATCACAAGATCGATCTGACCCCTTATGCGGGAAAGACCATCCAACTGAAGCTGAAGGTGAACGCGCTCAAGGACAATTCATACGACTGGGCCAACTGGCTGGAGCCTGAAATAGTGATCGAAAACTGATGTCGGCAAACTCCGAATAATTCCCCGACGACTCTTTATATCTAAAGAAAATGGGCAAAAAGCCAAAAAGACTACTACAAGGCACTTGACAGTCATGTGCGCAAGTGATATATTAATATCCAGGTAAAGTGAGATGACAGGACTAATACCTGTTGTCCTGTTTGATAGGCAATCAAATTGGGTATCGAGTGTTCGCGGAGGTGAACTCAATTGGCTAAGACTGTAGGTATAGACTTAGGGACCACTAACAGCGTGGTCGCCGTTATGGAAGGCGGGGAGCCGGTAGTTATCCCGAACTCCGAAGGCTCCAGGACGACCCCATCGGTCGTCGCATTTACGAAGAGCGGCGAACGGCTCGTCGGCGTGACCGCAAAGCGTCAGGCGATCCTGAACCCGGATCACACCATCTCATCCATCAAGCGAGAGATGGGAACGGACCACCCAACCGATATCGACGGGAAGATATATTCCCCCGAAGAAATATCGGCTATGGTTTTGCAAAAACTCAAGTCCGATGCGGAAGCATACCTCGGCGAAGAGGTCACCCAGGCAGTCATCACTGTGCCCGCCTATTTTAATGACATGCAGCGCACCGCCACCAAGCATGCCGGAGAGATCGCGGGGATGAAAGTCCTGCGTATCATCAACGAGCCGACGGCGGCTGCGTTGGCTTATGGGCTGGATAAGAAAGGCAGCGAGACGGTTTTGGTGTTCGACCTTGGCGGCGGAACATTTGACGTGTCCGTGCTCGATGTCGGCGAAGGGGTCTTTGAGGTCAAATCCACTTCCGGAGACACCAAACTTGGTGGCGACGACTGGGATCAGCGATTAGTCGACTATATCTGCGATGACTTCAAGGCGTCTCAGGGGATCGATCTACGCAGCGACCGACAGGCTTTGCAGAGGGTCCGAGAAGCCGCCGAGAAAGCCAAAATCGAGCTTTCGAGCATGGTTCAGACCAGCGTTAATCTGCCGTATGTGACTGCGGATGCTACCGGACCAAAGCACCTGGATATGACCGTCACTCGTGCGAAATTTGAAGAGCTGACTCGCGATCTGCTGGAGCGCTGTGAGGCGCCGTTCAAGAGGGCGATGGACGACGCTAAAATCTCTGCTTCGGATATCAACGAGGTTGTGATGGTCGGGGGCGCTACCCGAATGCCGATGATTCTGGAACTGGTCAAGAGGCTGGCTGGGGGTAAAGAGCCTAACAGAGGGGTCAACCCGGATGAGGTGGTGTCTATCGGAGCGGCGATCCAGGCCGGGGTGCTTGGCGGTGAGGTCAAGGACGTGGTATTGCTCGACGTGACCCCGCTTACGTTGGGCGTCGAGACTTTGGGTGGAATCACTGACAAGCTCATCGAGCGCAACACGACGATTCCAACCCGCAAATCCAAGACGTATACGACCGCTGCGGACGGGCAGACCGAGGTTGAAATACACGTTCTGCAGGGCGAGCGGGAGATGGCGCAGTATAACCATAGCCTGGGCCGCTTCCATCTGACGGGTATTCCGCCGGCGCCGAGGGGCATTCCACAGGTCGAGGTGACATTCGACCTCGACGCAAACGGCATCGTCAACGTCTCTGCAAAGGACCTTGCGACCGGCAAGCAGCAGAGCATAACGATCAGCGGCTCGACGAGGCTCTCCAAAGAAGAGATCGATAAGATGATGAGGGAAGCCGATCTGCATTCCGACGAAGACCGACGCCTGCGGGAAACCGCCGAGGCGAAAAATCACGCGGAGCAGATGCTTTATGCGACCGATAAAATGTTGAAAGACCTCGGCGACAAAGTTCCGTCGGCGGATAAACTGGCCATAGAAAACTCTATGACCGAGCTGCGATCGGCGCTTGAGTCTAATGACCCGGAAAAGATCAAGGCGGCGGCGGAGAGTTTAGAGCAGGCCAGCTACAAGCTCTCTCAGATGCTTTATGAGCAGTCTGCGCAGCAGCAGGCCGGTGAGCCGACAGCGCCTGAGCAGGAGTCTGCGGGCAAAGCCGAGGACGAAAGCGTCATAGACGCGGAATTTGATGTCGAATAAATATCAATACGAAAGGAGCGAACAGCAAGATGATGATCAGTAGATGGGATCCTTTTCGCGAAATGAGCGCGCTGCAGGATCGAATCAACCGTGTGTTCAACGAACAAATCAGTCGTGGTGAGGCCGAGGGCGCCGAGAAGACCTGGGCGCCGGTTGTCGACATCATCGAGGGTGAGAACGACTTGATTGTTCGCGCCGAACTGCCTGGGGTAAGTCGCGAGGACATGGACGTCGAGGTGACCTCGGAGTCTCTGACAATTTGCGGTGAGCGCAAGTTTGACGAGGGATCTAAGGATAAATATCTCCGTGTGGAACGTGCGTATGGCCCGTTCAAAAGGTCGTTCAGCATCGGTGTGCCTGTGCAGCCGGATAAGATCAAGGCGGCATATCGAGACGGTGTGCTTGAGATAACCGTGCCGAAGGCCGAAGAAGTCAAGCCCAAGAAGATCGAGATCAATAAAGAATAGGAAAACATCGGGCGCCGGTCGCAGATGCCCGGCGCCTGTTGTATTAAGCCGAGTTAAATATGGCTCGAAATTACAAAGACTACTATGCGACATTGGGGGTCGGCCGCGATGCGACTGAAAAGGAGATCAAGGCCGCCTATCGTAGGCTCGCTCGTAAGCATCATCCGGACGTGAACCCTGGCGACAAAGCCGCGGAGGATATGTTCAAGGAGATCAGCGAGGCTTATGAGGTCCTCTCTGACAAGGACAAACGCGCCAAATACGACCAGTTCGGGCAGTATTGGGAGCAGGCCGGCCAACAGCCGGGCGGCGGCGGGCCGGGGCCGATGTGGGACTCATTCACCTTCGACTATGGTGGAATGGGGGACCAGGGCAATGTCGACTTTGGCGGCGGCCAGGGATTCAGCGATTTCTTCGAAATGCTGTTTGGGCATGGCGCACGAGGCGGGCAGGCAGCCGGCCGTCGTGGCGCCGCGCCGCAGAAAGGCGAAAACATCGAGGCCGAGATGGAAATCTCGCTGGAGGACGCTTTTCACGGCGCGAAGCGATCTGTTACCCTCAATGGGCGCAAACTTGATATAACGATCCCTAAAAGTGTCAAAGACCAACAGAAGATCCGTCTGGCGAACCAGGGACAAGATGGCCCTGCGGGCCGCGGTGATCTGCTTATTAAGATAAATATCCGCCCGCATCCGGTATACGAGCGGCGCGGTGACGATTTGTATGTGGAAGTGCCTGTAGATTATATCGTTGCTGCGTTGGGCGGAGAAGTGCAGGTGCCCACTTTGACAGGGCGGGTAAAGATGAAAGTGCCGGCATCAACGTCCGGAGGCAGGGTTTTCCGGCTGCCAGGGCAGGGGATGCCGAAACCAAAAGATAGCGGACGCGGCAATTTGTTTGCCAAAGTGCGTGTGACAATACCGGAAAATCTAACCGATGAAGAACGCGCGATCCTCGAACAACTGAGAAAGCTTAGACAACCCGAGGCTGCGTGATATATTTAAGGAAGCGAGGCCGATGCTATGAGACAGACAAATGAAGACGAACCTGTCTATATGATAGGCGTCGCGGCTCGATTGTGCCGGCTGCATCCTCAGACTTTGCGGATGTATGAGCGATTGGGGTTGATACAGCCCGCCAGAATAGGCTCTAAAAACCGCATGTATTCCGAGAATGACCTCGACAGGCTGCGCCAGATACAGCGATTGACTCAGGATATGGGCGTGAATTTGGCCGGGGTGGAGGTTATTTTGGGTCTGCTGGAACGAATGCAGGTTATGCAAGACGAGATGGACACAGAAATGGAAAAAATTCAGCGTGAAATGGAGGAATTGCTTAAACGCTTGGATAAGTAATAGATGCAGGCGGCGCTTGTGATCTGATTGGTGTGCAAACTGCGTAGATGGTGACATTATTTGATCGGATTGCTAGCGACGCATTGAGATCGTGTAAGTTTGAAGAAGTCCCTTTGCCGAAAAACGATGCTCGGAAAGATGGGCTCAGATTTACGCGCAATAGGCAAAGGAGGGTGGATTACTTGCAAAACGGTGTAGTAAAGTGGTTCAATGACGCCAAAGGCTACGGATTCATCGCTACCGATGAAGGCAAGGACATCTTCGTACACTACTCGGCGATCAATATGGATGGCCGCAAGACCCTTTACGAAGGTCAGCAGGTAGAGTTCGAAGTATCCGAAGGTCCCAAAGGGCCTCAAGCCGCAAACGTTCAGTCCGCAGGCTAGCCTGTGGCCCCTATCGATTTTTTTTGCTCCGCGCCCCTATGCACGGAGCTTCTTTAATGTACTGTATGCTCCTGGCCAGGGTATAAGCCACGACTGTTGAAGCTCCGGAATCGAGGAGCATTCGCGCGGCTTCGTCGAGAGTCGCGCCGGTAGTGATGACGTCGTCGATGAGCATTATCTTTTTGTTCTTTACCCGCTCCGGACGGACAACGGAAAACGAGCCGTATATATTGATCCGGCGCTGCTCAAACGGCACGTCGACCTGATGCGGGGTCTTTTTGCTTTTGACCAGGGTTTTGGTATCCATCTGAATCGACAAATGTTTCGCCAATCCCTTCGCGATCAATTCGGATTGATTGAATCCTCTGTGGGCTTTTCTGGAGGGGTGGATCGGTATCGGTACTATCATATCCACGGATTTCGGCAGCCGCGACTCAATAAAGCCATCAATCAGCACCTCTGACAGTGGCTCGGCCAGCATCCATATGCTGCGATATTTCAGAGCATGTATCGCTTCTCGGAGTGCCCCCTCAAACGCACCTGCACTGCGAGCGAGCTCAAAATGAAATTGATGCTTCAGGCAGCCCCAACAGCGGGGCGTTGCGTTGGGTATGCCACACTTTGTGCATATCGGCGGCGCGATAAGTGTGATTTTCTGTCGGCATTTTGCGCACAGGTAGCTTTCGGAGAGGTCGCGGCAAACCATGCAGTGGACAGGAAAAGACAATTCCAGAATCCCGCTGCAGACACCTTTCAGGAAATCGCCCACCGCCGAGATCGCGCTCAATCTATCAGCACAATCCGTTTGAACTCGTCATAGCGACTGGCGATCTCTCCTTTTGTGAGGCTCTTGAATCGATTAAGGCTGAACTCCTGCACGTTATAGCTGGCGAGGGTGCTGCCGTAGACGACTGCTCTGCGCAGGTTAGTCGGGTTGATCTGCCCTGTGCCGGCCAGATAACCCATAAATCCACCGGCGAAGCTGTCCCCAGCGCCGGTCGGGTCGGCAACCTCGGCGAGAGGATACGAAGCGGCCGCAAAACACATCTCCTGATTGCAATACATAACCGCTGTGTGCTCCCCTTTTTTCACGATCACATAGCTCGGCCCGAGGTCGTGAACCGCGGCGGCGGCCTTGGTCAAGTTCACAATTCCAGTAAACTGCCTCAGCTCGGCGTCGTTGATAAATACCACATCGACCCGGCTTATAACCTCTCGCAGAGCATCGTATTTGCTGGTGATCCAAAAGTTCATAGTATCCACAGCCTTCAGTTTGGCTGCCGGCACTTGATCGAGGACTGTGAGCTGCAGTTCCGGGTCGATATTCGCGAGAAATACATAATCGGACGAGAGATATGCTTCAGGCAGTTCTGGGCGGAAGTCTTGAAAAACGTTCAACTCTGTGGCGAGGGTGTCGGCTTGATTCATATCGCCTTCATAAGCTCCAGCCCAATGAAAAGTCCTGCCGCCGGGCACTATTTGCAGGCCCATCACGTCGATGTTGCGTGACTTCAGAAAATCTACATGTTCAGCGGGAAAGTCTTCTCCGACCACGCCGACCATTCTCACCGGGGCAAAAAAACTAGCCGCAACCGAGGAATACACGGCCGCCCCTCCGAGAGCACGCACAGCTCGGCCCGAAGGAGTCTGCACGGAATCGAGCGCTACGCTGCCGACTATCAAAACATGATTTGCTGACATATAGATCTCCAATTTGTTTAATAATCGCGGCGCAAATTTGCCAGCCGCCGACACAGCACCAGCGCCGCGAATCTGGGTAGGCAAGCCGCTTTTTTAATCTTGCTCGGATTTTTTGCGAGCCGATAGAGCCACTCTAGGCCGTGGTTTTGAAACCACATCGGGGCGCGTTTGACCTTCCCGGAGAATACATCAAACGAACCCCCCACGCCCATCGCCACACAGACGCCAAGTTTGCTCAGGTTATCATAAATAAACTTTTCCTGGCGCGGGATTCCCATCGCCACCAACAAAGCCTGTGCGCCGGACGCCTTCACCTGTTCCACAATCTCGGCATCTTGCTCGGGGCGGAAGTAGCCGTCGTGGACCCCTGCGACATTAAGCGACGGGAATCTGGCTTTCAAATTCTGAGCGGCAAGTTCAGCCACTCCGGGTGCGGCTCCGAGAAAGTAGATCGAAAACCCTTCCTCAGCGGACATCCTGCACATTTCTTTTGCGATCTCCACCCCGCTCACCCGCTCGATTAGTGGAGAGCCGAGCACAGCGGCAGCCTTTATGACGCCAAATCCGTCGGGGGTTACGAGATCCGCCGCATTGACGAGATATTGAAACTCCGTATCTCTTTGAGCGCGCATCACACTCGATGCATCCGCAGTCACGATGATATGCGGCCTGCCGCTCTCCACAAAATCGCGAACCAGCGCCAGCGTGCCATCCATGTCGACGCGGTGGATTTTGACCCCAAGCAGAGAGATATGGTCGAGATCACGCATCCTGCGCCCTCCGACCGGCATATTTCAGAACCTTTAGAAAACTAGAAACGCAATACAAGACGATTCCCCGCACAATCTACCGACACAATTAAACCCCGACAAGCCCCATCCTGTCAAGAATCCCGCTGCAAATCAGATGCACGCATCGTTCGGGCTATGGAGGAAATATCGTATATTAGGCGAAAAGCAGTAGCATGGAATGGTATAATGGTCGAGCATCGGCTCGTCAGGAGGTTGTATTATGAACGCATTGGGAATCGCTCTTACGGCGATGGCTATAATGACACTTACGCTGACCTCGGCGGATTCCGCGGTCAAACCTTTTGTGGAGACTCGCGAACAGCGCAACGCAAAAATGGCCTGGTGGAGGGAAGCCAAGTTTGGCATGTTTATCCATTGGGGGGTCTACTCGGTTCCAGCCGGCAAATGGGAAGGCAAGGACGTGCCGAGCGTTGGGGAATGGATAATGCTGCACGGCAAGATTCCGTGCGCAGATTACCAAAAACTGCCTGAGCAGTTCAATCCCACCAAATTCGACGCTGCAGAGTGGGTGAAACTCGCCAAGCAGGCGGGAATGAAATACATCGTCATCACGAGCAAACATCACGACGGTTTCGCGATGTTCCACTCAAAAACCGATCCGTTTAACATCTACGACGCCACTCCGTTCAAACGCGACCCCCTTAAAGAACTGGCCGCGGCTTGCGCCAAAGAAGGAATAAAGCTGGGGTTTTATTATTCCCAAGCCCAGGATTGGAACCACCCCGGCGGGGCTGCGATGGCCGGAGGACACTGGGACAAGGCGCAGGATGGGGATATGGACAAGTATCTTCAAGACGTCGCGGTGCCCCAAGTGAAAGAACTGCTGACCAATTATGGCCCGATTGCTGTTATGTGGTGGGATACCCCGGCCGATATGAACCAGCAGCGAGCCGATATGCTGCTGCCGCTGCTCAAATTGCAGCCTGGGATCATAATGAACAATCGGCTGGGGTTTTACGATGGCGATTTCGGCACCCCGGAGCAGGAGATTCCAAAAGCCGACTCCGATAATGATTGGGAAACCTGCATGACGATGAACGATACCTGGGGCTATAAATCAACCGATAACAACTGGAAATCTACGCAGAATCTTGTGCGCAATCTGATCGATATAGTCTCCAAAGGCGGTAACTATCTGCTGAATGTCGGCCCCGATTCGCTCGGCCAGATTCCCAGCCCAAGCGTTGATCGGCTGAAGGCAATTGGGAATTGGCTCAAAACAAACGGCGAGGCTATCTATGGCACCACGAGAGCTCCATTTACCACAATGATGTTCGATGGGCGCGCCACGATGAAGGATAACAAGCTATATCTGTTCGTATTCAACTGGCCGTCCGACGAGATCAGGCTGCCGGATTTGCGAACATCACTGCAATCGGCGCGATATTTGGGGATAAATGAACAGGTGGATTACACCGAACTGCCGGGCACTGAGATGCGGGCGTCTCTGGTGATCGCCCCACCCTCACATCCCGACCCGATAGCGACGGTCATCGAGTTGACGTATGCGGACAAACCGGTTCGCTAAATAGCTCGGCTGTTATAATGAGGAATCGGGTGGGGAGACGCCTTGTTGATAGCATAAGGTGGGGTCCGAAGACCCCACCTTTCATAATTATCAGCCCAGGATCGCCTTCAGATCTTCGTCCGGAGTCGAAATCGGCATGATATTGAATTTCTCCACCAGCACGTTAAGCACGTCCGGTGTCACGAACGCCGGCAGGCTTGGCCCTATCCGGATGTTCTTGATACCCAAATACAGCAGGGTCAACAGAATCGCGACCGCCTTCTGCTCATACCAGCTCAGAATCAGCGACAGCGGCAGGTCGTTTACCCCCACATCAAACGCCTTCGCAAGGGCGACTGCGATCTGAATCGCTGAATAAGCATCGTTGCACTGACCGATATCCAGCAGCCGCGGAATTCCCCCGATCGTGCCGAAATCGAGCTTGTTGAAGCGATACTTGCCGCACGCGAGGGTCAGAATGACGCAGTCCTCCGGTACCTTTTGCGCGAGTTCGGTATAGTAGTTGCGACCAGGCTTAGCGCCATCACAGCCACCGATCAGGAAGAAGTGTCGGATAGCGCCGGTCTTAACCGCCTCAATCACAGCGCCCGCAACCCCCAAAACCGCTTCGTGACCAAACCCGACGGTGATCTCCTTGTCAGGGCCGTCTTCCTCGAACCCCGGAGCCGCCAGCGCAGCCTCGATAACGGGGCTGAAATCGGTGTGATGCACATGCTGCACTCCCGGCATCGCAACCAGCCCGGAGGTGAATATACGCCCCTTATAGCTCTCGCGAGGTTTTTGGATGCAGTTGGTGGTCATTAGAATCGCGCCTGGGAATGTGTCGAACTCCTTGGTCTGATTCTGCCACGCGCTGCCATAGTTGCCCACCAAATGCTTATACGCCTTCAGCTTAGGATAACCATGCGCCGGCAGCATCTCGCCATGGGTGTAAACGTTGATTCCCTTGCCCTCAGTCTGTTTGAGTAGTTCTTCGAGGTCCAAAAGATCGTGGCCGGATACTACAATGGCCTTACCCTTGACAGGCTCCACGCGCACCTGCGTCGGCACCGGATGTCCGTAGGCGCCGGTATTGGCCGCATCGAGGATCTCCATAGCCTTCATGTTGATCTCGCCGGTTTTGAGCGCCCAGCCAAGCAACTCGTCGAGTGTCGGGTTCGGATTGGTCAGGAAATCCAACGCCTCATGGAACAGTCCATATAGTTCATCGCTTTCCTTGCCCAATATTTGAGCGTGGTCCGCGTATGCCGCCGCACCCTTAAGGCCATAGGTTATCAGTTCCTGCAGCCCCGCGACAGTGTCTCCGAGCGAAGTCATGCGTTTGAGAATTGAAATCTCTATACCCTGCGAAACAAGCCCACTGATGCTGCCCTCAGGAGCCCACTGTGTGGCGCCTCCAAGAGCCTCAGGGGTCTTGCCGGCCTTAGCGCAAGCATCTTGATAGAGAGCTTTGGCTTTGTCGCGGATTGCGGCGCCCTCGGCTAACATCGTCTGCAGCCGCTCCGGATCGAAATCGACATTGGTGATGGTGGCAAACAGCGCCTTGACCACAAACACATCGACAGCATTATCTGATGCGCCAAGCTGCCGTGCTCGATGTGCATACATTGATATGCCTTCAGCAGCGTATAGCAGCAAATCCTGGAGCGTAGCGGTGGTTGAATCCTTGCCGCACACGCCGACAGTCGTGCATCCCGTGCCCTTGGCGGTCTGCTCACACTGGTAGCAGAACATACTCATGAATCTTATCTCCTCTCTGAGCTTATAATCATCGTGTAATGAGAGTGTATAACACTACGTGACAGCTTTTTTTGACCCAGGTCACATCCGCTGCACTTTTTACCTTAAATTGATGGGATAGCTTTATGTCACTCCTGTGCCATCGGCGTATATTATACCATCATTTCAGCACCCCGCCTCGGTTTCTCGCGGCGCCGTTCAAGGCCCGGCCGAATGCTTCAGCCAACCACTCTCATTATGCAGATTCGTATGGAACTGTGATTTTTATTATTTAACCCTTGGATTTGATCTCCACAACAACCCCGTTCCTCGCCGGAACCGTAACTTTGCGGCTCTTGTGGTCTTTATATGTAAACTCCACCGAATGTGCCTCATCAGCGATATTCGCCAATACCACCGCTATCGAGCCATCCTCAGCCTCCCATGCGCTTGCGAAAACCACAGGCACATCAAGCGTATACTCCCCGCCGAATGGTTTGGGAGCGGTGAATTTGACGCGCGGGTTGTCTCCGACAACATCAATCAGGCCCAACAATCTGCCCTCAAGTAAGTATTTGTGCGCTCCCCCACGACACCGGGCCAGGTTCCGGACGAAATCTCGCTCCTTTTCGGCTTCCGGTTTCATCAACGACTCGGCCAGCACCCATCCTATCTGGGCGCCATAGATGAACTCTTTCGCCATCTTCACTCTGAACGGCGTCGACCTCTCGATGTCCTCCTTGCCGATATATTGGAACCCAAAGTTGATCGTCCTACCGGAGTATACCGCGGGGAACAAAGGGATTACATTCAGCCACGATTCGCACGGAGTGTTGACCAGCAGCAGCGCGTCGAACTGGTCGATAAAGCACTCGATATTCTCCTCTGTGGTGAACATCCTGCCCGCAGGCAGCTTTTTTCGTGCCTTGTCGAGCAGAGCGCGATATCCATCCACCCAAAAACTCCCGCCGCCGGGCAGGTGATCGTGATTTTTGTCATAGCACCTGTACGCCCACGCACACCCGATCTGGTCGATATACACCCCATCGACCCCGCATTCGTGAGTTAGCCGCTCTACCAGATAACTCACCTTGTCATGCCACGTGGTGGAGGACGGACACATCGAATTCAAAGGCACTTGAGAACCATAAACCTCCGTGTAAGGCTCCCCGTTCTCCTTGCGTGCCGCCGATTTCGACAGGCCCTCTTCATTCCACCCTTTGGAGTTGGGATCGACAATTCGGCCATTGATATACGGCATCACGTGGAAGCCTTGTTCTTGAAGCTCTTTGACCCCCTCGGCAAATCCCGGCCGCGTCGGGAAATAGTCGGGATACAGCGTATCATACGGAATCTCATGCCATTTATACCAATGCAGCGATGTCGGCACATCAAAATATTTTCGTGCGCTCTTGCAGATCTCGGCTATTCCCTCATATCCGAATTCAACTCGCAGCCACAGGTCCGTATCCTTCAGCCACTGTGGGATCGGTCGTTTTGAGACAGGCCCGCCTTTCCCCCAGGGGGTCGTCAACGCCCACTCTCGATAAACCTGCGCCGCGCCATACCATCTGCCGTTTACCACGCCGATTACAGCCTCGTACGGCAGTTTATACTCCCCGCCGCTTTTGTCGGCCAACCCAGGCCAATTCTGGCAGGTATAAGAAGTTCCATCCTCGTCGGTTTTAACGGAATAGACCTTGAAATTGGCCTTCGGGTCGTGGGTGCCGACATATAGCGCCTCTTGTTTGTCGTAAAACGCCACGAACTGCATTGCAGAGATCATTGAGGGATACGTCGCCTCATAGCCCATACCGGGATTAAGCTCATACTCGACCCCCCAGCCAAACGAAGCCGCCATTTTTCGCGATGTTTCTTTCGATAATGTCGGCAAAATGGGAAAATCGCAGCGAGAGACCTTCCATCCATCCGGCAGTTTTGCCTTAATCGACCAATAGGACAGCGGGCTGCCTTCCGGGCTGCGGATCGACACGGTGACTTCTGTGTTATCCTTCGTTTGCCAGGTAAACTTCCCTTGAGCCACAGTCGATTCAGCGCCTGTCAGGGCGGCATTTGTGCTGTCGATCTCATTGATTGATCCATCATCCGTCACAAGCGCCAGCCTCCACAGCAATCCGGTTGGCTTGGCCAAAAAATCCTTGCCCTCGTTGCTGCTGATTTCAGTCAGCACCAGCCCTCGCTCCGACATATCAAACGCGATTTTGACCTGCCCCGGGTCGAATTCGCTCCAGGCTGGAGTCGCAGCGATAGAGTGAGTCGATAGAACAACGAGCATCAGTAAAAGCGCAATGCACAGCATCATCTCTGCACCTCGTACCAAATGATGTGCAAATGATAGCACAGCTCGCGCGTGAATGTCATGGAAGTTGAAGCTCGGGCGAGATTATCTACCTCGCCCGAGTTTGAAAAGAAGTTTACGCCTGCAGTTTTCGGATGATGGCATCGGCCACTTCGCTTGTGCCGACTGCGGTCGGGTCGTTGCGATTCGGTTTCATATCGTAGGTGACATCCTTGCCTTCTTCTATCACCTTCGCGACCGCGTTCTCCAGCCTGTCCGCCGCCTCGTTCTCGCCAAGATGGCGCAGCATCATCATCCCAGACAAAATCATAGCGATCGGGTTTACCTTATTTTGCCCCGTATATTTCGGCGCGCTGCCGTGGGTAGGCTCAAACAGCGCCACCTCATCGCCTATGTTGGCGCCAGGCGCGACGCCGAGACCGCCGACCAACCCCGCGCACACATCAGACAAAATATCGCCATAAAGATTCGGCATACACAAAATATCATAGAGTTCCGGTTTTTGGACAAGCTGCATACACATATTGTCCACCAACCGCTCTTGATATACAATCCCGGCCCCCTTGCCGGCTTCGGCGCTCAGTGTCTCATCCCCACTTTCAGGCTCAAGTTCGCTCCATTCAAATGAAGCGCCATAGCTCTTGGCCACCTCTCGGGCGATGTGATAAAAAAGGCCGTCCGTATACTTCATAATGTTGGCTTTAGCCACCGCCGTGACGCTCCTGCGACCATTAGCAATCGCATAATCAAACGCCAATTTGACGATTCTGCGCGAGCCTGTCACCGAGATCGGTTTGATTGATATAGCGGAGTCGTGCCGAATCTTGCCTCCGCTCATCTCGATTATGGTTTTAGCCTCTTCGGAGCCAAGATCATACTCGACACCGGCGTAAAGATCCTCGGTGTTCTCGCGCACAACTACCAAATCCACGTCTTGATATTTCGATCGAATCCCTGGGTAATATTTGCACGGCCGCACGCAAGCATACAGATCAAGCTCCTTGCGCAGCGCGACGTTTACACTGCGGAACCCTTTGCCAATTGGGGTCGTGATCGGGCCTTTGAGCGCGACTTTATTGCGTCGAATGCTCTCAAGCACCTCTTCGGGCAGCGGCGTGCCATATTTATCCATCACGTCCACGCCCGCATCTTTTATTTCCCAGTCTATGCCAACCCCTGTCGCTTCAATGACCCGGCGGGTCGCCTCAGTGATCTCCGGTCCAGTTCCGTCGCCGGGGATAAGTGTGATCCTGTACGCCAACTTTGTGACCTCCGCTTGAATTCGTCGTTGTGAGTCTACCATGCGCCAAATAACAGTGTCAAACGAACACGCAGGAATACGAGTCATCCGCGCTGTATATAAGACTGTCGGACCCACACTACAATCGTCCGCGCAGGAGCTTTTTATGATTCGCGAAATACCGCCAATACCATTGCTCACCTTAATGTCCCTTGTCTGCTTACTGCTTGCCATAAGCTCATCGGCGAGCGAAAAGCCCGCCGGAGCGTCTTTTATTGTGCAATCCCATCGCGGCGCGGGTTTTCTAGCCCCGGAAAACACCCTGCCGTCGTTCCAACTCGCCTGGAAAATGGGCAGTGTGCCGGAGGCCGACGTTCGCATGACCACCGATGGCGTCATTGTCGCGTTTCACGATGACAACCTCAAGCGTCTGGCTCCCGGCGCGCCGGAAGAAATCAAATCTAAAAGCGTAAATGATCTCTCTTGGGATGTAGTATCAAAGCTCGATGTCGGCGAATATATGGGCCAAAAACACGTCGGCGAGCGCGTGGCAAGGATTGAACAAGTCTTCGATGAAATGAAAGGATACCCGGAACGCTGGCTTTACCTTGACGTCAAGAAGGTGCCCCTCGACAAGCTGGCCAAGATGGCTCACGTGCGCGGCATCGAAAAACAGCTTATTCTCGCGTCGACCCATTACGAGCACCATCGCGAGTGGAAAAGATTGCTTCCCACATCCGGGACGCTGTTGTGGATGGGGGGCAAAGAAGACGCCCTGCGCAAGCGAATCGACGACCTGCGAAAAACAGATTTCGCTGACTTGACACAGTTGCAAGTTCACATAGATGTGGGCGATCTAAACTCCGCCGACCCTTTCACTCCCTCATCAGCTTTCATTCGAGAGGTTGCCAAAGAGACACGCTCCAGAGGTATACTGTTCCAATCGTGGGTTCGCGGCACAGACAACCCTGCCGCTTACAAAAAGCTGTTGGGTCTGGGGTTGGAATCATTTGCCAGCGACTATCCGAACGTGGCCATGCAGGCTATTCGCGAATATCAGAGGGATAAATGATGTTTGATCCTCTCATCAACATATTTCGCCCCGCTAAGCCCATTCCGTCCGTAAAAGATCCTGTCGAGGTCGATCGATTATATCGCTATTGGCGGACGAGAATTATGTATTCGACGCTGATCGGATATGCATTGTTTTATTTTGTTCGCACAAACCTGGCCTTTGCCATTCCGGGGATCGAGTCGGAACTTGGGATCACTAAGGCATCGCTGGGGTTATTTCTGACTCTTCATGGGCTGCTTTATGGGGTGTCGAAGTTTGTAAACGGCATGCTCGGCGACCGCGCCAATTTGAGATATTTTATGGTGGCTGGGCTGATTTTGTCCGCCATTATGAACATAGGCTTCGGCCTCTCCAGCCTTTCCATCTTATTCGGCATATTTTGGCTGTTCAATGGGTGGTTTCAGGGTATGGGTTTCCCGCCCTGCGCACGAGCGCTGACCCACTGGTTTTCTCCCAATGAACGCGGGGTCAAGTTTTCCATCTGGAATACTTCTCACTCGGTTGGCGCTATGCTGGTGGCATTGTTGTGCGCCTGGCTCGCCACATACAACTGGCGGCTGGTTTTGCTGGTCCCTGCCGGGCTGGCGATAGCCGGATCGATATTCTTGCTGAATCGGCTGCGCGATACTCCGCAGTCGTTGGGCCTGCCTGCTGTTGAGGTATATAAAAATGAAGGCGAGACTCCTGAGGAATCCGCAGTAGAAAAGGATCCCAGCTTCCGCAAGTTTGTCATATCAAACGTATTCTGCAACCCGATGATCTGGGTGATCAGCATCGCCAACTTCTTTTTGTATACCGTGCGCTACTCGATTTTGAACTGGCTGCCGACGTTTCTCAAGGAAGCGCGCGCGGTGGATATCAAGCACACGGGATTTTTTGTGTTTGGCGTCGAGTTCGCCGGGGTCGCCGGTATGCTTGCGTTTGGCTGGATGGCTGATCGAATATTCCGGGGCAGGGCTGCCAGAGCATGTTTCTTCAGTATGCTCTTTTGCGCAGTATGTATGATGGCTTTCTGGAAGCTGCAATCACATTCCATGTTAGTTAATGCCGCGTTATTGTGCGGAGTGGGGCTGTTTGTGTATGGCCCACAGGCGCTGGTTGGGGTCATCGCCGCGAATTTGGCCACTAGGCGGGCTGCAGCCACCGCGATCGGAGTGACGGGATTCTTCGGCTACGCAAGTGGTATTATATCGGGATGGGGAGTAGGGTCGCTGGTTAAAACCAACAATTGGGACCCCGTCTTCGCCATGCTCACCGGGTGCGCGGGAATTGCTGCTCTGCTATTTGCAATTGCCTGGAATGCTTATCGAGGCAAAGCGACGCCTTGATTATCCGGCGGGTGGCGGTTTTGCACCCGCCACCCACTTTTGTGCTCCTGCTCCATTGTTCATCACAACCGCCTAAATACTCCAACTGATGTGTTTAACAGCTGATCATATGGGGTATTGCAATACACGGCGACTTTTGTTTATACGATAATAAGGCCCGGGCAATAGAACTTAAGCCACTCAACAGCAGTATTGTTGACATATTGCTGTATTGAGTAATAACAAGCAAAATGGTGAAAGCCTAATCATCAATATTCGTATAATTGCCGAAAATTATGCGCTTAGTCATTGACATATAGGCGAGCGTTGAATATACTCAATATACGCTTTTCTGCTGAGCGAATAGATGTTGGATAGGCTGCCGGAATGCAGATTGCGGATTATATTCTCATAGTCGTTCTTGCCGCAGCCGTATTTTCCGATTTGAAGTTTCGCAAAGTGTGGAATTGGCTCACTTTTTCCGCGATGCTGCTGGGTTTGGTCGCAGCGTATCCCGCGAAAGGTGGGATTGGACTGATAGATAGCCTCTCCGGGCTGGGCATTATGTTAGCTGTGGGGCTGATCGTGTATTTGATCGGTTTCATCGGCGCCGGGGACGCGAAATTGTTGGCGGGGATCGGTGCGCTGGCGGGGAAATCCGCTGTATTCAGTATTTTGATCGGCAGCGCCGTGGCGGGAGGAGTCATGGCGATGGTCGTTATTTTGTATAATTTCGGGTTAAAGCGTGGACTTGGCAGGGCGCTGTCGGGTTTTGGACGGATGGCTGGCGTCAAGTCTGTTTATCCAGGCGCGATAGATGAAAATCGCACACGGCTGCCCTATGCAGTCGCGATTGCTGCGGGAACTATCGCCTGGATGGTTATGCGCTGAATCCGATTGATAATTTGTTGGGAGAGAGACCACGAAAAGGAGGTGGTGTAGGATGTTGCGAAAGTTGACGAGGTTTATCAAGGAGGAAGAGGGTGTCACCATGGTGGAGTATGCCCTTATTCTGGCCTTGGTTGCAATCGTGGCTATTGGCGCGTGGACTACTTTGGGAGAGTCTATAAAGGCGAAGCTGATGACGGCCGGTGGGGCTGTGGAAGCGGCCGGCTCCGGTGGCTAGATCGAACAAGGGCGCGGCAGCTGGCGGGTTGCCGCGCCTGACCGGATAGTGCGCTATGCAAACAGATCACACCCATAATCCTGTACGCCTGAAATCACGTCGTGGGGCCGCTATGGTCGAGATGGCGATGGTCCTCAGCGTGTTGATGCTGCTCGTGTTCGGGATGATCGATATGGGGTTGATACTCAGAAGTTCTCTGGCGCTATCGCATCTCGCCAAAAACGCAGCACGAAGCTACGCGTTAGGCACCGACCAGGGGACAGTGACGGATCGGGTCGAAAAAGGCGCGAAAAGTCTTGGGCTTGATGAAAATCAACTGGATGTGTCGTTTGCGCAGCACGAAGATACCTTTGTCGATAGCCAAAACCAATCGACCGACACTCAGACCCTGTATAACATGGAAGTTACCCTGACATACAAGCACAATACCGTGGCAGGAAAGCTGGTGGGGCTGGGCGATGAAGTCACACTCACGGGCGTCGGGGTCCACATAAAGGAATAGGCGCGGCAGGAAATGAGGCAAGTTCTAAAAATCACCCGGACTCGTTCGGGCGCTGTACTGGTCATGGTGGCGCTAGCCCTCACCGCGCTGCTTGCCATTGCCGCGCTCGTAATCGACCTCGGCCTGCTTTATGTCGCCCAGCAAAACGCTCAAAATATTGCCGACCAGTGTGCAGTGTCGTCTTTGGTGGCGATAAAGAACTACTCCAAGACCGATGTCCAAAAAGCCAGTGTCGATTTTGAGATGGAGGCGATCTCCAGATACCTGTTTGCGGCATATCCCAAGATGACAACAGGCCCCGACACGCGAAAGGTGAGCCTGACGGCAGGTGAGCACCCCGGTTCGCAGTTGTTTTTTGGCGTGGGGTCGAGGCATCATATTTTTAATGAAACAGTGAATCCGAAGTTTGTTGTCATTGCTGAGGGCGACAAAGATTATAACGTGTCGATGCAGGTGGAGTGCAGGATCCCCGTCGATCTCACGTTTTCGCAGGCATGGGGCATAAACCAGCGAGCCACCAAGGCAAACGCAGTCGCAAGGCTATATCCGACCCCTCGCCTGGAATACAATTTTGTGCCGTGGGCTATTGACAGGCGAGCTATCGATCCCGACAACGAACCGCACGTAGGGACAAAAGCGAGCGGGCGAGTTGTGGGGGCGTTTACCGAATCGGGCGGCAGCGGAGCAGCGGTAGAGATATTGGCTATAGGTTTGCCTGGCGGCGATTATTATACGAGGCTATCCGACCGCGGGGAATCAATCGTGCTCGGAGCCGAAATGCAGTCTTTTTGGCCGGACGCTCCTGTGTCGATAAATACTGTGAAGGCTTTGGATAATCCCAGCTTATACAGCGTCACCGCCGACGCATTGTACGACAGGTTCGGCTCTGAGCCGGGGGTAGAGAGTTATTGGCGGTATGAAAGCTGGAAAAGCGCCGGCCAGAGTGGTGTCTATCCCAACAGTGCGCGGATATTAATGGCTGTGGTAGTGGACAAAAAAAACAAGCAAGCTGATGGGTCTTATAGAGTCAAAGGCTTTGCGCCGCTGTTCGTCACTTGTTATGACGAAAACACGGGGGATGTCGACTTTGTTTTGATTTCTGGGTTGCTGTCCCAGGGCAGGGTAAGGTGGAGCCTGAACACCAAACCCAGGTATGCGGCCAGCATGATAAGCAAAGTAATGATCTACGATTTCGGCACCCAATTGTCTAATTAGATATCGTGAATATAACCCACGACCGGACTTTGTCTAGCGAGGTAGGATGAGTATGGGTAAAGGTTGGACGAAGAAAAATATACTGCTGCTGGCCGCAATTATCGGGCTGATCACGGGTGTGATTGTCTACGCCAACATGAAAGAACGCCCCAAAGTGCAGACGACGGTGGCAGCAGTCGCGATCGCGAGAGGTGAACTGATCACCGGCGAAATGGTGACGACGAAGGCGCTTGACATAACGGCCAAAGAAGCGGTCGCAGTCGAGTCTGTAGTCGGAAAGATCGCCAGGATCGAATTCGCGCAAGGCGAGCAGATCAAACTGACCCAGCTCGCCCCCAAAGGGCTTTCCGCAAGGGTCCCGGATGGCATGCGCGCGGTTAGCGTAGGGGTGGATGCGGTATCGAACGTAGGCGGGTTCGCCCAGCCGGGAGACAAAGTCGATGTGGTTGCTACCTACACTCGCGGGGAACGCGCTTATTCCGAAACCCTGTTGCAAAACGTTGAGCTGCTGGCAGTCGGCCCTGCTGCAAACGCGGGGGAGGGAGAAAAGGCGGAGCCGGATCGGAAAACCGCCACTTTGATAGTGACTCCGGATCAAGCCCAGGCGGTTACTCTCGCCGAATCGCAGGGCAAGCTCAGGCTTATTCTGCGCAACCCTAAGGATATCACCCACGAACCGCTTGAGGAAACACCGTCTAAAGCGCCTGTGGTAGTCAGAGAGACTCGGCAGGCCGCGACTGCACAGGGGAATCCCACCTCAAATAGTGCGCGCGGAGGGCTTGCGCCGGCGATGATTGGCAGTTTTTCGACCACCACAGAGATTGTCCCCGAAGATCGACCCACGGTGGAAGTGATTCGAGGAAACGTAAAGACGGTGGAAGTGGTCAGCGAGTAATCACTGGAGTTGATTTCGCATAGGCAATCGGTTGGGTATTGGAGGTTGCAATTGATGAGGTTAAATACTATACACAGCGAGCACAGGCGCTATTGGACTGTGGTTTTTGCTATCATAATATTCACGTTATTATCTGCGCTGGCCGTCACTGCGCAATCGGCTGCTGAGCCTGATTCCGACACATCCGCAGCAGCGGAAATCGGAGGGCAGGGTGCGCCGTCCGATGTGCCGCATGCGTTCGCCAACAAGCGAATGGAGCCGGGCGAGTCGATTATGCTGTATGGCAAAGAAATCACTCGCGCCGTGGTTAATACCCCTGAGGTCGTCGATATCGTAGTTCTGTCAAAGAGTGAGATTATTCTTAACGCCAAATCCGAAGGCCGGGCGGTTATCCGTATTTGGGACAGTGTATATAAGCCGGCGACGTATTATGTGACTGTCGCAAAACCGGAAAAACCCAAGCCCAATCCGGCAGCGATTGCCGGCGATCTTACCGCCCAAATCGGGGTGCCGACAATAAGTGTTCAGGCAAACGATACCAGTGTCATGCTCTCCGGGACCGCCAAAAATGACGATCAGATCAAAAGAGCAGAATACATCGCTCAAGGCACGGGCCTGAAGGTCATAAATTTGGTGAGAGTGGAAGAGGTTACCGCTAAAGCCTTGATTGAATCTCTCCGCGCCATTATAGACAGCCCGTGCGTCACCTATAAAGAGCTTCCGGATAATACTGTGCTCGTTTCCGGGCAAGTGCCGACAGCCACAGAGGTGCTTAAGATACGCGATATCATCGCGGCGTGGGTTGGCGATATCCAGGCCGCGCCCACTACAGGCACGAATGTTCGCAGCGACACGCAGGTAAACTTCATCGGAAATGGACAAATAGCCGCCCCCGATGCCATCGACAGAGCGAGGACCGAGGCGACCACTTATGACCCTGGCGGGGTGGTGGTGGGCGAGGAGACAAACGCTGTTCGCAGTGTGTTCTCCGGGCGGGTTCCCAATGGGCCGCGCATTGTTGCTGTGCTCAATGTTGACATAGCCACCGCCAAACAGGTGTTGATCACTGCGCAGGTGTTGGAGGTCGATCGCAGCAAGCTCAAAGAACTCGGAGTCAAATGGGGGTCGTCCCTCAACGGGACGTTCATAGATCAACCTTTCTTTGCCGTTGAAAACGCCAGCGGCATCATACCCGGCACCGACCTTGCCGGGCTGCCTCTGACAAACGCGAACTCATTCAGCAGACTGCCATTTGCCGCTCAAGTTCGGGCGCTCGTGGACAGCAGCTACGCCAAAATACTATCTGAGCCGAAACTTTTAATCGCTGATGGACACGCGGCGAGCATACTGGTTGGCGGAGAGATGCCGGTTCCTGTCGCGCAAAACTCCAGCATCGGAGTCGCCTCCGTGACCGTTCAATATAAACCGTTCGGCATACAACTGACTGTTCGGCCAAAGATAGGGGATGACAACCGAATATCGATGACTGTGACTCCGGAGGTCAGCGATGTCGACAGAGACCCTAACGCAGGGGTGAAAACCGGCGGCATCTTCGTCCCCTCGCTAACTGTCCGGCGGGCGACAACAACGGTTCACGTGCAAAACTGCCAATCGCTTGCTATAGGAGGGCTGTTCTCCAGCGCTTCGATCAAGCTCATCAGTGAGATTCCGCTGTTGAGCAAGATTCCTGTTCTGGGAGAACTTTTCAAAAGCAGAAATTTCCTGGAGAAACAGACAGAGCTTATTATCGTTGTGACCCCTCAACTGATTGAGAAAGGAGCAAACGCTCCGATACCCGTTCCAGAAGAATAGAACTGAGATAGTGAAGTAGTTATGAGTGAAAGACAGCCCAATATACGTGTTTTAATAGCAGCTAAGGATCGAGCCGCACGCGATCATTTGCGTCAGGTGCTGACTGCTGCTGGGGATTTTGTGGTGTCCGGGGTCGCGGTTGATGGCTTGGAAGCTGTGCATATGGCCGGCGCGCGCAAACACGATGTGGCTGTGGTGATGCTCGATCTTCCTATATATGACGGCCTGGCGACGACCCGGATGATCCGGCAATACGTGCCGGCGGTGAAAGGCGTGTTGGTGGGCAACGGTGATGTGGGGTCGACTCTGACCAGGCAGGCTATGTTGGCGGGAGCGTCAGCGTGTATTTCCACTGCGGAGATCGACTCGGCTCTGGCTTCCGTGATCAAAGATATATGCGGTCCTCCCCTTCCACCTCCAGCCCCTCCTTGCCGCATTATATCGGTTACCGGTGGAAGAGGTGGTATCGGCAAGAGCACGGTCGCATCGGGATTGGGGCTCTGTATGCACCAAAAATATCCCGGCAAAGCCGTGCTGTTGGATATGTATATGCAGTTTGGCGACATATCCACAATGATGCGAATCGCTGAGCCAAAGCCGCTTTCGGAGTTGACCACTGAGAAAATCGACCCGGAACTGTTGGAGTCGTATATGTCCGAGCATGAATCCGGGCTAAAGGTCCTGGTTGCAGCGACGAAGATCGGTCCGCTCGATAAACTGAGCGGGGATCTGCTGGAAAGCATCATACACGAGCTTAAGAAAAACTATCGATATGTGGTCATCGATCTGCCCCCTCTTATGCATGAGCCTGTGCTAAGAGTTGTTTCATTATGTCACGAACTGCTCATCGTGGCAAACAGATTTGAGGTGCAGACTGTGAGGGATGCAAAGAAGCTGATTGATACCGTCGCCCCTCGATATATCCCGTGGGAGCAGATCAAGTTGATAATCAACAGGGTATCAAGACACGATAGCCTGACGCAGTCACAGATAGAACAGGCGATTGGTCTGAACGTGGCGGCACTGCTTCCAAATCAGCGCAACCTGGCGGGCGACCCTATGCGGGGCAACACCAAACTCGCAAAAGCCCTGCGAAAGCTCGCCGACAAGCTCGACGAGGAAACTTTCACCCTCGACGCATTAGCGGCAGAAGAAAGATGAGGCTATTGTGACATCAGTAGATGCTCTATTCAACATCTCCGATCCGGCCAGGCAGGCAGGGATGAGCAATACTGCATTCGCAGAGCTTGTGCTCGCGACTCACAAGCAAATCACCGGTGAGATTGATGCTGTTGAGTTAGTCGAACTGACCCCTGCCGCACGAGTCCAATTGGCGATTGATTCAGTCAAAAAGCTCGCCGCTGTTAGATCGATCCATCTTACTGCAGACCAAATTCGGGCGGTTGCCGAGGACGTCGAGTCCGAGATATCGGAATACGGCCCTATACAGGAGCTTCTAAGGGATCCGGATGTCACCGAAATTATGGTAAATGGGCCGAGCAAAATCTATGTCGAACGAGAGGGCAAGTTGTTTCGGCATGACAAGGTTTTCAAGGACAATGCTCACCTGATGCGTATAATAGAGCGTATCGTGCATGCGCTGGGGCGGCGGATAGACGAGAGCAGCCCTATGGTGGATGCGCGCCTCCCGAATGGGTCGCGGGTTAATGTGATAATTCCTCCGTTGGCTATAGACGGGCCAACGCTCACCGTTCGGAAATTCTCCCGTGAACCGCTCACCCCGGATCTATTGGTCGAAAATGGGACGATGTCGGCTGGAATGCGCGATTTCTTGAAAGCCGCCGTCGAAGCCAAGATCACGATTATGATTTGCGGAGGAACCGGCAGCGGCAAGACGACGACCCTCAATGCGTTGAGCAGGTTTATACCCCGCGACGAGCGCATCGTCACTATTGAAGACGCCGCCGAACTTCAGTTGCAGCAGAACCATGTCGTCCGCCTGGAGTGTCGGCCTCCCAACATCGAAGGCCACGGGGAGGTGTCTATCCGCCAGCTCGTTAGAAACTCACTGCGTATGCGGCCGGACAGGATCATAGTGGGCGAGGTGCGAGGGGGAGAAGCGCTTGATATGCTGCAGGCGATGAATACCGGCCATGA
>LSQX01185106.1_pt1 | contig 44083 bp, 41 predicted proteins | sample 654561 | NCBI WGS metagenome assembly LSQX01 (sample SAMN04489861, study PRJNA283612) | anaerobic digester metagenome | isolation source: 4 biogas reactors fed with cattle manure at either 37C or 55C with and... | place: Denmark: Kongens Lyngby | collected 2014 | reverse complement strand
GGCGGTATGGGCGGCATGGGCGGCATGGGCGGAATGATGTAATAGATGTGTGACGGCAGGGCCCTGGTACGGGGCCCTGCTTTTCTAATGTGCCCAGTGTGCCTGCTGAGTGCCGCACTCCCAAGCAATGATCTGGCATATTACAGCCTCTACCATCCTAAGGTAGAGGTTTATTGCTTGCCAGAGGTTTGTTGCTCCCCGCAAAACAGAGTTCGTCCTCATCAACCAGCATCCGCACTTATCTATGTGAAACCCTGTCGAGGCGGCCTCAGTCTGACACTGACGATGCTTGGAGTCTGGGAATTCGATGTGTTAGGTAAGGAACGGAGCCAGATAAGCGGCTCTCTTTTTTCTGTCCAAAAGCAGCTTAAGGCAGCAGGATTCTGTTTGTCCTTGGGCATCACTGGGGGAGAATATGATGAAAGGAGCAGCCCGGAACTTGTTGGGCGGGCAGGAATTGGCTTCCATGTGGAGTACTTGTCTAGAATAAGCTGCATTGGGTTGATCTGGGTTCTTAAGGCTCTACGGCGGGGTCAGCCCAAGGTGAAATCTGTGAGTACATTTCCTCAAGTGTAAAAGCAGACGGAGGGCTGTTGACACAGCAAAAGAGGAGGCAGGAATGATGCTAGAGGATATAGATCGAGTTTTGCTGACAGAAGATGAGATCCAGCAGCGGGTGGCAGAGTTGGGAGAACAGCTTTCCCAGGATTACGCCGGCAAGGATCTGGTGATTGTCTGTATTCTCAAGGGTGCGCTGCATTTCATGGCTGACCTTACCAGGAAAATCTCTATCCCAGTGGATATGGACTTCATGGCCATATCCAGCTACGGCGCCAGCACCAAGAGCTCAGGGGAAGTGCGGATCCTGCAGGACTTGGATGCAGCCATTGCCAACCGTCATGTCTTGATCGTGGAGGATATAGTGGATTCGGGCCTCACCCTCAAGTACCTGGTGGACAACCTGTCGTCCCGCCGCCCGGCAAGCCTCAAAATCGCAACATTACTGGATAAGCCGGCCCGCCGGGTAGTGCCCATCTCACCTGACTACAACGGTTTTCTGATTCCCGATGAATTTGTAGTGGGCTACGGCTTGGACTATGCGGAGAAATACAGGAACCTCCCCTTTATCGGTATCCTGAAGCCGGAGGTGTACAGCAAGTAGGGGTTCGCCATTGGCTGTGCTGCAGAGCTCCGCTGTGTTATACGATCTTTTGTGGAGAATAGGAGTGATGGCAGGTGGAACGTGACAGCCTGACGAGGGACAAGATCATCGTCGTAGATCTAGGGGGTTACGGTAGTCACGTCGTAGCCCGCCAGGTGCGCAGGGTACAGGTTTACAGTGAAATCTATCCCATTACTATCCCTTTAGAAGATGTACTGGCAGCAGGGCCCCGGGGTGTGATCATAGCCGGGAGCAGCGGTGGAGCCAGTTTGGCGGTGGAGGAAGCCGTATCCCGTTACATAGATGCACTGCTGGCAGCCGGTATACCCCTCTTGCTTATCGGTTCCGGGTTTGGCCAGCTGATTGAGCGGCTGGGCAAGTCAGGGAGGGAGGGCTTGCTGCACAGCCTTCCAGGGGGAGTTGAATCTCTGACGAAGTCAGAAGGCCGGCAGGTGCTGGAGCAGTTTGTCCGGGATATCTGTGGATGTCAGCCCACATGGACCATGGAGTCTTTTATTGAGACAAGCATCGAGGATATCCGGGCTGAAGTCGGCAGGCAGCCTGTAGTCTGCGGGTTGTCCGGCGGCGTTGATTCTACAGTGGCAGCCGCTTTGGTGCACCGTGCTGTTGGGGATCAGCTGACATCTATCTTTGTCGATCACGGTTTCATGCGAAAAAATGAAGCTGAACAGGTAATTGACATTTTCCAGCAGCGGTTTGGAAAGGGCTTTATCGCTGTTGATGCCAAGGAGCGCTTTCTTGCACTGGTGGCAGGTGTGACTGACCCGGAGGAGAAACGCAAGCGGATCGGTGAGGAGTTCATCCGGGTCTTTGAGGAAGAAGCAGCGAAGCTGGGGGAAATCCAATACCTGGTCCAAGGCACTCTCTATCCTGATGTGGTGGAGAGCGGCGCCGGCCAGGGAGCTTTAGTCAAATCCCACCACAATGTGGGCGGGCTGCCTGAAAAAATGGCACTGAAGCTGCTGGAGCCCCTGCGCTGGCTGTTCAAAGATGAGGTGCGGGAAGTTGCCCAGAAATTGGGTGTGCCCGATGAACTTACCTGGCGGCAGCCCTTCCCCGGCCCCGGCCTAGCGGTGCGGCTCATCGGTGAGATTACTCCGGAGAGAGTAGCGATTCTCCAGGAAGCAGATTACATCTTGCGGGATGAAATCGCCCGGGCAGGGCTGGAGCGGGATATCTGGCAGTATTTTGCCGTCCTTACCGATACCAGGACAGTAGGGGTGCATGAGCAGCAGAGGACCTATGGATATATGCTGGGCATCAGGGCAGTCAACAGTGTCGATGGCATGACCGCCAGCTGGGTCCGTCTGCCCTATGAGCTCTTGGAGCGGATCTCCAGCAGGATTATGGAGGAGATCAAGGATATTTCCAGGGTGGTTTACGACATCAGCGCCAAACCTCCAGCCACCATCGAGTGGGAGTAAGGCGCGGGAAGGGAGGGGGGACTGTGGCTTATACAATGATGCAGACACCCCGGGGAACCGAAGACTTCCTGCCCCGGGATGCTGAGCGGAAGCGCTGGGTAGAGGAGACCTTACGGGGCCTCTTTTGGCGGTGGGGTTACCGGGAGATTATCACTCCGACCATGGAGTTTTACGATGCTGTGCGTGCCGGAGATACCACCGGCCTCGCCGATAACCTCTACCGTTTTTTTGAAAGGGAAGGAGACATTTTGGCCCTCCGCCCCGATATGACTACACCCATCGCCAGGGTAGTGGCTACCCGGCTCCAGGACTCAGCCAAGCCCCTGCGCCTTTGCTACCATGCCAATGTCTTCCGCTATGCCGAGCCCCAGGCCGGCAGGCGGCGGGAGTTTTATCAATCCGGTGTGGAGCTGGTGGGCAGCGGCAGCCATCTGGCAGATGCTGAAGTTATCGCCTTGACAGTGGAATCCCTCAAGGCGGTGGGTTTGCAGGGCTTCCGGGTAGATATTGGGCATGTGGATTACTATGACGGCATTTTGGAGAGCTCCGGCCTGCCGCCGGAAGAGAGGCGGAGCCTGCGCCTAGCCTTATTGAAGAAAGACTATGTGGCCCTCGAGGAGCTGACAGCTGCCTGCAGCCTATCCCGGGATGACCGGGAACTCTTGCTGGAGCTGCCCGGCCTCCGGGGCGGGCGGGAAATCCTCGCTAAGGCTATGGAGCGAGCCGCAAATCCCATCTCCCAGGGGGCGATCGCCAACTTAACCGCTATCTGCGATGCCCTGGATGCCTATGGGCTAACCGACTGGATCCAAGTTGACCTGGGGATGATCAAGGATATTGAGTACTATACCGGCATGGTGCTGGAGGCCTATACAGCAGACATGGGATTCACCATCGGTACCGGCGGCCGTTATGATCACCTTATCCAGCAGTTTGGCTACCAGTGCCCAGCCACCGGCTTCGCCCTGGGAATTGAGCGGATCATGCTGGCCCTTTCCCGGCAGCATGGATGGACTGCCGCGCCCAATGTGCGGGTATTGTGTATGGGCCTTGCTCAGCAGCCGCAGCTTGCTTGGGACACAGCTGAGCAGCTGCGGGCCAAAGGATTTCCAGTGGAGCTGGATGTTAGCGGCTCCGGTGAAGACGAAGCTGTTGCCTACGCCGCTGCCCAAGGCTTTCACTGGGTCGTTGATCCCCTCACCCATCATCGGGCCCGGGTGTGGACCCAGGGCGGCGGCTGGCGGGAGCAGGAGCTTAGTGAATTGACAGCTGCCTTGGAAGGGGAGAACGGCAGTGGATAAGACAACATCACTGACCATTGCAGTGCCCAAGGGCAGGCTGCAGAAGGCGGTAATCAACCTGTTGGAAAAAGCCGGGGTTGACTGCAGCGAGCTGCGGGATCCCTCCCGGAGGTTGATCATCCCTGTACCGGGTACAGAATGGAGATTTCTCTTGGCCAAACCGGCAGACGTACCCACATATGTTGAGTACGGTGCTGCCGATTTGGGTGTTGTCGGTAAAGATATTCTCCTGGAAAGCCGCAAGGATGTGGCAGAGCTGTTGGATCTAGGGTTTGGCAGCTGCCGCTTGATTGTAGCTGTGCTTGAGTCCTCCGGTATTGAGGATATCCGGGATTTGGATTTCAACAGCCGGGTGGCCACCAAGTTCCCTAAGATCACCACTGACTTCTTCACCCGCCAGGGGATTCAGGCGGAGGTGGTACATCTCAACGGCTCGGTAGAGCTGGGGCCCATTGTCGGCCTAGCCGATGCCATAGTCGATATAACCGAGACCGGGACTACCCTGGTGGAAAACGGCCTGGTGCCCATCGCCGACATAGCCCGGGTAACATCCCGCCTCATTGCCAACCGGGTCAGTTACAAGGTAAAGGCCCATACCATCGCAGGCTTGGTGCGGCGTTTGCGGGAAGTGCTGGAGGAAGGCCTCGACTGAAGTAAGCTGGGTAGGAGGAAGCATGATGAGAGTCTTGAAAAGCTGGGAGCTGACCGATGAGCAGCTGCGGGAACTTATGACCCGCCCCTTTGTGGATCAAGTGGAGGTCACGGCTGCCTTTCAAGCCCGGACCGAGGCAGTCTGGGGAGAGGCTCTCAGCCCCGAAGAAGTTGTCAGCCGGATCCTAGAGGATGTGAAGGCTCGGGGAGATACTGCCGTGATTGAATATGCCGGCAAGTTAGATGGAGCGCAGCTGACACCGGACAGCCTCTGGGTTACTGAGGAAGAATGGGAGGCTGCTTTGGGGCAAGTTGCCGATGATATCATGGATGCCCTGAAGACCGCCTCTGAGAATATTAGAAGGTACCATTCCCAGGCCCGGCCCCAGTCTTGGGTCGTGGTAGAAGATGATGGAGTTGTCCTAGGACAGAAGGTGACTCCCCTAGACAGTGTAGCCATCTACGTTCCGGGAGGCAGTGCACCGTTGGTGTCAACGGTGTTGATGTGTGCAGTGCCTGCCAAGGTGGCAAAGGTTCGGGAGATTGTCATGGCTTCTCCGGTGGGGAGAAACGGGCAGATGAACCCGCATATCTTGGCAGCCGCCCGCTTAGCGGGAGTCCATCGGGTGCTGAAGGTGGGAGGTGCCCACAGCATCGCCGCTTTGGCCTACGGTACCGAGACAATCCCGGCAGTAGATAAGATTGTGGGGCCTGGTAATATCTTCGTCACCCTGGCCAAGAAAATGGTCTATGGGCGGGTCGGCATCGACAGCCTGGCGGGCCCCAGTGAGATTTTGATTCTGGCCGATGAGACTGCTAAACCCCGTTACGTAGCTGCCGATCTGCTTTCTCAGGCAGAGCATGATCCAGAGGCAGCCGCCATCTTGATTACCAATTCTGAAGGCCTGGCAGAACAGGTGAGAAGCGAGGTCCTGGCTCAGCTGGAAAAGCTGGAGCGGAGGGAGGCTGCCCAGCTGTCCCTGGAGAGGCATGGTTTTATCCTGGTGTGCCGCGATATGGAGGAAGCCGCCCAGTGGGCCAATGTTGCAGCCCCTGAACATCTGGAGCTGTGTACTGCCAACCCCTTTGGAATGCTGCACCTGATCCGCCATGCCGGTGCCATTTTCCTGGGCCACACGGCGTGTGAATCCATCGGCGATTATATCGCCGGCCCCAATCACGTACTGCCTACCAATGGGACAGCCCGCTTTTCCTCACCCTTGGGGACAGAGGATTTTCTCAAGCGCAGCAGTATTATAAGCTATACGGAAAGCGGACTCGCCCGTTTCGGCCCCCACGCTGTCAAGCTGGCGGCCATCGAAGGGCTTGACGGCCATGCCAATGCCCTGCGGGTAAGGCTTGAAGATCTGCAGGACAGCTAGGAGGGGTGCTTGATGCGGATAGGGGAAGTCAGCCGGGCCACTGGGGAGACAGATATCCGGGTAAAGCTGCACTTAGACGGCAAGGGCCGCAGCACTGTGGAAACGGGGATCGGGTTTTTTGATCACATGCTGACAGCCTTTGCCAAGCACGGCTTTTTCGATCTGGAGGTCTATGCCCAGGGAGATTTGGAAGTTGATGCCCACCACACTGTAGAAGATGTGGGGATTGTCCTGGGGCAAGCTTTAGCCCAGGCCTTGGGCAGCAAAGCCGGCATTGCCCGCTTTGGCACAGCCTTTGTGCCTATGGACGAAGTTTTGATGATGGCTTCTGTTGATATCAGCGGCAGGCCCTTTGCGGTTTTCTCATGGAATCTGACCAGTGAAATGCTGGGTGCCTTCCCGGCTGTCTTGGCTGAGGAGTTCTTCAGGTCCTTTGCCTTTAATGCCGGTATAACACTGCATATCCGGGAGATAGCAGGGGGAAACATGCACCATGTCATCGAGGCAGCATTCAAGTCTGCTGCCAGAGCCCTGGCCCAGGCCTGTGCCGCAGATCCCAGGGTTGAGGGCCTATTGTCTACGAAAGGAAGATTAGGTTGAGCCTAAAGGTGATTCCCGCCATTGACTTGCGGGGCGGACGCTGTGTGCGTTTGATCCAAGGCCAAAGCCACCGGGAGACTGTCTACTCCCGGGAGCCGGTTGAGGTGGCCAAAGGCTTTGAAGAGGCAGGTGCGGAAAGGCTCCATGTGGTTGACTTAGATGGGGCCTTTTCCGGTAGGCCGGGCAATCTAGAGATCATTAGAGCCATCACCTCAGCTGTTGCCATGCCTGTCGAGGTGGGCGGCGGCATCAGGGATATGGAGGCCATTGACAGGATCTTGGACGCGGGGGCAGCCTACGTGATCCTGGGTACCGCTGCCTGTGAGAACCCCCGGCTGGTAGAAGAAGCCTGCCGGCGGTATCCGGGGAAGATCATCGCCGGCATCGATGCCAGGGACGGCCGGGCGGCAGTCCGGGGATGGGTGGCTGATACCGAGATGGATGCCCTGGACCTGGCCAGAAGGATGGTTGACTTGGGAGTTGAACAGATTATCTTCACCGATATCGCCCGGGACGGTATGCTCACCGGCCCCAACATCCCAGCCCTCGAGAGAATGACCGGTGCTGGAGCCAAGATCATTGCCAGCGGCGGTGTGGCAGCCCTGGAGGATATCCAGGCCATTGCCGAGCTAACTGAACTTGGGGTAATGGGAGTAATCATCGGCAAGGCTCTTTACAGCGGCCGCTTCACTTTGCCGGCAGCCATCGAAGCAGCCCGGGCAGTCGCTCGCTCCAGCTGAAGGTATGGTGGGCTTTCACAAGTAAATGGGGGACTAGTGGTATGTCGTGGAAAAGGGTAATCCCGTGCCTAGATGTGCAGAACGGCCGGGTTGTCAAGGGTGTCAATTTTGGTGATCTGCGGGACGTAGGCGATCCGGCGGAGCAGGCAGCTTTCTATGACAGGGAAGGTGCCGATGAGCTGGTGTTCCTGGATATTACAGCCTCCCATGAGGGACGGCGGGCCTTGCCGGAGAGTATTCGCCAGACTGTTCAGGCCATCAGCATCCCGCTGATTGTCGGCGGCGGCATTGGTTCATTAGAGGATATGGAGGCCATCTTTGCAGCCGGGGCCAGCAAGGTATCCATTAATACCGCGGCCTTGGTTAATCCAGATCTCATCTCCCAGGCTGCCGGCGTGTTTGGCAGGGAGCGGATCATTGTTGCCGTCGATGCCAAGAGGACCGTTGGGCCAGACGGCAGCTGCCATTGGGAGGTCTATGCCCGGGGCGGCCGGACTGCCACCGGCTGGGAAGTGGGTGACTGGGCAGAAAAGGTTTATTCCCTGGGAGCAGGGGAAATCCTCCTCACCAGTATGGACTCCGACGGCACCCGGGATGGATACGATAACGAGCTGAACCGGCTGGTAGCAGAAAGGGTGCCCATCCCCATCATCGCTTCAGGGGGAGCCGGAGAACTGGAACACTTTAGAGATGCGTTTCTATCGGGCAAAGCCGATGCTGTACTGGCAGCTTCTCTTTTCCATTTCCGCACATATTCCATCCGGGAAGTAAAGGAGTACCTGCAGGGGGCGGGGATACCGGTGCGCCTGTGATCCGATGTGTATCCATCTCCTTGGGAGATGCAGAGCGAAATGGGAACAATTTGCCTTTAAACTAGGAGGAAACCATGGTGGATATGGGAGAGCTAAAGTTCCGCGCTAGCGGGCTGATTCCAGCTATCATCCAGGATGCCGAGAATGGGGAAGTGTTGATGCTTGCCTATATGAACCGGGAAGCTTTGGAAAAGACCCTGCAGACTGGCAGGACCTGGTTTTGGAGCCGCAGCCGTCAGCAGCTGTGGGAGAAGGGGAAAACCTCGGGCCACTACCAGGTTGTCAAGAGTATCACTGCTGACTGCGACTATGATGCCCTGCTGATTAAGGTTGAACAGCTGGGGCCGGGGGCCTGTCATGAAGGCTATAGGTCGTGCTTCCACAACCCCGTGGAGTTTGACGGCGAAGGGGGGCCGGCAGCTGCCGCTGAAGAAGAGGAGCAGGAGCCGGCCTTTGATGCCGAGGAGGTCTACGGCAGGCGCTCTTCCCGGATTCTCGATGAGCTCTATAAAGTAGTGCAAGATCGGCGGGTAAATCCCGTGGAAGGTTCATACACCAACTATCTGCTGACTGAGGGATTAGATAAGATTCTAAAGAAGATCGGCGAAGAAGCGGCTGAGGTGATTATTGCCGCCAAGAATCCCGGGACAGAAGAACTCATCTACGAGCTGGCCGATCTGTATTACCATACCATCGTCCTGATGGCGGCCAAGGGTGCTGAACCGGGAGATGTGTTTTCGGAACTGAAATCCAGGCGTTAGTTGGAAGTATGGAGTCAGCCGGAAGAGGGCTGGCCGGAGGGAGTCTGATAGTGGATATTCTCAGCAGTCTAAATGAGCAGCAGCAAGCAGCAGTAACATATGGAGACGGGCCTCTCTTAGTGGCGGCAGGGGCAGGCAGCGGCAAGACCCGGGTGCTGACCTACAGGATAGCCTACCTGCTTTCGGCAAGAAGGGTGCCTCCTTACTTTATTTTGGCAGTCACATTCACCAACAAAGCGGCTAAAGAGATGAAGGACAGGATTACCCGGCTCATCGGCCCCATAGGTGAGCAGGTGTGGGTAGCGACCTTTCACTCCACCTGTGTCCAGATCCTGCGGCGGGAAGCAGATAAGATCGGCTATCAGCGGAATTTCTTGATCTTTGATACTGCTGACCAGCTCAGTGTGGTCAAAGAAGCCATCAAGGAGCTGAATATCGACAGCCGCAGGATTGAGCCCCGGACAGCTTTGCATGCCATTAGCGGGGCCAAGAATGAGCTGGTGAGCCCCGAGGAATACGAGCGGGCTGCCCGGGACTATTGGGATCAGACCGTGGCCAGGATTTACAGGAAGTATCAAAGCAAGCTGATGGCAGCCAACGCCCTGGATTTCGATGACCTGATCATGGAGACTGTCAGGCTGTTTCGCACTTCACCGGAAGTGCTGGAGCGCTATCAGGACCGCTTCCGCTACATTCTAGTCGATGAGTACCAGGATACTAACCATGCCCAGTACGTTTTGGTGAACTTGTTAGCTAAAAAGTATCGCAACTTGTGTGTTGTCGGCGATGCTGATCAAAGCATTTACGGTTTCCGGGGAGCAGATATCCGCAATATCTTGGATTTTGAAAAGGACTATCCCGATGCCAAGATCATCAAGCTTGAGCAGAATTACCGCTCCACAGAGACGATTTTGGAGTCGGCTAATGCCGTCATCGCCAACAACTTGGGGCGCAGGGAGAAGAACCTCTGGACAGACAAAACCGGTGGAGATCCCCTCTTTCTATATAGGGCTGGAGATGAGCGGGAAGAGGCGAGGTTTGTAGCAGACGAGATCCAGCGGCTGAAGCAATCGGGCCGCAGCCTTAATGACTGCGCGATTTTGTACCGGACCCATGCCCAGTCCCGCACCTTTGAAGAAGAGTTTATGCGGCGGGGAATGCCGTACGCCATTGTGGCAGGGCTGCGGTTTTATGAGCGGAAGGAAATCAAGGACCTGATCGCCTATCTTCGTTTGATTGAAAACCCCGCGGATCTTTACAGCCTGCGGCGGGTGATTAATGTGCCCAAGCGGGGCATCGGTGATGTCACTTTAGGGCGGGTGGAAAGCTTCGCCCTAGAAAACGGGCTCACTGCTTATGAAGCATTAACGCGGGCTGAGGAGATTCCGGGGCTGGGACAGCGGGGAATCAACGCTCTGCAGCGCTTTCATGAGCTTGTGGAGATGTGGCGGGGCAAAGTTGGGCGGGTAACCTTGACCCGTCTGACTGAGGATGTGCTGGAGGCCAGCGGGTATCTGGCAGAGCTGCAGGCGGAGCGCTCGCCGGAAGCGGAAGGCCGGATCGAGAATCTCAAAGAATTCTTATCGGTGACCAAGCAGTATGAAGAGGAAACCCCTGATGCGGATCTAAGCGGCTTCTTGGAGCATGTTGCCTTGGTGGCCGATGTCGACCTTTATGATGAGACTGCCGATGCTGTGGTGATGATGACACTCCACGGCGCCAAGGGGCTGGAGTTCCCTGTGGTGTTCTTGGTGGGAATGGAGGAGGGAGTCTTTCCCCACAGCCGAGCCCTGTGGGAGCCGGGAGAACTGGAAGAAGAGCGGCGGCTGTGCTATGTCGGGATCACCAGGGCCATGGAACGGCTGTACCTTACCTGTGCAGAGTTGAGGACACTCTACGGCTCGACTACCCAGAACCACATCTCCCGCTTTGTGGAGGAAATCCCCGAAGAGTGCCTGGAGGATGTGAGAACGGAAAAGGCAGACACGGCAGCGGCAGGGAAATTTGGTAGATTGCAGGCCGGCCTTACCCGCCGGCAGGCCTGGGGCGCCGGCGAGGATCGCTCCTTCCCGGATCAGGGAGCCGACGGCGGGGCAGTCCAGCTCCAGGATGGCGACAAGGTTAGGCATTCCCACTTCGGGGAAGGCATGGTGGTGTCTGTGGCACGGGAGGGAAAGGATACAGTGGTGACGGTGGCTTTCCCTGGCCAGGGCATCAAGCGGTTTCTGGCTGAGTATGCTCCTTTGGCGAAGGTGTAAACAGGCTCTTCAGCCAGTGAAGGAAGAAATTGAGGGGCCCGGCCCGGGGTACAGGATGGGAGGCCAGGAGCGGAACCTGGCCGATAACCTCATCATTGAGTGTGTAGCGCAGTTCGCCGATTTTCTGTCCCCGGCGGATGGGGGCAGTTGTCTTTTCGATGATGATGTGGGACTTGACATCATCCACCTCCCGGTTGCGGACAACCTTGTAGATGGTCTCTCCGGCTGCGCCGGTCACCTGGCGGTGTAGGCCGCCGTAAACGGTGATCTCCGCCAGTGCTTCTCCTTTTCTGGCTAGGGGCAGCAGGTGGAATTCTTGAAAACCGTATTCCAGAAGCTGGGCGGCATCGTGCCAGCGATTGCGGCTGTTGAGGACCACACTGATCAGCCGGCGGCCGTCTCGGGAGGCAGCCGCCACCAGGCAGTGGCCGGCACCGCTGGTAGTACCTGTTTTGACGCCTTCTGCTCCCTCAAAGGAGAGGAGCAGGCGGTTGGTGTTGTGCCAGGACCACTGGGAGCTGTCAAAACGGGCTTGGTGTTGGGTTTTGCCGACGATTTCGCCAAACTGGGGATACAAAAGTGCCACCCTAGTGATCATGGCTAGGTCAAAGGCGGTGGAATAGTGGTCGGGATGATCCAGCCCGTGGGGGTTGACGAAGTGGGAGTTGACCGCTCCCAGCTCCCGGGCTCTGGCATTCATCCGCTTGACAAATTCCAACTCTGAGCCTGCCAGGTGTTCCGCGACTGCTGCTGCGGCATCATTGCCTGAGGGCAGCATGACGCCGTGGAGCAGATCCCCTAAGGGGATGCGCTGGCGGGCCCGGATGCCCGCACTGGAGCCCCTGATGCCTGCTGCTCTCTGGCTGATGGTGACAATATCGTTGAGATTGCCGCTCTCAAGGGCCAAGAGCGCAGTGAGGATCTTGGTGGTGCTGGCCGGGGGCCGGCGGACGTGTTCATTTTTAGCGTACAGCACAGTACCGGTGGTCCCCTCCAACAGTATGGCACTGGCGGCACTGATGCCGGGGCCCTTGGTATAATCAGGGAGATAATCAAATTCTGGCCCCCAATAGGCGGCACTCCATGCCGGATAGGTAATGGGAAAGCGGACCAGCGCCATGATCGCCGCTGCTGCCAGCAAGAAGCCGAGGGCGGCTAGGATCCAGTAAAGCTGCCGGCGGGGGATATACATGGGAAGCCTGCTCTCCTTTGCCTTGGTTGTTGAGCTGGAACTGCTGCTATGTACATTAATACTTGCCTAGTTTGGCCACTATGTCGGAAAGACTAATTCTGGGAACCTCTAGGTCTTCCTTAAGATTGGGGGCAGCCGGTGTTGGGAAAGGGAGATTTGCGCTTGGATAGATTGGATGAGGCACGCCGTGAAGTTGCGTCCCTGAGGGAACAGATACTCTACCATGATTATCGATATTATGTTCTGGACAGCCCTGAAATTGCCGATGCTGAGTATGATCGGCTCATGCGCCGGCTGCGGGGCTTGGAAGCTGAGTTCCCTGAGCTGATCACCCCTGATTCCCCCACACAGCGGGTTGGGGGCCAGCCCCTTGCCAGCTTCCAGCAGGTGGAACACCGGCTGCCCTTGCTCAGCTTGGACAATGCCTTTACTCAAGAAGACCTGTGGGCCTTTCATCAACGGGTTCAGAGGCGGTGGGATGGAGAGCCGCTAACCTATGTAGTGGAGCCGAAAATTGATGGTGTGGCGGTTTCCTTGGTCTATGAAAATGGAGTGTTCGTCAGGGGAGCCACCAGGGGTGACGGCGAGCGGGGAGAAGATATTACCGAGAATCTACGCACCATCACCAGCGTGCCGCTGCGGCTGCGAGGTGATAAGCTGCCGCCGGTTCTGGAGGTCCGGGCGGAAGCGTATATGGATCGGCAGGATTTTGATGAGCTTAACCGGATCCGGGCTGAGCAGGGTGAGCCGCTGTTTGCTAATCCCCGCAATGCCGCTGCCGGCTCTTTGCGGCAGCTAGATCCCAGGGTCACCGCCTCCCGCAGCTTGAATGTGTTTTTCTATGCTTTGGGATATAGCGAAGGATTGGAGCTGGAGACCCATTGGCAGGTTCTGGAATACTTTAGGGCCATTGGCCTGCGAGTGAATCCCCTCATTGAACGGTGCTCGGATATCGCTGAGGCCTGGGAGTTCTGCCAGAAGATCCAGCAGCTCAGGGAGTCACTGACCTACGATATCGATGGGGTAGTGGTCAAAGTTGACAGCCTGGCTGCCCAGGCGGCCTTGGGAGCCACCGGCCGCAGCCCCCGCTGGGCTGTTGCCTTTAAGTATCCGGCAGAGGAAGCCACCACGGTGGTGGAGGATATCATCGTACAGGTGGGCAGGACCGGGGCCTTGACTCCTTTGGCCATTTTACAGCCGGTGGAAGTGGCGGGATCTACGGTGAGCAGAGCAACACTCCATAATGCCGATGTGCTCAAGGCCAAAGATGTCAGGATTGGGGATACTGTAATTATCCGCAAGGCCGGGGATGTGATTCCAGAAATCGTTACACCGGTGGAGTCTAAGCGCACCGGCAGTGAGCGGATCTTTACTTTCCCCGACCGGTGCCCTGTCTGCGGTGCAGAGGTACAGCGGCTGCCGGGCGAGGCGGTTACCCGCTGTATCGGCAAAGCCTGCCCGGCCCAGCTGGTAGAGGGCCTGGTGCACTTTGCCTCCCGGGGAGCCATGGATATCGAGGGGATAGGGCCGGCTCTCATCAGCCAGTTGGTAGAGGCCGGCCTGGTTAAGGACCCTTCTGACCTTTATTTCCTTGCTCCCGAAAGTCTGCAAGAACTGCCCAGGATGGGGAAGAAATCAATAGAAAACCTGATGGCAGCCATTGAAGCCAGCAAAAGCAGGCCCTTGGCCCGGGTGATTTTCGCTTTGGGCATTCGCCTAGTCGGGGAGGCTGCTGCCCGGGAGCTGGCCGCCCACTTCCGGAGCATGGCAAGGCTGCAGAGTGCCTCCCGGGAGGAACTGCAGGCAGTGCCCTTAGTTGGAGACAAGATTGCCGACAGCATTATCTCCTTTATGGGCGAACCCCAGAACCGGCGAGTGATCCAGCGTCTGGCTGAGGCTGGTGTTACCATGGCGGAGGAGGAATCAGCCCTGCTGGCGGCAGGCAAGCCCTTGGAAGGGAAAACTGTGGTATTGACCGGGACTTTGGCCAACCACTCACGGCAGGAGGCTGCGGAACTGGTGCGCACCTTGGGGGGCAGGGTGACATCATCGGTGAGCCGCAATACCGATTACGTGGTGGCGGGAGCCAATCCCGGATCAAAGCTAGCTAGAGCCCAGGAATTGGGAATTCCCATCTTGAGTGAAGGGGATTTGGAGGGCCTTTTGAAGGAGTGAGACGAAGTGACACTGCAGGAGTTGAAGACCATTGCCGCAACCGCGCGGGTAGGCTTGACAGAGAAGGAAAAGGAAATCTTCCCTGAACAGATTTCCCAGATCATATCCCACATCCAGGCCTTGGATGGGGTAGACACCCACGACACCGCACCTACCTACTACCCCATTAAGCAGGCCGGCTTTCTCCGGGACGATGAAGTAGAGCCGTCCCTGACTAGGGAGCAGGCTTTGGCCAACTGCCCCGATGTGGTAGATGGCTATTTCCGTGTTCCCCGGATTATTGAAGAAGAATAGCTGGCCCTGGTTTCCAGGTTCAGCCTCGGTGGAGACAGGAGGCGAGTTAGTTGCAGTTCAATGAGATGACTATACATGAACTTCGGAGACTTCTGCGAGCCGGGGAAGTAAGCTCTCAGGAAGTCCTGGAGGCGGTGCTTGCCAGGATCGATGAAGTGGAAGGGGAGATTGGGGCTTATCTTGCTCTTTGCCGGGAAGAGGCCTTCGCCCAGGCCCAGAGGGCTGATGAGATGCTGTCCAAGGGGGATGCATCTCCTCTATGCGGTATACCCATTTCCCTCAAAGACAATTTTACTACAGCCGGGGTCCGGACTACCTGTGCCTCCCGCCTGCTGGAGAACTACATACCGCCCTTTGATGCCGCAGCTGCCGCCAGGCTGAAAGAGGCCGGTGCTGTTTTGGTGGGCAAGACTAATCTCGATGAATTCGGCCTGGGGTCATCAACGGAAAACTCCCAGTTCCACTGTACCCGGAACCCTTGGGATCTGTCACGGGTGCCAGGCGGGTCCAGCGGCGGCTCAGCGGCTGCTGTGGCTGCCGGTGAGGCAGTCGCCGCCCTGGGGACAGATACCGGTGGTTCCATTCGGCAGCCAGCTGCCTTCTGCGGGATCGTGGGGCTGAAGCCCACTTACGGCCTGGTATCCCGCTACGGGGTAGTGGCTGCCGCGGATTCGTTGGATCATGTCGGCCCCATGACCCGGGATGTCCGGGATGCGGCTTTGATGCTTCAGGCAATCGCCGGCTGGGATCCCAAAGACCCCACATCGGCTAGGCAGGATGTGCCTCACTATGAGGCGGCTTTGACGGGGAATGTCAAGGGGCTTGTGGTGGGGCTGCCCCGGGAGTTGATGGGAGATGCACTGGATGCTGAGGTAAAGGAAGCGGTGTTTGGCGCCGCCAATCTCCTGGAATCCCTGGGAGCCAGGGTAGAGGAGGTCTCTTTGCCCAACGTTGAGTATGCCATGAGTGCCTTTTATATCATTATCTCAGCGGAAGTCAGCTCTAACCTGGCCCGCTTTGACGGAGTACGGTACGGCTATCGAGCGGCGGAGGCTGAAGATACGGTTTCCATGTTCATCAAGACTAGGGAAGCTCTCGGGCAGGAGGCAAAGCGCCGGATCTTGATGGGTACTTATTTTCTTCAGGCCGGCAATTACGATGCATACTATCTGAAGGCCCTTAAGGTTCGGACCTTGATCAAGGAAGATTTTGAGAAGGCTTTTCAGCGCTGCCATGTGATGATTTCGCCTACGACGCCGACTGCCGCCTTCTCCTTTGGGCACAAGACGGCAACACCTATCAGCATGTATAAATCCGATATTTACACATGTACTGCCAACCTGGCGGGGATCCCAGCTTTGACTGTTCCCTGCGGGTATACCCAAGGAGGCCTGCCCATCGGGCTGCAGTTTATGGGCAAACCCTTTGAAGAATCGACAATACTGCGGATTGGGCATGCATATGAGCAGCATGCCGGCTTGCCTGTGCGGCGGCCAGAGATGGAGGTGAAGGCAAATGGCTGATTGGGAAGTTGTAGTCGGTTTGGAAATCCACGCGGAACTCCTGACCAAATCTAAGGTCTTTTGCGGATGCAGTACAGAATTCGGTGCCGCCCCCAACAGCCAGGTATGTCCCGTTTGCCTGGGGCTGCCGGGGTCGCTGCCGCTGCTCAACAAGAGAGCTGTTGAGCTGGCCATTAAGGCCGGTCTGGCACTGCAGTGCCGGATTAACCAGTTCTCCATGTTTGACCGCAAGCAGTACTTCTATCCGGACCTGACGAAGGCGTATCAGATATCCCAGGACGGCCTGCCTCTGTGCAGCGGCGGGTATGTGGAGCTGTTAGTCGAGGACACTGTCCGGCGGATAGGCATCAACCGGGTGCATCTGGAAGAAGAAGCCGGCAAGTCGATTCACGCCGGTGAGGATATCATGAGCGCGGCTTACTCTCTCCTGGATTACAACCGGGCGGGGATCGGCCTGATTGAGATCGTCACCGAGCCGGACATCCGCTCTCCCGAGGAAGCTCGGTTATTCTTGGAAAAGCTCAGGCTGCTGCTGCAGTACACCGAGGTATCTGACTGCAAGATGGAGGAAGGGTCTCTGCGGTGTGATGCCAATATCTCCCTGCGGCCCAGGGGCAGCAGCGCCTTCGGCGTGAAGACTGAAATCAAGAATCTAAACTCCTTCCGGGCGGTGCAGAGGGCGCTGGAATTTGAAGTTGAGCGGCAGAAGGCCCTGCTGGAGGCCGGCGAGGCCGTGCTGCCGGAAACCCGCCATTGGGACGAAGCCCAGGGGATGACGTTTTCCATGCGCAGCAAGGAGGAAGCCGCCGATTACCGGTATTTTCCCGATCCCAATCTCTATCCCCTAAAGGTTGATCCCAGCTGGGTAGAGGCCGTCCGGGCGGAACTGCCGGAACTGCCCGATGCCCGGCGAGACCGGTTCATGGATGAGTACGGGCTTTCCCTATATGCAGCGGAGGTCTTGACCAGCAGCAGAGACTTGGCCGACTACTTCGAAGAGTGTCTGGCGGAAGTCAAGGATCCCAAGCTGGTCAGCAACTGGGTGATGGGAGAAGTCCAGCGCTGGCTGAAGGCCCACGGGCTGGAGGCTGCCAGCTCGCCGGTGAGGCCCAAGGATTTGGCCGGCCTTCTGGGGCTGATTCAGCAAAATGCGGTGAGCAACATCGTCGCCAAAGACGTGTTGGAAGAGATGTTCACCACCGGCAAGCCGGCTGAAGTGATCGTCGAAGAAAAAGGCTGGAAGCAGATCAGTGATGATGAGTCTTTGGAGGCCATGATTCTAGAGGTGTTGGAAGCTAACCCGGGGCCAGTGGCAGATGTCAAGGCCGGCAAGGCCAAGGCCATCGGCTTCCTAGTCGGCCAGGTGATGAAAGCCTCCAAGGGAAAGGCCAATCCCCAGAAGGTTAATGAGTTGATCCGCCAGCGACTCCAAGTTTAGGCAGTCTGGGAACCCATTGACAGATGGATGGGGTTGGAGTATAGTTAAAAAAATAGTCGACAGCAGCGGTCCTAGAAGGGGCCGGACACTCATATACTTTGTAATATTATCTGCCTCAAGTGCAGATTGCCAAAGCGGGTGAGTTTCTCAACAAGGGGGCATTAGCAGTGTCAAAGCTCATGGATCCACGCAACCAGGCGCCTGTGCAGATCGTAGATACTACCCTGCGGGATGGCGAACAGACAGCGGGTGTTGTCTTCGCCAACAATGAGAAGGTGCGGATAGCCAAGCTCCTGGATGCCTTGGGAGTGCATCAGATCGAAGCAGGAATACCTGCAATGGGCGGTGATGAGCAAGAAGCCATCCGGTCTATTGTCAAGGCCGATCTGCGGGCCAGCATCATGGCTTGGAACCGGGCTGTGATCAAGGATTTAGAAGCCTCCCTGGAGTGCGGGGTAGACGCAGTAGCAATCTCCATATCTACATCTGATATCCACATCAAGCACAAGCTGCAGACCAGCCGGGATTGGGTCTTGAAGCATATGACAGATGCTGTTGCCTTTGCTAAGAGCCACGATTTGTATGTCTCGGTTAACGCCGAAGATGCCTCCCGGTCAGATATGGACTTCTTGATCAAGTTCGGGCGGGAAGCCCGGGATGCCGGAGCCGATCGCCTGCGTTACTGCGACACTGTGGGCATCATGGAGCCCTTCACCATCTGTGAGCGGGTGCGGACACTAAGGGATGCAACGGGCCTGGACATTGAGATGCACACCCACAATGATTTCGGCATGGCCACCGCCAACGCCCTCGCCGGCGTCCGGGGAGGGGCTAAGTTTGTCGGGGTGACCATCAACGGACTGGGTGAACGGGCAGGGAATGCGGCCTTAGAAGAAGTAGTCATGGCGCTCAAGTACGTGGCGAAGATCGATCTCAACTTTAAGACCGATATGTTCCGGGAAGCCAGTGAGTATGTAGCCCGGGCTTCCGGCCGGGAACTGCCGGTTTGGAAAGCAATCGTGGGCACCAACATGTTTGCCCATGAATCAGGGATTCATGCCGATGGAGTGCTCAAAGATGCCTCCACCTATGAGGTCTTTGCACCGGAGGAGGTAGGGTTGGAGCGGCAGATTGTCATCGGCAAGCATTCCGGCACCAGAGCCTTGGTGGCCAAGTTTTTGGAATATGGGATTACTCTGACCAGGGAGGATGCCCAGCTGCTGCTTCCCAAAGTGAGAGAAACCTCCGTTGCCCTCAAACGGGCCCTGTTTGACAAGGAACTAGTCTACATTTACGAGGACTTCAAACAGGAGATGAAACACGGCAAAGATGCCAGCTAGGCTGATAGAAGGTCAGCAGCATATGGCCCTGTGAGTGCATGGTTTCGCACAGAGGGTGAGGCAGTCAGGATTGCGGTTTACGACATTGCAGAAATCGGCATTGGACATCGGTTGGTGTCCGCTGCCGATTTTCCGCGTTAAGGCGATGTGTGTACAATTCGGTAGTTAATACAGGGTACACGGGGGAGGCAGCCGGAAGGTGTTCCCCGTCCCGAGGCAAGTCAACGATCATGGAGATATAAGGGAGGATGGAGCAAATGGGATTGACTTTGGCTGAGAAAATCCTGAGCCAGCGGGTGGGGCGGGAAGTTCGAGCTGGCGAGATCATCGTCTGCGATGTTGATGTAGCTTTAACCCAAGACGGCACCGGGCCTTTGGCGGTGCAGCAGCTGCAAAAGATCGGGATGGAGCAGGCGGCCCGTCCGGAGAGCACTATCCTGTATATTGATCACGCTGCACCGAGCCCCCGGAAAGAGTTGTCCAACGACCATATGCTGCTGCGGATGTTTGCCGAAAAAACCGGCTGCAGGCTGTCAGATGTCGGTGAAGGAGTATGCCACCAGCTGGTGGCCGAGGATTTTGCGGCTCCCGGCAAGGTGATCATCGGTGCAGACTCCCATACCTGTACAGCAGGGGCCCTGGCCTCCTTTGCCACCGGCATGGGTTCTACCGATGTGGCCATGGGCATAGCGTTGGGGAAGACATGGTTTAGGGTGCCGGAGGCTTTTCAGATCAAAGTTACTGGTCAGATGCCGGCAGGTGTGTATGCCAAGGACTTGATTCTCCATCTCATCGGCATGATTGGCGCCGATGGTGCTACCTACAAGGCCCTGGAGTTTACCGGAGAGGCCATCGAGGCCATGCCCATGTGGGAAAGGCTCACCTTGGCCAATATGGCGGTGGAAGCCGGTGCCAAAGTTGGGTTGATCGCCAGCGATGAGGTGACCAAAGCGTATCTCGCGGCCCAGGGACGGGCTGAAGAGTTCCGCCCCTTGGCAGCTGATCCCGATGCCGCCTATGAACGGGTGATTGACATTGATGCCAGCAAGCTGGAGCCGACACTGGCTGCCCCCCACACAGTAGATAATACCCATACGGTGGGTGAGTTGGCTGGTACCAAATTGGATCAGGTGTTCATCGGGTCCTGCACCAACGGCCGCTTGGAGGATCTGGCGGTGGCAGCCTCGATCATGGAGGGCAGACAAGTAGCTTCCGGGATCCGGTGTATCGTGGTCCCTGCCTCCCGAAAGATTTTCTTAGAGGCAATCCGCCTAGGATATATTGAGACATTGGTAGCTGCCGGGGCAGTCATCCTGGCTCCCGGCTGCGGGCCCTGTGTTGGGGTCCACGAAGGTATTTTAGGAGACGGTGAAGTATCTTTGAATACATCAAATCGGAATTTCCAGGGGAGATTGGGCAACCCCAAGGGGTTTATTTATCTCGGGTCTCCCGCTGTGGCTGCCGCCAGCGCATTAACTGGAGTTATCACTGATCCCAGGGAGGTAATGAACGATGCGGTTGCAAGGTAAAGCCTGGAAGTTTGGAGATAATATAACTACTGATCATATAGCTCCCGGAAGGCTTTTTCACCTCCGTTCCAATCTGCCGGAGCTGGCTAAGCATGTACTGGAGGATGCAGACCCTGAGTTTGCCTCCAAGGTGCAGCCGGGGGACTTTGTAGTAGGCGGCAGCAATTTCGGGCTGGGATCCAGCCGGGAACACGCGCCGACCATAATCAAGATGGCTGGGGTCAGTGCTGTGCTGGCCAAGTCCTTTGCCCGGATCTTCTTCCGCAATGCCATCAATGTAGGGCTTCCGGTATTGATCTGCGATACTGATCAGATCGCCCCCAATGATGAACTGGAGGTCGATTTGAGCAGCGGCAGGATTTACAACATCACTCAAGGGAAAGTCCTCCAGGCGCCAGCCCTGCCCGAGGTGATGATCCGCCTGTTGGCCGACGGCGGTTTGGCGGCCCATGTTGCCAAACACGGCGATCTAGTGGTAGAATAGCGTCAGTTTGGGCAACCATGGAGTTGGGGAGGAAACGGGTTTGGGGTTTGATGGTGTTGGGAAAATCAGCCCCCTAAAGGCTGATTTGCTCTTGGTGCTGGTGACGCTGATCTGGGGCGGGACCTTTCCAGTGCTAAAGCTTTTGGTCACAGTACTGCCTCCACTGTACCTGGTGGGGATGCGGTTTCTCATAGCTTTCATCATTCTCACACCTTTTGCTGTGGGGAAGCGAAGGGCCTTGACCCGGCGGGTAATTTACAGCGGCATCACACTGGGGCTCTTGATCTGGGGAAGCTTCATTACCCAGACCGTGGGCATCCAATACACAACAGCCTCAAAGGCCGCCTTCATTACAGCCCTGTGCGTCGTGCTTACTCCTATACTATCCTCGGTCATGCTGCGCAAGCCTCCGGAGCGGTCAGCAGTGGTGGGAGTGTTGGCCGCAACAATAGGCCTGACCCTGCTGACTGTTGACTTTACTGAACACTTTGTGCTGCAGAAGGGCGATCTCTGGGTGCTTGCCTGTGCCTGGTTGTGTGCCTTTCAGATCATAGCAGTAGACCGCTTCGGGGCATTGGTTGAGCCTGTCTTGCTGACCTGGGTGCAGACAGGCGTGGTGGCAGCAGTGAGCCTGACAGCCGCCCTCCTCACGGAACCGCTGCCCTGGCTCACCCAAGGCGTACAGTGGGCGGGCCTTGCTTACCTGGCTGTGTTCGCCACAGCAGGCTGCCAGTATCTCCAAATAAGAGTACAGCCTTCCTCGACACCGACCAGGGCCAGCTTGATTTACTCCTTGGAGCCGGTGTTTGCATCGCTGCTGGCATTCTTGTTCTTGGGAGAGCGCTTGCCCCTATGGGGCCAAGTGGGGGCGGTGATGATGCTGGCAGGAGTGCTCATCTCCGAACTGGGCCATAAGCAGGCAGAAGAGCAGTTGTACCCGGTGGTACCAGAGTTGGAAACGCCAAAGTAAAGGCTGGAAGGGGGGAGGCAGAGCCTTTCAGGCATGGAAGGGCTGCCGCTTGCTATCGATACAGTCTTGTTTCAACTGGGTCCGTTCCACATCTACGCATACGGTTTCATGCTGTCTATCGGCTATGGTGCCGGGATTATCCTGGCCATGCGGGAAGCACGGCGGCGGGAACTTGCCATTGATTTGGTACTAGATTACCTCATCTGTGTTTTCATTGCGGGGCTGTTGATGGCTAGGTTTGTCTTTGTCATCAGAGAGCTGCCGTATTTCATGGCCTTTCCCGAGGAACTGCTCAATATAGGCAACGGCCTGTCTCCCATGGGTGCCGTGGCCGGCTTTGGCTTGGTAACTGCCTGGTACATATACCGCTGCGCTTGGGACTATCGGGTACTAGCAGATGTTCTGTCTGCTCCCCTGGCCATGGGGCTGGCAATTACCTCCATTGGCACCAGCACCTTGGGCCGAGTGACCAACGTGCCCTGGGGCATCCCCTGGGATGGCCTTCGCTATCATCCTCTGGGGGTTTATCAAGGGATTGGGTACTATCTCAGTTTTGCACTGGTGTGGAGCCTGCGCCGGAAAGCCCGTTACCCCGGCCATATGGCGCTGACGGCAGTGTTCTGCCTAGGCCTGACTCAATTTATAGCAGGCATGTTTGCTTACGAGGCGGCCATGTTCAACCTCCGTCAGCTGGTGGGGCTGTTGGCCATGGGGCTGGCCCTGCTCATGGCACGGGAGAAAAGCGTTACCAGTGCCGATGAAGAGTATATGGAGCACTACAGGGCATTAGGACCTTCTAAAGCCCCCTGGTACCGGCGGATGATCAGCTGGTCATGGGGGCTTTTGCTGCTCTTATTAGTCTACTACTACCGGGCAACAAGCATCTGAGCCAAACCGGCGGGCACGCTGCCGGCACCTGGGTCCAAAATCCAGAGTTTCCAATTGGAGGTGCTGCCAGCTTCCAGCCGTTGTGAAGGGGCTCTTAGTTTGAAGCGGCAGCTGTCAAGTCTTCCACATCGACAAAAGCCGGCAGGGTAATGGTAAAACAACTGCCCTCTCCATATTCGCTTTCCACATCAATCTTGCCCTGGTGTTTTTCCACGATATGCTTGACAATGGCCAGCCCCAGCCCTGTACCGCCCCGCTTGCGGCAGCGGCCTTTATCTACCCGGTAGAAACGTTCAAAAATGCGGCTGAGGTGCTTTGCAGGAATCCCAATGCCGGTATCCCTGACTGCCACGTGGACATGCTCGCCGCTGCTGGTTAAAGTGAGCCATACCCGTCCTCCGGGGTCGGTGTATTTGATGGCATTGTCCAGAAGGTTGGTGATGGCCTGGCGCAAGAGGGTAGCATCGCCGAGGACAGCAGGCGGCTGCCCATCGATCTCTAAGTAGAACTGCAGCTCTGCCTCGGCTGCCCTGCTTTCATAGCTCTCCCCGATTTCTTCTACTAGCTCCACAATGTCAACAGGCACCTGGGTTCCTGCTCGTTCAGTGCCCTCCAGCCGAGACAGTTCCAAGAGGTCCTTAACTAAGCTCACCATCCGATCTGTTTCCACTGAGACGATCCCCAGGAACCGCCGGGCTGCCTCCTTATCCTCCCAGGCTCCATCTAGGAGTGTTTCCACAAAGCCTTTTACCGCGGTCAACGGGGTACGGAGTTCGTGGGAGACATTGGCAACAAAATCTGTTCTCATCTTTTCCAAGCGCTTGAGTTCAGTAATGTCGTGGAGGATAGCCACTACGCCCAGGACTTTACCAGTCTTTTGGGAGCGGATCGGGCTGACAATGGCCCGCAGGATGGAGTGTTGGGGTGAGAACAACTGGATCTCCTGCTGGGCAGTTGCCTGTTCAGTCAGTACCCGCTGGAACAGCTGGACCAAGTCATAGTTGCGGACACTCTCTAGAAGGTAGCGGCCCTGACTGTCGGGGCTGATGCCCAGAAGATGGACGGCAGCTGGGTTGACCAGGGTGATCTTCAGTTCCTTGTCTACTACGATCAGGGCATCAACTAGGCTTGACAAGATGGCATTGAGATGGTTCCGGTGCCGGTTTGCTTCCTCTACCAAGAGCGCGTAGTGTTCTGTCATGCCGTTGATTGCCTCACTCAGCTCCACAAACTCTGGATCACCGGCGGACCGGAGGAACACCCTTTCATCTAGATCTCCTTGGGTCACTCGATTGATGGATACCAAAATGCTGTGGATTGGATCGAAGAAGTGGGATTGAGTGTACGAGTGTGTCACATACAGTGCAATTCCGCTGACAAGCAGAAGCCAGAGAAGCCGCCAGCCGGTGCTGTTCAGCCAAACACCCAGCACCGCGGCCAGTATCACAGACAGCACCAGCATCGCCTGGAAAATGAGAATTTTCCGGCTTAGGCGTTGAGAGCGGAAATCCTTCATTTTATCTAGGCTCCTCTACTTTATAGCCTACACCGTGGACGGTGTGGATATAGCGGGGGCTGGAAGGATCTTCATTCATCTTCTGCCGCAGGCGTCGAATATGCACATCGACAGTCCTAGTTTCACCGCCGTAATCATAGCCCCACACTGTCTCCAGGAGCATGTCCCGGGTAAGGACTTTCCCCTTGTTCTGCACCAAGAGCAGCAGGAGATCAAATTCTTTAGGTGTGAGGGTCAGCGGCTCACCATCGAGGGTAACCTGATGGCGGTCAATATCAATCCGCAGGCCCTGCAGGGTGACCACATGCTGGCTGGGCGGTGCTGCTTGGGACGCCCGGCGCAGAGCGGCCCGTACCCTGGCTATCAGTTCTTTGGGGCTGAAGGGCTTTGTCACATAATCATCGGCGCCAATTTCTAAGCCTTTGATTTTATCCGGCTCATCACCCTTGGCTGTCAGCATGATGATGGGGACAGAAGAGGTCTCCCGCAATTCTCTGCAGACTTGCCAGCCGTCCTTGATCGGCAGCATGATATCCAGGAGGACTAGGTCGGGCTTTTCCCGGCGGAATACGTCTAAAGCTTCATCGCCATCATAGGCCGTAACAACATGCCAGTCCTCTCTTTCCAGGTTGAACTTGATTAGTTCAACGATAGATTGCTCATCATCTACCACCAGGATTTTCTCCGGCATATTACTTCTCCCCTCCCATGTTAGGTGTACCCGCTTACTATTATAACATAGAGATTGCTCATATAGTGTCTATAGGTTTAACATAATGTCTAGGCTATTGACTTCACTGCCGGGGTCGGGTAGAATTAGAAACATATTGCGGCATATACAGACGGTGAGAGGGAGGAGTAGACAGTCAACCGCCGTAAGAGAGGGAGATTCAGCGGCTGGGAGATCTCCTCGGCAGGGATTGTTGAAGGTCGCCCTTGAGTCATCATCTGAACACTGTACCCACCGATGGAGCTATAGGCTCCAGCCAGGTGTGCAGCCAGTAGGAGTGATCGGGTCAGCCCGTTACAGCTTGAGGTGCCGCCGGTGGTAAGACCGGACATTTAGGTTTTTCAACGGCGGAAGTAAGGTGGTAACGCGGAAGTTGAGAGCTTTCGTCCTTTTTGGGCGGGAGCTTTTTTTGATACTTGGGTAAGCTAGAATGCTGAAGGAGGAGGCGTTTGGAATGGCGGAAGCCACTGAGACGAAAAGAGGGGTATCTGCGGCAGGGAAAGAGATCCCCACTGTTTACGACCCCCACGCCGTGGAAGCCAAATGGTATAAAATCTGGGAAGAGTCAGGGTATTTTCATGCTGAAGTTGATAAGAGCAAACCACCCTTCTCTATTGTAATCCCGCCTCCCAATATTACCGGGGAACTGCATTTGGGACACGCAATGGATGAGACCATGCAGGATATCCTCATTCGCTGGAAGCGGATGCAGGGTTACAACACCACATGGATTCCCGGCATGGATCATGCGGGGATTGCTACTCAAGCAAGGGTGGAGGAGCACCTGCGGAAAACCGAAGGCAAGAGCCGCTATGATCTGGGAAGAGAGCAATTCATTGAACGGGTCTGGCAGTGGAAAGAAGAGTACGGCGGCCGGATCCTGCGCCAGCTGCGCCGCCTGGGGGTATCCTGTGACTGGGAGCGGGAGCGCTTCACCATGGATGAAGGCTGTTCCCGGGCTGTGAGAGAGGTATTTGTTGAGCTGTACAAGAGAGGCCTGATCTACCAGGGCGACTATATCATCAACTGGTGCCCCCGCTGCCGCACCGCCCTGTCGGATATTGAGGTGGAGCACGAGGATACCCATGGCCGCCTCTGGTATGTAAAATACCCCTTGGCCGATGATCCCGGCCAGTACATCATGGTAGCTACCACCCGGCCTGAAACCATGCTGGGAGATACGGCGGTGGCAGTCAATCCCAAGGATGAACGCTACCAGCATCTGGTGGGCAAGAAGTGCATCCTGCCTTTGTTGGGGCGGGAGCTGCCGATTATCGCTGATGACTATGTAGATATGGAGTTTGGCACTGGGGTAGTTAAGATCACCCCTGCCCATGATCCCAACGACTTTGAAGTTGGCCAGCGGCACAACCTGGAGGCTGTCTTAGTCTTAGACGGCGATGCCAAGATTACCGAAGCTGGCGGCAAATACTTCGGCATGGACCGCTACGAAGCCCGCCAGGCCATCATCGAGGATCTGGAGTCCCAGGGCCTTTTGGAGAAAACTGAAGAACACCAGCACGCGGTGGGCGCCTGTACCCGCTGTGACCATACGGTGGAGCCCCTTCTCAGCAAGCAGTGGTTTGTGAAGATGAAGCCATTGGCAGAACCGGCCATCGCTGCTGTCGAGAGTGGCGACACCCGGTTCGTGCCTGAACGGTTCAGCAAGAACTACCTGAACTGGATGAGGGAAGTTAGGGATTGGTGTATCTCCCGGCAGCTGTGGTGGGGACACAGGATCCCCGTTTGGCACTGCGCCTGTGGTGAGATGATCGTTGCCAAAGAGGATCCCACATCGTGCCCAGAGTGCGGCAGCACAGAACTGCGCCAGGATCCCGATGTGCTGGATACTTGGTTCAGCTCCGCCCTCTGGCCCTTCTCTACCTTGGGATGGCCGGAGAAGACAGAAGACCTGGAGCATTTCTATCCCACCTCGGTTTTNNTCTTTTTCTGGGTGGCCAGAATGATGGTGATGGGCCTGGAGTTCATGGGTGATGTTCCCTTCGGTGATGTCTTAATCCATGGACTTGTCCGGGACTCCCAAGGGCGCAAGATGAGCAAATCCCTGGGCAACGGAGTAGACCCCATTGAGGTTATCGATGAGTTCGGCGCTGATGCCCTGCGGTTTAGCCTGATGATCGGCACAACACCCGGCAACGACACCCGCTACCGGCGGGAGAAAGTGGAGGCTTACCGCAACTTCGCCAATAAGATCTGGAATGCCTCCCGCTTTGCCTTGATGAATCTAGGTGACTTCCAGCCCTCTGATATCCAAGAATCGGAGCTGGAGCTGAGTTTGCCGGACAAATGGATCCTCAGCCGCTATCAGGGTGTTATCCGGGAAACTACCAGGTGGCTTGACCGGTTCGACTTGGGCGAAGCAGCCAGAGCTCTGTATGACTTTATTTGGACAGAGCTCTGCGATTGGTATGTGGAGATGATCAAGCCCCATCTCTACGGCCGCCTCGGCGAGACGGCCAAACGCACCTCCCAGTACGTTTTGTGGAAGGTGCTGGAGGGGACACTGCGGCTACTGCATCCCTTTATGCCCTTTATCACCGAGGAGATCTGGCAGCACCTGCCCCATGAAGGTGAAACCATCATGCTGGCCAGCTGGCCAGCTGTTGAGGAAGGCTATATGGATCAAGACGCCGAGGCTCAGATGGAAGCCGTCATGGAGATGGTGAGGGCCATTCGGAACATCCGGGGTGAAAAGAAGGTATCCCCCGGCAGGGAGATCCCGGCAATCATCCATGCCGATGAGGAAGGCCTGGCTCTCCTGGAGGAGACCAATGGATATCTCAAGGCGCTGGCCCGGGTAGGTGACCTGAAGCTGGCGCCCCTGGGGGAAGCTAAGCCAGAGAAAGCAGTAACTGCGGTGGCCGGCGGTGTTGAGATCTACTTGCCCTTGGCGGGGCTGGTGGATCTTGATCAGGAGATAGCCCGGCTCAGAAAGGAGCTGGAGGCAACTGGGCAGGAGATCGCCAGGGCCCAAGGCAAGCTGGCCGATGAGGGGTTTGTAAAGAAAGCTCCTGCCGAGATCGTGGAGAAAGAAAGAGAGAAGCTGGCAGCCTTGAAGGAGAAGGAAGCCATGCTCCAGGGCCGGCTCAGGGAACTGGTCGACTAATGAGCCTTTAAAGACAGGCAGATAACGACCCGGCCCGGCAAGGGCCGGGTTTTCACCAACCAGAGCGCTTAGTCACAGGGAGGGGTGGAGGGATGGATATCTACCAGTACTTGGCTGCACATTCTTCAGCTCACGGAAAGAAGCCGGGGCTGGAACGGATCAATCGAATGCTGGAACATTTGGGTCACCCGGAGCGGGATTATGACATTGTGCATGTTGCCGGCACCAACGGCAAAGGTTCGACAGCCCAATTTATTGCATCAATTCTGCAGGCTGCTGGTCAGCAGGTGGGATTGTTCACATCACCCCACCTGGTGGAGTTCTCGGAGCGAATCCAGGTTGGCGGTGCCCCCATTTCCCAGGAGGACTTGGATCGGATTTTTCAGGAACTGTATCCCTGCATACAAGAACTGGCCGCCGGCCCCTACGGACGGCCGGGGCTCTTTGAAGTAGCTGCTGCAGCCGCGCTGAAGCATTTTTCCGACATGGGGGTGGATTATGCAGTGCTGGAGGCAGGGATGGGCGGCCGCTATGATGCGACCCGGGTCGGATCTCCCGCGGTGACGGTTTTTACCCATATCGATCTTGACCATACAGAGACTTTGGGAGAAACGGTGGAGCTCATCGCTGCGGAGAAGGCGGAAGTCATCATTCCCGGCGGCACCGTGGTGACTGCCCCCCAGTCAGCCGCCGCTAAGAGGGTAATTGCCGATGTAGCAAGGCAGCGGGGAGCTAAGCTCATCGATGTGGAGCAAGAGTACCAGGTCAGCGGGGCACAGCCGGGGCCTGGTGGAACCAGTTTTTCGGTGTCCCGGAGTGGCCTCTGGCGCCAGTTTCACATCAACTTGCTGGGGCTGTTTCAAATCACCAACGCTGTTACCGCCTTAGCTGCAGTTGACGCTTTGGCAGAACAGGGCCTCAAGATTACCGATGCCCAAACAGCAGCGGGGATGGCTGCTGCCCGTTGGCCGGGACGGCTGGAGGTGCTGGGCAGGGAACCGATTGTGGTGTTAGATGGAGCCCACAACCTGGATGGGTGCCGCCAGCTGGCTGCTGCCCTGCCGGTCTATTTCACTTGGAAGCGGCTCCACCTGATCATGGCCATCACCGGCCAGAAACCGGTTAAGCCCATGCTGCAAACGCTGCTGCCAGAGGCTGACACGGTGGTCTTTACAGCTCCTCAAAGCAGCCGCACTCCGCCGGTTGACCCAGCACACTTGCTGGAGCTGGCTGCAGGTTTGGTGGAGGAAGCCGGCACCGCACCTAGTTTCAGCGAAGCCTTTGCCAAGGTTAAGGGCTATGCCCAGCCCCAAGACTTGATCTGTGTTTGCGGCTCCTTATACCTTGTGGGAGAAGCTCGTAAACAACTTCTGTCCTAGGAAGATTCTGCAGGGATCATGGACCTAGGCGCAGAAATTAATAAGACGAAGTAGGACGGCCTAGGAAAGCTGGGATGGGGTGAGAGGTCTGGCTCGCAAGAAGAAAAAGGGCAAAGCGAACAGCAAGGCGTTGGAGAGAGTCTACCTGATCCTGACATTGGCAGCAGTGGCTGGAGTGGCAGTTTTTTTGGGATATATTGTTGGGTTGTATGCGATCCAGGCGGCTACCGGTGCCCTGAACCGGGAGATGGCCCAGGAAAGCAGGGTAGTTGAAGAGACGGCCAGGCAGCCGGCAGTTCAGACGCCGCCGGGGGGTTCCACCCAGTCAGTGGAGAAGGACAGCCTCAAGGCAGCAGGGCCAGAAGCGCTGCCTGAGGTAAGGCAGCCGGCAGCGGAGCCTGAGCCGACGAGGGTGCAGGCAGAGCCGGCTCAAACAAAGGCCGCCTCCTCAGGGGCCCGGCTATACCGGGTGCAGGTGGGAGCCTTTTCTTCTGAGGCCAATGCCCGCAGCCTAGCCGATGAACTGGGTAAGATGGGTTACCAGGTGCTGGTGATTCCCGGTTCTCTCCATAGAGTGCAGGTAGGAGCGTTTTCTCAGCGGCAGAATGCGGAGAGGCTTAAGGAGGAGCTGGAAGGGAAAGGCTATCCAGCGGTGATCATGGGCAGCGATTAGGTCTTGCGGCACTCTGATTGGCAGTGATTTTCTAATCCTTTCGGGGATAATAAACAGCAAAGGCAGTGGAGTGCTGACCCAGCACGTTTGGATCAGGAGAAAGGGGGCGAGCTCGGTGGCGATTCCCCAGAGCAAGGTTTTTCGAGTAGACGGCATGTCCTGCCAGCACTGCAAGATGGCAGTGGAAAGCATGGTGGGCAAACTGTCCGGCGTCGAGTCTGTCAGCGTAGATCTGGCAGCCGGTACGGTTGAAGTCAAGTACAATGCTGAACAGGTAGATACCGAGGCAATTGAGGGAGCCATAGCCGGCGCCGGCTATGATGTGGTTAAGGACAGTTGAGCAAGGTATGTTTGCCCCGGCCTAGACTCACAATATCTTCAGGCTGATGACATCGGAGAGGAAGATATTGCTATGGGTAAACAGAAGAAGGAGGCTTTGGGCTGGGGTGAGCTCTTGATTCTAGGGGCAGTCCCCTTTGTGATGGTCTTGGGAAACTCCATGTTGATTCCGGTATTTCCCAAATTTGAACAAGTGCTGAATATAAATCAAGTGAAGGTTGGCCTGCTGGTTACGGCATTTTCACTGCCGGCAGGCCTTTTGATTCCCTTTTCCGGCATCCTTTCTGACCGGATCGGCAGAAAAATCGTCATTGCACCGGCACTGGTGCTCTACGGCCTGGGAGGGCTGGTGGCAGGCATCGCCAGTATAACACTGAAGGAACCCTTTATTGTGATCTTGGCAGGGCGGGTGCTGCAGGGAATGGGGGCAGGAGGCACATACCAGCTGGCCATGGCATTAACCGCCGACCTCATCACAGAGCAAAAGCTGACCAGATACCTGGGCTTTCTGGAAGCCTCCAACGGAGCTGGTAAGGTGGTGAGCCCCATCTTGGGTTCCCTGGTGGCTGTGATTGCCTGGTATGCCCCCTTTTTCGTGTACGGCATTTTGGCCTTTCCCATCGCAGCCTTGGTGTGGTTTGGGCTGCATGAGCCTAATCCCGGCGGTGAAGGCGAATCTTGGCATCAGTATTTTTCCACCTTAGGGCAGATCGTCAAGCAGAAGGGTGTATCGCTGCTTATCGCTTTCTTCATAGGTTTTTTGGCGTTGTCAATCCTGTTTGGTTTCCTCAGCTACCTCTCAGACATCCTGGAACAGCGCTTTCACCTGACTGGTGTTGTGAAAGGATTGGCTTTGGCAGTCCCGGTGGGAGCCATGGCTGCCACATCCTACGGCAGCGGAGTTTTTTTGGAGAAGCGGCAGCAGCTCCTCAAGGGGGCTTTACTTGTAGGAATGATCGCGGCGGCGTTGGCTTTAGCGGTGGTGCCCCTTTGCGTATCGAAACCGAAGGTATTTCCTGCCGCGGTAATCGCGGCAGGCATTGGCATCGGTATGGTGCTGCCGCCCCTCAACACTCTGATCACCGGCTCCGCTTCCCAAGACGAGCGGGGAATAGTTACCGCTGTCTACGGTACAGTCAGGTTCTTTGGAGTAGCTGTTGGGCCGCCTGCCTTCGGTGCCATCGGCTTTCACCGGGTCGGGTTGTTTTACGGTGTTGGAGCCCTGGCATTGGCAGCAGCTGTCTTGGGGTATTTTCTAATTGATCCCCAGCGGCTCTTGGCATATGAGGCCAGCCAGTGACATAACATGGGGAGCGCGGCACTGGCAAGACTGGGGCCGCCAATGCAGGAGAAAATGGGGGAGTAGGCATGATGCCGGGTCCACGGTGGGGATATGGGAGCGGTCTAGCAAGGCTGATCCTCTACCTAACTGGGTTTGTTTTCTTGTTGGTGGGGGTTCCAGCCTTGATCGTGTTGGGACAGTGGTGGTCAGCTCCCAAGGAACCCTCGGGGTTTACCATCAGACTGCTGAGGGAAGATTTGGGTCAGGTAGTGGAGATGGACATAGAAGACTATCTGGTGGGAGTTGTGGCCGCGGAGATGCCGGCAGACTTTCATTTGGAGGCACTGAAGGCCCAGGCAGTTGCAGCCCGTACCTATGCCCTATACCGCTTGGCGGAGAACAAAGCAGTGCCTGGCAGTGAAGCCGACCTGTCAACTGACTTCCGGATCGGTCAGGCTTGGATGTCAGCAGAGGCCCAGCGGGAGCGGTGGGGATGGCTCCGCTACTTTCAAAAGCGGAGGCGGATTGTCACATCGGTGCGGGAAACCAGGGGTCAAGTCCTGACATATCAAGGGAAGCCCATCTATGCAGCCTACCATTCAACCAGCGGCGGCCAAACGCAGCCAGCCGCCGATTACTTCAATCCAGTGCCATACCTCTTGGGAGTGCCCAGCCCCGGGGAGGAGGCATCTCCCTATTACCAGACCACCCACAGCCTCGGCTGGCCGGAGATTGCAGCTCGTCTAGGTGTGGAGCTGCCGGCTGAGCTGTCGCAATTCTTAGGGGAACTGCCCGGCGTCGGGCTGGATGAATTGTCTGTGTACGAGCCCAATGGGGCGGGAGAAAGCAGTGGAGAGCCAGAGGAGTCGTTAGATCTATCCAGCTTCTTTCGGATTACTGAGCTTTATCCCACTGGCCGGGTCAAGCAGGTGGAGGCCCTGGGCCATTTCTTTACCGGGCGGCAGATTAGGGAAAAGTTGGGACTGCGCTCCAACTGGTTTACGGCAGAGGCGGCTGCAGCCGGTGTTGCCTTCACCATCAAAGGTTACGGCCACGGTGTCGGCATGTCCCAATACGGCGCCCAAGGGATGGCTTTAGCCGGCAGCAGTTACCGTGATATCTTGCTGCACTATTACACCGGCGTGCAGCTGGAAGACTGGTATTAGTGCATAGCCAGCACCGGATATACCAGGACTCTAGGCCGGTGTGGGGAATCAATGATTGTGCGGATTCAGCGACTATGCAAGGAAGAGAGGTGATAGCCCCATTGGTCTGGGGGCAGAGTTATGGCCAAAGAAGTATATGATATAGTCATTGTCGGCGGCGGCCCCGCCGGGATGACCGCCGGCATCTATGCTGGACGAGCCCATCTCAAGGCCTGTGTACTGGAGGGCATGAGTCCCGGGGGCCAGATGTTTACCACTTCTGTCATTGAGAACTATCCCGGTTTTGAAATCATCGATGGCCCGGCTTTGGCGCAGGCCATGGAGGAGCAGGTGCGGAAGTGGGATGTCGAGATCCTGCGAAAGCATGTTACCGGGGTTAAACGGCAGTCGGATCTGTTTGAGGTGATGACCTTGGGTGATGAAGTTATCTCCGGGAAGACAGTGATCCTGGCTGCCGGCTCCAAGCCTAGGAAGCTGGAAGTCCCCGGTGAAGCGGAGTTTGCAGGCCGGGGAGTATCCTACTGCGCTACTTGTGACGGCGCCTTTTTCAGGGGAAAGAATGTGGCAGTGATCGGAGGCGGCGATTCCGCGGTGGAGGAAAGCCTTTATCTCACTCGGTTTGTCAACCGGGTAACAATCGTTCACCGCCGGGATCAGCTGCGGGCATCAAGACACCTGCAAGAGAGGGCCTTTGCCGATCCGAAGATCGAGTTTCTGTGGGATTCCGAGGTTGAAGCCATCGAAGGCGAGCAGGCTGTGGAGCAGCTACGGGTGAAGAACCGAAAGACCGAAGCTGTAACCGCCTTGCCGGTGGATGGGATTTTCATCTATATTGGCACGCTGCCCAACACCGATTTTCTCCGGGGTGTGGTGGAGCTGGATCCTTGGGGATATGTGGTGGCAGGAGAAGACACCAGAACCTCAGAGCCGGGCATATTTGCTGCCGGTGATATCAGGACTAAAGAACTCCAGCAGATCGTTACCGCGGTAGCTGATGGGGCAGTAGCGGTGATGGCGGCAGAGAAGTATCTCTGGGAACAGGGCTTATAAAGGCTTCGCCGATAATAGACGTGGATGGGGAGGTTGGTTGCCATTGGCAAGAGATAGGGTAGACAGCATTTTGGACCTGGTTGGCGGGACTCCCATTGTTAAGCTGCAGCGTTTGCCCCGGCCCGATGGGGCACAGGTCTATGCCAAACTGGAGAGCTTCAATCCCGGGGGCAGCGTCAAAGACAGAATTGCCCTGGCCATGATCCGGGCAGCAGAACGGAGCGGGAGGCTGAGGCCCGGGGGCACCATTGTGGAGCCAACCAGCGGCAATACAGGGATAGGCCTGGCCATGGCATGTGCCGCCTTAGGCTACCGGCTGATTCTCACCATGCCCGAGACCATGAGCTTAGAACGGCGGCGGCTCCTTTCTGCCTATGGAGCGGAGCTGATCCTAACTCCGGGCACGGCGGGGATGCGGGGGGCCATCGAAAAAGCAGAAGCGCTGGTGAAAGAGAATCCCGACTACTTCATGCCCCAGCAGTTTGAAAATGAGGCCAATCCCCAGATCCATCGAGAGACAACTGCTTTGGAGATCTTCAGCCAAATGGATGGGAAGCTTGATGTGTTCGTCGGCGGCGTCGGAACCGGCGGCACAGTCACCGGGGTAGGAGAGGTTTTGAAAGAGCGCCTGCCCCAGCTGCGGGTAGTAGCAGTTGAGCCCTCTGGGTCTCCAGTACTCTCCCAAGGCAGAGCCGGCAGCCACAGGCTCCAGGGAATCGGTGCCGGTTTTGTGCCCAGGGTGCTCAATCAAGGTGTTATTGATGAGATCATCACCGTGGAGGATACCGATGCCTTTGAGATGGTGCGCCGCCTGGCCCGGGAGGAAGGTATCCTTGCAGGGATTTCAGCCGGGGCTGCCTGCTGCGCCGCATTACAGGCGGCAGCGGAGCTGGATGCCCATCAGCGGGTGGTAGTCGTCTTTCCCGATACCGGCGAGCGATACCTCAGTATACCGGACCTTTTTGGTGACCAGTGAACTGTAGGTCTGAAGCTGGCAGTACCAGGTAGTCCAAATGCCCCAGGGGAGAGGGCCTTTTGCCTCTGGCGGCCGACGGAGAAGCATGCCGGCACGGAGGGTGCTGTGGGCAATGGGCCCTGCCAGCACCCTCTTTAAAATGGAAGTTGCATCCCGGCGCAGGAGTTGAGGTGAAGCTGGTGGAATACTACTTAGGATAAGTTGGTCTCTTATGAGGAAAGCGGGGAGGTTGTTGCCGTTGGCCCGATACCGGGAGTCCCGGTTGATACTTTTGTTATTAACCCTTATAGTTGGGGCTATAATAGGAACAGTCATAGGTGAGGCGCTGCGGGATTATGTCCCCATCTTCTCTCGTTCTGCCTCCATGGGGATTTCGCCGACCACTATCCACATCGGCACTATCATCTCATTCACCTTTGGTATTACCTTGCGCCTGAATTTAGCCACCGCCGTTGGCCTAATCATTGCTGTTTGGCTGTTTTACCGCCTGTGATCCTTACATTGAAGGAAATCAGGCGAGGATTCGCGGCGAGGGTAGGTGAAAGGGAAATGCCTAAATTGGTGTTAGCATCGCAGTCGCCCCGCAGGCAGGAACTGTTGAGTGCTTTTGGTGTGGAGTTCTCCGTCATTCCGGCCGTTGTGGATGAGGATTGCATCAGGGAAGATACGCCAGAGGCTTTGGCTGAGGCTGTCGCCTACACCAAGGCTCGCTGGGTGGCAGACCGGACTGCAGAAGCAGTTGTGGTGGGTGCCGATACCATTGTGCTCTTGGAGTCCAGCGAAGTGCTGGGCAAGCCTCGGGGAGTAGAGGAAGCAGTGGAGATGCTGTCCCTCCTGTCTGGGCAACGCCATCGGGTAGTGACGGGAGTAGCCATTATCGACAGCCGCACCGGCCGCAGCAAGGTGTTCCATGAAAGCACCCGGGTGTTTTTTAGAAAACTGTCCCCTGGGGAAATCCAACGGTATGCTGCTACAGGTGAGCCGCTGGACAAGGCTGGAGCTTACGGCATACAAGGTAAAGGAGCACTCTTGGTAGAAAGAATTGAGGGCTGTTACTTCAATGTGGTTGGTTTCCCTTTGGCGAAGCTGGGACAAGCCCTCACAGAGTTTGGGATTTCTCTTCTATAGATGTACGCATCACCAGCCGTGCCTCCTGAAGTGCAGGGAGGCGGGGAATTTGAGTGTTGTCATCCGTGATTTACCTGTTGATGAGCGCCCCCGGGAGAAACTGCTGCGCTATGGGCCCGAGTCTTTATCTAACCGAGAGCTTCTAGCTATCATCCTGCGGGTGGGGACAAGGCGTCATTCCGCTCTGGCGCTGGCAGACCGGCTGCTGGCCCATTTTGGCTCACTGCGGGAACTCAGAGATGCCCGGTGTGAAGAACTGCAGGTGGTTGAGGGCATCGGGCTGGCCAAGGCGACACAGATTCTCGCGGCGCTGGAGCTGGGAAGAAGGGTGCAAGCAGCGGTGCGGGTGCCGGCGGCAGTGCGATCTCCCCAGGATGCTGCTGATCTGGTGATGGAGCACCTGCGCTATCTGGACCGGGAGGTCATGAAACTCATTCTCCTGGATACCAAGCGTCAAGTGGTGGCTAGCCCTACAGTATCAGTGGGGACGCTGAATGCTTCCATGGTGCATCCCCGGGAGATTTTCAAAGAGTGTATTCGGCGCAGTGCTGCGGCTCTAATTGTGGCCCATAATCACCCCAGTGGTGACCCGGCCCCCAGCCGGGAGGATATTCAGGTGACGGCCCGCCTGCGTCGAGCGGGGGAAATTCTGGGAATCGAAGTGCTTGACCATATCATCATTGGCGATAATCGCTTTGTTTCCATGAAGGAAGAGGGATTTTTCACATAGTTGATGCGGGGCAGCCAGCTGGCTAGGGGCCTGTGGAGCAGGAGGTAGAGCGCGAATGTTTGGGTTGTCGAAAAACATGGGGATTGACTTGGGCACTGCCAATACACTGGTGTACGTACAGGGAAAAGGCATTGTGCTCCAGGAACCATCGGTAGTTGCCATAGAAAGAAACACCAACCGGGTCTTGGCTGTGGGCTCTGAGGCCAGGGAGATGGTGGGCCGCACACCGGGGAACATCATTGCTGTCAGGCCCATGGCGGATGGTGTAATTGCCGACTTTGACGTTACTGAGCGGATGCTGCGGCATTTTATCAGTAAAGCCAGTCGGCGCCGGGGGATCTTTCGTCCCCTGGTGGTAGTAGCCGTCCCTTCCGGTGTGACGGAGGTAGAAAAGAGGGCGGTCATTGATGCCACCCTCTCTGCGGGAGCCAAGGATGCCCGGCTGATCGAAGAACCGATGGCAGCTGCCATTGGATCGGGCCTGCCGGTACAGGAGCCCACAGGCAGCATGATTGTCGATATCGGCGGGGGGACCACCGAAGTAGCTGTGATCTCTTTGGGCGGGATTGTCTCCCACCGCTCCATCCGGGTCGGCGGCGATGAACTCGATGAAGCCATTGTCCAGCATGTCCGCCGGACATACAACCTGCTTATCGGAGAGAGGACTGCCGAACGGGTGAAACATGAGGTCGGCACCGCCTTCTTGGAGAAAGATAGAGAGCGCAATAGCACAGAGATCCGGGGGCGAGACTTGGTGACCGGCCTGCCCAAGACGGTGACAGTCACCGATGAGGAGATTCATCTGGCCTTGGCGGAGCCGATTCAGAGCATTGTTGAAGCAGTCAAAGTCACCTTGGAGCGGACGCCTCCAGAGCTGGCCGCTGACATAATGGATAAGGGCATCATTCTAGCCGGAGGCGGCTCTTTGCTGAGCGGCCTGCCCCGGTTGCTGAGCAATGAGACTGCCATGCCTGTGCACTTGTCTGATGATCCCCTGACTGCCGTAGCTAGAGGCACCGGGACTGCTTTGGAGCATTTCAACCTGCTGCAGCGGGTGATGATCAACTCTAGAAAGTTGGGCTGAGCCGGTTCAGGCCACAGATAACGAGCTTGCGAGGGATGAGAAGGAATGCGGTGGATAACGGCACGGGGGCCCCTGTTGGCCACTATCATTGCTGCTTTTGTTGTGATCGGCCTTATCTATGTAACCGCAGAAGGTCGTCCTGAGCTGTCTTATCTGGGGGGCAAAATCCGCGACGGATTGGCTCCCTTGTACGGGGCCATCACCAGCGTCACCGGTTTTTTTGAGCACTGGGCGGGGGTAATCCGCAACTATAGCCATTTAGAGCGGGAAAATGCAGAGCTGCTGCAGGAAATTGACCGGATGCAGCGCAAGCTTGCCATGGTGGAGCAGCTGGAAGCAGAGAATGCCAGGCTGCGGGAAGACCTGGGCTTTTACCGCGCCACTGCAGTGCCTCCGGTACCAGCTGAGATCATTGCCCGTTCCCCTTCCAATTGGTTCGACAAGATCGTGATCAACCGAGGGACTGCCCAGGGGCTGCAGCCTGGAGATGCTGTAGTCACACCGGCAGGGGTAGTCGGCCGGATCTATACCGTGACAGAGCGCACTGCTGAGGTGATGCTGATTGCCGATGACCGCAGTGCTTTTGGCGCTGCTGTATTGAGAAATGGTGCTCCGGTGCTGATAGAGGGCACCGGCAAGGGAGGCACCCTGCGGCTGAAGCCCCTAGTTACCGAATTGGATATTGACCTGGGAGATGAGATCATCACCTCCTCCATGAGCGGGGTCTTTCCCGATGGGCTGCCGGTAGGCAAAGTGGTGGATATCGATCGTGGAGAATACGGCCTATTACTGACGGCGGCCATCTCTCCCCATGTGGATCTGGCCAGGGTGCAGCGGGTTTTTGTCCTGAAAGGCGACTAGGCCGTAATTGAGCGTTAGCGGTTAAGCAAAATGCTGGAGATTAGGCGCAGCCAGCGGCGGCTGGGGAGAGGTTAGGGTGTGAAGAGATTAGCGATCATAGCGGCAATGACAGCAGCCGTGGTCTTGCAGTCAACCATCTGTTCCTTTGTGTGCTGGCAAGGGCTCAAGCCCGATCTCGTCACTGTTATCGTGATCCTCACCGGACTGATCTACGGTTTGGCTCCCGGCTGTACCATGGGCCTTATAGGCGGTTTCATCCTGGACTATTTCACCGGGCGCCTCTTGGGCGCAGGAGCCCTGAGCAAGATGGCCATCGGAGCCTTGAGTGGCTGGATTGCTCCCAAGATCTTCGGCGACCACTTCTTGGTGCCGCCCACGTCTGTGCTGGTGGGCACTTGGCTTGAGCAGGCCATCTATCTGCTATTGGCCAACGGGTTCGGCCGGGGCCTGCCGGTGATCAAGAGCTTGTGGACCATTGTCTTGCCTGTTGGGCTGATCAATTTAGTCTTTGCTTTGCCGATTTACTATGCCTTGCTGGCTCTTGAGCGAATGCCCTCCCGAGGGGGTACTGGGGAAGATGGATAACAAGACACGGGTAGAGAGAGCCAGGGTCCTCGGCTGGTGCATCATTTTAATCTTTTTCCTGCTTACCTCCCGTCTATGGTACCTGCAGATTGTTCAAGGTCAAAAATACGCGGCTATGGCTGATGGCAACCGGATCCGATGGGTGCGGACTCCAGCTCCTAGGGGACGGATGTTTGACCGCAATGGCGTGCCTTTAGCCACCAACCGGGCATCCTTTACTGTTTCCCTGCTGCCGGGAAGCCTCGATGGGGAGATGGGGGAGCAGGTTTTGACGCGGCTTAGTGACCTCTTGGGACTGACTCGGGAGGAGCTGCAGGAGGCCATTAAGAAAGGCATCAGCTATCCCTATGAACCCATTCGGGTGATGCAGGATGTTCCCGCCAAGACCGTGGTGGCCATGGAGGAACAGCGCTTCGAGCTGCCTGGGGTAATCGTGGAGATGGCAGAGGTGCGGGAGTATCCCAACGGCCCTCTAGCCAGTCATGTGGTTGGTTATATGGCGCCCATCAGCCCCAGCCTCTTGTCTGCTTGGTCTGATCTGGGCTACTATTCATCCGATTATGTGGGCATGACTGGGCTGGAGCGTCTTTATGAACACGTACTGCGGGGAGAAGACGGCGGCAGCCAAGTAGAGGTTAGCGCGCTGAATCGGCCGGTGCAGGTGCTGGATGAGGTGCCGCCGGTGCCCGGCAGTGATCTTGTTCTGACTATAGATAAGGACCTGCAGGAGCTGGCAGAGCGTTCCCTGGTTGAACACCTTGCCAAAGTTAGGGCTGCCGGAGATTACACCGAAACCTACTGCGGAGTCGTGGTCGTTCTTAATCCCAAAACCGGGGCGGTCTTGGCCATGGCCAGCATCCCGGGTTATGACCCCAACCGCCTTTCCGATGCCGGCCAGCGGGGCACCTACTATACAGAGCTTTCCCAGGATAAGCACCGGCCCTTATTTAACCGTGCCGTTCGAGGTTTGTACTCACCGGGGTCGGCCTTTAAGCCCATAGTATCAATCGCGGCACTGGAAGAGGGCAAGACTACGGCAAACGAAGTCTTCTATGCCGATGATATAGGCCCCTATGGGATTAAGCGCTGCTGGACGCTGCGGAACTCGCCCCCCCTGCCTGCCCACGGCAATGTTACCGTCAGGAGCGCCTTGGCAGAGTCTTGCAACGACTACTTCTGGGAAATGGGCCTGCGCCTCGGTGTCGACATGTTGGCAGAGTACGCCCGGGCAGCCGGCTTTGGCTCTCCTACCGGATTGGACATCTATCCTTCTGAAGAGGAAGGCTTGGTACCGGACCCGGAGTGGAAGAGGCAGCGGTTTTCCCGGCAGCCCCGTTCGGAGCAGCTTTGGTACCCAATGGAAACCATGGATATGGCCATCGGGCAGGGGTTTCTCCTGGTCACGCCTTTGCAGATGGCTGCCTTTTACATGGGTTTGGCCAACCGAGGCACCATCTATGTACCTTACCTTGTGGAGCGAATTCAGCGGCCTACGGGAGAAGTGATAGCCGAAACCCGCCCCCGGGCGGTGCGGGTGCTGGAAGCGTCACCCCAGACCTGGAATGCCGTCATTGAAGGCCTGGCGGATGTAGTCAAGAGCGGTACCGGTGCTTCGGCCTTTAGGGGCTTTCCCTATCCGGTGAGCATTGCCGGGAAGACTGGTTCGGTGCAGCTGGGGCCTGGCCAGGGAGATGCCCACAGCTGGTTTTGCGGATTTGCGCCGGTAGAGGATCCGGAGATTGTGGTGGCAGCCTTTGCTGAACACGGCGGCGGCGGTGCCACGACCGCCGGCCCCATCGTCAGGATGATCATGGAGGAATATTTCAAGAAGCAGTTTGAGCCGGCAGGGGAAGCGGCTGGGGATCTGGAACCGATTGGATAAGGTGAATGGGCTATCTATGAATGTTCAGAAGGAATCGCAAAGTTGTCGCCGAAGTTAACAAAGTATGGTATCAATGGTGGTGAAGGGTGAGTGGCCCGTAACTACGTAGCTTTTAAAGGTACAAAGCATGGGTTAGTCTTGTGGCTGGACCCCCAGGCGGAGTTCAATGAGATTCTGGAACAGCTGCGGGAAAAGCTGTCCAGCACCAGGGATTTTTGGCAAGGTGTAACGGTGATCCTGAAGCGGTCGCAGCGGGAGTACCGGCCTGAAGAGAAGCGGCGGCTAGAAGAGATAATGGGAGAATTTGGCATGGCACTAAAGGAAGAGCCCGAGCAAATGGCTAAGAGCGAAAAGGCACAGTTGGAAGAGCCCCGGGAGATTGATCGGGACAGTGCCCTGATTGTCCGCCGGACTCTGCGTTCTGGGCAGAGTGTGCATTATCCCGGCAGTGTGGTGATTCTCGGTGATGTCAACCCCGGTGCTGAGGTGATCGCCGGCGGCGATATTATTGTTTTGGGGGCACTGCGGGGTGTGGCTCATGCCGGTGCCTTGGGGGAAGAGGGTGCTGTGGTGGTAGCCTTTCGGCTCCAGCCGACACAGCTGCGGATAGCTCACTTTATCTCCCGAGCTCCGGACGATGCAGACCTGCCCGAGCCCCAGGGCCCGGAGATGGCTCAGGTCCGCAATAATTTGATTACAATCCAAAGCTACAGTGTTTAGGGAGCTTCGCTGGCGTGACTCGGGCAGTGGGCGGTAAGGAGACCAGCCTTCAGCAATGTCCGGGTCTCGTGGATTAAGGAGGTAGTCGGATGGCGGGAAAAGTATTGGTGGTTACCAGCGGCAAAGGCGGTGTCGGCAAGACCACTACCGCGGCTAATATCGGGGCTGGCCTAGCTCTGTTGGGCCGCAAAGTCTGCCTCATTGACGCAGATATTGGACTCCGGAACCTAGATGTTGTCTTAGGTTTAGAAAACCGAATAGTCTATGACTTGACTGATGTGGTGGAGGGCAACTGCCGGGTCCGCCAGGCACTGATCAAAGATAAGCGGACAGAGAATTTATATCTTCTCCCGGCAGCTCAAACTAAAGAAAAGGATGCAGTGGCGCCGGAACAGATGAAGGCCCTCTGTGATGAGCTGCGGGAAGATTTTGACTATATTATCGTGGACTGCCCGGCCGGTATTGAGCGGGGCTTCAAGAATGCCATCGCGGGTGCCGATGATGCAGTCATCGTCACCACTCCCGAGGTCGCAGCTGTCAGGGATGCCGATAGGATTATCGGGCTTTTGGAAGCCGCTGAGCTGTATGAGCCCCGCCTGATTATCAATCGGCTCCGTCCCCAAATGGTGAAGAAAGGGGACATGATGGGGATTGAGGATATTATCGAGATTCTGGCCATCGGCCTCTTGGGTGTTGTGCCCGATGATGAGAACATCATCGTTTCCACCAACCGGGGCGAACCGGTGGTGATGGATCGCAAATCCAAGGCCGGACAAGCTTACTTTAATATAGTGCGGCGGATTGAGGGTGTCGATGTACCGTTCCTATCCTTAGAGGAAGAAGGATTCATCACCCGGCTGAAGAGGGTGTTATTGGGACACAGTTAAGGGGGGCAGCCTAGCATGCTTGATTTCCTGAAGCAGTTTTGGAATCGCGACAGCGATTCATCTAAGCAGATTGCCAAGGAGCGCTTGCGGTTGGTGCTGGTTCATGACCGGGTAGACGTTTCCCCGAGCCTTCTGGAGTCCTTGAAGGAGGATCTCTTGGAGGTGATCTCCAAGTACATGGAGATCGAGGAGGACGGCCTAGAAGTGAACCTGGACAAATCTGACAAGTCAGTAGCTTTGGTGGCCAATATTCCTGTAAGACGGATGAAGCGGGCGGTAGAACAGAGTCGGTAGGGCTGGGAAACCTGAGGCGGGATGGTGGCAATGGATTGAAAAAATGGCTCCAGAATATTGACTTTACCCTGCTGTTGATAGTCGGTGTTTTACTGGTATTTGGACTAGTTGTCCTGTGGAGCGCAACGGCAGGCAGTGTTCCAAACGCCCAAGGCGATTCTTTGCTTCATGTGAAAAGGCAGTTTGTCTGGGTGCTGGCGGGCATCGGCGTCATGATTGCCATCTGTTCCATTGATTACCATGTCTTGGGGCATTATCATCGCTTCATCTATCTAGGCACATTGGCTAGCCTTGTTCTGGTGCTGGTTTTCGGCCGGAGCATCAGCGGAACTCAAGGGTGGTTCAGGTTCGGGTCAGTAGGCATACAACCGGCGGAGTTCGCGAAAATCGGTGTCATAATTACTTTAGCTAAGCACTTGGATAAGAAGGAGGGCCTAGACCAGCTGATAGACCTGGTCTCTCCTTTTATACACGTTGGGATACCAATGCTTTTGATTCTCAAACAGCCGGATTTCGGTACTGCCATGGTGTTTGTCGGTGTGCTGTTCGGCATGCTGTTCATGGCCGGTGCAGACCGCCGTCACCTTCTGGGCATCGCCGGTGCAGGATTGGCCTTATTCAGCATGGCAGTTTTCTTGAGCATCCAGGGGATTGTCCCCATCCTGGCACCACACCAGATCAGCCGCATTTTGGTCTTTTTTGATCCTTACAGCGACAGGACCGGTGCCG